>Ga0194126_10012274_pt1 | contig 10869 bp, 10 predicted proteins | sample TA2KigC150mmetaG_FD_148641 | JGI IMG/M metagenome (GOLD analysis project Ga0194126, IMG submission 148641) | Freshwater microbial communities from Lake Tanganyika, Tanzania - TA2015035 Kigoma Deep Cast 150m | ecosystem: Environmental > Aquatic > Freshwater > Lake | place: Tanzania: Lake...
AGAGAACAACTTATCTTAAGTGTGTTATCCACCGGTATTTTGTTTATTAAATTTATAAAAACTCAATTTTATGCTTGCTATCACGCACATCTAATTATTTAAAAATTTATGTCAAAGTGAGCTTGGGGAAAAATCAGAATTAAGCTCAACAGCTTAATCTAACTTTGTTACGTGGGCGTATGGAAATTAGTAGAATATGTTTAAAAGAGCAATAGGGATATTGGTTAACGGTGATTGGTAATTAGTGGTCAGTGATTGGTGGTTGGTTAAAGACCCTTCGATCAACTCAGGGTGCCAGTTTAGGTTGAGCTAATTCATTTTGGAGCGTTTGGAGAAGTAATTTAGTAAGGCTTTATCAAACGGCTGATCAGTTTCAATCAAGTTATATTCAATACCAAAGTTGAGGTAATCACTTTTTAGTTTATTCAGATATTCATTCATTGCATGCTGATATGCAAGCTTTATTTGGTGAGGTTGTGTAGTCATTTGTTCATTTGTTTCGAGATCAACAAAAATTGAATCGCGGTCGAAGCCGAAACTCTTTTCAATCGGATCCAGAATTTGAAAAACAATCACTTCATTTTTTTTGAAACGAATCTGTTTCAAAGCTGACAGAAGAGAATCCGTATTATCGAACAGATCAGAGATAATAATTGTCAATCCTCTTTTCTTAATATTCTCTGCGGCACTATTTAAGCACAAAGAAGTTTCAGTTCTTCCTTGAGAATTTATATTAGTTAATGAAGTAAGCAGAGTTTTTAAATAAACTCGATTTGACTTTGGTGGCAAATAAGAATGAATTTTATCTGAGAAGATTGTAAGTCCAACTGCATCTTGCTGTTTGATCAATAAATAACAGAATGATGCAGCAAGTGTAATTGCATACTCCAGTTTAGTTACAGACGCTGAATGTTTGAAATCCATTGAGCGGCTGATATCGATAAAAATATTGCAGACTAAATTTGTTTCTTCTTCATACTGTTTGATAAAAAACTTTTCACTTTTGCCGTAAACTTTCCAATCAATGTTTTTAAGAGAATCACCTTGCATATAAGGACGGTGTTCGCTGAACTCAACACTAAAACCATGATAAGGACTTTTGTGAAGCCCAACCATAAATCCTTCAACAACCATCCGCGCTTTTAACTCAAGGTTTTTTAGTTTAGAGATTATCGATGGATCGAAGTAATTCTTAAAATCTTTTGATTTTACTATCACTACTTGTTTGCCCCAATACTCTTTTCAAGAATTTCATCAGGTGTTTTGCCAAGATTTTCTAATTCAATTCTAACGGAAGCAATTAATTCGCTGTTAGGATATTGATTTAGAAATTCTTCATATACAGTTTTAGCTTTTTCAAATTGATTTAATTCATTTGCTAATACAAATCCAGTCATCATCATAGACGGCGGTGCTCCTATGCTTTTGGGATATTCTTTATAGACTCGTGTATAAAACTCAACCGCCTTTTCGAGCGATTCTTCCTTTGATAATCCTTCAAAATTAAAATTGTGATAAAGTTTAGCACATTCAAGAAGTGCTGCTGATGCAATTTCACTTTCGGGATATTCTGAAACTATTTTTAAGAATTCATTCAATGCTTCTTTATATTTTTGTTCGTCAACCATTTTTAATGCACCATCAAACGCATCTTTATCTCTATTTGGATTGCATCCAATAATAATTATAAGTGCGGCATATAAAATTACTTTTTTCATGTAATTGTTCCTTTGTAAAGTGTTTATTCTTGTTTTAAATATAATTAAGATTGAAAAACAAAAGAAATTTTTTGAGCTCTGAAATTTAATATGAAGTCAGTGAAAAAATTGTCATACAGTCCGCTTATGTCGGAATGTTGAATTTTTGTCAAACAGAGTTCATCGAAATGTGACTATGCAAAGTATGCTACTTTTGGTTGAATTGTCATGTCGAGCGAAGAGAGACATCTAAAAGATTTCTCATCCGTCAACCAACAGATTCGAAATGACGGATGTGTTTTGTCATGGTTCGACGTGTTCGCCTCTGGTGAATAAACTCACCAATACAAAAAAATCATAAAGCTGGTAAAACAATTTTCATTGAGTCGCCGCGAGAAAAAGAAATTTTTCTACCAAGTGCTTCAACTCTTCTTTGAAGTTTTAATGCACTTTCAACTGGATCATCTGCCACTCCTCTTTTACCAGGATAGATTTGATAATTATCACGATAAGGATGAGGAGTAAGATCCGGCATAATAACATTTGCGCCAACATTTAAGCCTTTTTCTCTTCCTAGTTGATCTAAAGTATCAAGTGCTGTAGTCGCCGGGATATGAACATTTTTTAGGACTAATCTAAGAACTGCAGTAACTTTTAATGTTAGTTCTGGTGAGCCAGCATTTTTGGAATGATATGGAGTATTTGGCGAAGGAATGAATGGACCAAAAGCTGCCATGTCTAAATCTAATTCTTTGCAGAGTAAAATATCATCAGCAATATCTTCAATTGTCTGCATCGGAAGACCAATCATATTTCCAGAGCCAACTTGGTAACCAATTCTCTTTAAAAATTTAATATGATTTATTCGATCTATCAGCTTTTGTTTTGAATGATAAAGCGAATAGAGTTTCTTGTTTGAAGTTTCATGCTTCAAAAGGTAACGGTCAGCACCAGCAATTTTCCATGCACGATATTCGTCGAATCCTCTTTCGCCTAAGCTAAGCGTAATTGCAGCATTTGATTTCTGCTTAATTGAAAAAATTATGTGAGAGATAAAATCAGCATCGAATTCGCTGTCCTCTCCGGATTGCAAAACAATTGTGAAAATGCCAAGTTTGGTAATTTGGTTTGCAGTTTCGATAATTTCTTCAACACTCATTCTGAAACGCTCAAGAGAAATGTTGTCTTCTCTCAAACCGCAGTAAAGACAATTCTGCTCACAATAGTTTGATATTTCGATTATACCTCGCATATGGACTTCATCACCGCAATATCGTTTTCGTACTTCATCAGCATGTTTATATAATTTTTGCATTTCTTCTGGATTTTTAAGATTAAGAAGATAAATTATTTCATCGCGCGAATAATTCTCTTTATTTAAAATTTCTTCAAGTTTCATTTTTATCTTTCAGTTATAGAATTGATTAAAAGAAAACATCTTTTTCGCCGTCGTTCACTCTTTTAATCATATTCTCAGTTTTTGTTTTAATGTTATCTTCAAGTTTCTCAACTTCATTCTGTAAAAAGTCTTCCGCAATTTCACAGCTTCCATCCAATAAAAAGTCATTTATATATTCTTGAAAAGTTGAGATTGCATTTGGAGTACATATTTTTCCAATGTTTCCAGACTTAGCTAATTGCATGAATCGATCTCCAGTCCGTTCAGACCGATAGCAAGCAGTGCAGAAACTTGGCATATAACCTAATTGACAGCAATCCTTAACAACTTCTTCAAGTGTTCTGTGATCGCCAAGTTGAAATTGCTCTGCTTTTTGTTCATTTCCATTTTTATATGAACCGGGAGAGGTTCTGCTGCCGGCAGAAATTTGAGAAACACCAATATTAAAAAGTTCTCTTCTTAATTCGGCTCGTTCTCGAGTTGAAAGAATTATTCCGGTGTACGGAACAGAAAGACGAATTACAGCAATCAATTTTTTGAATTCAATATCATTAACAGCATGCGGTGGCTGATTTGCCGCCGGTGCATTCAATGCTGGCTCAAGTCTTGGGATTGAAATTGTATGCGGTCCAATACCAAATCTTTTATCTAAATTATCGGCATGAAGCAGCATCGAAAGAGTTTCAAATTTATAATCAGCCAATCCAAATAAAACACCAATACCTACATCATCAATCCCAGCTTGTAATGCTCTATCCATCGCATAAAGCCGCCAAGCATAGTCTTTTTTGGGACCATCTGGGTGCATCTTCAAATAAGTTTCATAATGATAGGTTTCTTGAAAACACTGATAAGTGCCGATTCCAAAACTTTTTAATTCTTTAAACTGGTTAATTGAAAGTGGAGCTGTATTAATATTAACTCTTCTAATATTCGATCCATTAACATTAACTTGATAAACAGCATTTACTGATTCACCAATAAAATCCATACTTGCTTTCTTGGGATGTTCACCGCACACTAATAATAATCTTTTATGACCTTGTTCGACTAAAAATTTTACTTCTTGCTGTATTTCATCTAATGTCAATGTTTTTCTGGCAATCTCTTTGTTGTCTTTTCTGAATGAACAGTAAAGACAATTATTGATACAAAGATTTGTAAGATATAAAGGGGCAAATAAAACTAAACGGTTACCATAAATTTTTTCTTTTACTTCTCTTGCCGTGCTGAATAGTTGTTCAAGTATTTGTTGGTCGGAAATATTAAGGAGTGCTGCAGAATCTTCAATTGAAAGACCTTTTGCATATTTAGCTTTTAATATAATCTCTTTTTGGAGATCAACTGAATGAAGTCTTTTATCCTCGATTAAAGAGTTAATTTTTACTTCATTTATGAATTCCATTAAGATCGTCCTTTAAAAAGATATTGAGACTCTTAATAAACAACTTACATACCATTATGAAAGGATAAAAATAGACTGAAAATGAGATTTTCTAATAGAAATTCTTAAAATGAAGAAACTATTTTGATGCTATTCTTTTTTTTTAGACTTGAGATTAAAACTTCGATAAAGAAGATAAATTAACTTACGCCTGATTCAGGGATTTCAATAAAATGACGAGAGGCATTTAAAACAACCCGAACTCCGAATGGAATTGTAATGCTGTCCTTTATATGACCGTGTTTTACGTTATAGGCAACCGGTATTTTTAAATGTTGGAAATAGTCTGCAACAATTTCATTTAATGTAAAAGATTTTTTACTTGGGTCTGATTCAACACAATCGACAAATCTTCCAAGTATAATTCCTTTAATTTCCTTAAATAATTTTGCTAACCGAAGCTGATTAAACATCCTATCAATACGATATGGTGCTTCATTAATATCTTCTAACATAAGAATTGAATTTTTGAAGTTTGGAAAATATTGCGTACCAAGAAGTGAAACCAATAGACTTAAGTTACCGCCAAGAATTCTGCCTTCGCCTCTTCCTTTTGTTAGAACATAGAATTTTTGATTATTTGGATTCTTCAGTTTTCCTATTTTTGTGTTGGATGTGATAGTTTCCCAAAATATTTCTTCTGTAAAGGAAGAAATTTCTTCATGAAAATCGACAGCAACCATTGGACCAGCATATGTTATCAATCCGCATTTTGCAAAAAAAGCCATCTGCAGCGCATTGATATCGCTGTAGCCGACAAAAATTTTGGGATTATTTTTAATTAATTTATAATCAATTTTATCAAGCAAACGTCCGGAACCATAACCTCCACGAATTGAAAAAATTGCTTTAACTTTTTTATTTGCAAACATTGAGTGAAGATCATCAACTCTCTGGTGATCATTACCAGCGAGATAGCCTTCAACTTTACCGACATTTGCACCTATTTCAACTCGGTATCCAATTTTTTCTAAATAATTTACACCTTTATTAATCTTCGAGAGGTCATCGGGAGAAGAAGCTGGGGAAATAATTCCTATTACATCCCCCTTTTCCAATTTTTTAGGTTTGATTATTCGCATTAAGAATTTGAACTAACTTGAATTCAATATAGTAAATCAAACAAAATGAAGCAAAAACTTAAATTAATTAAGGTGGGAGGATGAAATAATTAAACAAAAACGTTGAATTTCGTCCGTTTTCTAATCATTTGTTGATGATTCTTTGCCAGAAATTTTAGGATGGGATACAACTTTTGCTTCAATATAGAAAATTAAGTTTTCACAGATATTTGTTGCATGATCTGCAAGTCTCTCGATATGCTTTATCAAAATAATCAAATGGGAACAAGGTTCAATCAGAGTTGAATCAGATTTCATTTTATTTACGAGAAAATTAAAAATCTCTTTATTTAGTTTATCAACTTCATCATCACTTACTAAAACTTGTTTTGCAAGTTGAATGTCATTCTGAATAAAGGAATCAATTGCACTTTGAACCATTTTGCGTGCTCTATTTGCCATATCAATAACTTTTGATTCGTCAATCAATTCTTTATACGAAGAGGTTTTCTTAGCTCTCTGGCCAATATTAACAGCAATATCACCGCAACGTTCAAGTTGATTGTTAATCATTAATACCGACATGACAAAACGAAGATCGGTTGCAAATGGTTGAAAGATAGCAAGAATATTTTCGCACTGAACTTGAATTAAATTATCGTACGCATCAATTTCTCTGTCTCTTGATTTCATTCCCTTGCACAGTCCAACATTTCCAGTAGCAAGTCCGGTAATTGCATTATCAACTAATTCATCAACAAGAGATGCCATCTTGATTAAATTTGTTTTTAAACTTTCAATTTCTGATGTGAAATGAGATTGCATTTTAATTCTCCTTATCCAAAGCGACCGCGGATATAATCTTCAGTTTGTTGTAATTCTGGATTTGTAAACATTTTTTGAGTTGATGTATATTCAATCAAATCACCCATATAAAAAAATGCAGTATTATCGCTGACACGAGCGGCTTGCTGCATGTTATGTGTTACAATGATGATAGTATAATTATTTTTTAACTCAAAAATAAGATCTTCAATTTTAGTAGTAGATATTGGATCGAGTGCACTTGCTGGTTCATCCATCAATATTATTTCTGGATCAACTGCTAAAGCTCTTGCAATACAAAGTCGTTGCTGCTGACCTCCGCTAAGTGAAAGACCACTTTTATTAAGATCGTCTTTAACTTCGCTCCAAAGTGCAGAGCGGATTAGGCTTTGTTCAACAATTTCATCAAGCTGGTTTTTGCTTTTAATACCATTAATTCGTGGTCCATATGCAACATTTTCATAAATCGATTTTGGGAATGGATTAGATTTTTGAAATATCATACCAACTTTTTTGCGAAGTTCAACAATATCAATATTTTTTTCGTAAATATTTACATCATCAATTAAAACTTTCCCATCAATATTTGTAGAGGTTATTAAATCATTCATCCGATTAAGAGTTCTTAAGAAGGTAGACTTACCGCATCCAGATGGACCAATAAGTGCAGTAACTTTTTTATCAGGAATTATGATAGAAACATTATTTAATGCTTTTTTAGGACCATAAAAAAAATTAAGATTTTCAACTTTTATTTTTGAATTGGCATTCATCATCAATTCCTAAATATTAATTTTTTTTCTGAATCGGTATCTAATAATTATCGCAATAAACGAGAGAAAAAATGTGCAAGCTAAAAGAATAAATGCTGTTGCATATTGTATTCCTTTAGTTGCTTCAACATCTGTTGATTGTGTTGCCATAACATAAATATGATAACCAAGATTCATAAATTGATCTGTTAATTGTGTTGGTGTGTATGGTAAAAAATATGCTGCACCGGTAAATAATATTGGTGCTACTTCTCCAGCTCCGCGTCCGATTGCCAAGATAGCACCGGTTAAAATTCCAGAGATTGAATTTGGAATTACTATTTTTTTGATAGTCTGCCATTTAGTAGCTCCTAATGCAAGACTGCCGGCGCGTAATTCATCTGGTACGGATTTTAATGATTCTTCAACCGAAACAATTACAATTGGAATTGTCAAGAATGCCATTGTCATGCTTGCCCATAAAATATTCGGCTGCCCCCACTGAATTTGTCCTGGTTCAGAAAAAACATTATCCATTCCAGAGCCAACAAACTGAATGAAAAAACCTAATCCAAATAAACCAAAAACTATAGAAGGAATACCGGCAAGAGTATTTACTGCAAACCGAATCATTTTTGTAATTATGGATTTCTTATTTGAATATTCATTTAAATAAATAGCAGTTATTGTTCCGAGTGGAACGCAAGCAATTGACATCAGTATCACCAGCAATACAGTTCCAACAATTGCTGGGAAAATTCCGCCGGCGGTCATACCTTTTGTTGGTGCCTCGGTTAAAAACTCCCATGTTAAATAATCTTTGCCGTTCAAATACATTTCACTGACCATATATACAATTGAGACAACAATCATAATAGTCGCAACAAACGAAAATATTACAATTGATTTTCCTAAATATTTATTGTTCATCACTCGCCTCTGAACTTTTTCATCAATTTAGCACGCACATAAAACTCAGCAACTGCATTTATTAAAAAAGTAACAATAAAGAGAAGTGAGCCTATCAAAAACAAAACACTATAATGCATATCACCAAAAACAACTTCAGCCATTTCAGCACCAATTGTTGCTGATAAAGTTCTAACCGGTTCGAACGGATTAATCGATGAGATAGGAGCATTTCCGGTAGCCATTAATACAATCATCGTTTCTCCAAATGCTCTGCCAAATCCGAGCAGCAATGCTGCAAAAATACCCGGTGTTGCAGCTGGCAAAATAACAAAAAATGCAGTCTGCCAATTTGTTGCACCAAGTGCTAGACTTGCTTCTGAATAATATTTAGGTACTGCGACCAATGAATCCTCAGTTATAGTGTACACAATAGGAATAACTGCCAATGCCATTGCAAATCCTCCGACAAAAGCATTTAATCTGTAAGTAGTACCAAATAAGTCTTGAAAAATTGTTGCAAGTGTTACTAATGCGAAAAATCCAATAACTACGGAAGGAAAACTTGCAAGAAGTTCGATAGTCGGTTTTATAAATTCACGAATTTTTTTGGGTGCAAATAGTGCGGAATAAATTGCTGCAAATATCGCAATTGGAGCGCCAAATAAAATTGCCATCAATGTTACTTTTAAACTTCCTATGAATAATGGCAGCAGTCCATATTTCGGTTTTTCTCCAACTGGCTGCCAATCTTTTCCCGTTAAATTCTCAATATCAGCAACGTCAACTTTTTCTTTTAATAAAGAACCATACTGCTCAGTTTGAGCTTCTCCTTCTTCAGGTATGTCTCCGTATGATTCTGATTGGAGATATTGTTCACTAATTGTGGAATCTTTTGGGTAAAATATTTGAGAGGTTTCTCTGAATACAAAGACAAATATTAATACAATAATAGCAAAAGATACGAATGAAACAGATCGAATTACATTTTCTGCTAAAAATTCGCCCAGACGAAATTTTCGTCTGAGCAATAAATCTGTCTTTTTAGAATTAACATTTGTCATTATCTAACTGGGAAATATCCAACTTTAGAAACTAATTCTTGTCCTTCTTTACTCAAAATCCAATCAATATAATTTTTTAATTCACCAGTTGGTCTATTCCTTAAGTATAAATAAAGGAAGCGTGAAATTGGATAGTTATTATTTTTAATATTTTCTTCTGTCGGTTCATAAGCTTTTGATTTATTATCTTTTTTTACAGCAACATATTTTATTCCTTTCGCATAAGCAGCTCCGCCGAATCCAATAGCATTTTCATCTTTGATAACTGCATTAACAACTGCAGCAGTTCCGGGCAAACTTTGCATGCTTGCTAAAAAATCAGCTCCAAAAAGTACGTTATCTTTGAAGAAAACATATGTACCCGAACTATTTTCACGTCCATATACAATAACTTTGGAATCCTTTCCACCTACCTCTTTCCAATTTTTTATTTTACCAGTATAAATATCTTTAATCTGTTCTAATGATAATTCCTTCAATGAATTTTTTTCATTGAGATAAACACTCAAACCATCTTTTGCAACTTTTACTTCCACACCTAAAGAATTATATCTTTGTTTTAGTTTTTCTCTTTCGCTTGGCTTCATTGGTCTCGAAGAATTTGCAATATCCGTTGTTCCATTTATCAATGCAGCAATGCCAACACCTGACCCGCCTCCGGTTACTTGAATAGTAATACCAGCATGTGACTGCATATATTTTTCTGCCCATCTTTGTGCTAAAATTACTAGTGTATCTGAGCCTTTAACAGTTATTACATTGCTTTGCAAATAAAATCCTAATGTTGCTATTAATAAAATTACAACTGCAATTATTTTTTTCATTTCTTTTTCTTTCTAAGTTAAAATTTATATTGAATTCTCATTGTGAATACATTGTCTTTAATGTCTTCTGTAAATCCAGCCAAATATTTTGATGTTTCATTAGTAACTGAGTCATAATAAAATAAAAATTTGATGTTGTCATTCCAGTAATGAACTAATCCTATTCCAAATGTTGAATATTTTACGTCGCCAGTTCCTAATTTCGCGTCTGTATTCCAACCAATTTGATCCCCTTCAACATCAGTATTTGGATCATACTGATCATATTTCAAAACTAATTGATTAAACTCTCCAAGGTTTTGAACATACATGAAATAATAACCCATGAAATTTCTTTGATATAAATCTCCAGTAAATAATCCGGTTGGAGAAGTGGAGCTTGATGAACTGCTTCCGACTTGTTTTCCTGAAATATATTCACTTCTTAAAGTGAAACCACCAAGAACCGGTATACTATAATAAACTTGCAAATCTAACCCCAGATAATTTCTATCTGCGGAATTATCTGTAGAAATTGTATGTGGAAATATTGAAGAATTAACTAAATAAATATTTTTTCCAGCAGCCCTTTTTACTTTACCAAAGAAAGTTGAAATTCCGCCATCAATTGCAAAATTTTCATCGTAGAATGGGAATTGAAATCCTAATCTTCCAATAAAATCTTTCTGATTATCTACTTCTGGATTCACTCCATTACCAGCGAACATTCCTCCTTTGAAATTAATAAAGCTTAACAACCCATCCTGAGGTGTAATTTCAAAACTTGCACCTAAATCTCTTTCACCGGGGAATAAAGTTTGAAACAATCTTGAGCGCTCAGGAGATTCACGATTGCTTGAAGAATAACTAATTTCAAATCCGAAAGGTCTATCGAAAACACCGGCTTTTAATTTA
>Ga0194126_10012284_pt1 | contig 10863 bp, 9 predicted proteins | sample TA2KigC150mmetaG_FD_148641 | JGI IMG/M metagenome (GOLD analysis project Ga0194126, IMG submission 148641) | Freshwater microbial communities from Lake Tanganyika, Tanzania - TA2015035 Kigoma Deep Cast 150m | ecosystem: Environmental > Aquatic > Freshwater > Lake | place: Tanzania: Lake...
TCGAATGAAAGACGTTCCTGCTCGGCAGGAAGGGAGTCGAGCCACCCCTTCAGACCGTAGAGCGTACGATTCTGGACGTTCAACACGACAGGGAACTCCTGGCCGTCAGGCGTCTTAGCCCGGCCACGTACCGCAGTCCTGGTGCCGAAACGTTGGGCAAGCGACCGGGAGACCCTGAGGATTCCGCTGGTACCGAACTTCGCTGATATGTGGTAGCTCTCGGGCGAGTTATCCGCCATGAAGATCCCCCTAGCGCCATCTCCTGATCGATTGTAGCAGGAGGCTGACCCCTCGCCACACGCTAACAAGCAGGCGCCTGAACAGCGATGCCCGGAGGGAAACGTCCTCTCCGGTAGTCTTTTCGTGGGATATGGAGTTCAGGCTGGAGTCCACCGAAACTTCCGCGGGTGGGACCGTCACCATTGCAGGAGGCTCTCTGACCCACTCCCGAAGGGCGAAGTCGCCATTGTCGAGGCGGACCAGCCTCTCATCTTCGGGCCGGAAGAAGCCAGTGATCGCCAGCCTGCGCCAATCAACCCCGTACCTTTCGGCGATCTTCTGACAGATCTGACCGAAATTGAGGCTATCACGGGTCTTCTTCAGAAGGTTGTACACGAGATCGCCCTCCTCGATATCGGCCACAGTCTCCCAGACCCGGTCCTCTGAAAGGTAGAGACGATGGTCGCCGCTTGGAGATCGGTGGAGATCCAAGGAGGGACGACCGACAACCGCCTCGGTCCCTTTTCGAATCCATGTTCCTCGACCATGGTGGACGAACAACACACCTCGATGCCTCGACAGCGTTGCGATTACCGACCCGAGAGCTATTTCGCGATGTCTGGAAATCTGGGAGTACAAGTGCCGGTAGTGAAGGGGACCCGCGTGGGACGCCATGACCCTCAGAATGCAATCACGGATGGGAAGATGCACCCACCTGAAATCCTCCGGGGGACACCGGAGAACGTAGTTCAGGTGCTTCTCCCACTCAGTCCAGATTCGGATTGTCGGCGGCCGGATGGAGATAAGAAGGAACTTGATCCTGTCGCCAGGTTCGATCGTGTTTCGCCGGAGCCACTCACTGAGGCTCGTGAGACGCCGGTGGGGGATGTTGAATAGAATAGGCTTTCCTTCTGCACCGCCCGTCAGATGTACGTAGACCTGGTTCGTGGGGTCAAGGCAGGCCGCTAAGCGCATGGGCAGGTCGACAAAGCCCTCCCTTATGTGCTCTGAACGCACTGTCATGCTGAAGACTCGAGACGTATGCGGATGAGCCTGGCGGCTGGTGTGACGCGCGGTGAACTCCAACTGCTCGTGAGGGAACGTGGACTTCGGTCCAGAGGCGCGGCCGATGCTAGATGGCGTAGGCATCTGAAACAGGGAAGAGGGAGGGCGCACTGCCGGAAGCAGTTGAACAGGTTTCGATCTCCTGTCTAGGAACGAATGGATGGCGATCTCAATAGGAAGACGCTGATCTTGTGTGAGGTCTTCGGCAGTGGCAGCGGAATGATCAAGGACCAGGTGCTGACCGAGGGTATCCGCAGACCCGAACGAGTAACTGCACTTGAAGCACGAGAAGAGCAAGATATCTTCACGGCCGCGGGAGTAAGCGTCGACTAGCGAAGGATCTGTGGATACGAGAAACGAGATCCGAGCCGGTCCAGTTCTATTGCTTAGGTTCAAAGGGCACGCCTCAAGATGTCGGATGATAATAGTGGTGGCATAGACGTGACCTGGTTCGCCGACCGCAAAGTGACAATGGGGACAGATGAAGATGCGACGGTCGTCTTCCTGTACTTGGTGACCAACTATCTCCTTGGAGCCGGTACTCGAGAGTGCCTCCGAATGGCGGTCTGAAAGATGCGCCAGGAGCTGCGGGGGGGTGGGAAACAACTCAGTACATATCGGACAACACTTGACCTTCTCAAGAACTGCGGCTATGAGGTCCGGAGGTCGGAGAGGCACGGACAGAGTCGCGAGAATTCTCTCCACGTGGCTGGCCTGCAGCATTTGGAGCCCGCCCCCTGGTCCCCCGAGAACCTAGTGTAATGCCTTTGTTTCTGTTGCGGTCCTTCCTTCGCTCCCGCGGCGCGCTTGCCGCGGGAGATCGCTTGGCAGTGAGCACCGACCGTGCATGGTCTGTGCCGCGCGTCTCCGGCGGTGCAGAAATACGGAGCCCGAGAATGCTGCCAAGAGCCTATCGTGGTGGGGGATTCAAGTCAATGCTACTACCTAGAGGGGTCAGCCGAGCGCAGTGACCGGCCAGGAGGATCGGCCCGAAGTCCTCCGTTTCCATCCTTCTCATGATCTGCGTGATCCTCGCCCTTGAGACGCCTGTCCTTCGGGCGATCTCCGCGTAGGACCGTGCTTCCCCGGTCCGGATCATGTCTTCGAAGGTGATGGCGAGTGCGAGGAGCTGGGTTTCGCGGGGGATGCGTGTGCCCCCGACGATTACGGGCTCCACCGCCCTATCCTTCAACCGCTTACGTCCCTTGGCGAGCCTGTGGAAGTGGGCCGGGCGGGTGACGGTGGGGCCGTTCACGGCGTGGCTTCCCCGGCGAGGGCACGGATGCCGACCGGCCGGAAGGTGATGCCGACTGTTTCGGCCTGGCCGTCGTAGGCGACGCGTTCGACGAGGGCGGTGAGGGTTCGGGCTCGTTCGCTTGGGGTCATCGTGTTCCACAGGGCGTCGAAGTCGGTCAATGCCCGGCGGACGTCGGCCTCGGCGAGGTGCCCGGCGCGGGCCTCGCTCAACTCCTTGCCGAGCCGGGCCATACGGGCCTGCGTCTCGGCAGTCTCGGCCTGCAGGTCGGCCAGGCGGACCGAGTTCGCACCGGTCGGGGGCGCGTCCACAGCTTCCCGCATCTGCCCTTCGAGGGCGCGCAGGGCCGTTTCGAGCGTGGCGCGTTCGGCTTTGAGCCTCACGACCTCCACATCGGCCAGCTCTCGCGCCTGCCGGGCCGTCTCGGCGATCACCGTCTCGTCCCGCCCGATCGCGGCGAGTTCGCGCACGACGTAGCGTTCGATCTCGGGTGCCGGCAGGGAGCCCGAGGGGCACGTGTCTGCGCCGGTCTTGTCGGAGTTGAGGCACCGGTAGTATCGGTAACGGCGGCTGCCCTTGCTCGTGAAGTGATGGCCCATGGGCTTTCCGCAGGGTCCGCACACGAGGAGCCCCCCGAGGAGCCCGGCACCGCGCGACCGCTTCGTCGTTCGGCCGCGGCCGTTGCCGTTTGCGCGCAACTTCGCTTGGACGCGATTCCATATCTCCTCGTCGATGATCGCCGGGTGCTCGCCCTCGAATAGCGCCCCGTTGAACCGGGCTTTCCCGATAACCACGGGATTCGTCAACACGGCGTGAAGGGATGTTTTGACGAACGGCTTCCCCCCTGTGACGTTGCCCTTCTTCGACCTGTGTCGCTTGGTCGTGACGCCCATCGCGTTGAGCCGTTGCACGCATGGAATAAGTGAGCCGCATTCGAGGTAGAGCCCGAAGATCCGACGGACGCACTCCGCTTCTTCATCGTCGACGACCAGTCGCCCGCCCTCGTCCGCGATGCGATACCCCATTGGCGGCGTGGAACCCGTGAACCGACCGCGTCGCCTCGCCGCGTGGACCTTGTCGCGCGTGCGCTCGCTGATCATCGACCTTTCGAATTCGGCGAACGACATCAGCATGTGGAGCGTGAGGCGCCCCACCGCATCGGCGGTCGAGAAGTTCTGCGTGATCGAGACGAAAGCGACGCCGAGCTGGTTGAAGCGGTCCATGAGCCTGGCGAAGTCGAGCAGACTGCGCGAGAGGCGATCGACCTTGTAGACCACGATGCAGTCGACCTCGCCTGCCGCAACGTCGGCAAGGAGTCTCTGAAGGGCGGGCCGTTCGGTCGTCGCCCCCGAGATCCCGCGATCATCGTATCGGGCCGCGAGGCAGGTCCAGCCGTCGGACTTCTGACTCGCGACGTAGGACTCGCATGACTCGCGCTGAGCGTCGATCGAATCGAACGTCTGTTCGGACCGCTGGTCGTCGACGGAGATCCTCGTGTAGATCGCGCAGCGCACGACCGCCGTCGTTGCTTTCTGGATCAAGCGTGTTTCCCCTTCGCACCCAGGCGGAAAAAGTAAAACCCGTTCACGTGTGAACCACAGATCGCCGTGGCCACCGCGCTGAGCGACGAGTACCTCTCGCCCTCGTACTCGAAGTTGCGCTCGCCGACCGTCACGGTTACCGTCTTCCCGTGGAACTCGCGCGCGAGCGTCGTGCCCGGCATCGGCAACCGCGGGTCTCGGACCGGCTCGGGTGGGGGCGCTTCGGGCACGCCCGGCCAGGCGGGGCGGAATCTCTCCTTCACGAGCACCTGCGCCGCGATCTCCCGAGCCCGGGCCACCACCTCCGCCGACAGCGGGCCGTACCGCAGGTGCCAGAGAACCCGGCGGATCAGAGTCGAGCGGTTGTTGGTCGTGTGGCGCCACCCGCAAACCCGCTCAAACTCGCGTTTTAGCTCGGCCATCGGCATGGCCTGCAAGCGAGCCTGCTCAGACTTGATGTCGATCTCCTCCGCCATCGCCTCCCCTGTCTCGGGGCGTTAAGTGGTTGCCGTCGTGGGACATGGACGCTCGGACCTACAAGAGAATCAAGAGAAGAAGCCAGGCGGTCGCCATTCTCCCGCCCGACGCCCCTGTTCAGTCACCGCAAGGCCCGACTCGCGTGGGGTCATGCGGCGCCGCCGCCAGCTCCTGCAACGCGGGACCCGGGTGTCGCTGGTTCCCTACCGGTCCGGGGGGGATCGGAGCGAGGTCTCGCGTCGGGAGTCGTATTCCGTGCTAGCCCGCCACGCGGCGGCACGGCTACGATGTGCACCGCAGGAGACTCCTATGAAAGCACGCAGGCGAAGGAACGAAGAAGACCTAGTTGAACTGCACGAGACGGTCCGCAGGTGGCGCAGATCGTTCGAGGGGAACCGGGAGATCGTAGCAAGGGAGACGTGGCAGGACGGCCGAGTGATGCTGGACAGGTGGATCCCTGTTCAGCGATGCCGCCTTGAAACCGGCTTTCCTGAACACCTTGCCGAGTTTGACAGACTTCTGCGGAATGCCCCGGAGAGGATACACTCCTCTGATTCCGAGAGAGAGAGAGAACGAAAGCTCCGGAATCTGAAGATCCGCATGGTGGCAATGTACGATGGAATGATCCAGATCTGGCGAACCATAGAGGGCGAGCTATCGGAACGCCTGCTGTTGGCTGCAGGTATGGATCCATCGCGACGAGACGACTCGCGGGCCCGCCAGGGGAAAAAGACGTCCTATTGCGCGGCGCACACCCATGGAGGCACGAAGCGTCTTCAGCGGTCACAGTATTTGCGCCTAAAGGCCGAGCATGGGAAGTACGATCTGTTCCTTGATGGATTCAGCAAAGAGGTATGGAGGAAGAAGGGTTCCCGTCCGCTTCGACCGAAGTTGCGCCCGCTTCACTTCGAGATGATCAGTGAGTATATGAGAGAGAGGCATGCCATCGCTCCACACAAGACTCGAGTCGCTAGCCTGCGAAATCAGAGCGTATCTGCTGCGAGAAAGTGCTTTGAAGCAGCGCGAAGACGTGTAGAGAGGCCTGGACGGAAGAAACCCTTTGCGGTCTTTAGGACGACGAAGACCACGGACGGAGTTGTGAGCTACCTGTTCGACCCGCCTCCTCGATTCAAGTACTGCGTGATTCTCCCGTCGCCCGAATCGGACATGTAGTCGGGGTATCCACTCCAAGTTCACTCAGGGTTATCTGGCGTCCAGCAGGGCCTGCGGCCTGGCTCGGCAGGCGGCTGACCTGAGAATAGTCGTTCCTGAAACATTCCCCCATTGTTCCTGACCTCCTGACACGCTGCGGCTGTGCGACCTCGAGGAACCGGGCGTCCTTGCGGTCTGTGAGGCTCGCACGGTCAAGACGAGCGGCCCCTCTCTCATTCGTGGGGGAGCGGGGAAACAGGAGGAACGCATGGGGCAGCAAACCTCGAATCCCACTCCGTCGAGCCCGTTCCAGATCGCCGGAACCTCGGATCGCCGCCTGAAGCTCTTCGTGTGGGGCGATTCCGGAGTCGGCAAGACGACGCTCGCGCTCCAATTCCCGAAACCGGTCGTGATCGATCTGGAGGGTGGCACCGACCTCTACGGCGACGTCTACTCGTTCGATCGTCTTCGGACGACCAGCGCCGACGCGGCCATGGAGGCGATCGACTGGCTCCGGGACAACAAGCACGACTACGAAACGCTCATCATCGATCCGATCTCGGTCTACTGGGAAGCCCTGCAGCACAAGTGGAGCGAGATCTTCCTGCAACGTAACCGCCAATCCCGCGGCTTCAAGTTCGAGTTCTACGAGTTCCAGATGCGTGACTGGATGGTCGTGAAGTCGGAGGCCCGAAAGTTCGTACGAAAGCTCATCGCAGTCGACATGAACGTCGTCGTCACGGCGCGGCAGAAGACCCTCTACGCGGAGAACGCCCTCAAGGCCCTGGGCGACACGTTTGATGCCGAGAAGTCGATCCCCTACTTGTTCGATGTCGTCGTGCGGCTCTATCGAGATGAGAGGCGTCGCTTCTTGGCCGAGTGCCAGAAGGACCGATCGGGCACCTTGCCCACAGGTCCTTTCGAAGTCAACTACTCCATCTTCGAGAAGTGTCTCCACAGGCGGGAGGGAGCCGAAGGCGGAGAAAGGTCCCCGGCGAGAGTCACCGGTGGGGCCATTCCACAGGCAGCCAAGACAGACGCAGAGGAGGAAAAGCGATGAGGACCGTGGATTTCAGCCGGGTGAAGGACGCGGACGAGTACACGCCCGTTCCCGAAGGACGGTATCCCGTCGAAGTCGAGGACGTCGAGGAGGACGTGAACAAGAACGGAGACGATCTCTTGAAGCTTCGCCTTCGGGTGATCGATGGCGAGCACGCGGGCGCTGCGATCTTCGATCGGCTGTTCTTCACGGAGCGTGCCCTGCCTCGGGTCAAGCTCGTCCTCAAGGCACTCGGCATCGAGCCAACGGGAAGCATCGAGGTGACTCCGGAACTCCTTCGGGGTCGCAAGTGCATCGTCGACGTGATCATCGAATCCTACACAAAGAGCGACGGCAGCGAGGGGAGGTCGAATGCGGTTCCCTTTGCGGGTTACCACAAGGTGGACGAGGGGAGCGAGGCGATTGCGCCCTACTGAGCCGACGCGCGTCCCGATCATCGTCGATACGCGGGAGCAGCGGCCGTACCGATTCGACGAGAGGTTCGTCGTCGTGACGCGCCGCGCGCTCCCGGCGGGGGACTATTCGGTCGCCGGACATGAGACCGAGGTGACGATCGAGCGGAAGGCGCTCGGGGACTTCGTGACGTCGGTGATCCATGAGCGCGAGAGGTTCGAGCGGGAGCTCGCACGCCTGGGCACCTATGACCTCGCGTGTGTTCTGGTTGAAGCGGACCTTCAGGACATCGTGGACAGGAAGTACCGCAGCCACGCGCACCCGAACTCTGTCCTCGGCAGCATGATCGCACTCATGGTCGACCACGGGGTGCCATTCGTCTTCTGCTCCACGCGCGAAATCGCGGGGCGGATCACGGCTGGGATCCTGCGGAGATTCAACAGGCGCGCCGCCGAGGCGGGGGTGGGGGTGAAGTCGGATGAGCGATGAACGTCCGCTCGGGCCGAACGGGGACGACATCCGGCGGTTCTTTCGGTTGCTCGGCCACGAACCTCATGGCCTGACCGAGCTGCGCGTCATCCCGCCACGCGGGAAGCCATGGCTCGGGTTCTTCGACGCCAAGGACGCGTTCGTCGAGGCGTGCGCCACGTGGAGCGGCAAGGCGAACGTCTACGCCGGAAGGAATCCCCGGCCACGCGCCTTCGCGGAGCGGTCTCCACAGGCGGTCAACCAGCTCGCCCGAGGCGTCCCCGGTGCGAAGAGCGCGGACATCGAGGTAGTCACGGCGCTCTCGCTCGATATCGATCCGGTGCGCGCGAAGGACACGCCCAGCTCTGACCCGGAACACGCCCTGGCGCTGGCAACGGCCAAACGCATCGCCGCGGACTATTCGAACGCCGTCGTCATCGACTCCGGAAACGGCGGCCACGTTCTGTTTCCCGTCCACCCTGTTTCGGTCGACGGGGATGCTCGTGTCATCACAGCACGCGTCCGGGCCTGGGAAGCCGAGATACGAGAGGAGGTCGAGTCCGATCCAGCGCTGGCCGTAGATTCGATCCATGATCCGTCTCGCATCCTCCGTGTACCGGGAACTTTGAACATCAAGGGTGTCGCAACGGAGGAACGCCCCCATCGCCTCGCGCGCATCGTGGGCGAGATCCCCTCCGAGCCCTGCGACATGAGCGAGGTGTTCGAGCGGCCCGTAACGGACCTCCGTCCCCCGATCGTTCCGGGCGGTATACCCGCGCGTTTCTACGATCTGCTTGAGCAACATCAGAAGTTACGTGCGACATGGCTGGGTCGGCGAAAGGACCTTCAGGACAGCAGCAACTCGGGCTACGACATGGCCTTGGCTTCCCGGCTGTTCGCTCTCGGGTTCTCCTACGAGGAGGCGACCGCGATCCTTCTGAATGCACCACCGGACCACTTCACGCGAGATCCGAGGCGTGTAATGACGGCGGTCGACAAAGCGTACTACCAGGACGATGCGGCCCTGGGACCCGTGATTCGCAAGGCCCGCTCCGCTCTGATCGTGAAGCTCGACTGCATTCGGGAAAGCGGGAAGCCCCAATGGGAAAAGCAGCGGATCATCGCGGATGCGATCGTGCATCACCTCAAGGAGACCGGCTTCTTCGTGCGCACACAGGAGGGCGCGAGTAGAGGATATTACTTCGACGACACGAAGAAACGGCTTCTTTCGATCGAAGACCCGCGTCTCATCGCTCACATCCACGACCGGTTCGGAGTGAGCGAGGGGGAAAAGACTCTCTTCGGCCACGCGATGGCGGCAATCCGGACCGAGTGTATCGAGCGGGGGAGAGAGGCCGAAGTGCATCGCGTGGCACGGTACGACCGCGAAGCACGACTCCTTTATGTGTCGCGCTTCGACGGGCAGGTGTACCGGCTGGATGGCGAGGGGGTGGTGCTCGTCCCGAATGGGACCGCAGGAGTTCTTTTCGCGGACGCCCCGTCGTGGGATCCGTGGGAGTATCAAGAGGGCGTCACGGGAGATCCGTTGTTCTCCCAAATCCTGGACCGGATCCATTTCGCGTCCGGAGAGGGCGTGCGCCTCAGTCCCAACGAGCAGAGGACTCTGGCCGGTATCTGGGTCCGTCTCCTCTTCCTCCCCGAGCTTCTTCCGACCAAGCCCATTGTGCTCTTCCTCGGCGAGGCCGGGAGCGGCAAGACCACGGCCCTCCGCCTGATCTTGAAGACCCTTTTCGGACCGGCGGCCGACGTCGAGAGCGTCCACCGGAACAAAGAGGACGCTTTCGTCGCCTCGATCTCGGGGGGCCACTTGGTCGCTTTCGACAACGTGGACGGCCGGATCGACTGGCTGAACGATCGGCTCGCGACGTGCGCGACCGGCGGGCAGATCACGCTCCGGAAGCTGTACACGACGAACGAGACGGAGACGTTCCGCCCGCGCTGCTTCCTCGCACTCACAGCCCGGACTCCGCGCTTCAGGCGCGAGGATGTCGCCGACCGGCTTCTCCTCTTTCGGGTGGAGCGACTCCAGGAGTTTCGGCCAGAACGGGAACTCATCGACGGGATCGCGGCGCATCGGCACGAGGTCCTGAGCGCGATCCTGAACGACCTGAACGAGATCGTTAGGGCCCTCCGCTCGAGCGAGCCGGACGACCACGTACGGTTCCGCATGGCCGACTTCGGGACGATGGCTGTGTTTCTGGCGCGCACGGCGGACGGAGAAGAAGGCGCGGATGCGGTCCGGTCGATCCTCGCCAAGATGGAGGAGGAGCAGGGCGACTACGCGGTCGAGGACGAACCGCTCTACCACGCGCTGGGGCTCTGGCTGGAGCGCGAGGGCAACACCGGCCGCGCTCTGACCACACGCGAGCTGTTCGAAGAGCTGAGCCGAACCGCGAAGGACCACGGGCTCTACTGGCCCTATCGGAACGCCGTGTCGTTCGGCGTCCGACTCGCGAGCGTTTGGACGCCGCTCACGCGGCGGATCCCCGGAAGACGAGAGACACAGCACGGGCGCACAAGAGTTTACCGGTTCGGCGACGAACCCACAGCGACCCAAATGGAGCTCGGGGAGTGAAGGCCAACGTGGTGAAGGTGGGGAAAGTTGGTGAAGGTGCGTTTTTCGCAACCTTCACCACGCAAGCCATTCACAGCAAAGAGATTGCGGGTTCTGGTGAAGGTTGTGAAGGAGTTCCCTTCCCTTTAGAGGGAAGAAAAAAAGAAGAAGAGAAAAAAGACATATGTAGAAGAGGGGTAGGAGCACACCTTCACCACCTTCACCGAGTGTGGTTAAGACGCGCAATGATAAGGGTTTGCGCGGGTGAAGGTGGAAAAACAGCACCTTCACCACGTTTTCCTCGACACAACCTAACGACTGCATGCACAGGCACTTGCATTGGTGAAGGTTAAAAACACCCAACCTTCACCCAACCTGTGATTGGGGGGAGGACGAAGCCATGCGGATCTTCAGCGACCCGGTTGAGAGACCGGGGACGGATCGGGACCTTGGGGCACTGATCTCGCCCGTGCAGCCCGATGTGGATTGGGAAGGGCCCGCGCCGGGGGTGCCGTGGGTTGTGATTCGGTCGCGACTCCTCGGCGAGGACATCCTTCTTGTCTGTGAGCGGGGCCGGGTCGCGGAGGCGGAGCGAGCGCATCCGGGCCTGACGACCTATGTGCCTTCCGAGATGGACGTGCTCGGCGATTTCGCGGAG
>Ga0194126_10012294_pt1 | contig 10858 bp, 9 predicted proteins | sample TA2KigC150mmetaG_FD_148641 | JGI IMG/M metagenome (GOLD analysis project Ga0194126, IMG submission 148641) | Freshwater microbial communities from Lake Tanganyika, Tanzania - TA2015035 Kigoma Deep Cast 150m | ecosystem: Environmental > Aquatic > Freshwater > Lake | place: Tanzania: Lake...
CGGCGACGGTGACGGAGCAGCGCTCCGTCCTACGACGGCGACGGATGGGCGTGCGGAACGGGCCGTCCACCAATCCAAACCATCACGAGTGACAGACCACTAGCGGCGCCGAGCGCCGGGGTTACGCCCGGGGAATGCGCTCAGCCGTCCCACCGGAGGAGCACGGCGCCGGCCTCGTGCTCGCGGCGGTTCAGCATGTCGTAGATCCCCGGCGCCTCGGTGAAGGCCACGTTGTGGGTCACGATGTCCATGACCGGCAGCGACCCATTCGCGATCCGTTCGGCCCCGACCATGAACAGGCCGTGGTCCATGTCGTAATCGGTGCAGCCGCCCAGGAGGTCCTTCCAGAGGAACTGCCCGCGCAGGATGGTGAGCGGGCGCGAGTGGATCCCGACCAATACGATCCGTCCGCGGTCGCGGGTCATCAGCTGCGAGTGCTCGAAGGCCTCCACGTGCGGTCCGGCCGCGCAGTGCAACGTGCAGTCGGCTCCCCGGCCTCCGGTCAAGGCCCGGACGGCCTCCACGGAGCTGCTCTCCGCGGCGTTCACCACCTCATCACACCCCGCCCTGCGCCCCAGCTCCAGCCGGCTCTCGTGTGGGTCGACGCCCACCACCTTCCCCGGCCCTTGCAACTTCGCCCACATCGCCATCAGCAGCCCCACCAGACCCAACCCCATCACCGCCACCGTCTCCCCGGGCTTGATGTCGGCCTTCAGCGTCCAGTTGCAGCAGCTCCGCCCCCACAGCACGAACGGCGCCTGATCCCACGTCAGCGCGTCCGGTATCCCCAGCGTCGGCTTCAGTTCGTCCAGCCGCGTCGACGAGGCGACCAGCTCCTGGTGGTGCTGCATCGTCGCCACCCGGTCCCCCACCCGGAAGCCCTCGACCTCGGCCCCAACCTCCACGACCTCCCCGCACATCGCGTAGCCCAGATCGTGGTTGGGCCACTTGTCGTCGGGATCGTCGGGCAGCCGCCGCACGCGGTTCAGCTCGGAGCCCGGGCTGACCAGCGATCTCACGGCTCGCACCAGCACCTCACCCGGTCCGATCGTCGGCGCCTGGACCTCAGCCACAACCACCTTGTCCGGCTCAAGCGCGATCAGCTTCTTCATCGGTCGCGTCCACGGTTCGCCCTGATTGGGGTTCCTGCCGTTCCGTGCCTGCGGCTCGCCCGAGCCGCGCCGTAGACCGTCCGGACGGCCTGCGGGTCGGGCGACCCGCAAGCACAGGAACAGGCGGGGTCTCCGTCAACCGCACTATCCCAACGCCCGCCTCAACGCCGCCTCCGACCGGATGTCATACGCTTCGCCGCCCGCCGGCATGGAGCCGTCCGTGACCATCTCGGCCAACGCAAAGCCCTTGTAGGCCGAGGGGAGCCTGACCAGCTCGCGCTTCATCGATGACTCATACAGGGCGCACAGCACTTCATGCTCCGCGAGGCCGTGCTTGCCCGCGCAGCGCGACTCCGGTCCGCCCTCGATCCACGCGATGAACTCCTCGAGGAAGCCCGGCTGCGGCTCGGTCGGCAGCGCCTCCCACCCGCCGCTTCCGCCCCGGAGAACGTATGTGACATCCCCGTCGAACCGCATCATCCCCTCGCTGCCGATGAGGCTGCGGTTCTGCTTGGTGGCGGTGTCCGGCATGTCCAGGTCGATGGCGATGCGCGCGCCGTTGTCCAGGCCCACAATGGCCTGACACAGGTCCTCGCAGATCACCCCGCGCTCGTAGCGGTTCGTCTTGCGCTCCGCCTGGCCGAGCACCCACGCACACCGTGGATCGCCCAGCACGTACCGCGCGATGTCGATGACGTGGGAGCCGATGTTCAGCAGCCCGGCCTGACAGTGCGCGAGAAAGACCTGCGGCTTGCCGATCAGCCCTTCCGCGACCGCGCCCCGCGCCGCGGCGAAGTTCGGCCCGAAGCGTGTCTGATGATGCACCACCAGCGTGACTCCCCGCTCCTCGCAGGCCCGGACCGCCTCCTCGACCTCCCCGAGCGCAACGCCCATCGGCTTCTCGCAGAGCACCGCCTTGGCTCCCGACTCCGCCGCGGCGAGCGTGATCGCCGGGTGCGTGTCCTGCCACGTGCACACGCTGACGACATCCGGGCGCTCTTTCTCCAGCAGCTCCCGGTAATCGGCGTACCGCCCGGGGACCGAGTAGAGGTCGCAGTATTCCGTCAGCCGCTGCGGGTCGATGTCCGCTGCGGCCACGATCTCGGTGCGCTCGTCGGCGGTGTAGTAGCCGGCGTGATGGCGGGCGATGCCGCCCGCTCCAACCACGGCGACGCGATACCTGGCCATGCAATCCCTCCCGTTGGTGGGGACTTCCGCCCCGACGCCGCCTCAACGTTCGCCGTCCACTTCCCCGCGCCTGCTTGCGGTCGTCGCAGAGGTGTCTCCACCGCCCGCGGGGAACTCCCCCCCGTCGGCGTATTCCGTCAGAGCAAAGGGGAGGGTTCCGTGGCCACCGAGACGATCGACGCCGGGGCTGCTCAGCACAGCAGTCCCAAGATTCTCTTCTACGCAAGCTGCGTGTCGCTCATCGCCACCGCGATGGCCTTCGCCATCCGCGGCGACATCACGGCGGACCTCAGCACTCACTTCCGGCTGAACGACTACCAGACGGGCTGGGTCGTCGGCGCGTGGGCCTGGGGCTTCGCGGGCGCCATCCTGTTCGGCGGGCCGCTGTGCGACGTGCTGGGCATGGGGCGGATCATGCTGCTGGCCTTCCTGGGTCATGCCGCCGGCTGCATCCTGACCATCATCGCGCCGGGCTTCGGCGTCCTGTTCGCGGCGACCCTGATCGTGGGTATCGGCAACGGCCTGGTCGAGGCGGCCATCAACCCCCTTGTCGCCACGATGTTCCCGAACGAGAAGACCGCCAAGCTCAACCTCCTCCACGCCTGGTTCCCCGGCGGCATCGTGATCGGCGGGTTGATCTGCTTTGGCATCTCCTCCCTGCACCTGCCCGACCTGCAGCTGGGCGGGGCCGTGATCAAGGTCTGGCAGGTCAAGCAGGCCACGCTGCTCCTCCCGACCATCGTCTACGGGATCATGTTCGCCGGGCGGAAGCTGCCCGTCACCGAGCGCGTGGCGGCCGGCGTCTCCTGGGGCGACATGTTCAAGGAAGCCGCGCGACCGCTGTACCTCGTCATGCTGCTCAGCATGATGTGCACCGCGTCCACCGAGCTGGTCCCCGGCGGATGGATCGCCAACATCATGCAGCGGTCGATCGAGGGCATGGCCGCGGCCGGCATCCTGGTGCTGGTCTTCATCAACTTCGTCATGTGCGTGGGTCGCTTCTTCGCCGGGCCGCTGGCTCACGCGATCTCGCCGACGGGGATCATCCTCGGGGGCGCCATCGTCTCGGTCTTCGGCCTGCTGGCGCTCAGCGCGGCGGGAAGCTCCGTGGCGGCCTTCGGGGGAGCGTTCATCTTCGCCGTGGGCGTCTGCTTCTTCTGGCCGACGATGCTGGGGATCACGTCCGAGCGCTTCCCCAAGGGGGGAGCGCTTCTACTGGCCATGACCGGGGCGGCCGGCAATGTCGGCGTTGCGTTGGCCAACCCGGCCTTCGGGCGCATCTCCGACATGAAGGGCGGCGATCCGCAGGCGGCGCTGCCCTACGTGGTGGTCTTGCCGATTGCCACCATCATCATCTTCGGCGTGATCTTCATGCTGGACAAGGCCAAGGGCGGCTACAAGGCCGAGAAGATCGGCAGCGACGCCCCGCCCGAGGCCTGACTCCGCCACCCTCCCGGCCCCTCTTCCACGAGGACAGGGGCCGGGAGGCAATGCCGCCGCGCCGTTGCCGTGCCGTCCCCCTTCTGAAGGAAGGGGGCAGGGGGGTGGGAATCCGTCGCCCCCTACTCCGGCTTTCCCCCCAACGCCGCCGCATGTACGACGCGCACCGGCACACCCTCGCGTCGCGCCGCCTCCAGGCAGTCCTCGTATTCGGGTGAGACCGTCTCCCGACCGCTCGGCAGCGCGGCGATCTTCACCCGGATCGGGCCATGGGGGGTCTCGACGGTCTCGTGCCTCCGAGGGAGACACACGCGTGACATCCTCCCCTGACGAAGGCCGAAGGTCGTCGTGTTCTCGAAGATCACGTCCGCCAGCCGCGCCGCGTCCTCCGGCTCTGCCAGCACTGACAGCATGATCGCGGGTCGGTTCTTCTTCATCTGAATGGGCGTGAACCACACGTCGAGGGCCCCGGCCTCCAGGCAGCGTTCCATCGCCAGGGCGAAGTGCTCGGGCGGCATGTCGTCGAGGTTCGCCTCGAGGACAACCACCTCCCGCGCCTCGCTCGCGCTCTCCGCCTGCGTCTCGCCCACCAACACCCGCAGCACGTTCGGCACGTCGGCCCACTCGCTCGTCCCCGCGCCATGGCCGACCGCCTGCACCATCATCGGCGGCGGCGGGCCGAAGCTCTCCGCGAAGCTCACCGCAATGGCGGCGCCCGTCGGGGTCACCGTCTCGCCCTCGATGTCCAGCGGCACGGTCGCGACGCCCTTGAGCAACTCCGTCACCGCCGGCGCCGGCACCGGCAACTTCCCGTGCGCGCACTCCACGAAGCCGTGAGACATCGGCAGCGGCCCCGACGCGACGCGCTCGATGCCCAGCAGTTCCAGGGCGACGGCCGCACCCGCCACATCCACCAGCGTGTCGATCCCTCCCACCTCGTGGAAGTGCACCTCCTCCACGCTGACGCCGTGCACCCGCGCCTCGGCCTCGGCGATCGCGCGCAACACCGCCAGCGACCTCTCCGTTGCCCAGTCCGACAGCCCGCCCCCCTCGATGGCTGCGACGAGCTCCTGGTAGCTGAGTCGGTGCGGGATGCTCCCCCCCGGGGCCGCGGCAACCTCGATCCGCGTGCCGCTGATGCCCTTCCGGCTGACGCGCTCCGCTCGTAGCTCCCAGCCCCGAATCGGCAGCCGCCCCAGCCCCGCGCGCACGTCCTCGAGGCGCACGCCGGCATCGATCAGCGCGCCCAGCAGCATGTCGCCGGCGATCCCGGCGAAGCAGTCCAGATACAGGACCCTCATCGCTGACGTCCCCCTGAAGACACTGCCGTCCCCTTGGGTGTTCTATATGAGAGGTTCCGGCTCGGGAACCCTAACGCCTCCCAACTGATGAGGAGTTTCCGCCGGTGCGCATCGGGTTCCACGTTCCCACGCAGGGCGGCTGGAGCAAGACGCTGCAACGGGCTCGCGAGCGCCGTTGCGAGACGCTGCAGATCTTCGTCGGGGCTCCGGTGCAGTGGAAGTCCGCCCAGCCCCGGACCGAGGAGGCCGCGGCGTGGCGCGAGGCGATCGCGCGCTCCGACACCCGCCCCGTGTTCGTCCACGCGAACTACCTGCTGAACCTGGCTTCCACCGACGGCACGCTCTGGCGCCGCAGCATCCGCCGGCTCGCCCGCGACTTGCGTCATGCGGCCCTCCTCGGCGCCGCGGGCGTCGTGACGCATCTGGGCAGCCCGAAGGCCGGCAACGAGCGGACGCCCGGCTGGTGCATCGATCGGATCGCAGCCGCCGCGGACGCGGCCTTGGAGGCGGCGGAGGTGGAGGTGGAGCTGCTCCTGGAGAACTCGGCGGGCATGGGCAGCGCCATCGGCAGCCGTTACGCCCAGATCGGCGACATCATCGCCGCCGCCCGCCACTCAGGCCGCCTGGCTGTCTGTCTCGACAGTGCCCACAGCTTCGCGGCCGGGTACGCGTGGCATCGGCCGGAGGGGCTCGATGCCGCCCTCGACGAGGCCGATCGCGCCTTCGGCCTACAGCGCCTGCGTCTGCTGCACATCAACGACTCCCGCGTGCCCTTTGCGTCGGGCGTCGACCGTCACTGGCACATCGGCCGTGGGTACATCGGGACTGCCGGCTTTCGCGTCATCGTGAACCACCCGCGCCTTCGCCATCTGCCCATGGTCATGGAGACTCCCGAAGCCTCTCTCGAGGCCGACCTGCGCAACCTCCGCGCCCTCCGCCGCTGCATCGACCCTCAGCACCGCACTACCCTCCGCCCGGCGCCGCGCCCCTAGTCGCCTCCCCGATGGCGGCCGTCGCCGTGGCCTATCACCCAAAGGCAGAGGGCGCGGCAAGTGCCGCGCCCTCTGCCTTTCGCGACCCCCCGACTAGCCCCAGGCGGGTCCCGGTTGAGCCGATGGTGGCGGGTCTACGGGTAGCCGTCCTTCACGAGCTGCGCGAAGAGCGCGGGCACCTTCTTCACGTACGACTGTGTCTCCCGATAGGGGGGCACCCCGCCGTACTTGGCGACGGCCCCCGGGCCGGCGTTGTAGCAGGCCAGCGCCAGCACGGTCTGTTCGTAGTACGACTTCCCCTGGTACTTCTGCAGGAACTCGGCCAGATGCTCGACCCCGCCGCGGATGTTCTCCGCCACATCGTAGGGGTCGCGGACCTTGAAGTCCGTCACGTTGCACGGCATCAGCTGCATCAGACCCATCGCTCCGGCATGGGATACGCAGCGGGGGTTGAAGTCCGACTCGTACCTCATGACCGCGAAGATCAGCCGATGGTCGACCTTGTTCATCGCGGAGTGGTAGATGGTCCAGCGGACGATCAGGTCGACCTGCTGAGAGGTAAGCGAGGTGTTGTGCTTACGGATCCAGTCCGTCCAGACTCCTACGATCTGCTCGTATGTCCGGCCGGTGCCGGCCGCGAACTGCACCTGCGGAACGCCGGCCACCTGGACGGCGGGCTGCGTGGCGGTCGTGCCGGAGAGGCTCGCGAGGGTGCGCATCTCGGGGGGCAGCGCGCCGGTCGGTCCGCCGCCGGGCGTCTCAGTCGGAGGGGTCACGGGGCCGATCGCCGCCACACCGGGGAGCACGGGACCGACCGCAGCGCCGGCGCCCCCCGCGGGAGCCTGATCGCGAACACCGTAGGCCGCTTCGCCGATCTCCAGCCGCTGCTCCTCGGTCGCGGGGGATGCCGGTTTCTCGCGCTCATACCCCAGCGGATCGTCGATGACCGCCTTCAGCTCGCAGTCGTCGATGTCGGACGCATCGGCGGGTACCCGAACCAGCACACGGACGCACCGCCCCGGCTGCATCTCCGACACATCCGGCGGGCAGGCGACGAAGCAGCTGTCCTCCCCGCACCGGAGGTACATGTCCACGAGGCCGGAGCCGGTGAGCCCGCCGTGGGCCTTGCCCAGCACCTTGCCGCGTATCTCCACGTGCTGGCCCGCCAGCTTGGGCAAGAGGCTCCGGATCTCCCCCACGCTCCGGCCGGTGACGGCCTTGACCTCCCGGCACAGCCGCCCATACTCCTCCGGCGACGGCGAGACGGCCGCTTCGCCCGCCCAGACCGGCCCTGTCCCCAACAGGATGCTCACGACCATCAACCCGCCGAGCAGCCTCATCGCGTCCCTCGCAGGTTCAGTTGCCCAGAGCGGCGTTCGTCGCGCGGCGGAACGCCAGCCACGCCTCATCGCCGAACAACACGACCGCAATCCGCCGCAGGCTTCGGGCCCGTGTTGCGAAACCCACAACCTCTCTTACCATGACCGTTGCGCAATCGTCTACCGGAAAGCCACCGACCCCCGTGCCGAAGGCCGGCAGCGCCACCGACTCCAGCCCCAGCCCCTCCGCCAGCTCCAGGCAAGACCTCGTGGTCTCCGCGATCAGACCGGCGTCCGTGCGCAGGTCCTGACCCATCACTGCGCCGTGGATCACGTACTTGTGGGGGAGGTTGCCAGCCGTCGTCTCGACCGCCGCGCCGATTGGGATCGGCCCCTTCGCCACGGCCTCCCGTTCGACCTCAGGCCCTCCCGCGCGCTTGATGGCCCCGGCCACACCCGCGCCCATCCAGAGATGGTTGTTCGCGGCGTTCACGATGGCTTCCGTGTCCGCCTGCGTGATGTCGCCCTGCAGGACCTCCAGGACGAGCGGGCCGACCTCGCGCCTCACCGGCTCCCTCCCTCGGCGAAGGCCCCATGCTCCGCCGCCGAGCCGTCCTGCTCAGAGACTCACGAGCGGCAGACCAGTGCCCCGGCTGCCGCCCATGGATCGTATCGAGAGAATGGTACCCCCACGGGGATTCGAACCCCGGCTAGCGGGCTGAGAACCCGCCGTCCTGACCGCTAGACTATGGGGGCGCCTGTACGTGCCGGAGTATACCGAAAAGGCCCGCCGTCTGTCAACCCGATCCAATGCCGCGCGCCCCGGAGAGGGAATCCGGCGCGTCCGCCGAATCACTCCCGATCACTGCCCGGGTTGCGGTCGCCCGCAACCTCCGGAGGAGCTCAGCATGGCGAAGACCTACCGCGCCGCGATCATCGGGGCCGGCAGCGCCCGTCAGGGCGGCCAGTACTGGGGCATGGGCCACGGCCACGCCCAGGGCTATGTTGACCATCCACGGGTCGAGCTGGTGGCCATCGCCGACATCCAGCCCGAGAACGCGCGCTTCCTCGCCGAGAAGCTGGGCGTCCCCGAGACCTTCGATTCCCATCGCAGGATGCTCAAGGCCGTGCAGCCCGACCTCGTGAGCGTCTGCACCTACCCGGCCACTCACTGCGCCATTGTGACCGACTGCGCCAAGGCGGGCGTCAAGGCCATCCACAGCGAGAAGCCGATGGCCCCCACCTGGGCCGAGGCGCAACGCATGGTGGCCGTGTGTGAGGCGCAAGGGGTGCAACTCACGTTCAACCACCAGCGCCGCTTTCTGGAGCCGTTCCGCGTTGCCCGTGAGCTGGCCCACGACGGCACGATCGGCGAGCTGCGCCGACTCGAGGCCACCTGCCCCAACCTCATGGACTGGGGCACTCACTGGTTTGACATGCTCTGCTTCCTCAACAACGAGACCGACATCGAGTGGGTCATCGGCCAGATCGACGGCCGCGGCGGCCACCCGGTCTTCGGCCTGCCTCACGAGGGGCAGGGCCTCAGCCACTTCAGGTTCGCCAACGGTGTCCGCGGCCTGCTCGTCACGGGACATGACGCCGCCATCGGCGCCGACCTGCGCCTCATCGGAACCGAGGGGACCCTCGAGATCCACAACCCGGCCCCTCACGTCAGGGTCCTCACCTCCGCTCGCAAGGGCTGGAAGATGATCAAGACCCAGGAGGGCCTGCACGGGATGGAGGCCGTCTCCCGCGCCATCGCCGACCTGGTGGCCTGTCTGGGCACCCGCCGCGAGCCCGAGCTCGCCGCGCGGCGGGCGCTCCGCTCGACGGAGCTGATCTTCGCCACGTATGAGTCCAGCCGCCGGCGCCGCCGGATCGACTTGCCGCTCAAGACCAAGGACTCCGCCTTCCTGACGCTGCTCGAGTCCGGTGAGTGGGCAGCGAAGTAGGGGCAGACCCGCGTGTCTGCCCACGTCCGCACCCGCGGGCCTTCTGGTCCGCGTCGCTCAAGTCCCCTGCCGAAGGTCCTTCCATGCCTCACATCCGTGCCTTGCGCTACGCCGTCCTGCCGACTGCCATCCTGCTCGCCCCTTAGCGCGCGACCACTCGCCCCGGTCGGATCGGGCAGTGGAGACATGGGACTGTCCCCGTCTGCGGCCGCCTCACGGCCAAGCGCGGGGACGGTCTCGCTGTAGACCCCGCTCTCCCCCCGGAGGGTGGGTCTCGGCGTCGGGACCGATCGGCCCCGCCTCCCGGAGTCCGCCCCGACGATCGACCCTCCCTCGACCCCACGGCGCCGGTACGCTTCCTGCGGTTTCCCGACCGGCTGCACACTCGGCCCGCCAGGGGCGGTCGAGCCGACAGCGATCAGAATGTCTCCCCTCGGAAGGAGGATGACCCAAGTCTGTTGAACACTAATCATACGGCCGCTGCGCCGCAATGCGACGGTTCGTCATGTCTGGAGGGACTACCGCATGAGACGGGGTTTCACACTGATCGAGTTGTTGGTGGTGATCGCAATCATCGCGATCTTGGCTGCGATCCTGTTCCCGGTCTTCGCGCGCGCTCGGGAGAAGGCGCGCCAGGCAAGTTGCCAGTCCAATCAGAAGCAGATCATGACCGCCGTGCTCATGTACTGCCAGGACTACGACGAGCTCTCCCCCTTCCTGACCCGCGGCAACACCACCGGCGGGGTCGATAACTGGGTCAACGGTGCGCCGGCCCTCTCTCCCAGCGGCGGGTACACGTGGTGGTACATGCTCCAGCCGTACATCAAGAACGCCCAGATCATGGCCTGCCCCAGCGGACTCCCGCCCATGAGCCGCGTCACGGGGTGTTGGATGCCCTACCGATGGAGCAGCTACGGCTGCAACTACCAGCAGTACAACGCCTGGTGGCGGGGCACGCCACTGGCCAGCGTCCAGGACGTGGCGGGCACGATCGCCTTCAGCGACGGCTGCGGCCGCCCCCATACCTGCTATCGCGTAGTTGCCTGCAGCGGGTGCGGCACGGCCCATGCGTCGTCCTACAACCCCAGCGCCACCGTGCCCTTGAACCCCGGGGGCGCCAACAGTTACGGCTTCGTGTCGCGGCACAATGACGGACACAACCACGCATGGCTGGACGGCCACGTGAAGTGGTTGAGCGCCGGAAGCGTGCAGCAGAGGATGCTGACGACCAACAGCGACTAATGGTCCCTGGCTGCAATGATCCGCGAGTTCTGCCGCCCCTACGGGGCTTGGGGACAAGGGGGCGCTGCGTTCCGTGGGCTTCGCCCACGGCTAGTCATCGTTCGCCCCTTACGGGGCTGTGGCGGCAGTCAGCCCCCAAGGGGCGACTGGTGCATGGCCGTGGGTGAAACCCACGGAACGCGGAGACCCTTCCCTCTCAGAGCGTGTATGCGAAGGGGGTGGAGACGTTGGGACTGCCCCAGTTTCCGGCAGTCTTACCGTCGGAAACGGGACTGTCCCTTGTTGGCGGTGGCCTTGTCAAACACCCTCTCA
>Ga0194126_10012295_pt1 | contig 10857 bp, 9 predicted proteins | sample TA2KigC150mmetaG_FD_148641 | JGI IMG/M metagenome (GOLD analysis project Ga0194126, IMG submission 148641) | Freshwater microbial communities from Lake Tanganyika, Tanzania - TA2015035 Kigoma Deep Cast 150m | ecosystem: Environmental > Aquatic > Freshwater > Lake | place: Tanzania: Lake...
ACTCCGGAAACGCGGGGGACGCCGGCCGCGAGTAGCAGGCGCCGTCGTTGTGTCGTCCGCCGTCGCCGTCATGGTCCCCGGTACCCGCCGTCGCCGTTCCCCCCCTTCTGAAGGAAGAGGGTAGGGGGTAGGAAGCCGCGACCCGGGGGTCGTCCGATGTGGGAGCTCATTGCGATGGCGGCTCTGGCGGCGTGCATGACGAGCTCGGCCGGGGAGGTTGCGCTCCTCGGCAGCAACCCCGAGGGCGTACGTCTTCCTGCGTGGCCGGTGGTGGTTGGGGTGCCGTTTCCGGCGGGGAAACTCGCAGACGCCGATCGGGTGGCGGTCGTGGACTCGACGGGGAACCCGATGGCCCCACGGCCCAGCTCGCGGCCCTGAGGGCACCGCTGGAGGCCCTGGAGGCACCCATCGGGAGGCGATGAGGATGCGCAGGCGTTGGGAAGCGGCCCCGAGACCGACCGCCGGAGCGCACGCAAGGGTTGTGGCGGACATCGTCGCCCGAGAGGCGGTTCGCGCAACCAGGCCCGAGAAGGGAGCCGGGCGAGTTCGGCAGGCAAGAGCGACGCCCGAGGCTGGCCAGAAGGCGCCAGTGGACGCTGGCGGAGGTGTCAGCGGCGAGGGGCCGAGGTCAGGTCATCGGCGCAACGGCCAGTTGAGCGCCATCCCCATGGCGTCGGCTCCCGGCGGCTTGCCACACCGGAGACCGTGGACCGGCGGCCCGGCCGACTGCGACGGGGCTGGCTGCCCGCGGGCAGCTTCACCCCAGCACCTGCAGGTCATAGAGCTCCGCGTATGGGCCTCCGGCCGCAAGCAGCTCCTCGTGCCGTCCTTCCTGGACGATACCGCCGTTCTCGATCACCACGATCTTGTCCGCGCGTCTGATGGTCGACAGCCGATGCGCGATCACGAAGCTCGTGCGGTCGCGCGTGAGGTTCCGGAGGGCGGCCTGGATCGCCGACTCGGTCTCGGCGTCCACCTGGGAGGTCGCCTCATCCAGGACCAGTATCCGTGGATCGGCGAGCAAGGCGCGCGCGATGGCGAGGCCTGGGTAACGCCGCGCAGATCATGTCCATCGACCAGCACCTGCCCCTCCGTTGGGTCGTAGAACCGGGCGATCAGGTTCACCAGGGTCGTCTTGCCGGCCCCGCTCCGTCCCACGAGGGCGATCATCTGTCCCGGGTGAGCTTCGAGCGTGATGTGCCGAAGGACCATCTCTCCCGTCGCGTACCGGAAGCTGACGCCGCTCAAGCGTACGTGGCCGCGCACGCCGTCGAGCGTCAGAGCGCCCGGTGCATCTCGCACGCTGAGCTTCCCGCCTGGCACCTCGAGGATCCGGGCAACCGCGGCCAGCGCCCGGGTGTGCACGGTGTAGACCCGCAGCAGGTCGCCCAGCCGCCAGTAGAACTGCTGCAGATACGCGACAAGGGCGGTGATCGTGCCGGCGGTGACCGCGGCATGCGTGGGCTCGCCGTCGGATGCGGCCACGCCGACCCATACGACGAGCAGCACGCTGCACGAGACGAGCAGGGCGCTCAAGGGGAAGAAGATGCTGGCCAGCGTCTGGGCTCTAGCGCTCTGGTCGCGGACGGCCGCACTTGCTTGCTCAAAGCGCCTCTGCTCCTGCTCCTCGCGGCCGAAGGCGCGCACGACCCGCACTCCGACGAGGCCCTCCTGCACCACAGCGTTCACGCTGCCCAGGGCATCGCGGATCCGTCGGTATGTCGGGCGCAGGTAGGCGGCGTACGCGACCGTGCTCAGCAGGAACAACGGGACGGGCGCCAGGGCCAGCAGGGCCAGCGGCGGGGAGATCCAGAACACCATCGCGAGGATGCCGCCGATACAGAGCACATCGGTGAATATGTTGGCCGCTCCCAGGCTCAGGAACGTCTCCAGCTCGCCGACGTCATTGGACGCCCGGGACATCAGGTCGCCCGTACGTTGGCACTCAAGGAAGTCCAGCGAGAGCCTCTGGAGGTGACCGTGGATGTCCATCCGCATGCGGTGGACGATGTCCTGAGTCAACCGCCGCGTCAGGACCTGGTGCACGCCGGACAGCAGGTTGCTCGTCACAAGGGCGCCCACGAGCGCGAGTCCGCAGGAGGCGAGGCGCTCGAAGTGCCTCCCGACAACCACGTCGTCGACGATACGCCTCATCAGGGCCGGAGGGATGACTTCGGCCATTGAGCCGCCGACCATGGCCAGCACAGCAACGGCAAGCGTGACGCAGTGGGGCCGAAGATAGGAGGCTGTCCACCGGAGTATGCGGAGGTCATCGCCGATACCGGCCCCCCTCGCCAATCGGGCCCGGCTCGTCGGCCCCTCTGCTTGGGCAGTCTGGGCACTCATGCGCGCCCCCTCCGGTGCGGAGGCTCGTGCGCTTGGCGAGCTTCGTCGCCTCCGGCCCCACTCTGCATCTTCTCCGGCAGGAGGCGGCCGACGATGGATCCGAGCACGCGAAGGATCGGCGGCGGGCGCCTCACGCCCCCCGCGGATGCCGGGGCGCTCCCGTCGACACCGGCGCGGGGCCGCGCCAGCGTTCGGTGGAGTGCGACCCACAGTACGTGGACCGACGCGACCAACCGTGCCAGCCAGCGTGCCCGCACGGAGTCGAAGCGGAGGACGCGGTTGTCACGTATCCGTGCCGCTGCGACGCCGATCAGGCCATCATCCGGGACCGGCGTCGGGCACGGGGAGTCGTCCGCCTTCTGTAAGAGCGTAACCCGCGTGCCCGCGCGCCGGCGCCAGATAACTCGATGGAGACATGGGACGCCGTGGTGGTCGATCAGCAGCGCGATGTCGCCCACTCGGACCATGCCGAGACTCGCTCGGCGGACCGCGACTTGGTCGCCGCCAGCCACGAACGGACGCATGCAGTCCCCCTCCGCCTCGACGAGGAGGGTGTCCCCCCACGCCGATGGGATCCGGTCGGCCTCCGACCAGAGCCGAAGTGCGCGGCACTGCAGGCCGCCCGCACCGGCCCCCGCCGTTGTGCGGGGTCCCACGCCATACGCCCCCTCGTTTTCCGCGCCCTCACCGGGGTTCGAGCAGTTCATCGACCATCGCCCTCAACAGCCGCCATCCCTTGCTCTCGCGCACGGAGCGCATCCAGCGGCCGCCTCGGGCTCGCATGAAGAGCCGGTGCCCGCGGTTTCCCGGCTCCATGGACTCCATGCCCTCCTGCGCCTGGAGGTGATCCGCCAGCCACTGCCGCATGTGCGCTTGCCACTCGAAAATGCTGAGGTCGCCCATCTCGATGTGGATGCTACACAGCTGAACGCGACCCTTGCCGAAGGAGCTCTCCGACACCGCCGGGACGCCGGTGAGGTGCTTCCCGGCGAGGAACTTGCCGCGCGCCATCCCTCGCTCCGCCCGGGTGGGGGTGAAGACGACCCGTGCTCGGTAACGGGGCGGGCTGTGCTGGACCAGGATCGGCGAGTTGTGATACCAGACCGACTGGAGAAGCGCCTCCGCCACCCGTGGGGCGGGCGGCTCGCGGGTCTCAAGCACCAAGTGCCACACGCCGAACGGGTTGGGCGTCGAGAGTTGGCTGAGCAGCTCCCGGGCCTCGTCGAGCCGCGCTCCGGGGTCGGTGGCGGAGAACCACACATGAACCTCCAGGGCCAACTCCCCCGACAACTGCGTCACGAGGGTCGGGTCGAAGGGCCCGTCGAGGTCGCACACGAGATGGGTCACCGGATGTGCCCCGTCGGCCCGGCGTGAGCCGGGCGCTGCGGAGGGCGGTCGCACCAGTGCATAGGGGTTCGGCAACAAGCCTCGCCCTGGCCGCGCGCTGGGAAGCACACTGCCGTATAGCGAGCGGAGGTCGCCGAAGGGCACTCCTCGCGTACTGGTGACGGCATAGGGTGGGTAGGGCTGGTACTCGAGCGCGAAGTCCTGCGCCCGTGAGCGAAGATGTGTCTGTGGGAGCACGGACAGCATGAAGAACCGCGCGCGGTCGACGATACCCTTGTTGGTGACGAAGGCGATTGTCTGCCGGACCGTCGCCTCGGTGTCGCCCGGCAGCCCCAGAATGCAGTCGGCGCTCACGCGGATGCCCTGTTCGCGCAGTCGCGCGATTCCGTCGCGCACCCGCGACAGGCGAGCCGGCCGCCGGATGTTCCTCAGCACCCGGGCGTCCACAGCCTGCACGCCGACCTCGGCCTCGACCATCCCCACGCGAGCCAGTTGCTGCGCGGCCTCCTGACTGACGAGCTCGGGACGGACTGCCCCGGAGATCGACGGCTTGTCCGACCGTCCGCCGAGTAGTTCATCCATCAGCGGGAGCAAGGGGGACGCGTTCACGGCGGCGTCCAGGAGGCAGATATCAGTGGCCCCCAGGTTGGCCAGAGCCTCCAGGTCGCGTCGCAGCGTGCGGCCCGGCAGGGGCACCTCTCGGCGCCCGCCCCGCTGAGGTTCCTGGCAGTACGCACAGCGGAACCGACATCCTCGAGTGGTCTCCAGCCACGCGATTCCCTGATACTCCTCCGCCGACAGCACGGCTGTCTCGTAGATGGGCTGGGCCAGACCGGTGTCCGTCGGCAGGGCCTGAACCACCACGGGCCTGGCGCCCCGCGACCTGGGCGACGTTCGCGCGCGGCCCGCGTTCAGGCCGCGAAGCATCTCCCCGAAGATGCGTTCGCCAGGCCCCAGCCCGATCCAGTCGAGCGGCGCTGCGCCCGATCCCAGTGCGGCCAGTTGGCCCGCGTGCGGCCCGCCGGCGATGAGCGCGGTCTCCGGCATGCGTTTCCTTAGCTCGCGCGCCAGCCACAGCGTCCGCGCCTCATTCCAGAGGTACACCGTGAAGGCCACGACGTCGGGCTCGGCGGCCTCGATGGTGCGCAGGAGCAGCGCATCTCCGGCACGGTTGGCCGCCAACCGGCCTGGGCGCATGTACTCCACCGCCTCCAGCCCTCGGTCGCTTGGGCGGCCGCCTGGAGATATGCGCCCGCCGCAGGTACGTTCGGCAGGTGGGCGGCGGGGTTGTCCCCGATGCCTTGTCGCGGGAGCTGTAGCAGAGCGACCCGCATCGTTGCTCCTTTCGGGGGGGGCGTTAGCGGTGGCGGACGCGCCACAACATCCGGAGACCGCCCGCCAGGCCAGAGAGACCTCGTAGCGGGAGCACCTTGGCCACCACGCACCGCTCCGGGCGCAGGTGCCGGGCCCGCACCGCTTCCAGAGCCTCAGGTGTGGCGGTCGCCAGCAGCGCCCATCGCCGGCGGCCGGCTGACACATCGCCACTCGCCGCGTGGCGCGCCAGGTACGCTCCGTACCCGGCGTTGGTCTGGGTCTCGAGCGCGAACCGCGTCAGGAGGCCTGCGATCGCGCCCCGAACCCTGTCGGTGCCCAACTCAACTGGCCGGCTGGTGAGAACCTCCTTCATTTCGGCAACGGCCAGGTCGACGTTCTGGCGCTTCACGCCGCAGTAGGCCACCACGAACCCTGCGTCGGAGATGGCCCGGTGGATGCACCCGAGCCGATATGCCAGTCCACGGGACTCCCGCAGCGTTTCCCAGAGGGGCGACCCCGGACCGCCCCCCAGGACCCACGCCAGCAGCTCAATCGCCGGCGAATCGGGATCCGCTTCTCCCACGACGGGAACGGCTACCACCACCACGGCCTGGTTGAGCAGCATGCGCTCGGTGACCTCGCCCACGATGTCGGGGACCGGACCCGCAGCCCAGCCGGCGAAGGCGTGCTCGGCCGCGGCGCACAGGCGATCGCTGTCGCAGTCTCCGACGAGCGTCACAACGGCATTGTTGGGCAGGTAGTGGCGCCGGTAGAACTGCTCGATCTGGCCGAGCGTCAGCGAGGCGACGGACTCTGGCGTGCCGCAGATGGGCCGCCCCAGGGGATGGTCAGGGTAGAGGGCGGCGGCCACGCGTTGGAGCAGCAGCATATCCGGGGAATCGGCGGTCTGGGCGATCTCCTCGAGCACGATCCGGCGCTGCGTCTCCACGTCCGCCGGGAGGATGCGAGAGTACGCCACCATCTCCCGCAGCAAGTCCAGCGACTCCTCCAGGTACGGCGCGAGCGCCGTGACATGGTAGCTCGTCCACTCCCACTTCACGCCGGCGTTCAGCTGCGCGCCGATGCAATCGGTTGCCCGGCGGAAGCCCGGGTCGTCGTACTTGGCGGTCTGGCGTCCGACGACGTGCTCGACCATGTGGGCCACGCCGTTCTGCCCCTCCGGTTCGTGGCGTAGACCGGCCTTGACGGTGAGCTCGGCGTAGACCGTCCGTGTTCCGGGCCGCGAGGCGCAGACATACCCTAGCCCATTCGCCAGGACTCCCGAGAGCAGCGGCTCGGAGGCGCCGTCGAGGCCACAGGCGTCGGAGAGCGCATCACCGGACCTGTCTGCAGCCATGGTTCCCACCCTCCAGGCCTCACCCGTCAGAGCTTGTCGCGGGGCATCTCGGCAGGTCCGGCTCGTGCTCGGCGGGCACATGCACCGCCGAACCTGCCCGGCCTCCGCGGGGCGCGCCAACGCAACGACGCGGCTCACTCCCGCAGACGCGGGACGCAAGCCCGCAGGCCGACGTCAACGACGCCGGCCTCGTCCCCGGAATCCGCGGGAACCTCGGCGGACCAGGCCTCGGAAGCGCCGCAGCAGGACACGTTGGTCGAGCAACTCGTCCCCAACTCACAACGGAGCGGGATCGTCTCGGTCACGAGCGACGGCCTCTTGCAGGGCAGCTTCGCCGTGTGGGGGCCTCCTTCCCTCCGGGAGGCGGCGAGGTCCTGCCGTCCTGCAAGGGACCGCAAACACCTCTGCGGACCGGCCCAGCCTGCGCTATCGCGTGTGGACAACGCACGCGGATGCCGGGTCGGGCCTGAGCTGATGGATCAGGCGGGCGGCCACGCACGCGGTCGGGTACAGCTTGCGGAGATCGCCGCAGAGCGCAAGGCTCACCGCCGGACACCGGTGGCACCAGGCCTCGTCTGAGCAGGCGCCGCACTCCGGCCCGAGGCGACCGGCAAACCGCCGACGGATCTCCGTCGCCCGCTCCGCGTGCCAGAGGCTTCCGAAGTCGGTCTCCGCCACATTACCCAGCGACCACGACTCTGGGAACATGATGCACGGGATCACCTCACCGCCCGCCGTCACCGAAGCCTGGGCATGACCGCCGACACACGCCAGGTCCAGACCGATGATGACGTCGCGGGTCGCCGACTCCGGGGGCGGATCGCCGGCGAAATGCTGGGCCAACTGGTCCTCAGCCATCCCAAGGCCCAGCGGCGTGTCATCACCGTCGATTCGCGGTAGGATGCGGTGGTCGAAACTCCAGTCGCACCCCAGCGATCCTGACAGCTCCCGCATCTCCCCCGTGTGCGCCCCGGTCTGCTCGGTGAGGACGTACTTGTGCACCACGTGAACGCCGCGTTCCACGAGCAGGCGCGAGCCCCGCAATGACTCGTCGAAGCTCCCCGGCCGCCGCGTCATCCTCTCATGCGCCTCGGCCGAAGGCCCGTACAAGCTTATCTCGATGGTCTGGAGCGGCAGCCCCGCTGCGAAGTCGGCGAAGGAGGCGTCGACCAGGACACCGTTGGTGAAGAGGCCCACCGCAAAGTTCAGCTCGCAGGCTGTGGACATGATGCGCCGCAGATCGGGCCTCAGCAGGGGCTCGCCCCCGGTCAGAGTAAGCACGACGCAGCCCGCGTCGGCCAGCTCGGACAGCAGCGCGACCACTCGGCTCTCGGGCAGGCCCGCCCGGCGGGGTCCATTGGGGATGTAGCAGTGCAGACACGATTCACTGCACTGCTCGGTGAGGGTGATCGAGACCTTGAGAGGGATGAGGTCGTGCGCCGCCTTCTGGGCGTAGAACAGGCTGTAGCTAAGCACGATTCTCCCCCTCTCGAGGCAGGCCCGCGTCCAGTTGGCACAGGCCCAGCTCCGCGAGTTGCGCCAGGAACTCGTGGACGTCCCGCTCCATCTCTTCGTGTGGCCCGTCGAAGGCTTCGGTCAGGGCCGCCGTGATCGTCTTCAGATCGCGGGTCCCGTCGGCGAGCTGCCAGATCTCCGCTCCCACCTCGTTCAGAACGTGCGCCCGGCGGCCGCCCTTCTCGTCGAGGTAGCGGGCACTGCGTACCCCCGAGTGATACAGCAGACGCATCACGGACTCGGCCTCGGGCAGTCGGCGGATTCGGGTCGCCCCTCCGGGCCGGATGAAGGCCACCGCCGACGTCTTCGCGCACAGCGGCGTCGCCGCGAAGGCCCTCCTCCGCAACGGGTGGCTCCATGTCAGAACACGGTCGCCCTCCAGGGTCAACAGAGTGCTTTCATCATGGGCCACGCCGAAACCGGCCGCCCCCATGATCTTGGCGAAGGACGTCTTCCCAGCCTGCTCGCGCCCGCTGAAGGCCAGGCTCCGACCGTCGGCCACGACCGAGGACGCGTGCAAGATGACACCGCGCCCCAGGCCCAGCAGGTGCACCCATAGAGCGTACTCGCAGGCCCCCTGGACCAGCTCCATGGCATGCCAGAACCCCGGGGCGGTCGCGTCGGCTCGCACCTCGATCTCACACGCGGATCCGTCCACCGCTGTGCGGCAGACGTAGAACCCCGTCTGGTGCTGCACGCTCATCGGTCGGTCAACAGACACCTGGTCGGAAGGGGCGGAGGATTCAGGCACGATCGCCGCCCGCACCGTGATCTGCGCGGCGGACCTCTCTACCAGGAAAGCCCCCACTCCTGCGCGAGCTGGCGTCGCAGCATCAACGCGAACCCCGGTTGGGCCCGGCTCGAGACTGTGGTGCGCATCCCGATGCGCGCGATCTCTACGCACAAGGGGATGTCTTGAGCCACTGCACCGTCCTGCGGGATCGTGTGGCCCGCCGTCGGGTGGGCTATCGACGGCATCAGATCGCGCCCCATCATCGCAGTCGCCGAATGTGAACCCAGCGCGCTCAGTCTCCAGTGCACAGACCGCCGCGCCGCCGGTGAACGAGGTAGTCGATCGGGTGCGGCCTCCAACGACTGGCGCGCCGCACGCAGAAGACCATGGAGGAGCTGACGCCCAACTCCCTCCCCATCGGGCGCGTGCTCCGGCGCAGAGCATGTGCGGGTTGGGTCTTCCTCGTCCGCCCAACGGTCACTGTCGCCATCCGGCGGCGTCTCGCCGGCTCGCCCCCGCCCCGGGGCGCGCCCTTCTCGATCCCCTTTGGCCGCTGCGGTGCGAACCGAGCCCGCCGTTGCGCTACCGTGACCCGACCAACGCCGACCTCAGCCGCAACCGCCCGGTTCCGCTTGTCGTGCGCACCCAACCGGACCATCTGCGCGGGCCGCGCTAACCGTTTGGGCGTACTGCGACCGCGCGCCCGGCATCCCAACTGCTGCGGCGCCCGATCCGGCGACGGACTCGCATGGGCTGCTCGCAGGGCGATCACCCTCCCCTGCCCGGCCCAAGTCCCGCGAGACCTACGAGCTTCGTCAACCACAATGTGCCTCTCCCATCGTTCGACGTACACCATCAGTCGATATCGGGTACTGATCACGGCAAGTGCGCCCTATGCGGGCAGGCGCGCTTTGGTGAGTAATCGGGTGTGCTGGACGAGGGGGAGGGAACGATCTCTTGGCCAGGCACGGCCATGGGACAAGATCCGCGCGCACCACGTCGGGCCGGTCGGCGCCAGCCGCTCAGCAGAGCCGTGCTCTCGTTGCTCCCGGGACCGCGCTTGTGGAATCAGCCCGGAGGGCTTCCTGGTGCGGTGGCCAGCGCCGCGCTGTTGCTGAGATCGGCCGAGGAGCCAGGCGCCGGGCGTGGAGGCGCCCACAGACAGGAGGAGCGCGTGAGCCACGGCTCGGGGCTTGAGGGCTCGGAACCGTTCCCTCGCCGCGGCGCGCGCTACATACGTGTCAAGCGCATCGCGGATGCCTTGTTGGCGGTCGCGGGGCTCGTCGGGTCAGCGCCGCTCCTCGGGTTGAGGGGGCTATTGGTCTGGGTGACCTCGGGCCGTCCGGTGCTGTACCGACAACGCCGAGTGGGGCTCGATGGACGGGAGTTCGAGATCGTGAAGCTCCGCACAATGCGCGTGGACGCCGAGGCGGAGACGGGGCCAGTCTGGGCGGAGGCCGCCGACCCGCGGGCCACGCCGGTGGGGACGCTCCTGCGCCAGACCTTCTGGGACGAGCTGCCCCAACTCTGGAACGTTCCTCGCGGCGATATGAGCCTCATCGGCCCTCGGCCCGAGCGTCCCGAGTTCGTCGCGGACTTCCGCCGCTCGATCCCCGACTACGACCACCGTCACCGTGTGAGACCCGGCATGACCGGCCTTGCCCAGATCCACGGCTACCGGGGCAACACGTCCGTTGTAGGGCGGACCGAGTACGACTTGGCCTACGTCCGGCAGCAGTCGCTTGGGTTGGACTGCTGGGTGGCGTTGCGCACCACTGTCGTGCTCGCCGCCGCGGTGCGCGGCGCACTGACCGCGCCTCTGCGCGCATGGCGGGAGAAAGCCGACCGGCCCGCCGGAACCGGCGACGCGCCCGCGTTCTGGCCCAAGCCCGGCGCGATCGCCGCCGTGTTGGGGGCCTGCGCCACCTGTGACGTCTCGAGCGATGCGGCAGGCGGACTGGCGCGCCTCCTGGAGACACCGGGGATGGTCGGCCGCCTGTCGGCAATGGCCGCCCAGCAAGGCGTCGCCGCCACTGTGTACCGACACGCTCTCGAGTCCGGCTCGCCCGCGTCTCTGGATCTTGCCGCACGACTGCGGCCGCTGATGATGAGGGACTGGAGTTGGTCGGTGGCTGTGCAAGCCCAAGTGGCGAGGATCGCCTCCGAGCTTGCGGCCGTCGGAGTGCCCCTTGTGGTCCTGAAGGGCGCTGCCCTGGTCCTTACTTGTTACCCCCCGACCGAGGGT
>Ga0194126_10012297_pt1 | contig 10855 bp, 8 predicted proteins | sample TA2KigC150mmetaG_FD_148641 | JGI IMG/M metagenome (GOLD analysis project Ga0194126, IMG submission 148641) | Freshwater microbial communities from Lake Tanganyika, Tanzania - TA2015035 Kigoma Deep Cast 150m | ecosystem: Environmental > Aquatic > Freshwater > Lake | place: Tanzania: Lake...
GATGAACCGCCGCAGCGGCGCGCCATTACGGGATGGGTTAGGTGGCGCCATGACACCCATCCGGTGTAGTGATAGATACCAATTATCTCATATCATTCAATTGGTTATGATGGATTCTGGTGACGAAACTGCGGATTCAGGTATTTCGTCCATTGGGATTCTCCTCAGTTGTGTGCTTGGCGGCTCACCACCCGGAGTTTCCTGATGGACTCCCGGAAATGTCAAACTGTTGCTGTCTCCCCGGCAGAGCCGGGGGATTTCCCATTATTGGTTAAAGCAACGCATATCACAAGCAAGCAATGATACCTCCCCATACTAAAGATCCATAATGTTGGTTCATATGCCCGAAATCGCTTTCATCATGTATCCCGCCGGCTAAACCCTGGGAATCTTTCGAGAACATTGAATCTGTATATATATGATCAACTAGGGTGCATTCTGGTTGGGGTATAGATTTAACCCCATACTTATTTGATGTTATTTTAATGCCATCATTGAACGCATGATATAAGCCTTCTTTATAATCGAGCTTAAGAAAATCCCATCTTTTATCTTTCAAATTATTTATACGAGCATCTGGAAATGGAGTTTGAGAGAGAAATATAGGCTTGTTTGTAACCTGGCGCACCATTTTCAGAACGTGAATCGCAAGCCGTCTTTGAAGATTATCAGCAATAGCCTGGCTAAGACATGCTAAAGTTATATAATTTAAGCTCTGCGACTGCCCGCCCTCTATGGTGTTCTTGTCAAGGATTCTGCTACACACAGATATGCTGAGCGACAGACCATGAATCACTATGATGTCCGCCGATTTGAAATCGATAAATGGGTTGCCACCAGACGTATAAGACAGCATTCTGGATAATTTTTCACTAGTTGGAATCAGATTTCCATCCCTAACAGCAAGATCAGCCATCGAAGCCGACGGTCCAGCATAAAAAGTAACCTCTTCGATTCCAGAAGGCAATCCGAAATTATCAATTGAGGATCTTAAAGCGCCGATATGAGAATCTCCCAAGACAAAACACTTCATAATTCTTTATTTATGCTGATTGAACCCTCAAATTGGGAAAGAAGCTCCTCCTCACATACTGTGTCCGAGACGGTTTTATTAACTTCCCCATGTAGTTTAATTGATTTTTCCTTGAGAACTGGAACCTTAGCATTAATATTAAGAGCAGAAAAAAAGTGTCGCATGACCCATGCAACACCATCATCAGTTACAGCCCTCAGGTTACTATCATAAAACCTATCACCAAAAGGATGACTCGCTATAAGCTCATAAGAAGGGAAATAATCCACATCACGCCGTACAGTTGCCAAATCACCAGCGACTGACCTAAGAACAGACTTGGAATATTGATTAGCAACAAGTATGTGCTGGTTACTAGCCGTAGCAATCAATGGTACGGGTGAAACTGTCAAAAGAAATCGCAACCCTTTATTTACTGACTTTGCCAACGATATAATCGACAGAAGATCGCGTCGCAACTCTTGATAATTATAATTTTTATACTTATGGCTACCGGCATCATAAGTACCCCTTTGTGTACCTGGACAATATGGGTATATACTGCCATTATCAGCATTTATCCACCCCTCAGTAAGACCTAGTGTAAATATAAATATATTCGATTTTTCCAACACTGATCTAATAGCATACAAGGTTTGTTGCCTTGAATGCAATAGTTCATCTGTTGAAATAAACCCGCAAGGTTCAATCTCGGGTCTGAACGGGTCATAAAACCGATTATTTTGAGACCAGTATTCGTCCGGAGGTTGCTCTTTATCAAGAGCCCAGTGCAACCACTGCTTTAGCAAGGCAATTGTATAGATATTGCCTGTTCGAAACGAAAAAACACCATAATTATATGCTCTCAAGGATTCGTTGGTCATCCCGGAAGGCCCTTGTTCACCATTTATCCAATTGCATCCATGCATCTGTAATGCTTTACTTATGTGCTGAGCAAAGCACGAACCAACTGTAGCTATGGGCGTTTTTGTTGTAATTGGCCATTTCGGGGACCAAATATCGCGCATCTCAAATGATTCACGCATCGCAACAGAAGACCTCCAAAAAGCTTTTGTTGGCTGTGTTCTATACGGATGAATGGATTGATCATTCCTTGCCATTTGTTACACCATGAATTTGATTATTATAAAGCCTTGCTGCGAATTATCAAGCTTATGCTAATCAACCCATTCCCAGCATTTCAACTTTTATCTTTTCATATAGATCATTATCAAATTCATCAACAATATCCTTAAATGATGTAATACAATCATATTCATCAGATTCGACAAGCCCGTCTTGAAAGACGGTGTTAGAAAGAACTCTATCAAATAACCCAAATCTTGAATGGAGCTCTTTTAACTGGACACTATACCTATTATAAATATAATTCTCTATACCTTTCCTAAGCTTAGGCTTGGTGCCACCTTCAACACCGTATCGAATCAGCTTTCTAATCCTTTTCCTGTACACCAACCTAAGCTGATCATTATTAATTTCTTTTGATAGGTAGCGTTGGCAATCTTGTACGGCTTGTGCAACCTCACTGGACATACTTTCATTTAATGGATGGTCAAGTTTTAATTCAGCATCTATCCCAAGGCTTGACAAATATTGATCAAAATCTTTTACCACATCTCCATCAATAAATCTCATGACATCAAATTCCCTTACAGTCACGGTAGTTGGCATCAGATTTAGCCACTGGCCAACAGCATCGAGCATTGGATATTTAAATCCTCCTGGAACAGGTATCCTGAAATGCTTTTTCAAAGCCTGTTGCGCTGATGATACATAATACTTTGATGGATCACGCAAGTACATTATTAGATGAATATACAAAAAACCCATATCACGCAAAAACTTACCAACATCAATAACCTCTTCCTTATTTGCGCCAAAAAGAAATTCTGATGATATAATAACGGTATCACTATAGTTGCACTGATCCGCCAATGAAGATTTAATTGACTCCTGATAGTTTAGAATATTGATTCCATCTTCATCCCTGTATTTATCTCTAATCTTTTTTGGTAAGGTATTAGCTTTACTGAACGCATATCTTATAACTTGATTACCTGGGGAGCCAGGAATGACCGGATAGACAAAATTAATATTATTTTTTCTACTATGTAACAACGCTTGCTGTATGGACGTTGACCCAGCTTTTCCAGACCCAACATGCAAAATAATTTTCTTCATTGTATGAGTTAAAGTACTTTAATGACTATTAGACTTGTTCTTGAAGCTTCATCTACATTCAAAACCAACCAGTAATATGGTATTCGATATTCATACAAACCCTCAAGACATGACCCTATGAAAAAGTTATAAGTACTCAGGCGTAAGTGTTCTGGCATAAAAAATCGCTTAACATTTTGATTTACATAGAGCCATATGCCGAATTTCATTTTTTGTAAGTACTTAAAACTAGACATTGAGAAGCGTGACCGCCAGATAAAATTCCTCATCGGAATGAACTGCTCGGAATTTGACAGGTTTGGCCTTATGCACATGCGTTCATGACTACATTCAACTAGAACGAATCCAGTGGGGCGAAATTAAGCAGGCTCCATCGGGCGGACTGAAATGTCATATCGAAATGTTCGAGAAGAAACTTTTCTTTACTTTATGAAAATACCAACCACCAAAAGCCAGCCTAAGGGTGTCGAATGTATTGAGGCCGTTTAGCTTCCAAGTTTCCCAGACGGAAAGGCATCGGCCACCGCGCCCTTCGCGTCCAGTAGGACGCGGCGCAGTTCGACCGGCACCCATGTCCTATCAATTCCTCGCAATACTTCAACTCCCGCAGGTGGTGGGCATTGCACAGGGCATGCGAGCAGTGCGTGTAAACCCGGTAGGGCTTCCAGTGGTCATGCACGGCGATGCCCCGGAACCCCGGCAGGATGCCCGCCGCGTCCATCGCCTCGCGCCCGCGCTTCGGATGCGCGGTGTAATGCACCGCCGTGTCGGTCGCCATTAATAATGGTGGGAACGTCAACGTGCCATTGATGCGCATCCCGCTTTCGTCGAAGTGGGCCACCGCCGCCCCGGCGACCGCCTGCCGCCCGGCCTCGTACGGGGGGGCCAACCACTGTCCGGCCTTGACGATCCATGGCTGTACCGACCCGCCGGAGGGCCGCACGCCAAACGGGTCCGCAACGATCGCGCAGACCCGCTCCAACCCCACGCAGTGCCCCTGTGCCAAGCCCACCGCGTAGGCCTTCAGGCGCGGGCCGTAGCTCACGTTCGGCGTGACCGACGGCGGGAACCCGCCCGCATGAGCGCGCCCGCAACCCGGGCACTCAACCCGCATCGGCCGGTATTCCGTGACCGTCGCCCTCGGCTCCGGCATCTCGATCGGCTGCCGCCGCTCGCCCGCCACCACTTCCAGCCCCTCCAGGCAGGCGCCGCATTCGCACACCCCCTGCGGACGCCGTTCTTCGACCCGGTCGGGCGTGTCAGTCATCTCGAGCGTCGCCCCCGGGTGTCCGGGCACGCCGCCCACCGGCCTTTCCCCCTTTTTGCGCGGCTCCGCCGCCGCCTTCTTCAACCCGTCCGAGGACGGCGGCTTGCTAGAATTCTTGCTGGTCTTCTCGACCTTGCCTTCCAGTTCTCTCAGCCTACGACCGAACGCCTCCAACACGCCAAACAGCGACAGGATCAGCGCATCCTTCTCGGCATGGCTCATTCGGTCGGTCAGCTTGGCTGGGGGGCTTCAGTTCAGGCATGGCCGCAGGATAGCGAATTTTGGAGGGGGTTGGTAGTTACCTTTCTTCCAGAGAGTAGCCGAGCCTCCTCACTATATCAACATCCAAATATGACCTGAATTCATCAAGCATACTATCGTTCAATACACATTTTCCGTTTATATACCGTAACTTATCAAGCTCTGAAAACTTCTTTGTATAGGGTACTCTGGTAGGCACACTAATAGGCTCCTTAAGCGATAGATTAAAAGTTTCAAAAATAGTCCCCATAACCGCGCTCACATCCATCAAGGTATCAATATATCTTACATGAATGTCCACTCCACTACCTAGAAATGAAAGCCAACTCGCATAATAAGCATTGTAGATTGATGCGCAGGTTCTCAAGGAAATTTCACCAGAAACCATTGCTCCTTTTTTTGACTTAAAGAAATCTTGAGGCTCCCTAGACACTAAGCTATCCAACCACTGAAATGGATGTTTGGATATAATAATTACACCTAAATTACAAGTGAATCTTGATATCGAATCAATCGCACTAAATCCATTCGACTGAAGTTCCCAAGGCATAGCATGTTTCCAGCATATTTCCCTAGGGCCTAAAGGTTGTGTTTCCGTATTTGAATTAATTTCGACAAGTTTAGATAGGTAATTGGTTCCAGATCTTTGCAACCCCAAAACAAGAATTCTCATATCAGCCTCGAATAATCATAAATAGTCTTAAAATTACCCCAACACTATAAAGAGCATTTAGCGCGTCACATATACATCAGAAAGAGCTTCACATTTTATTAAGCGCTTGAAGTCATTTCTTAAATGAGCGATTTACTTAATTTATATTCATAGAATATCATAACAGGGAAACTAAAGAGCCACGAATTAAAAACGATGTGTTTTTGGTGTAACGGACTCAATGACCACATACCCGTCAATATGACGACGCGTACCCGGATCGATCATGTAATGGATCTGGCTTACAGTGATGCTCCAAAGCATTGTCTGATCATCTATGTTCAGTAGATGGGATGGCACTCACCACGATTTTACATCGTCCCCTACCGGGAGGTGGGCTCAAGTGGTCGATAGTAGTATAAATTTTGCTTTTGCTCACCTCTGATACAACGTCTACGCCCATGGCTGGAGGTGGGTTAAATTGATTTATGAATTATTTAGGGGCTGCCCAAGCCACGGATGGCGGGGCTGCGAAAGCCCGCTTGGTAGGGCATCAATCAACTAAACCCACCTCCCCGTGGCTTACGAAATAGTTTTATGCAACTATTGCAAGGGTTCTGAAAGTTGTACACTATGGTACCCAAAATGGTCGCTCGCGATTTCGTTGCAAAACCTGCCGTCGAATTTTCAAGACTGATTCATATACCGTGTTTGTGAACCGGCCGTCAAGGAACACATTATTGACATGGCGCTGAATAGCAGTGGCATTCGAGATACTTCGCGGGTTCTGGCTGACGGCAAAAACACCGTCATCGCCACGATCAAAGACAAAGTTTCCGAAGTCGTGCCAGTCAATCCTTATAATAGGTTCCCAGACGCTTGTGGTGGAGATCAGGCAACTCATTGATCCTGCAATGAATGTTCAGGCGGTTGAGCAATGGAGCTACGTGGGCAACAAGACTCATCAACGGTGGCTGTGGTACGCGATTGATGCAGCGACGGGCGCTGTTTTATCCTTTGTGTTAGGGCCCCGCAAAGTTGCGGGTTTCGAGAAACTCTATGACCACCTCAAGCGTTTCAACATCAAGACCAACTACACTGATGATTGGGGCAGTTATTCAAAATACCTCCTCCTGAAAAACACATCATTGGCAAGCAAGGCACGCAGAAGATCGAAAATAACAATCTCTGCTTTAGAACGAGAATTAAGCGGTTGGCGCGTAAGACCCTCTGCTTCTCAAAGTTGGAACTGCTCCATGATACCTTGATTGGTTGGTTTATCAACAAATACTGCTTTCAAGCCCCATAAATCAATTAACCCCACATCCAAAGAATAGAGTTGTTTCCGGTGTGCAACCCTTGAAAATCAAGGGCTCCAGCTAGAGATTCCTCGAAAGCACCTACAAATGGCGCTCTTGCTCGGTGCCAAATTTTTTGTAACATATTGATTTACATCAATATCACATCAGGAACAACTCTAATGAACATCTGTTGCAAAGCTTTTTTACCGGCTACAGAGGGGAAAACGACAATTCAAAGCAGCAGACGTTTGAAATAGATACCTTTTATTTACCCTTCTCCAAAATCGCAAACAACCATTTAAGCTTTTTGTCTCATTAATAATATAATAAACACATCCTTATAAAAAACTCGCGAGGAATGTTCAAAGCCCGACCCCACACGCCGATCTCAATCGATATCCTGATATATTAGTACTTTTGGTTATTTTCATGTCTTCTGATGTATTCCTTGATCACTGACAGCATACCAAAAATCTGATAGCCACAGATATCTTGAAATTCCTTATAGAGATCAGATGCTGAGAACATTTCAAATTTTTTACGGTAAGAATCTATACTCCACCCTGGAACCAGTTTACCAGCTACCATCCTGCTATTTGGCTGCCGATTTGGACTCATATGAATACCATGTATAGGGCGAAACCACTCTTTATTCGATAAAGGTAGACCTTTTCTTTCAACCATCTCATAAAGAAGATGTTCATCATTCATCTTGACCAGATCAACATCGTATAAATCAGGCAATGGGTAATAGGCATCCCAACTGGTAAAATGAAGGCCGCTCATTCTTTTGGTGCCTGGACGCACGGAATTACTATAAGGCAACCCAGAATTGATTATTCTATCAATGTGAATTATTGATATATTTGAATCGAGCATAAGTATATCAATATCTCCAATATAAACATAATCAGCTTTCGTATTGGGGGTAGCCAGAAATCTAACGCTATTTGGCAAGATGCGCCTGTTATTTTTTGTGCGCCAGTCGACCTCCCGAAATTCGAATTTACCCTGACCATATACCCTTGTAAGAAAATCTATTTCAGGTTTATAAGCCTCAAGAAAATCCACAGTAGATTCAACGCCTATTTCTACTTTGATATCAGGATTGTGATACAGCGCGGAAAATACGTAAAGACATGCGAAATACTCGTATTCTTTGTTGCAACAGGTAAAAAAAACAACACTGTTTTTGTTCATGGGACGACTTTCTTTATTTACGTATGAAGCTCTCTATAACAGTTTTAACCTTCATATTTTCCAGGTTAGGTCGGGGTAATGATCATCGCCGTTCCATGTGTGTTATCGTTCTACTAATTGTTAGTAACGAATAATTTAAGCTCACTCAACGCCGCCCGCTTGATGGTGTATCGATTAGCAGTTTCCAAGGCGTGCAGGCGCATGGCTATGCGGGATTGCGCGTTCAGGCTCACGAATTTATCGATCGCCCCCATGATGGAAGCATCGGAGCGGGTATCCACCGCATATCCGTTATAGCCATCCACCAAAAATTCGTCCGCGCCGCCCATGATGGGCAACACCGGCACACAGCCGCTGGCCATGGCCTCCAAGCCGGTCCTGCCAAAAGCCTGATAGTCGGACAAATCAAGGAACAGATCGGCATTTCTTAACAGATTGGGAACCTCGGTCCTGCGCAGCATGCCCCGATTAATGATATCCGGATTCAAATCGAAGCCTGCTGAAATCAGCTCTTCGTCTGTCGCGCCGAAAATCTGTACCGCGATGTCCTCCCCATGTCGATCCGCCAATGTGTCCATGATGCGGAGTGTGCGAGCCGGGGCGCGACGGGGGGTTTTCGGCCGCACCATGGCGACGATGGATAATTGATCCGTAGGCCGGCTCAGGTTGGGGAAAAAAATATCATGGTCTATGCTGGGCTCAACCTTGGCGACCCGGATGCCATGATTTTCATACACCATTTGCTGCAGCCAGTGGGTCTTGGCAAAGAGCGTCATGCCCGGTATCAAAGTGTAGGACTCTCGCGCCACGTGCCATTCCGGAGAATCCGGAGGATAAAAGAGTGGCTCATAGTCCTGCACATAATAGGCTAAGCGTGGTGGATTTTTGTTTTTGACCAAGGCGTCGCGTATTTCCCGGACCGAAGTGTTGATGGTTGCAATGACCACATCATACCGCGTCAGAACGGGCTCAAGTTTGCCGTGGGCAAAGGGTTCGATTCTGACCCTGCCTTGCAACTCGGGATAATTGGTGACGAAGGTGTTGTAATTGCCACTGTTGCACGCGATGGCGACCTCTACGCCCAGTTGTGAAAGCCCTAGGCACTCCTGCACAACCGAATTCGCGCCACCGCCACCTCCTTTTACGGGCAGTACAAAGACAATGCTGGGTATCTTCATGGGTTTCCTTCCAGATGAGTGCGCAAATCCTGGCGAAGTAGGATCAATGATGGGCTTTCCGCGATATCGGCCTGCACCCGGGTCAAATCGACCGCAGGATGCTTGCGGCGCAGTGCGTCACTGCCCGCCTTGGACAAGGTATTACGGCGAACCGGGCCAAAACTGGCCGATTTGGCGTGATACACGTAGACGTGGTCGGCAATTGCGAGTTGATGGCCCGCCGCCGCTGCACGGAGGCAGAGATCGTTTTCCTCCCCATACCCTTGGGGAAAAGCGGTTTCATCCAGCAAGCCAAGCTCCATGACGGTCTGCCGATGGATCAGGGTGCAGAACCCATTGAGCAGTTTGACTCGGGGATAGGCGCGCCGTGAGTAGGCCTGAACGAGTCGTGCCATGTCCGCCGCCTCGTATCCCGATGGCAGGGAATTGACCTTGAATTTTCCCATGACATCGAACACTGCCGGCACCGATTGCCAGGTCGCCGCATTGGATAACGGGCCCACGAATTTGATCTCCGGGTCACTCTCGGCGCATTCCAACAAACCTTCAAGCCATCCCGGGGTGACGATCGTATCGCTATTGAGCAACACCACCCATTCAGCCCTCGCATGCGCAAAACCGAGATTGGCCGTGCGTGTGTAACCCAGATTGGTTTCGTTTTGCAACAATGTCAATCCCGGGTTGCGCTGCTGATACGCCCGCAGCGCCTGGGTGACCTCGGGCTCGGAGGCATCATCTATTACGGTAAGAGCATAGGGTACCGTGGTGTTGCCACGTATGGAATGCAGACAATCCAGGGTTTCCTGTAGCGCATTGAATACCGGAATGATGATTTCCGCTCTCGGCTCGCTGGAGAGCGGCGCATAGCGCGAAATGCATTCAAACTGGATGGATTTGCCCCAGTTTTCAGTCAGTCGCACCCGATCATATTGCGATTCAAGATTCGGATCCTCCAGGCTCGGAATAGCGGGGGGAGCTTCATTCTCGGGCTTTTCCTCAATGACACTGGTCAGTGAAACATCCGCCAATCTGCAATGACCTGAAAAACCCAGATTGAGCCGCAAGTGTGCCGGTAGGCCGCAGCTTTGTAATTGCTCCGCATCCGTCACCGAAATCCGAAACTCAAAATAGCGACCCGCCGTGCCGAACTGAACCCGATTGGCAAGGTTGATGACCCGTTCCTCGCCGAGCAGCACATCAACCGAATCCAGACAAGCGTAATTTCCAGAATCGCCCGTACTCAGGTAGAGCCGCAGCATGGCGCCCTTGCGCGGATGCAAGGCTTCGGTACTTAGGCTGCCTATCAGCATAACATGGTCAACCGCCTCGGCATAATCAATCTCCAGGGCATGCGCATAGACGCCTGGATTTCCAGACCACGGATCCCGGGTGCGTATTCTCGTGGCCACAACGTTGATCCTGGTAAGGCCGGGGTTATGAACATACCAGCCTTCCGCCACAGGGATTTCCTCGTGGTCGGAAACCAGGGTAAGTCCATGTCCCCATGCCTCGAAGTTACCATTGACAACCCCACGCATACGATGCGCCCAATCACTTGGATCGGCTTCGGTCAACTCGGGTCCGTCAATATCCAGGCTCGCGCCATCCTCGAAGAGAATCTGGCTGACACGCAACGAATGAAATGGGCCCTCCAGCCTTTGGTAATAGCTGGCTAATCCCGCGAACCGAATGACCCTCTCGACGACTTCGGGCTCTGATCCGCGCCATTTCAGGCGTCCACCATCTAGAGGCGCCAACATTAAACGGGTGAAAAATAGAAAG
>Ga0194126_10012313_pt1 | contig 10845 bp, 9 predicted proteins | sample TA2KigC150mmetaG_FD_148641 | JGI IMG/M metagenome (GOLD analysis project Ga0194126, IMG submission 148641) | Freshwater microbial communities from Lake Tanganyika, Tanzania - TA2015035 Kigoma Deep Cast 150m | ecosystem: Environmental > Aquatic > Freshwater > Lake | place: Tanzania: Lake...
TCAATTGAATCAACTTCAGTTTCTGATTCTGGTTGATTATTAATATTTTGAGAAATATTTTTAGGTTTAATTTCTTCATCAATAAAATCAGGTTGATTATTATCAACATCATCTGATAGTTGATCTCCAATTGTAGACATACCTGTGGTAGCTATAAGTATTTCTTTTTTTGGTTTCACTTTTTTTTCTACAACTGATTCACTAGATTCAGTTGTGGTAAATAAATCTTTAATATTTTCTTCATTTGGATTATCATCAGAATCATCAAGAAATAAATTAGATAATTCATTTTCTTTTGGACTAGATTTTTCACTCATATTATAATAAGTTATAAATATTTTTCTAGATCAAATAAATGAAAAATATTTACGGAACAATTGGATATACACTATTAAAAAATCCAAATACAGAAAATAAGATTATAATTCTTGCTGATATGCATGATAGATTACCAGAATGTGCTAATAATACAAATATATCTGATTGGTTTAAATCTAAATTTCATTCAAGTAAAATATTATTAGAAGAAGTACCAAGAGAAAAAGTAACTTTACAAGAATTATGGGGAGAATCACCACATACCCAAAATTTGAAGAATTTATTTTTAACTAATCAACATATAATACATGCAGTAGATATAAGACCATTTTTAATTCCATTTAGTTGGGAAATATTATCGGATTCAAAAACATTTGATGATCAATATTATGATATCAAATTAAAAAAATATTTGTTTAGTATTAATAATTTTTTTAAATTAGAATTAAATTATTTGATAGAAAAATTACCAAATTATAAATTAGAAAAATTAATTAATACAAAATTAGGAGAACATTTTTTAAAAATAAAAAAAAACTGGAAAATATTTTTGGATAATTATCAAATTTATTTAAATTATCAAATTAGAATTCTTTATCAAAATAATAATAATTTATTAGATAAAGTATCTGATATTATAAATGAAATTATGGAATGGTATATTTGTGCTAATATAGAGTTAAATTCTAATAAATCTATTATTTTACATACTGGATTAGCTCATTCAGATAAAGTACTCGAATGGTTAACAAATCATTATAATTATGAATTAGAAAAATCAAGTGGTATTAATAAAATGGATGAAATTAGTTTAAAACCAATGTCTGGATGCATTTCATTACCAGATAATATTGAAACTCAGTTTGGGGGTATGAATGGATTTGGATTTTATAACTAAAAAATTATAACTATTAAATTTTTAATTTCTATTTAATAGTAATGAGTAAAAAATATATATTTTCAGAATCAGATTATAATTCAGGAGATGGAATGATGACATCTGTATGGGGACCACCTATGTGGCATGTATTACATACTATAAGTTTTAATTATCCAATAAAACCAAGCAATGAACAAAAAATATTTTATTATAATTTTTATTCTAATTTAAAAAATATATTACCCTGTAAATATTGTAGAGACAATTTATCAAAAAATATGAATACATTACCTTTAACTATGGAGGTATTTAAAAATAGAAGCACCTTATCAAAATATGTTTATCAATTACATGAATTAGTTAATTCTATGTTAGGTAAATTATCGGGTTTATCATATGAAGATGTAAGAGATAGGTATGAACATTTTAGATCGAGATGCTTAGAAAATCCATCAAAAATAAAGAAAGTAGAAGAACATAAAGAGAAAGGTTGTACTGAACCACTATATGGTTTAAAATCTAAATGTGTATTAAATATTATCCCAAGAGATAATAGAATATCATCTTTTAAAATGGATCCAAAATGTGTATTAAAAAAAGGGAAATCTGAACTTGATCAACCAAAGAAGGGATCAAAAAAGAAAACCAAAAAATAATTTAATAAAAATAAAATTGATAAAAAGATAACCTATTTAATTAAAGTATGTTATTTTAATGGAAATTAATTATGATCTTAGACAAAAAAGAGAAACTAGTAAACTATATCAATTAATAAATATAGATAATGAAAGCGATATAATAGAAATTCCAGGTGATACAATATTAACATTTAATACTGATCGAACTTCAAAAACATTTCATGAAACTAATCTATTTATGCTTAAAAATTTAAATGGAAGTGCTACACAATGTTATTATGTACCTACTAATGCCACATGGTATCAACTTATTAATATGGAAGGTATTATTTATCAAGTAAGTTTTGATGGAACCAGAAAACGTCGTGTACAACTTAAACCAACAGCTCCAAAACTTAATGATGATCAAATAGCTGATTTACTTCGTGTACCAGTTCATTCAGGTACCGATACAGATCCTGAATGGCAAAGAGGATTATTACAAGCATTAGATACTGGTGCTACTAGTGTTATGGATATTAAACGTATATTACAGAGTAGATACTTGGGTGGTCGTTGGTTAACACCGCGTTTACAACGATTTGTTCAAATATATCCTCAATATAAATCTATATTATTATAGAAATAATTTCTATATATATATATTACATGTCTCATAATGAAAAATATTTAAAATATAAAAATAAATATTTAGAATTAAAATATAATCTTCAACAACAAGGAGGTGCTAAAATAAATGATCCTGTGTATGAATCAAATACAAGAAAATTTTTAGGAATAATCACAAATTTTACTAATAATTCATATCAATATAGAAACTCAAATGGAATTATATATAATCTTTCACCATCAGAAGAAAATAAATCATGGTATGTTCCAAAGCTAAGTGAAGAAATTGATAATATGTTTAAAGAGCGCAAAGGTACTTTTACTGATAGCAACCCTAATAGTTATACACCTCGAGAAGTGAGAATTCCATTTTTAGGTTTTGAATCAAAAAAAGCTAAAAGCGTCCCTAATCATCCCCCACCTCAAGGTGCTGATTTAATGGGTACTAAATATGTTCCAAAGCCAAGTGAAGAAATTGATAATATGTTTAAAGAGGGCAAAGGTACTTTTACTGAAGGCAAACCTAATAGTTATACACCTCGAGAACGAGAAGAGGCAATTCAATTATTATATTTAGAAACTCCTACACTTAATAGGCCTAATTTAGATAAATTTTACAATGTCGCACCATATCCATTGAGAGATAATACATTTGATGATTATAGACAAAAAGAATTGGACTATTTAAAAGCTGAATTATTACGTTGTAAACAAAAAATAAGTGAGCTTGAGTCAAAAACTTGTGAATTATCTAAAGATGAAAAAAATGATCATCAATATAAATATTTTTTTAATAAATAGTGATTTTAAGTTAATTATAAAATAATTAGACAATTTTTTTATAAAAAATATAATCAAATTTGCAGACTATTATATATTTATTCAGCTAAGCCATATTTTTGAATTAATTGATTGACATAGGTAATGTATTGAACTTCAGCATTATATTTACTCATTCCTTTATTTGAATTCCATGATTCCCATTTGGCTTTTTCTTTGAAATCAAACATACCAGGTTTATCAGTGTTACAATCACCAACAACAGCTTGTTTATAAAAACCATATAATACTTTTAGCTCATCATTATTTGGTTTTTCTGATAATTTTTTTACAGTTTCAGCGGCAATTAAAAATTCTTTAGAGTTGGACATTAACATAATATAATTTTATATCTTTAAATATTTACTTTTGAGAATTCATCATTTCTATTTTTTTATTAATTTCAGCTAATTCTGAATTGGTTAAATTATGTTGCGCTACATTTTCATCTTCATTTTCTTCAATATCATCTAAATCAATATTTATTTCATCTGACATTTCTGATTCAGGATGCTGTAATTTAGGTTTTTGAAGTTCAACGTTTTGTTGCATCATTTGTTTTTCATACATTTGTTTTTGCAACATTTGAACATCTTTTTGACTTGGTTGTTGTTTTGGGATTGGTAATGGTAATAGTTGATTTGAAAATGTTCCTGTTACTTTTACAGGATTACCATTATTATCTAAAATATAATGATCTTCATTATTTAAACCTATTGATGGTGCATTACTTTGTTTAGGTAATGGTAATTCATTTTTATTTTTAATATCTTTTTTACATTTCTTAAAATAATAAAATGCAATAACAGCTAATACTATTATTCCAATTGCAATATACATATACATTTTATTTTCAGTAAATTTTTTTAATAGATTATTAATTAGTCCTTTTGATTGTTCAGGTGTTTGAACATTAGTATCAATTGGTTGTTCAACAACAACTTCTTTAATTTCTGGGTTCATATACTAAAATAAAGATTTTTATAATAATTTTTAAACTCACTTATCAGAGTAGTAATAATAATTAACACTCTTCTTTTTCAGTTTTATAAAAAATTGATTTAAACAAGTATTATTATAAAAGTTAAATTATTAATGGACAAACAAACTTTAATTAATCATTGGGCATATCAAAAACCAATTGATTCTTTAAAAATACATGATGTGTTATCAAACAAATTATGTGATTATTATTCTAAATTAAATAACTTAGATTTGGTAAATTTAAATTTACTAGATGAAACATATAATCAGTATTATTGGTATATTTGTAAAAAATCAGGAATATTATATTATATTAATTTAATAATTGATAATAGAGAATTTCAATTGACCAAAGAAATTATTCCAGCTTTATCAGAAGTTAATAGATATGTTTTTTATCAAATTAATTTTGAATTACAAACTAATTTAAATAATTTATATCCAACAATTAATAGTTTTGAAATAACTTTAAAAAATTTGAAGGAAACCCTAAATTATCACTTAGTAAATTTATCCATTGAGGAAAAATCAGTATTAAATATTAATAAACCATCTAGATCAATGAGATATTTGAGAAGACAAATTTTAGTAGAAAATAGAAAAAGATCTTGTAGTGATGATGAATATGAAATAATTCAATTAAAAAAAATTAAAAAGAATCAGGATGATATTTGGAATGAAATGATTAAAGCAACTTTAGTAAGAAACTATATGTTAAATGATCCATTAATTGATTGGTTAAAAGAATATAAAATTCATGATATAAATGATATTCCTTCAAATACACCAAATTCAAGAGCTATAATTAAATCAAATCCGGATCCATTTACTAAATGTATCATGGATGCAGGTAATGAGTTTGAAGAAGAGTTAATTAAAATACTATCTAAAGATTATAAGATAGTTAAAGTAGGTGATTATATTTTAAGCAAATCGACAGAAAAATTTCAAGAGACAATAGATTTAATGAAGAAAGGTGAAAATATAATCTATCAAGCAGTTTTACATAATTATGAAGATAAAACATTTGGTATGCCAGATTTATTAGTAAGATCTGATTATTTAAATAAATTGATGGGTTATCAAGTTATATCTGATGCAGAAGCTAAAATTAGATCACCAACTTTAAATGTACCATGGCATTATAAGGTTATTGATATAAAACATTCAATAATACCTTTAAGAGCGGATGGTATTTATATTTCAAATTTAGAATGTGTTCCTGCATATAAAGGACAATTATATATTTATACAAAAGATTTAAATAGAGTTCAAGGAATTAATATTAACAAGGCATTTATTTGGGGAAAAAAATATATATGGGAATCAAAAGGAATTAAATATAATAATAATAATTTTTTAAATAAATTGGGAATTATTGATTATGATTCAGTTGATTCAGAATATGTAACTCAAACAAAAAATGCAATTGAATGGATCAAAACAATGAAAAGTGAAGGTTCAAGTTGGACTTTATTACCTTTACCATGTAGAAAAGAATTATTTCCAAATATGAAAAATAAAAAAGATGGAGAATATAGAAAAATAAAGAATCAATTAAGCAATGAAATAAAGGAAATAACAAGTATTTTTTTTTGTGGTATTGAAAATCGTGAAAAAGCACATTTACAACATGTATTTAAATGGACAGATCCAAAATGTAATTCAAAAGTTTTAGGATTTCCTGAAAATAAAAAAATATTCAAAATTGTAAATTCTATTTTAGATATTAATAGACAAAAAGAAGATATTATTAGACCTACTTTAATTAAATATGATCGACCTAATTGGAAATTAAAAGATAAAGATAGTATTGAATTTTATATGGATTTTGAAACATTAAATTCAAATTTTGGTTCAATTATTAAAGAGGGAATTATTTCATATGATAACAATCAATTTATATTTATGATAGGAGTAGGATATGTAAATAATGGTAAATGGATATATGAAACATTTGTTATGAAAGAAAAACAAGAAATGAGTGAATTAAATATGGTAACAGAATTTATTAATTATATAAGTAATGTATTAAAAGAATTCCAAAAAGATAAAGCTATTTTTTATCATTGGTCAAATGCTGAAATATCAGCTTATACAAATTTTAAGAAACGTCATTTTAAAAATAATTTTTGTGATAAAAATTTTGTATTTTATGATTTGTATAAACTATTTTATAACGAACCTGTTGTTGTTAAGGGTGCATTAAACTTTACACTAAAAAGTATTGCTAAAGCACTTTATAATAATAATTTAATAGAATCTTCTTGGGATAGTTCAAGTCCTTGTTCTGATGGATTAATTGCAATGATTTTAGCTAATGAAATCTATGATAAAGTCTGTAAAAAGACAATAGATATTATATCATATGATCCAGTAATGAAAGAGATTATTAAATACAATGAAATTGATTGTAAAGTAATGTGGGAAATTCATAATTTACTGAGAAATAATTATTAATATTTTGATTTAAAACAAAATTATTAATCTTTATTAATAATTAATAAATGGGATTAGATAGATTTGCAAATTTTATATCAAAATCTATCAATAATGATGGAATTGAAGAAATAAATATTGATAATAATTTAAGAAAAATTGTTTCAAACCATATCATATTTGATTTAAATTTTTTAATTTATCAAGAAATTGTTGAAGTAGAAAATGAAATTAATGATATTATAAAAGTTATATTATGTCTACCTTTCTCTCCAGATAAAGGTGATAAATTGGAGATTATTCTTAAAAGTATCTTTATGCAACCTCATTGGAAATTATATTATATTGGATCTGATTTAGAAAATATATTTGATGGTTATAATGAAGATGAAATAATAAAAAAATTCATTACTTATATTAGTAGTAAAATTACATCCAATATTAATTTATCAGATGAAAAAAATGAAGGTCTTTCAATTTTAGAATTAGTTATATATGAAAAAATTGTTAATACTATAATTAATTACATTGATAAAATTCATAGTGTAAATTTTATTCAATCATTATCTATATTTTATGACGGTATACCATCAATGTCAAAAGTTATTGAACAAAGAAGACGAAGAATAAAAAATTATTTAGAATCAACAGAAAAAAAATTATTATTTAAAAAATATTTTGATAATTTGTTACCAAATAATAAAAATTTATTTGATTGCTTATCAAATAAATATAATGACATTGAATCAAATTGTGTAATATTATTTGATTATTTTAAATGGATTAAAATTAGATTTACTATTGATAAATCAATTGGACCATCATCTAATTTTATTAAAAATTTAGAATTGTATATGAATATAAAAATTAAAAAAAATTATCAAAAAATGAATATTTATATAAATAGTGCTAAAGAAAATGGCGAATCAGATTTAAAAATATTTAAATATATATCACAAGAAGATTTAAATGGAGACTATTGTATTCATACAACAGATTCAGATTTCATACATCAAATATTAATTCAACAATCATATTTTAAAATTATTGGTAAAGACATAAATTTTACTGTTGTTAAATATTTAAAAAATATTAATTTAATTGGTTATGTTCAAGTATTGGACGCTAATTTAATAATCAAAAATTTATTAGATTTATATAATAGTTTAAATAATATTAAAACAAATAATTATAAAATCATTTGGGATTTATGTTTTATTTTTTATCTATTTGGAAATGATCATATACCATCATCTGTAGAAATAGGTCCCGAACTAGGTTTAGAATACTATATTAAATCACATTATCAATCATTGGATAAAAATAATATTGTAACTTTAAAAAATTCATTTATAACTATTGATATAAAAAAATTACAAAGTTTTTTTGAAAAAATATATGAGAATAATGAATTAAACATAACAAAAATAATATTACAAAGATTTTTTAAAATAAATACTCAATTATTAACATTGTTAGTTGATAAACTATCTTTAAATTTTGAACAAATTTTAGATTTTATGAAAAAGTTTATTATATATTGTGGTTTACAAAAATCTGAGGATTTAGAAGAAAATGATTTGCGAAATATTTATTTAAAAGATATAAGTACAGATTTACACGAATCTTATTTAAATTTATCAATATTTAATTTAAAAAAAGATAAACAAAAATTATTATTAGATTCAGTAGATTTGATTAAAGAAAATATAAATTGGTATGAAAGTGAATTCAATGGATTGGTATTATACAGTAAACCTCAAAATATTACCAATGATGTATATCAGGATTTATATAATTATATTTCAGAGAAAGCAAATAGTAATTTAAGTAAAAAATATAACCATTATTACGATCATTTAAATATTTATCAACACTTAGATTTATTAAAAGTTATAGATAATTTTAATAATGACCATATTTATGATTATTTAAAAAAAATGTATCATTTAACTATAACACAATTTGGTAGCATGAAAGATTATCATTCTAATAATTTAACTTGGTTTAAATATTATAATGTACCATCTTTAAAGAACATAATTTATTTTCTAAAAAATATTTCAAACGATACTAATTTAGTAAAAAATTGGTATAATGAAATTAAAAATGAAAATGTAGATACTGAAAAGTATTTGAATTCAATAAATCATCATTTATTAATAACACCATTTATATCCAATTATACATTACCAACAAATATTTTGAATACTATAAAAGAAATGAAATCAATAGATAATTTATGGTTTGATTCTATTGATACATTTGATTATAGAAATATTAATATGGAAGATTTTTTTAAATCTTGGGATAATGCAATAATTAATATTAATTTAAATATTAATTCAAGAATTAATGATGAACTTATTGTTTTTTATAATTAATTAATTTTATTTAGTAACCTCTCAATTACCTTTCTTTTATTTTCTTTATCTGTCACTCTCCTTTTATATATTCTTCACTATAATAACTTCCCGGGCAATCACCTTGCTGTCGCTAACCCATACTTTCAATAGTAGAATCTTTACTACCATATTCCATTCATTCAACAAAGTTATCTTTAATTCTATCTTTAGCTAAATTTTGCCATAATTTTAAATTTAAGAAAATTCCTGTAACTATACTTCCTGCTAACATTAATTTATTTTCTAAACTATCAAAGTTTTTAAATAATCTGATAACTAATAAAACAAAATATGCAAATAATGTAGACATACCAACTAAATTAAATTGTTTATCATTGTTTCTAATTAATAGAATATGACCAACCAAAGCTAAAACATCTGTATCTAATCTATTATTATTTACTGGAAATAAGAAAGTTGCTAAATAGTAAACAGCAAGTATCATATGACCATAATTATACTGTAATTTTTTATTTGCAATATTCATTGCATGTTGAACGCCAGTCATTAAATAACCTATTACTACTACAACAGACCCTACAATTAACATAGTGTTACCACTAGAAAGATTATTTTTGACTTGTAATCCATAAGCAATAGCTAAAATTACATAACCAATTAGTGAAATGATATTAATATCAAGTTTCATGTATATATATATATTTATATATTTTTTTAATTAATATTTAAAAAATGATTATATTTATTAAATATAATGTTAGAAATAAATAAACCAAAGTTTGATGATAGAAAATTTTATGGAACCAAATTAGATAATGGTATTAAATACATTATTGTTAATGATTCACATTTAAAAAAATCATTTGTAACAGTAAGTGTTAATATTGGATCATATTCCAATCCTGAAGGATATGATGGATTAGCACATTTTTTAGAACATATGTTGTTTATGGGAAGTAAAAAATATCCCAATGAAAATCATTATAATACAAGGTTAAATCAATTAGGAGGTAGTTCAAATGCTTATACAGATGTTATGGAAACAGTATATTATTTCAATGTATTTGATGAAGGATTAAAAGAAATTATGGATATTTTTAGTAGATTTTTTATTGATCCATTATTTGATCCTGATTCAGTTAGTCGTGAGATTAATGCTGTAGATAGTGAACATAAAAAAAATATTCACAAAGATTTCTGGAAAAAATTTCAACTAATGTTATATTTAACAAATCCAGATAGTTATACCAATCAATTTATAACTGGATCATTAAATACTTTAAATAAGCCTGATATTAGAGATCAAGTTATTAAATTTTATCAAAAATTTTATATTCCAGAAAATATATCGATATGTGTAAGTTCATCTCAACATGTAGAAGAAATAGAAAAAATGATTATAGATACTTTTGGACATATACCAAAATCAAAACAACATAATAAATTAGTAATTTCAAAACCATTTTATTCTATCAATAAAAATAAATGTTATCATTTAAAATCACTATCAACTATTTATGAATTATTATTTATTTGGGAAATACCTAGTCAAGTTAATTATAATGAAAGTAAAGATTTTTTAGTATTTGATAAAATTATAAATAATGAATCTACTAATTCATTGTTTTTTTATCTCAAAAACTTAGGTTATATCAATTCAATAAGATCTGAAATTAAATATGAAGGAATGTATATTATAACATTTAATTTATCAAAAGAAGGTTTTAATAATATGGATTTAATTCAAAAAGTTTTATTTGAATGTATTGAACAAATTAAAAAATTAGATATT
>Ga0194126_10012317_pt1 | contig 10842 bp, 19 predicted proteins | sample TA2KigC150mmetaG_FD_148641 | JGI IMG/M metagenome (GOLD analysis project Ga0194126, IMG submission 148641) | Freshwater microbial communities from Lake Tanganyika, Tanzania - TA2015035 Kigoma Deep Cast 150m | ecosystem: Environmental > Aquatic > Freshwater > Lake | place: Tanzania: Lake...
AGTATCAGGCTCTGTGATTCCTCTCAGGCAGTCCCAGGAGTGGGTTTTCCATCCTTCTGCTTTGATTGAGCGTGTGGCTCTGTCCGGTTCTTGGGTGCACACATAAATTAGTGGGTAGCCAGCTTTGAGGTAGTTTGTGATGTCCATATCGTTTTCCTTTCTTTCCCTTTTTTAGGGAACAAAAAAGCCGTCCAGGGTATCCCGGGCGGCTGCTAATGGGGTGTTGCCCTGATATGCTATCAGAGCGCCTTCTTGAGAAGTTTGCTTTTTATTCCTTTACATATTCCTCTACCAGCGAGAAGAGAAAATCTTCAATTTCGTTCTCGGCGTTGTACTGTTCAAGTTCAGCACGGGTAACAATGGGCCTTTCCACTGGGACAACACGATAGAGCTTGAGGTGGTCACCCGCGCTTTTTCTCATCTGGCCCAGTTCGGATACGGCTTCGATTGGGTTTTTATATCCTAAGGGATCGTCTGAGGAAACCACCATGAAACCTAACCGGTGGGCCGGGTTTCCGATGATATAGATGCTGTCTGGTGTTTCTTTGTCAGATTCCAGCTTGTTGATTAGATCATGGTCTTGGATGAAATCATTGTTTTCGTCCAGAAAGTCCTTGGCATTAGCTACCAGGCCTTCCGGCCCGAAGACTGCTGCGTCGTCGTCATGGAGGTCCATGCCTTTGACGAAATCTGCCAGGGTCTTGAGAGCCTGTAATTTACTATCGAAAAATGCTACTTTCTCAATGATCCCTCCGGATAGCCAAATCATTACGTGCGTCATCTGTTTTCTCCTTTCTTAAAGAGCTGTTCTCTGGCTCTTCTGTTTCTGGCCAATGGTTGCCCATCCTGATTTTTTCTATCTCTGAAGCCTTCTTGACTTCCCAATAAATATCGTTTTCGATTTCAAAGCCAGGAGGGATTTTGATGCTCTTTAGTTCTTCGAGCGATATGTAGCCCCATTCAGCCATGTCATAGTCTCCGTTCAGGATGGCGTATCCCCAGAACAAATCCTCTCCATCAAATTCCGCGATGCACCAGTCGCATCCTCCGATGAAGAAGTGGAGGTAAATCAGTTTTTCCCTTAGGGGAACATTCTCTGTTTCATAAAGTTTCGGTATTTTTGCCAGTTGTTCTTTTGTTGGTTCGTTCCACATGTTTCGCACCTCCTTTGCTGTTAGATTTGGTTTTAAAACTCCACTTTCTCGATATTGTGTAGTTGTTTCTTGTATTCTTCCCATGTGACATTTCCCTGTCGCCAATCGAGTTCAAGGGTGAGGAGTTTCCCGATTCTTTCTGTTTCATCTCCATCTAGTGGATCGGTTTCTTCCTCATGGATGAGGGAGCTGATTCGGTCAGCTGTTTCGTCAATCATCTGTTTGATGTCGGGCCTTTTTTGTGGTTCCAAATTCTCACCTCCTTTTTTTCTGATGTATAAGGTTCCTCCGTCTCCGTCTTCTAAGACCGGAATAGCCCAATTAAGGTCCACTTTAATCAGGTATTTTTTTGGATGTTTAAGGGCTTCCTTGTAGTCTTCTGACTCAAGGTCTTCAGCAAGGAATAGGTACTGGATTGCGTCTTTTGGGTCTGGGGTGATCCAGATTCCTTCCATGCTTTCGAGGTCTATGTGTTTGTCATCGAACCAGGGGTTTCCCCGGTCTTCCACTTCTAATTCTTTCAGTTCTTTGAGGGGTGCCCAGTGGCCGTGGGTGCTATACCCTAAAACCATCTTATTCACCTCCTTTCTTCCGGATGAAGAGAACCCTCCCGTCCTTGTCTTTCAGGATTGGAGTGGCTCCGGTCAGGTCAATGGTGAAGAGGTATTCTTCGGTATCGGATCCGATGGTGACGGTGAGATATTGAGGCGACTTATCCGGGTCCAGGACCACCCAAATACCTTCCGTATCTTTGAAATCAGGGTTATTCCTGGTAAGAAGCAGGTCTTGCCTTTGGGCAGGGTTGAGGGCTTCTATGGGAAGCCATTGTTCTTCGATGCTATATCCTATCATGGGTTTCACCTCCTTCGAATTCCTGTTTGAGTTTGAGGTAAAGGCCGTAGCGTTCATTTCTTTGCTCTTCTCTTGCCCAGCGGGAGATTTGATCTTTGTGGAGTCCTACGATTCTTTCGAATTCACTTTTGGTTTGGGCTTTGGTGAGTCCTGTGTCTTTGTAGGGTTCCTGGTGGCAGGCGTATATTTGGCTGAAGTAAGGGTGGTTTCTGTCAAAGTGTCGGATGAATATCTCTGCAAAGTCCTTGGGGTTTCTGTAGGTGTCTTTGAAGCCGTTGATATTGTAGTGGGCGATAAACCCGCAATAAAGATGCAGGAACTCATAGAGCTCCTTGTTCATCCTGTCGATGTTTCTGGTTTCGATGACTTCTTTGAAGTTTTTAATGACGGCTATCATGTTTTGTTTCCTCCTTTTTGGTTTTGATATTTTTAGGTTAAGGGGGTTTGAGTCCCTTCAATCCAGGGGCAATTGAAGGGACTCGGCTGATTTTGGTAAGATTTGTGGATGTTTGGGCTGGGTTTTTCTTTTGAAGCTTTGTGGTAGGATTTGAGTATCTTATTGGGGGTTACAATCTTTCAGCTCGGCGGTGTCACAATCTTTCCAGGGTTCTAAGGTTTCAAGGGTCGGCTCAAACCTTCGTATAAAGGTCTCTTGGTTGCAAGGGCTGTCTTGTTCAGCTCTTGCCTTTTGTATTGCTTCTTCCTTATTTTCAGCGTTGATGGTCATGGTAATAAACCCTGTGTAGTAAAGGTTTACTTCGTACTCAGGCATAGTTGACCTCCTTTCGAGACATTAGGTTTCTTCGACTTCTTCGATCTCGTAGATGTTCTCTGGCTGCATAAGGATTAACGATTCCATATCTTTCTCTGCCTCTTCTCTTGTAGCATATATTTCTGGGTCCTCGGGTTCTACCGGTATGTAGGCTTTGATTATCCACGCCATGGTCTTCCTCCTTTCTTAATGCCCATTTTCACTTCAGTTCTTTAGAGTTTCCGTTGCCCAAAAACTCATATTGGCTGAGGCGTCTCCAGGAAGCATTATTTTCTATGGCCTTGAGGACCGTGTTCCTGACCCTTTGTTCCAGAAGGGCGTAAAAGGTCGATTCCACTTGAGTGATATGCTCCCCGTTCTCTTTGATGAACTGTCTGGCTGCCTTCCGGTTTAGCAGGCTTCTGGTCTTTGTTGCCAAAGGATTCACCTCCTTTCCTTTCCATTTGTAAAAGACTCTTTGGTCTCCACCTTTTCGGTTTCCGATACCAAAACCTTTTAGGATAGTAAGTCCTGACGCGCTTCATTTCATCACCTCCCTTTTTGGTTGAGGGCAATTCTTTTGAACTCGCCGAGACTCATTCGCCGATGGTATCCTTTGCCAATGTAATCCGCATAAATACCCTTCCCGTAATAGAGGGTTCTGCACCATCCAAAGAGACAAACTGTTATTGCTTTACGGTAGGGTGGCCCCATGCAGTCCCACCCGTGAAACTGTATAATCTTCATTCAGTTGCCTCCTTTCTTCGGATGGCGGTAAGAAAAAACCTTTCATCGCCGTCAAAATGGTACTTTTTTGTGGTCACTTCCCATCCGTCTTTCCCCAATTTACGGGCTTCCATATCTCTTTCCTTTTTGTCCTTGAAGATTGTTTCTTTTACTTCATTCTCTTTTAGGAATTCTTCTGGATAAGCATTCATCTTCTTCTCCTTTCTGTGCTTTAGGGTTTCAAGTTTGTTTGATCAGCCCTTTTTCCAGGAAGCTTTCGTATTTGCCATCACCTGAGATAATGACGTGGTCGAGGAGTTTGATGTCAAAGAGACTTCCGCATTCAGCTAATCGGTGTGTGATTGTCAGGTCATCTTCGCTGGGTTCAACATCACCGGAGGGGTGGTTGTGTATCAATGCGACCTCCGAAGCATTACAGAGAAGCGCAATTTTAAAAACCTCACGTGCGGACACAAGAGAGGCATTGACCGTCCCGATACTGACAACATGGATGCAATTGATGTGGTTTCTGGTATTGAGACAGACCAGGAGGAATGTCTCCCGGTCGGCATTCTTGATGAATTTGAGGCCGAGTGCAGCCAGATCTTGAGGGTTTTTGATGGCTCTTTTTCCGTACTCGATGGTTCCGTCCCTGACCATATGGACTTTTACAATATCGATTTTTATGGGTTTTCCTCTTGGCATGGTTCTTCCTCCTTTCAGGTTGATGTATTGGGATCGGCTGTTGAGAAAACAAAAAAGCCGACCGCTTAGGGGCCGGCTTTCTGTTTAGAAATGGCTTGGCTTTAGGGCTTATTCGCAGGGAGACCATCCGCAATTCAGGCAGAGGGGACATCTTCCCTGCATCAAGATCCTCACTCCACAATCAGGGCAAATGTCATTGTTGGAGTGATGCTGTGGGTTGAGTAGTTCGTCTCTCTGCTTGCTCATAGACATATCGGATTCCTTTCTTGAGTGCCTTTGTTCTTCTTCTGAATTCATGAATGATTCGCCTCCTTTCTTTTGGGTCTTCGGTTTTTCCTTCCTGGTCCACAAGGGCGTGCAACCAAATGATGGAAAGGAAAAGGCTGGTGAAACTTTTGTCTGTGATTTCTGTTTCCCTGAAGCAGGTCATGATGTTTTCTCTTAGGGTTTTGACTTCTTTTTGCAGGTACCGGGACATTTTTCTTCACCTCCTTTTTCTATTAAGTCTTTTAATTGGGATAAGAATTAAGGTCTTTTTGGGATAAAAATGTGGGTAGAGTTATCTCTATTTAGAAGCCCTCTCTCGTCGAGACGGGTTACAGGTTGGCTCCAACGTCACTGCTTAAATGATTTGCCAGTTTTTTTAAGGTCGGTTGCTCCTTTCATAATGAGTTATCTGCAATCCGGGACCTGTCAGGTGTGAGTGTGAATTAAGCCGGTAGGTTTTTCAGGAACTCTCTGATGTGGATGATTTGGATGGAGTCCTTGTCTGGGAGTTTGCTCTCGGATAATAGGTTTTTGATTTTGGCAAAGGCTTCGTCGTTAGTAGCAATCATGAATTTTTTGTCAGCCCTGAATTTGATGAGCTTTTCAAGATTCTTAATTGTCTGTTCGGGTTTGTTCTTTCCCGTTTCTATCTCGATGGCAATAACCTTCTCCTCCTTTTCTAATACGAGGTCGATATCCCCTTTTTCCTTGAAGGGGAACCAGTTGTTTGGGAGTTTGGCCTGTCGTATCTTCTCTAAAAAATATCTGTGTTCGAGTCCCTGATTCCTTTCCTTGGAATCGGTTTTTCGGCCTGACTTTTGGAGACAATGCTCTCCTCTTTCAGTCAGTTCAAAAAGTTTCTTCTTATCTATTGTGATTGGAGTGATGATCCCTTTCTCAATTAAGGTGTTCTGGAGCTTTGCTGAGTCTCTTGGGATGAGGCCGAGCCTTTTTCCTCTCTGGTCTGCGCCATCAAAGGGGTGAGTGAGGATGTCTTCGAGGAAGATTCGTTCCAGTGGGGAGGGAGTAAACCGTTCTGTAGGAGTGTGTAGAGGTTCTTTTTGAGGCAACGGAGTCCTTTTGGGGCTGTAGTCTTTGTAGAAGTCCTCCATCTGCCCTTTGACTTCTGCATCGGGGATGTTTTGGCTTGCTTTCTTGAATGGGATACTGAGCTGGAAGGGGTGGCTGCACCTTCCCATCAGCCTGCAGATTGCCTGGCCGATTTTGAGCATGCCGATGTATTTTCTCTGTTCCCTGTCCATGGACATGGCGTCCGCAATGGCATCGACATTCTTTTTGTGATTGAGCGAAAAGGTAATCTTGGTGTAGAGGTTTTCAAAGATCGGGTTTGGGATCAAAGACGGGGTTTGATCTATGATGATGAGGCTTGTTCCGTATTTCCTGATTTGTCGGAAGATCTTCTGGATGAGGTCGTCTTTTTTGCTGTTCTCCACGATGTTGTGAAACTCCTCAAAGACCAGGACATGTTTCAGGTTCTCATCCTCGATTCCTTCCTGTTCTTTTTGTAGCCAGTAGAGGAGGGTGAACATCTCTATGAAGAACCTCTTGTCGTTGCTGTTTGCCAGTCCTCCAAGCTCAAAGATGACACAATCGTTCAGGAGTTTTTCTATGGGGTAGTGGTCTTTGACATTATAGACCTTTCCTGTGCCTCCGTAATTGAGGAATTGGAGCATTCTCATGCTGCTCTGTTTCCAGAGCATCTCCCTTCCCCGGAGCTTTTTCCCTTTCATATCGCTGGCCAGGATTTGTTGGGCATCCTCTGTGGTGGGTAGCTCGTTTTCCTGGTAGGCTTCGTCAAAGACCTGTAGTAAAATGCTGTCTGATCCCGCCCCTCCAATATAAGCTTTGTTGAAGATTTCGATGATGTTTTTGACATGTTCCTCGTAAGAGATCCCTCTTGGCATCTTGAAATAGTTAAAGTAAAAAGGGGAGGTGCCTGTCCCGATGGTGAAGATTTTGACCTGCTGGTTTTCTTTGAGGAGGTCCCGGTAGTTCTTCTCCCAGTCAAAGACGATGAAGGGGATTTTGAGCTTCATAAGTTCTCTCAGGATGTTCTTGGCCAGGGTGGTTTTTCCGGTTCCTGTGCTTCCGAAGATTCCAATATGGCGGGTCAGTTCTGAGAGGTTAAGGCCAAATTCCTGGGAGGGTTGGTTAAGGTATTGGGTTCTTCCAAGGGTGATTTCACCGCCCAACTCCTCTTTTTGGGGAGGTGGGAGGACAATATCTTCATCGATTGTGTTTATCTTGTGCTTTTCTGCGAGGAGGTTGATGACCTGGGTCCATTCTTGTTTCTCGTCCCTATCTCCGGTGTTGTACCTGACCCAGAGAGAATCAGCTTTCCTTCCGATGAAGGGTTTTAGCTTTTGCAGGGTTGTTTTGACAGGCTCCATTTTTAGAGGAAGTCTTTTTCACACCAGCCACCACACTGACAGGAGTAGTCTTGTTCATTCTTAGAGGAGGTTTTTTCGTGGATCTCCTTGCATAGTTTGACAGCATAATCAGTAAATTTGTTATCCACTTTGAAGGGAACTTCCGTCCCGTGCTTTAAAAAGTGGATGATGACTGTGTCGGGTAATCTTCCGTAGTTGTCCTGGTAGAGTAAGGCATAGATGGCCATTTGGATCTTGATGTCCGGGGTTAGATCATCCTTTTTACTGGTCTTGTAGTCAGTTAGGGAGACCTTACCATTTTGTCGGTGTATGGCATCAATGATCCCCATGACCCCGTATATATTTGAAAAGAGTTTGACCTCGATCTCAGGCTTTGACTGACCTTCTGGGGCCGCCTTTATATGACTTTTAAGCCAGCCCATGAGCATCTCTTCACTTTCCTGGTAAAACTCGTTAAGCATTCCCCCCGGGAGCCCAAGTTTTTGGATTTCGCCCTCTTGACCTTTCCATGTATGGTTGAAAATCGACAGAATTCGGGTTTTCATCTTTCCTATGTCTGAGAGTTCCGGTTGATCAAGTGCATGGAATTTAACGATCGTATCGTGGACCGCCTTCCCCCTGATGAGGTAGATGCTCGGTCTTTCTTTTAGTCCTTTGATGTATTTGAGGTAGTATTTTCTTGGGCACCGTAGGTAGGTGTTTATGGAGGTGGGGGATAGGATTTTTCTTTCCATTTTAAGGAGATTTTTTTGTATTTGTCTCTCAGGTTTTTGACCTCGACAAACTCGGCTATGACGGCTTCGATGTCGGCATTGTCCATCATCATTGCGAATTCTCTGGCATAGTATTTAAGCTTTTTGATGTCCCGGTACTCAATCATGGTTCTTCCTCCAATCCGATGATTTTGCCCTTTTGGACCTCGCCCAGGTACTGGATCAGGGTGTCCTTCAGGTCCTTGTTCAGGAGTCCTGTGTCTCTGAAGTAGCTTACTTCTTCCAGCCTTTTTTGGCCTTCAAGGTCGAATTTTGTCTTTTCAAGGGTGAGTCTATCCCGATCCATTCGGTAGACCCGGTAGCCCATTTCAAAGATCAGGCTTTGGGCCTTGCAGCTATCCTGATCGATCCTGTAGAGGATCTCCTGATTGATTTTCTTTCTCTGTTCGAGCTGCAAGAGGATGAGTTCTATCTTTGAACGGATGAGGCCTAATCGGTCTTTGAAGAGTTCGTCGATGCTTTCTCCCAGGGGACTTTTAACTTCGTCTTTCCGGTAGATGGTTTCGAGGATATGGCCGACCAGTTTGTTCTCATAAAATGGTTTTTGAGGCTTTTTGGTGGTTGCAGGGATTCCGTATCTTTTGAGATCGATAGGGAGGTAGCGTATGTACTTCAGGTCAAAATATCCAGGGGTTTTGTTTTCATAATAGGTTCTCATTTTTATCTTCTCAGGGGTAACTTTCTTTACTGACTGTAAGGTGGTGATAGGTTGGAGTATATAAACTTTTCGGTTTTAATGAGTGATCCGGCAATTTTGTTGTTAAATAACCCCCCCGAAAACAAGACTAATGATTATATGGATACCAAACAAATATGAGAAAAGGAGGGCACTCTTATGGGAAAGGAAGATTATGAAGATTGGGGCGAATACGAGGATTATCCGGAGGAGCTTGTCGAGATGGAGGAAGAGGTTCGGATACCGGAGTGGATGCCTGAAGATTGTCAGGAAGAGATAGCCCGGATTAAAGATCCTGAGGTCCGCAGGGATCAGATCGAACGGGAAGAAAAGGTGCATCAAGACCGAGAAGAATTGAATAGGAGATATGAGGCCGGAGAGATTAACGACTTTGACTTTTGGAGAAAGAATGAGGTGTTAGGTCACAAGGAAGCCGGATTAAGCACTCGTCGTGGACTTCGATCTGAGGGCCTCGATTATGCCGATTTTGGAGAGCTTTCTGAGGAATTAGGAATTATGGTCAAGGGAGATCCTGATTTGATAGATATAAATGATCGGGTCAATAAATTTGTGAAAGAGGATCCAGAGTATGCAGAGGAGGTAGCTGACCGGATGTATGAAAAGGGAGAATTGTCTGAGAGTTCTTATGAATTTATTTCTGAAAAGGTCGACCGGTACAAAAAGAAACCCTAAAAATCCCTCAGTATTTATATATTTATATCCCTGAATAATCTCTTTTCGTTTGAATAATCTTGTTCTATCTCATTTCTGGTTGAATAAATTCTTATTCTCACTTTTTCTTTTAAATGCTTTTAAAATCTCTCTTTTTCTCACTTTTGGCCTTTTGGGGCCTTTTGGGCTTTCTTGACGTCGTTTTCGTCGTCGTTTTTCTTCCGTGCCGTGCCTTTAGGCACGGCTGCTATGCACTTTCACAGCATCAGCTGTGACACTATTTCGTTTAAATAATTTCTAATTATTTTTGTTAGTTCTATTGTTCTCACAATATTTTTCTTTCCTCTTTTTAGATGCCGGTTATTTTGGTGATTCCAAATAACGTCATCCTGATTTCTAGGATTCTCATCTTTTTTACTTTCGGAATTGTCCTTGTAACATTTCTGATTGTCCCCTCTTTTCAATCCTTTCTTTTCTCCGGATCAGGGTCTCTTGTCCCTTTGATTCCCCGGGTTAGTTCTTTCTTCCTCTCCGTTATCGGCGCATGTGAGTTTTCCATCGAGCGCCCTCAGTAGAATGATTCTTTGACCTTTTACTGCGCATTTGTTCCCTTACCTTGGTCAGTAAATGATGTCTAGGTCATCTCCTTTGCACCCCTATAGAGTGTTACTTTCGTCCACTCTTTTTATTAAAGGTCTCACACTTTTTTGCTTTGTGTGAGCCTTTTTGGTCTCCTGCTTTGCTTCCTCCAAGACCTCTTTAATGGTTCCCTGGTGTTTTAGTTTTTACTGCTTCTATGCACCTTCACAGCATCAGCTGTGACACTATTTCGTTTTTATCACTAAATCTTGAACATTGAAGGTTCAATATTTCTTTTCTTTCATTTTTTCTCTGTTATGAACTCAGCCCTCATGATTCCTTTAGGCTTTGCCTTTGATACATGTAATAAACATGTTCCTGGTTGCTGAGTTTCTCCGTCGTCTTGTCTGTCACACTTTGAGCCTGACTCGGCACCCCTGGGGCAGGCTCCAGTAGTAAATATATAATTTTTATCGTCCGTCTATTATTACTACAGCGACAAATATTTTAGTAGACAATTGAAATGGAATCTGCTATACCTATAACCGGGGCGTATGAAAGAGGCAACGGCTTGGAAACCGGGCTACTGGAGGCGTTGTATTCCGGTGGCACAGGTATGGTGCGGCTTTTCAGGGGCGGCGATTTAAAGGGTAGCAGACCCATGTCGAATATCAGTGTTCCATTCTTCAAGAAGCCGGTTGAAACTCTCTTCGGGACGTTAAAGTCTTTGCGCCCCATTACGTTGGAATTAGTCAGTGGAACCGATTTAGAACCTGTTTGGGACTATCTGGTCAAACAATATCATTACCTCGGTTATCAAAAGCTCTTAGGCCGTCGGTTAAAGTATCTTGCTCTTGTTGGAGAGCATCCTGTGGCTGCTCTGTCCTGGAGCGCTGCAGCCCTTAAGATTGGTGTTCGGGATCGTTTTATCGGGTGGTCTGATGCGCAGAGGAAGAACTTCCTGGACCGCATCGCCAATAACAGCCGATTTCTGATTTTCCCCTGGGTTCTGGTACCTCGTTTGGCTTCTCATGTGCTTTCCCTCAACATTCGCCGATTGGCCCGTGACTGGGAGCAACGGTTTCATCAGCCGTTGTGGCTTTTGGAAACTTTTGTGGATCCCTCCCGGTTTAAAGGGACCAGCTATAAAGCGGCCAATTGGAAGTGCATTGGCCATACCTGTAGGCGATATCGAGAACCGACCTAATCCCGATAAGCACAGATCCCCCTTTTATTCTTCATTTAATTCACTCCTCACAAGTTCAATGTATTTAAT
>Ga0194126_10012319_pt1 | contig 10840 bp, 6 predicted proteins | sample TA2KigC150mmetaG_FD_148641 | JGI IMG/M metagenome (GOLD analysis project Ga0194126, IMG submission 148641) | Freshwater microbial communities from Lake Tanganyika, Tanzania - TA2015035 Kigoma Deep Cast 150m | ecosystem: Environmental > Aquatic > Freshwater > Lake | place: Tanzania: Lake...
TATTCATTCTGGGAGATTCCTTTACGTGGGGCTGGGGCGTGGACAACGAGGAGGCTGTGTTCCCCAAGCAGCTCGAAGCCATGCTCAACCGGGAACCGGGTATTCCCGGCGCCGGTTCTGTTGAAGTGCTGAACGGCGGGGTGCCCGGCAGCCTGACCGGCCAGTGGCTGGAACTGCTCGAAAAACACGGCGATGATTTCAATCCCGATGTCGTTCTTGCCGTGTTTTTTCTTAGAGACGGTACGAACGTTAAATCCATCGATGATTTCTTCGACCCCATACGGAAGAATATTGTTGAGCGTAACAGGGCTTCGCTGCTCTACCGCCATGTGCGCGTCTTCCGTCTGGCCAAGGACTATGTCGACCGCATGCTTGTCGCCACGGCCTACAGTCGTTCGATCAACCGGGCCTACTTCGGGAATACGAAGCAGACCGCCGAGTGGCAGAGGGCGCAGCGCAATTTGCTTTTGATCCGGCAGTATGCCGAAAGCCGTTCCGCCGCCATGGGGCTGATCATATTCCCTGTGCTGGTAGAATTGAACGAGAGCTATCCTTTTAAGCGGGTGTGCAACACGATTGCTGATTTCGCACGTGAAAACGATATCCCCGTACACAGCCTTTTACCTGCATTCCTGGGAATGAACGGATCTGACCTGTGGGTGTCTGCCTATGATCAGCATCCCAATGAAAAGGCGCACCGTATTGCGGCTGAATCAATGCTTCCTTTTGTGCGCGCGCTGCTCAAGCAGGCAGATACTAAGCCTTTCTCAGGATGAGGAAGCGCGGTGGTAATTGCATGCACGATGCAGGTTGCGATTGAGAGCAAGTATCTTTTTTCTGCAGCCTTTTAAAAACATAATCCCGTTCGTCGTGAGCTTGTCGAACCATGAAGGGGTTCAACGTCAAATGCGTTGTCCTTCAACCCCTGAACAGGCTCAGGGAGAAGTGACGGTGTTGTGTCGCTGGATTACATATGGTATTTATATAAAAGTTCTAACAGGCTGTTGAAAAAGTTCTTTTATACAGGCTGTTCAAAAAGGACCGGATGCAAGGCGCGCAAAATTACGAAGACTGAGGCGTACTTCTGCGTACGCCGCAAAGACGAGTGATGAGCGCAACGCCGCAGATGGGCCTTTTTCTACAGCCTGCTAAGAAGTGTATGATTATTGAACCAAATCATGTTGTCAGTGAGCTGATGGTATGAAAACTGTAAGCAGGATTCTGGCCGTCGCCGTTGTACTCGGATTCGCAACGGGCATGGCATCCGCCGTGGATGCTATCGCGGCCAATCGATATCTCCATTATGGGATGTTCAGGCTCGCCGCGACAGCGGCAGTGCACAGCGTAAATACATTTCTTGTATTTTTTTCAGCCGCGTGCTGCTGCGTGGCCCTGTGCCACCAGGCGCTGCGGCTTGCCAGGACACACTCGGGCATCCGGCTGAGCCCGGGCAGGGCCGGATATTTTCTGGCGGCTGTGGCCGCTGCCGCCGCGGCAGGCTATGGCCTTTTGAGCATATATCGCTACGGCTTTGACTACCAGGCCAACCCCGTCAGGGCCGCGTTTAATATCGCCGTGCTGTCTGCCGCCGGTTTGGCGGCTGCCGGCTTCCTGGCAAACCGATCGAGTCACAACAGCAGGCGCAGGCCAGTGCTCAGGTATCTTAACGCAAGCGCGGCCGTGCTGCTGGTGCTGACGCTTGCCGGCAACGGCGCCCTGCTGCTTGACCGCACCAGCGGCTTCGTCCCCGGCCCCAATATCATATTCATCGTCGTCGATACATTGCGCGCGGACCATGTCGGCTCCTACGGGTACGACAGAAACACCACCCCGAACATTGACCTGCTGTCGGAAGACTCAGTTGTATTCAAGAATGCAATCGCAACCGCTCCATGGACGAGCGCATCAATCTGCTCTTTGATCACCGCGCAGTATCCGGCCAAACTCAGGATGGCTGATTGGGCAGCCACCATTGATGAACAGTCGCTGCTGCTGTCGGAAATTTTGCGGGAGCATAATTACCGCACTCACGGGGTGATATCGCATATCTTTATTGCCGGGCGCTACGGCTTCGGTCAGGGGTTCGACGGCTATGATGAAGACAATGCCCGGGGCGGAGGGCATATTTCCTCACCGTCGGTCACGCAGAAGGCGATCGACTATGTTCGCGGAGCCGGCGATAAACCCTTTCTGCTTTTCCTGCATTATTTTGATCCGCATTATTCCTATATTCAGCATGAAAAGCATGTTTTCTCCGCACCCTTTGACGGCCCGCAATACAGCGGAATGGACTGGAACAACCTGATATACCGGGCGCCGTACATGTCCGTGCGCGACGTTGAATACATCAGGGCTCTGTACGATTCGGAGATAGCGTTCACCGATGAGCATATCGGTCGGTTCCTGGAAGAGTTGAAACGCCTCGGATTGTACGAGGATGCACTGATCGTGCTTACCGCCGACCACGGTGAGGAATTTCTGGAGCGCGGTGACTATTATATCGGCCACATGCGCAAGGTGTTTCAGGAGATGATTCATGTGCCCCTGATCGTCAAGCTGCCGGGGCGCGCCCTGAAAAAAACGGTTGAGCGGTTTGTGAGCCTTGTTGACCTTATGCCGTCCATACTCTCTGCCGCCGGCGTACCGATGCCTGCAGAGTATGAGCACAGCGGCAGGGTTATTGATTTTGCTGATCCCGATTCAGGGCCGGATAGAATGATTTTCAGCGAAACACGCTGGACGCTTAACTTTCAGTCGGTCATCCATAAGGGCTGGAAGTTTATCCAGCTGCCGGAGATGGGCATTCGCATGCTGTTCAACCTGAACGATGACCCCGGCGAGAAACAAAACCTGGTGGATGTGCATGAAGACAAAGGCAATGAGCTTGAACTGGCTTTGCAGGCATGGAACCGGGATATGTCCGACTCGGCATCCGGGGAGAACCACCGGGAAACTGAATTTTCTGAAGATGACAGGGCCAAACTCAGGGCGCTCGGTTATCTGCAGTAGCATCCTGCCGGGCGGTGTCCGGGTTCCGACGGCTGCGGTAATGCTCTGTGCCGATTCAAGTTGTTATATGAAGAATTCTTGCAGTGCAGGTGTTTCCTGCCCCCATATGCGCCAGGGCGCGCACGACAGCTACTGGCAGAGAGCAGAACCGGCATAATGAATTTTTTTATTAACCACTATAACCAGCACTTCCCCATTGTGGATCCGAAGGCCACCGGATTATTCATCGGCTCTTGCGTGTTGCTGGCCGTTTGCATTTCTATGACGCGCCGCACAGGAGTTTCTCGGTTCTGGGATGTGCAGCAAACCAATATTTTGCGCGGGATCGCGATTCTCTGTATAATTTTAAAACATGTTGATGATTTTTTAATACAGGGCGATAAGTGTTTCCCCCTGTACCTTGCGACATACGGGGTGGCCCTTTTTTTCTTTCTTTCGGGCTACGGGCTTATGCGCTCATGGGAACAGAAAAGGGGCGGCCTGACGCGATTCGCGGGAGCGCGTATCAGACGTGTTTTCATACCGTACTTGATTGTCACCGTACTAGTTTTGATCCTCGATTACGCGCTGCTGTCAAAAGTTTATCCACTTCAAGATGTGCTCCTGGCCCTGCTTGGCGTTACTATCAGCCAGGCAGGGCTGTTCCTGAACGGCCCCGCCTGGTTTATCACGATGCTGCTGTTTTTCTACGGCATTTTTATTGCATCGATTCTTTTACGTAATCCTCGCGCTCAGCTGCTGTTTATAGTTAGCTGCCCGGTTATCGTGTTTTACGCCGGCGTGCAATCCGGCATACTTGGCAAAACGGTTGACGGGTTCATTCTTATGTCGTGCTCCCACTATCTGCTGATGTTTCCACTGGGCTGCTGCGCTGCACGGTATTATGACGTCTTGAGCCGCCTGGCAGGATATGCAGCCTCAACGCGGTCGAAAACCGCCGCCGTCATGTGCGTGCTTGCGGCGCTCTTTGTGCTTACCCGGTTACTCCAGCTGTGGAGCCATGTTCATCCGAATGGAATCTATTTTCTGGCGGCTTTCAATCTGCACTGCATCACAGCCATTGCCTGCGCTTCGTTTGCGGTGCACGTGCTTGCATCATGGGGCCTGACCTCCGGATTTCTCGCGCTGGTCGGCGGCCTGTCTTATGAGATGTTTTTGCTGCATTGGCCTTTCATGGTTAAATATGACTTTATTCTGTTTCGCATGCCCCTGAAATTTTCCTTTGTTTTCTATTTTGGAATATTGCTGCTGCTGGCGTATTTTTTGCGCAAAATTTCATTCGGCATTCCTCGAAGACGCTCATCTTGATGAGGTTTTCAAGTGGTGGGTATGATACGGTTTTTATCCTGTTACTGTGCAGCCGCCGAAACGGTTGCAGATGTGCTTGATAATCGTTGATGTCGATTGTCATTGCATATATTCGGCCGTATGATTTGTTTCCGGGCCATTATGAAAAACATGTTTATAATGCCGACAGTTTATTTAATGCCGCTTGTTCGGTGAAATGGCTTGCACCGTAATACCTGTGAACGGGGTACTTTACCACCAACCAGCATGGGCATATATTTATTCAGAATAAAGGAAAGCGGAGCAAGCAGCAGCATCATAGTTGATACATACAGTACACAATACACAAAGGTGGCCAGCTGTGAATCCGGGACGAACCCGCCATAGCGTATTAGTGGTGTATCGATAAACATAGTTGTTATACCACCAAGGCCAAGATAAATTGCTGTTTGTCTCCCTATATATTCAGCAAGTTTGAAACTTCCAGGGATTAGTCGAATTAAAAACAATATGAATAACGTCCCGGAAAGGGCTGTAATACCGAACAACAGAAAATTACCATAGCTTGAACACACCATCATAACTGCAGGAAGAACAGCGGGAAACGGCCCATCATTTAAATTGAATGTCGAGAACAAAATAATGCCGAGTACAAACAATACAGGTATTTCCTTTGTAGGCCGAACCGGGCTGCAAAAATAAGTCCTGGAGGCAAAGCCCGCGATATAAAAAGATGCTGCAAAAAATGCATCGTTTATATACCAAAAATTATTTTTCATATGAAACAATTGAGCTATTTTGTTACCATGCACATTAAGAAAATATCCTGTCAAGAAAAAAAATACGGCATAAGCACACAGCCTGTAATGTTTTTGTAAGGAAAACTGTCTGGCGAAAATCATCATCCCGATTTCGACAGTGAATAAGCAGATAAAAAACCATGTTGCCCTGTTAAGACTTGGGAAGCCGGTAAGATAGTTCCAGTAGACATCATTGATCAAGCTGAGCAATGATTTATCCTTCATCAAAACCCACAATGGCAAGGCCATAGCACTGAAGAATAGCACGGGAATAATTCTTCTTTTGAATCTGTCGTACGCAAAGGGTAAAAGACTGCTGCCGGGTTTAAAAAAAATACCGGAGAGAAAGAAGAAGAATGGGATATGAAATGAATAAATCAGCTTCCATTGGAGGCCCGCGCTGGCAGAGCCGCATTCTATTAATCTTTGCGCGAAGTGCCCATAATATACCAGGAACATTCCAGCTGCTTTTGCAAGATCAAGTTGTGGGTTGCGGTTCATTGCAGGGAATCTTGGCCGTGGGTTAGATAAAAAATGCGGGTGTAATAAACACGGGTCTCATGTGCGAATTACCATGCATTGGCGTTTGCACGCATGCCCTGGAATGGTTCGAAATTTATTGACACATCATGACTGAACAACTATAGTTTTAACGGGTTAAAAACGCTACTATTTTTTTTGTGGGTTGCCCGCAGATACAGGCTGGTACTGCACATCATTCGTATACAGCTTATCTCGTTTAATCAGGGACATTATTATTCGGTTTCGCCGCAGGTATGGGAAGTCTGTGAAATCGTTATATGATCAGGCCATATGCAGCGCACGCACACATTCAATGTTTATGTACCCTTTATATTCCTTATAGCCCTCTTTCTTTTAACCGTGGTCTTGTGCTGGCGCGCGTCCATTGAGCTGCTTCTTAACTTCACCAATGACGATGCGTTTTTTTATTTAAAGACCGCTGCTAATTTTGCAACAGGGCTGGGTTCTACGTTTGACGGTATCAATCCCACGAACGGGTATCACCCGCTCTGGTTCCTGCTGCTGGCAGGGGTGTACTTTTTCCTCAATGCCTTTCATCCTGTTTCCCCGGAGTTTTTTTTCCGCATCAATTTTATAGCGGCTTTCTGTATGTGCCTGTGTGCTTCGGCCCTGGTAGTGCAGGCCCTCAGGCCGATTGCCCGCGTCAATAATCCGCAGAAGTTCCTGCTGTTTTTTCTTTTCCTGATTTTTATCTGTATTCGCGATGTCGGCCTGGAAACACACATAACTGTGCTGCTGCTTGCTGCGTACGTCTATCTGGTTGCGCTGGAGGAGTCGCGGGCCACATCAAACATGGGCACACGGGCGTTTGTGCTTGCGGCCCTGTTTCTTGCGCGAACCGACCTTCTTTTCACGGTTATCCCGTTACTGATCGTGCTGGATTTCTGCCTGCCGACCCGCTGCACCTTCCAGAAAAAAATTATCTCCTATGGTTTTTTTGCCCTGGTCGTGCTGTCGTATTACATGCTTAACTTTGTGCTTTACGGCCATCTTACGTCCATTTCCGGCAGTCTCAAAAATATTTTTCCCGAAATCCGCCTGGTGCAGAATTTGACACTGTTCGCTGAAAATAAAATAATTCTGGCGCGGTTCCTTCTTCCATGCATTGCATTAGGTGTGTTTGCGGTTTTTTTAAAAACACGCACCCGTAGCGTATCATCAAACCGAAGGCTTGATTTCACCCTGCTGGCAATGCTGGTCGGTGGGATTGCATTTTGTTTTTTGCATTTATGTTTTAACGCCGATGGCATTAAAGGCTGGTATACAGGAGTACCTGTTTTCGCCAGCCTGATCATATTTACAAGGATGGGTTTGGAGCCGGGTGTGAAAAATGCATGGTTTACAGTTTTTATAGTGCTGTATGCCGCTGGCTATGCATATATCGACATCTCCCGGATGACATCAACCATGCTTGTGCCGGCATATCGCTATGCTCTTGACCTTAATAAAATTACATCTCCTGAGGCGCGTATTTTTCAAATTGATATTTCAGGTGTTGTAGGTTATTTCTCGGAACGCAGCGTGGTTAACGGCGACGGTCTGATCAACAGTTTTGAATTTGCCGAAAGCCTGCGCAATCGCACACTGGAAAACTTTTTGCGGGAAAAGAATATATCGTATTATTCTACCTATACAGCCTCAGCCGGCGTTGATGGGCACGGAGCACCATATTATTCCGACGACAGGTTTTACGATTACGGCGGCTATCTGTTTTCATTTCCCGGGGATGCTTTGATTGCCGGTATCCCATTGCACGGCACGATTCCTTTTTTGCTTTTTGCGTTTCCATGGGCCGATATCAACGGTTATACTCCCGGGTGACTCCTGTCTGAGTCCGGAGTACTGTCAATGACTTCAAGGAACGGGTTTTTTTATCATGGGTTCAAATGCACGGAAAATTTTATTTGTCCTGCTGCTTGCCTCGGTTGCAGTTAACATCGTGCTGCTGGCCAGGGGACGTATCCCCGGTTATCGATCCGGCAATCCTGCAGAGCCTCCAGCGGAGGCCGGCAATAAACCGCCGGGCCGCTGGCATGCGGTCGACCGCCAGCCCGGGGGGCAGGACATGCGCAGCGCGATTGAAAAACTCGAATCCATCGGCTATGTAACAGGCTCAACCGCTGCTCCCGAGGCCATGAACGTGACTGTTCATGACGATACATCCGCATACAGCGGATTGAACCTGTACACTTCCGGGCATGCGCCAGAGGCAATTCTGATGGATATGCAGGGCACGGTATTGCATACCTGGCAGTATGCCTTCAACAAAGCCTGGCCTGACAGGCAGATACCCGGCGAAACAACCGGCCATCAGTACTGGCGAAGGATTCACCTTTTTGAAAACGGAGACCTGCTGGCAATTTTTGAGGGTTTGGGTCTGATCAAGATCGATAAGGACTCCAATCTGCTCTGGAAATATCCAGCGGGCGCCCACCACGACCTGTTCGTTGCCGAAGACGGCACCATCTATGTGCTGATACGTGAAATCAGCATGTATAACGGCAAGCCGATACTTGAAGACTTTGTTGCACTGCTCAATCCCGACGGAGTGGAGATCAAGCGTGTTTCTATTGTAAAGTGCATTGAAAATTCCCTGTTTGCCCCGTTGCTTGCGAATAATTCAACTGAAGGCGATTTTTTGCACACGAACACGATCGAAGTGCTCGACGGGCGCCTTGCATCCCGTTCCCCCGCGTTCAGGCAGGGTAATGTTCTTGTTTCGTTTTTGTATTACAACACCATAGGCGTACTCGACATTGAAGCTGAAAAAATGGTCTGGGCATTGTCGGGCATGTGGCGGTTTCAGCATCAGCCGACGATCATGCCGAACGGGAATATGCTGATTTTCGACAACCTCGGCCTGGGTGAGCGCTCCCGCGTTCTGGAGCTTGACCCGTTTACGCAGCAGGTCTACTGGGAATATTCCGGCACGGACCATCAGCCGCTGTATTCTGAGAACTGCGCTTCCTGCGCAGTCCTGCCGAATGGAAATATATTAATCTCTGAAACAACGCGCGGCCGTGCCCTTGAGGTTACGCCTGACAAACGGGTCGTCTGGGAGTTTATTTCTCCCTGGCGTACCGGCAAAGACAACGAACTGATTGCGTCGCTGCTTGAGATGATACGGCTGCCGGCCGATTTTGCCTCTGCGTGGCTTGAAAAATGATCCCGCGGCCGCACGCCTGCATGGCGCCCTCGCGATGCCATTAACGGGGCTATTCCAACGACATTAACGCTGCGGCTACAGGAGCGCTGCATGCAGTCAAACACACGCGGTTTTTCACCGCTAAAAACAATTTTCTTCAGCTGTATCGTGTTCGCTGCTTTTTTGTGCCTGCTTGAGGTGGCCTGCCGGGTTACCCTTGCATTTCAGCATGGATCAGCGCGGTCTCTCTGGTACGGTTTCACCTCAGGGCCCCGCTTTCAGACAATCCGGGTCGCGCCGCCGTATGTTGATTATTATAAGGGCACGCCCACTCGCAGCCGCGCACATCCCGTCAACAGCCGGGGCCTCAGGGGACCCGAGATCGGCCCCAAAAAAAGCCCGACGATACGCATAGTCTGTTTAGGCGCGTCAACAACCTATGGAGACAACCTCGACTACCGCGACACGTATCCGGCCCTGCTGCAGGAGAAGCTTGACCGCTCCTGCGGCCGGGGGCGCTATGAAGTCGTAAATGCCGGGCAGCCGGGGTTTGACCTGAACCATATCGTTTCGTTCGCAAAGCACGAGCTGCCGGCCCTTGAGCCCGACATCGTGCTGCTGCTGAGCACGAACAATAATTTCAAAGTTTCGGGTTTCTGGTTCGTGCAGGTCAAGAAGGTTACGCACGTTGAAGATCAGCCTGCTGCCGGGCCGAAGCCGGAAAATGTTCTTCTGCACCGCCTGCGCAGGATTTTTGTCCGCTACAGCGCGATAGGCAAACTTGGCGAAGACCTGATGCTGCAGGGCTGGCAGAAATATGTAGCTGATTTTGACTGGGATGGGTTTGCGCGGGCGCTGATGGCCCCCGACAACATATGGGAGGAAGAATTTCGCGGCAATCTCAACAAGTTAATCAGTCAGATCGCCGCTGATGATCCTGGTACCACGGTTATACTTCTCGAACAGGCCGTCAATACGATTCGATACCCGGTGCTGGCGGCGCCGTGGGAAAAAGCCGGTTCAATAATGCGGGAAGTTGCAGAACAGTACAGCAGTGTGTACATGCTTGATGCCCGCGGCCCGGTTTTACGCGCAGCGCAAAGCGGTGTGCAGGTTTGGCAGGACGAGAGCATGCGCGATCCGCTGCATCTGTCCAGGGAGGGAAATGCGATTGTTGCCGATACCATTGCCGCAGCCCTGCGTGATCTGCGGCACGATCAAAAATAAATTTCTTGGATCTGCTGCCGTTGGTGTACATAAAAAGTTGATGGCTTCGTACAAAGTCCCTGGAGCCTTTTCCTGAATACTATAGCCCAACAACACCGTCCGTTCGCTCTGAGCCTGTCGAAGGGACGAACGGATCATATATCGCACGGGTGACCGTTCATGGTTCGACAAGCTCACCACGAACGGGTTTGCTCTTTTATAGGACTACAGTAAAAAATTAAAATGCTCTAAAAAGCCTGCTTTTACGAACGCAGTAAAAGTTGACTGCATCTATACACTACAGCTTAGTACAGCCCCACAGAAAAGAGGGAGCGGTTTCATGCGGCCACATTTTCGGGGACAGGGAACCTGCCGGACTAAGAACCGGATGTTCGCTAAATTTTTACGATACCGCCGGACACGCTTCGCTTAGTCCGGCCTACAATTGGCACACAACGCCAGGTTCATGTCCGGCTTTTGTTTTGCAACCGGCCCCCCTATTGTGCGGCGCTGTACTGAGAACTCTTTGCAATGTGACACGTTGTGAGGAGGTTCTGTGACTGCCATGAGGCGGCATGCGGCGACTTTCCCCATCAAACAATGCTGCTTAAAAGTTGAGATCGCCACGCGGAGTTTATCCTGAGCTATGCCGAAGGGCTCGCGATGACAGCCCTGTGTGTGTCATTGCGAGGAGAGAAGCGACGAAGCAATCTCGTAGTACATTAGAGCATTTTTCATTTTACTATAACCGGATATACAATGTCATTTCGACCGAAGGGAGAAATCCTGGTTTAAGATTTCTCAGTCGCTTTCGCTTCTTCGAAATGACAGCAAGGCTACAATATTTAGA
>Ga0194126_10012320_pt1 | contig 10840 bp, 9 predicted proteins | sample TA2KigC150mmetaG_FD_148641 | JGI IMG/M metagenome (GOLD analysis project Ga0194126, IMG submission 148641) | Freshwater microbial communities from Lake Tanganyika, Tanzania - TA2015035 Kigoma Deep Cast 150m | ecosystem: Environmental > Aquatic > Freshwater > Lake | place: Tanzania: Lake...
TTTTCGGAGGAACTCCGGAGGATGTCTATAAGCAGACCCGTTACAGCATCGAAGCGGGTGTCGATGTTCTCGCTCCGGAATGCGCTGTCCCCCTCCAAACCCCCATTGCCAACCTGAAAGCCATCGTAGAGGCGGCAAAAGAAGGATCTCCTTAATACATCTCTGAATGAGAACAATGGCGACAAAGACATTGCAAATAACAGTAAGCCTATCCATTGAGGAAATTAAGAATAAGCTTCGGGTGGTGGACCCAGGGCAGATTCAACATCTTTTAGAGGTTGCCCATCCTTTGATCTCGGCACAAGCGGTCCATGAAGTCTGCTCTATCGATGAGGAATTCGAAGATACTGTCGTCATTGACGGAATCCGTTTCAGCAGTCAAGTCTTGAGAAAGAATTTAGATGGGGTAGAAAAAGTTTTTCCTTACATCGTCACAATCGGATCAAGATTGGAAGATGAGGTGAGAAATTGCGCAGACCTGCTTGAACAATATTACATCGATATCATTGGAAATCTTGCTCTCATCAATGCTCGAAATCATCTTGAAGAGTATTTGCGCTCTTTATTTTCCATGGCCTGCCTCTCCTATATGAGTCCGGGGTCACTATCGGACTGGCCCATTGAAGAACAAAAACCCCTCTTTTCACTTTTCAAGGGAGCAGAACATTCGATTGGGGTTCATCTGACCGAAAATCTGCTTATGATTCCGAGAAAAACAGTCTCGGGCATCTACTTCCCTTCAGAAGTGACATTTTACAGCTGCCAATTATGCCAGAGGGAAGAATGTGAAGGCAGAAAGGCTAAATATAGCGAAGAGCTGGCAAAGCAATATAAACTAAAAGAATAACCACCCGCTCACAGATATAGTAAATAGTGCTTGACAATAAATTTTTTTTAACATATTTTGACGGAAAAATTGCATCATGAAATTAAAATGCAGGAATAAACTCATCCACCAGATCGCTTTTCTGAAAAATATTAAGGAAAACAGTGCAGATCTCACCGTCAAGCAAGCAAAGATCGCAGACTACATTTTAAGTAACTATAATAAAGTGGCTTTTTTAACTGCCGCCCAACTCGCATCGGAGGTAAAGGTCAGCGAGTCAACGGTCATTCGGCTTGCCACCTCACTCGGTTATAAGGGCTATCCTGAATTCCAGGGGGATCTTCGGAACATTATCGTCGATCAACTGACATCCACCGAACGACTCGAGATTTCCATCCATTCCGAATCGAAGAATAATCTCTTCAACCGAACTTTCCTCAAGGAGGTTAACAATATCCAAGAAGCCTATAAAAATATATCGCCCGACGATTTCAGGGCAATGGTGGATGTTATTTCAACATCAGAAAAGATATTCATCGCGGGGCTCAGGGCATCTACCTGTCTCGCTCAATACTTTACTTTTCAACTTCGAAGGATCCGAAAGAATGTCACAGGGATTATACACGGAGGAAAGGAATCCTGGGACCTCATCCGTGAGGGAGGCCCAAAAGATCTCCTGATCGCCATTGCCTTTCCCAGGTATCCCCGTGAAACGGTCGAGTTAGTCGATTTTGCCACCCATTTGAAGATGCGGGTTGCCGGAATCACGGATAGGATCGTTTCTCCCATCGCCAGGCGATGCCGCCCCACCCTTCTCACCCTCTCAGAACTGGTGACCTTCGTCGATCTTTATTCTGCCCCTTTGACTTTGATGGCAGCTCTAATTGCAGAAGTGGCCGTTCGTCATCAAAAAAAATCTTTTGCCTGCCTTGGAGGATTTGAGGATTTTGTAAAGGAGTCGAAACTATTTTATGAAATGGGCCGAAAGGAGGTGATGTAGCCCTATTTCGAAAGACTCAGGGAAGAACAAGCATTTCCAGAAAGGAGAAACATATGAAAAAGGGATATTTGCCTTATTGTTTAATCGTATCCATTTTAATCGTGGTTTTAATCGGTGTTTTTGGCGTTGGAGCCGCTGAAAAGTTGTCAAAGGATCAAGTTATAACGATCGCCTTTGATGTTGGAGATGCAAAAACGTTTGAACCTCATCGGGCAGCCGCTACGGGCGATCGACCCATTGCAGATATGGTATTTAACGGTCTTGTCCGATATCCACCTGGGAACCAGGTAGCCGTTGAACCAGATCTGGCCAAATCTTGGAAAGTTTCAAAAGACGGTAAGATCTGGACTTTTGAGCTGAGAAAAGGTGTCTTTTTCCATCCCTTTCCGGGTTATCCCAATGGTTATGAACTGACTTCAGAAGATGTGGTCTATTCATTCAAGCGAGCCTCTACTCCAGATCATTCCTCTTATGCGGGTGAATATAGTGGAATGACCTTTGAGGCAGTAGGTCCAAACACTGTCAAAATAACGATTGAAAAACCCGTATCTGAACCGCTTTTCTTGGCCAAAGTGGCCAGTTATGCCGGTGGTTTCATCGTGTCTAAGAAGGCAATAGAAGAAAAAGGGGCTGAGTGGTTTAAAATGAATCCGGTGGGAACAGGGCCTTTTATATTCAAATCCTATGAACCAAGACAGAAAACCGTTCTGGTTCCGAACAAGAACTATTTTCGAGGGGCGCCAATCTTGAAAGAAGTTGTCATCAGGTATATGCCGAGTGTCAGCTCCCGCGAAATGGGCCTTCAGACCGGGGAGTTGCAGATCATCGAAGGACTTAAAGAGGATAAATGGGTAGAAAAAATTGCAGCTCTTCCTGATGTAAAAGTGAAAGCTTTTGGCCCTTGCGAAACCCAGATGCTCCATTTCAATATGAATAAGGAGCCCTTTAACGATATCAGGGTTCGTAAAGCTATATCGTATGCCATCTCCCGGGAGGAGGTCGCAACCTTTATGGGAAAAGGATTGGCCGTTCCGATTTACTCACCCGCTCAAGCGCCTCCTGCACCTGGGGCGTTAACGAAAGAAGAAACATTGAAGGCGGAAGTTGTTTACGAAGATAATATCGCAGAAGCGAAGAAGCTATTGGCCGAAGCGGGCTACCCCAATGGGTTTAAAACGGAAGTCATCATCAGCGAAATGGAAAGCAGTTACAAAAAGCCAATGATTGCGATTCAGGCACAGCTTAAAAAGGTAGGGATCGATATGGCCTTAAAAGTTGTAGATCATTCTTCATTCCATAGCTTAATCCGTGAAGATGCAAGTCCTATCGTTTATTATGCGGCATGGCGACCAAATGTCGATGTATTTCTCACGCGTTTCTATCACTCCGATTCCGTTGTTAAAAAAGGGAAAAAACCAGACACCAATTTCTCTCACTACGGACTGGTTGATGCGAACGGAGATGGGAAAACGGATAGCGTTGATGAACTGATCGAAAAGGCCAGATGGGAGCTGGACGCCAAAAAACAGATGGCACTCTGGAAAGAAGCCCAGATTAAACTCCTTAAAGATGTCGTAGTGGTGCCGATCATTCGTCTGAAGTATGCCTTTCCTATGAGGGCCAGTGTGGACCTGGGAAATCCTCTGGAGTTTAGCTGGGCCACTTATGCTCCGCAGATTACAGAAAAAACAAGGATTCTGGCCAAATAAGGAGACGGCAATCTCAGTTATACTTTGTTCAGACCTATCTCTCTTCCTGCGGGAAGAGGGATGGGTCTGAAATTACTGGACAAGAGGAAGCTCCCTCATGTTTCAATATTCGATTCGCAGGATTTTTCAGAGCATTCCCATTCTCCTGGTAGTATTGACTCTGGTCTTTGTAGTCGTCCGGATATTGCCGGGTGACCCTGCTGTGGCTTTCCTCGGAGATTATGCCAGCAAGGAATCGGTTCAAGCCCTCCGGGAGAAAATGGGATTGGACGCTCCTCTCTGGCTGCAATACCTCAAATTTCTAAAGAATCTCTGCAAAGGCGACCTTGGAAAATCGATTATGGGTTACCCCGTCACCTCTCAGATTCTCAATGTCCTTCCCTATACATTGGAACTCACGATCAGCGCCATATTCATAGGCTATTTTTTAGGAATTCCCTTAGGAATCCCGGCTGCGGTCCGAAGGAACAGTTTTATCGACTATTTTAACCGTATTTTTTCTTTAATCGGTCTATCGATCCCGGCCTTTTATCTTGGCATTCTTCTTATGTTTCTTTTTTCCATAAAATTAAAACTCTTTCCTGTAGTAGGTGGAGGGAATCTGTCCGATCTATCCAGCAATCTTCGCCACCTCTTTCTGCCCGCTCTTTCCCTCGGGTTGATCATGACTGCTTATATCACCCGGATGACCCGTTCCTCCCTTCTCAATATCCTTCGGGAAGATTATGTACGGACAGCCCGCTCGAAGGGAATAACGGAACGAGTGGTCCTCTTTAAACATGCTCTGAGAAATGCTCTCATTCCGATTGTGGCTCTCGGGGGAGTCTACGCCATCGTTCTCATCGGATCTTCCGTGATGACAGAAATTGTTTTTTCCCGTCCAGGGTTGGGAAGTTTAATGGTCGGGGCCATTAAACAGAGAGACTACACAACCCTTCAATCCGTGATGGTTATCTATTCCGTGATGGTGGTCATTCTCAACCTTTTGACCGACCTCGTTTATGGGTTCATTGACCCGAGGATTCAGTATAGATAGAGAGAACGATGAAAGAGATTTCACAAAGCAGAAGAATGTGGACCACTTTCTTAAAAAATAAGACGGCTCTGATCGGGGGCATCATTGCCCTGATCGTCGTCTCCGTCGCTCTCTTCGCCCCATGGCTTTCCCCGCTCGATCCCCTGGAACAGGATTCCAGCCTTCGTCTTACCTGGAGCAGTTCGAAACACTGGCTGGGAACGGATGATTTTGGACGGGATGTCCTTTCACGAATCATCTGGGGAAGCCGAGTCTCTCTCATTATTGGAAGCATGTCTGTCCTGTTCGGAATGATCTTTGGAACGACTCTGGGAATGATTGCGGGTTACTATCGGGGGAAAATCGAAAGCCTGATCATGAGGACCGTCGATGTCTCCTTATGTTTTCCCGATCTCATCCTGGCGGTTGCGGTAACCGCGGCACTTGGAGCGAACCTATTGAACCTGATCATCACCATCGGAATCGTCATGACGCCAAGATTTGCCCGTTTGTCCTATGGAATCGTTTTGACGCTAAAAGAAAGCGAATATGTGGTTGCCGCTCAGGCGATCGGGGCCAGTGTTCCGAGGATTCTTCTCCGCCACATCTTTCCGAATATTTTTGGGGAGCTTTTAGTTGCTGGAACATTATGGGTAGGAGAGGCGATTCGACTCGAAGCCAATCTTGCCTTTATCGGATTGGGAGTTCAACCTCCAACGCCCACTTGGGGCAATATGACGCGAGAAGGCGTTGATGTTCTGATTAATGCGCCATGGATCTCCATCCTTGCAGGTTTGAGCATTTTAATCGCGATCCTTTCTTTTAACATGTTAGGAGACGGAATCCGGGATATCACGGACCCAAAACTGAGAGGGGCCTAAGTAAAAAGGATTGCCATGGCATCGAGTTCGCCAAGCATTTTGAAAAATACCCTGTCAGAGATTTGATCAGATTCCCGGCCTGAAGCACATGCAAAACCTATTGCTCGAAGTCAAGAATCTTAAAACTTATTTCTATATGGACGAAGGGATTGCCCGGGCCGTTGATGGAATGGATTTCCAGATTCGTAAAGGGAAAACGCTCGGCATGATTGGAGAGTCCGGATGCGGTAAAAGCGTTTCTGCCCTCTCCATCTTACAGCTGATCAACAGCCCTCCGGGAAAGATTGTGGAGGGGGAAATTCTCTTTGAAGGCGAAGACCTATTACAAAAAGGCTTCTCGGAGATTCGGAAGATCCGGGGAAATAAAATTTCCATGATCTTTCAGGAGCCCATGACCTCTTTAAACCCTGTTTATACCATTGGGAATCAGATTATGGAGTCCATCCTTTGGCACCAGAATCTGAGCCGAGGAGAAGCTCATCAAAAGGTCATCCGGATGCTGGATCTGGTGGGGATTTCCTCTCCGGAGAAACGGGTGGATGAGTATCCCCATCAGCTCAGCGGAGGGATGAGACAGAGGGCGATGATCGCCATGGCCCTGTCCTGCGAACCGAAACTCCTCATTGCCGATGAGCCAACAACCGCCCTGGATGTGACGATTCAGGCCCAGATCCTCAACCTCATCAAAAAGATTAAAGAAGAGACCGGAATGTCGGTGATGATGATCACCCATGACCTGGGCGTCATTGCAGAAGTGGCCGATGATGTCGTGGTTGCTTATGCGGGAAAAGCCGTGGAGTATGCGGATGTTAAAACGATCTTTAAACACCCGAAGCACCCTTATACACAGGCCCTCTATGACTCCATTCCCCGTCTCACCGATACGAAAAAGAGACGGCTGGAGGTCATTTCGGGAATCGTTCCCAATCCCCTCGATTTCCCATCGGGGTGCCGTTTTCATCCTCGCTGTAAATTTGCCAAATCTTTCTGTAAGGAAGAAGAACCTCCATTAGAAGAAGTCAATAGCAGCCATCAGGTACGCTGCTTTATTTATAATCAACAGAAGGGGCGATATTTTTAAGGAACGAGAATTTTGCCAGAAATTATTTTACTTGAAGTTAAATACTTAAAGAAACACTATCCCATCCGGAGTGGCCTCTTTTCTAAGGTCACAGGATATGTTCAGGCTGTGGACGGGGTCAGCTTCTGTATCAATCGTGGAGAGGTCCTGGGCCTCGTGGGAGAATCCGGATGCGGGAAGACAACCGTTGGGAGACTCATCCTGGGACTCATCGAACCTACAAAAGGAGATATCTACTTTGAAGGGGTCAACATCAGCCAATTGGAAAAAAGAGCGCTCCGGCAACTGAGAAGAAATATGCAGATTATTTTCCAGGATCCCTATGCTTCTCTCAACCCTCGAATGACCATTGGTGGAATCATTGGAGAGCCTCTTTTAATTCACCGCACCGCTTCAGGAAAAGAAAGAGGGGACCGCGTCTCTCATCTTCTCGAGATTGTTGGCATGGATCCCCGTTATAAAAATCGGTACCCCCATGAATTCAGTGGAGGCCAACGACAAAGGATTGGGATCGCGCGAGCATTATCTCTCAATCCCAAGCTGATCGTCTGCGATGAACCCGTTTCAGCCCTAGACGTCTCTATCCAAGCCCAGGTGATCAATCTTCTGGAAGATCTTCAGGCTAAACTCGATCTCACCTATCTCTTCATCGCCCATGATTTAAGCGTCATCAAACATATCTCCAACAGGGTAGCGGTCATGTATCTGGGAGTGATTGTTGAATTAGCCGAAACCGAGGAACTTTACAGCCATCCTCTGCATCCCTATACCGAGGCACTTCTTTCAGCTGTTCCTGTCCCAGATCCTACCTTTGAGAAAAAACAGATTATCCTGAGTGGAGAGGTGCCGAGCCCGATGAACCCTCCTTCGGGGTGTCGCTTTCGAACCCGATGTCAATATATCCAGCACGGCTGCAGCCAGAACCCTCCACCGCTTATTGAAGCCTCAAAAGGGCATTTTGTGGCCTGCTATCGAGAGAGAAAGCCGTAGATTCTTAAAAACATTTAGAGGAGGAGAAATATGGAAGGACTGGTTGGAGGGCATTACAAACCGCTCACGGAAGAGCAAATCCAAATAATCCATCAAACCTCCCTAAGAGTTCTTGATGAGGTCGGAGTAAAGGTAGAACTCGAGGAAGTCCTTAAGATATTTAAAAATCATGGGGCAAAGGTGGATGGAACAATCGTCAGGATTCCTCCTTCCTTGGTGGAACAGGCATTACAAATTGTCCCACATGAATTTGTGATGGCTGGTCGCGAGGAGAAACATGACCTTTATCTCGGAGGCAAACGGGTCTACCTTGGCACGGGAGGAGCGGCTCTTACCGTTCTCGATCTGGAGACAGGAGAAGCACGACCCGGAGGTCTTCAGGATATCGCCCTATTAGCAAGACTTGTGGATGCATTGGAAAATGTCCATTTTTATCTAAGACCTTGCATTCCTCAGGACATTCCCAAAGAGGCCATGGATATCAACCAATTTTACGCTTCCCTCTGCAATACGACCAAACATGTCATGGGAGCAGCCCAATCCGTTCAATATGCAAAAGAAATCATTGAAATGGCCCGAATTATTGCCGGGGGGAAGGAGGCCTTGAGCAATAGACCGATCCTCTCCTTTATCACAAGCTGGATGATTAGCCCTCTCCATTTTGCCACGGGGACGACACGTGTCCTGTTGGAAGTGGTCCGCAATAAGATTCCCGTCGCCCTTTCCTCAGCCCCCATGGCAGGGTCTACTTCCCCTATTACCCTGGCCGGAACATTGGTGCAGTCTCATGCAGAACAACTCTCCGGAATCGTCCTCACACAATTAGCGAACCCTGGCTCACCTGTACTTTACGGCGCCATTCCCTCCATGGCCGACATGAGAACGATGGGCTATGTTGGTGGAGGGATCGAATTTGGAATGATGAACGCGGCGATATCTCAGATGGCCCAATATATCCGGGTTCCCAATTACAATTCAGCATCCTTAACCGATTCAAAACTCCCTGACATCCAGGCCGGCTATGAGAAGGCTTTTTCGATTTGCCTCTGTGCGATGGCAGGTTCCAATTATATCCATCACGCGGCAGGAATGCTGGAATCGATGAGAACCGTTGCTTACGAACAGTTTGTCATCGATGATGAGATCATCGGAATGGTACTTCGTCTTCTCAAAGGAATTCACGTTAACGAAGAGACCTTGGGGCTTGAGGCCGTTCGTGAAATGGGTCCCGCTGGAAATTTTCTTTCTTCCATGCATACGGTCAGATTTATGAGGCAGGAGTATCTCCGCCCAAGCCTCGCGGACCGTCAGAACCGGGAGGCCTGGGAGAAATCAGGATCTCTGGACGGCCGGGTGAGGGCGCGAATAAAAGCGCGGGAAATCCTTAAAATTCATTCTCCCAAGAGGCTGGATTCAAATATCGATCGGGAGATTCGTAAAAAGTTTGATATCCGGCTCTAAATTGAAAGTGACAGAGTTGGAGAAAAAAAGTTAAAGGAGGCACAAAGGCCATGGCCAAAAAAACCAAAAAATGGGAATTGCTCTATTTAAGTCAGGAAGACTGTATAGCCGCCGGAGGGACGGATATGGGCGGCGCCATGAAAGCAGTGGAAAGGTCTTTTTTCCTCCATGGGAAGGGTGATTTTATCCAGCCTGGAAAACCGGTCATCCGATGGGGAGGCCCAGAAACAGAAGAAACAAGCGGGCGTATTATGTCTATGCCATCATGGTTAGGAGGAGAGTCGTATAGAGAGGAGTTGAGAGAAAGAGGCCTTTTAGGTCCGGTGAATACGGCCGGGATTAAGTTTATTTCCAGTCGTCCTTGGAATCCCGATAAGCACGGACTTCCCAGGGGAAGCGGTTTGATCATTATTGTTGATCAGGAGACGCTCATTCCTGCTTGCGTCATGGATGCGGCAATCGCCAGTGCCATGCGCACGGGTGCAGCTTCGGGTGTGGCCGCAAAATACCTGGCCAATCCCGACTCCAAAATTTTTGGGCTCGTTGGTGCAAGTGTCCAGGGGCATACGCAGATCATGGCCATGAAGAAGGCGATTCCTTCTTTAGAATTGTGTAGAGTCTATGATCTAAATAGGAAAATAGCTGAAAAATTCTCAACGGACATGACTGACTGCGCTCAGATGAAGATTGAGGTGGTGAAAAGTGCAGAAGAAGCTTTTCGGGGTGCGGATATTGTCAGTACCGTTACCATTGCCAGTTCCTCTTATGTTAAACCCGAATGGTATAAAGAAGGAGTCTTCCACGCGGAGAGTTCCTTCTGGGATACTCCTCCTGAAGCCCTGCGTGTCATGGATTTGATCGTTGTTGACGACTGGTATCAAGTAAAACACCACGGTGTCGATGTTTCCTGGCGGGCTGTTCGAGATGGCATGATCGATGAAAGTAAATTAACTGGTAATCTTGGTGAGATTGTTGTCGGTAAAAAGAAAGGAAGGACGGATCGAAGACAGAGAGCCTTTTTTAACCCCATTGGCTTGGGTATCCACGATCTTTCTGAGGCCTTCCGCGTCTTTCAAAATGCGAAAAAATTTGGCATCGGCAAAAAAATGGTCTTATTCAAAGACGCAGAAGCATGGTTAACCAAAATACATCTGTGAAGCTTAAAAGGTTTTGCTTTGAAACCATCTTATCCGGGTTCAGTGTTTGGCAAAAAGACGCTATTCCTGAAAGGAGATCCGCATGTTTGTCATCTTCGAATCGATCAGTGGGTGAGGCAATATTAAATTGGGATGGCCAATTTCTGAAGATATTGTCTCGAGTTCAATATGGATGTAGATCCCATCTTCTCGGTCTCAACGCAGGATAGCCAAAGGAATTTCAATACAAATGCATCGAATCCCATTACTATCAACGGAATCTCCCCCCTCATCCTCCAATGGCAACCCAACTCCCATGAGTAAAGCGGTTACATGGTAAGTTCACGGGCCATATCCACGGCTGAACCAGCATCAGGGGCATAACCATCTGCTCCGATACTTTCTGCAAAGGAGGCGGTCACCGGCGCTCCGCCAACAAGGACCTTCACATTTGCGGAAACTGCTCCGACCGGCTTCGCCTCTTCGTAGAAGCTCGCTTTGATGTCTATCACTTTGAATGGCAGGTAGATGCTAAAAAAGCAGTCCAGACGGTCAACCATGAAATGTCGCTCATCGGTAACATCGCTAACAAGAATGTCCTCTTCGGAGGAACCCCGGAGGATGTCTATAAGCAGACCCGTTACAGCATCGAAGCGGGTGTCGATGTTCTCGCTCCGGAATGCGCTGTCCCCCTCCAAACCCCCATTGCCAACCTGAAAGCCATCGTCGAAGCCGCTCGCC
>Ga0194126_10012322_pt1 | contig 10840 bp, 8 predicted proteins | sample TA2KigC150mmetaG_FD_148641 | JGI IMG/M metagenome (GOLD analysis project Ga0194126, IMG submission 148641) | Freshwater microbial communities from Lake Tanganyika, Tanzania - TA2015035 Kigoma Deep Cast 150m | ecosystem: Environmental > Aquatic > Freshwater > Lake | place: Tanzania: Lake...
AACGAACGTATTTCCATCCGGAAAAGCAGCGGACGCAACGACTGGCCGAGGTGACACTCATGTATGCCTGGCACGGAAAGCACCATTTAGCGCACATTACAGGATTGATTCAACGAAATTTTGACCGCTAAATCATGCAGATTTCACTAGCTAACCAACGCATCCTCGTAACGGGCGCTTCACGTGGAATAGGCCGCGCCATTGCGGAGCAGCTTTCTGCTTCGGGGGCGGAGGTCATTGTGCATTACCATGCCAATGAAGAAGCCGCTAGGTCCGTGCTTGCGGATCTTCCTACTAAAGCCCATCTGGAGGCCTGCAACCTGGCCAACGCCAAGGAGGTAAGTGGCTTTATTCCACGCCTGGTCCAAAAATATGGCCTGATTAGTGCCCTAGTCAACAATGCGGGCATCTCCCCTGCTGCCCCGGATACCCTGCCTACTGCGGATTGGCTTGCAATTTGGGAGCAGGTGATGGCGGTCAATACCACCGCTGTGGGCATCCTCTGCAAGGAGTTTGTGGACCAAGCCAGGATCCAAGGTAACGGCCGCATCGTGATGATCTCTTCCCGTGCCGCCTTTCGCGGGGACACGCCTGATTACCTGGCTTATGCGGCCTCCAAAGGAGCGCTGGTGAGTCTCATGCGCTCCATTGCACGGCACTATGGAAAAGAAGGAATCAAAGCTTTTTTGATTGCTCCGGGATTTACGCGTACCGATATGGCGGCAGAGATTCTGGCTCAGTATGGGGAAGATTTTGCGCTCAAGGACATGGCGCTACCCGAATTGACTCGTCCAGAAGACCTGGCGCCCATGGTGACCCTGCTTTGTTCGGGATTGGCAGACCATGCCACAGGTACCTCCATAGACATGAATGCGGGTTCCTACGTGCGCTAGTCAAACAAAGCAAGAGAAGGCGAGTTTTAGTTTGAAGTCTAACCCATATGTCTTCCAAAGCCCCTGTACTGACCCCCGATTTGATCAAGGTCCTGAAGATTTTTCTGGGCTCTGCTTTGGGATTGGTGCTCCTCCTGTCATTTTTTGATGGGTATCGGGCCAACAATACCGGTAAAGACCGCACTTTTCAGGTGGCAGATGCCGACCGCCTTTTCTTTCTCAACCTGCGCAGCATCCACTACGATCGGGAAGTTCGTCAGGAAGCAGGGATGGAGCTCTTTCGTCACGGGAAGCGCCCAAATTCCGATACCATTCCCGAATTTTTTCCTGCGATTTTGCTCCCTTCCAAAACCATCGAAGCCTACCTGTTCTTTGAACTCGAAGGCGCGGATTACCCGATTCAAATTCAAGCCAGCTTGGGTAACGAAGTCATTCAAATCCCGGTTGATTTGGGCAGAAACACGGCGCACAAGGCTTTAGGCGAGCAATTGTGGCCCCTGCTCCAGCAAAATGCCTCCTTTAGCTTGAGTGGGAATGGAAAAGAATACCCGATTTGGCAGACAGAATCGGAGAAAGAAGTTTTGAAAACCGTCTTGACCGACTATTTTCGGATTCTCAACCAACCCCAACCCTAGTGGAAACCCCATCCCCTCTCGATTATTTCCGTTCCCAGGTAGGCAAGACCCTGGATCGCACCCCTTCTGCAGTCGGCAACTGGCTCGCAGGCACCCTTTTGGAAGTCGATCTTCATGCAATCAAGGTGGCCTATACTGTGCGTCCCGAGCTATGCAATCCCGGTCGTATTTTGCACGGGGGAGTTGCTTCTTTGATGCTAGATGACGTGATTGGGATGGGCAATTTTGTAGCGGGTTCTGAGTTTCTGATGACCAGCATCAATTTGTCCGTGGATTTTTTGTCTGCTGCGCAGGTAGGGGAGCGTTTGGAAGTGAGTGCACGACTCGTGCGTTCAGGCTCCAATTTAAACCATTGGGAAGCAGAAATCCGGAAGGAATCCGGCAAGCTCGTCGCCAAAGCCTCTTCTAACCTAATTAAGACGCAGGTGAAGATTAGTGATTTGGCTAAATAGATCAATGTACCAAGTACCAAGTAGGCATTGGTATTTGAATCAGAATTCTGCTCTTGAAGAATCTTTGTACATTGTACTTGGTACTTTGTACACTAATTAAAAAAAGAGATCTTAGTTCTATGAATAAAGTGATGATCTTTTATGGATTGCTAGTGTTGTTCCTAATAGCCTGCAGTCCAGAAAAAACAGAGTTTGGAACGGATATTTCCACGGATGCGAGTCAGATTACGAAAGGGAAGCAACTCTTTGAGCAGCACTGTTCCTCCTGTCATCGCTTTGACCAAGATGCCATCGGGCCCAATCTCAGTGGGCTTACCCGACAGGTGGAATCGAGTTGGATCCGGTACTTTATCCAAAACCCTGAGACGGCAATAGCAAACAAAGATCCACGCGCATTGGCTCTTTTGGAGAAATACCGTACCGAAATGCCGGGGTTTGCACAGCTAGCAGAAGGAGATCTTGATGCCTTATTGAGCTATTTGCACACCTTTTCGACGGCTCCTATCCCCATTTCTGGAGATACCACATCCAACCTAATTCCAGAGAAAATTAAGGATTCAGGCATTCGGCTTGATTTGGAGTTTTTTGCACAGTTGCCTGCATCCGATTCGGTTGCTCCGCTGGCCAAGATGACCAAGATGGAACCCATTCCGGGTACTGGTCGCTTGATGATCAACGACCAACGGCTAGGATTGTATGAATTGGTGGACCAAAAGCCAGCTTTGTACCTTCCACTGCTCAAAATGCGCCCCAAAATGGTCAGCAAACCGGGTTGGGGCACTGGACTCGGAAGCTTTGCCTTTCATCCTGAATTTGCAAAAAACGGCCTGTTTTACACTTCACATACCGAGCCGGGCGGCACAGCCAAGGCAGATGTCGGCTATACCGATAGCCTAAAAGTATTTATGCAGTGGGTGCTGACCGAATGGAAGGCAGATGACCCGGAGGCAAGGGTATTTAAGGGAAGTAGTCGGGAGATCTTGCGAGTAAGCAATGCCTCACAAGCTCATGGCATGCAAGAATTGACTTTCAATCCACTGGCTAAAAAAGGAGCGTCTGCCGATTATGGGCTTCTGTATATAGGCTATGGAGATGGAGGCACGGCCGAAAAAGGATTTCCAGAAATTTCCAATCATGGCGGCAAAGGAATGTATAGCAGCATTTGGCGCATCGATCCTCTTGTGAAAACAGGAATAAATGGGCAGTATGGAATACCTACTAGTAATCCGTTTTTTGGCAAAAAGGAGTTTGCAGGAGAGGTCTATGCCTACGGATTTCGAAACCCAAATCGGATTTTTTGGGACGAAAAGGGGAAGCTGCATGCTACGGATATTGGGCAGCACAGCATCGAGGAGATCAATCGTATCGAGCCAGGGAAGTTTTATGGCTGGCCGATACGGGAAGGAACTTTTGTCATCAACCCTTATGGGAGTTTCCGCAGCTTATATCCCTTGCCTGATGATGATGCCAAATTTGGGGTAAGCTACCCTAAGATTCAATTGGAACACGACGAGACAGTGGCCATTATCGGCGGATATACCGTAGCAGATGGACCTTTGAAGGGGAAGTTTGTCTTTGGTGATGTGCCTACGGGTAGGCTATTTTTTGCTGATTTGACTGTGGATAATTCAACTGTGCAAACCTGGGGGATTCGATATCAGGGCAAGGAAATGTCTCTACAGGAGCTCGTGGGCCACGATCGGGTGGATCTGAAATTCGGTAGAGATGCTGCGAATGGCCTGTATATCATGAGTAAGACGAATGGGGGGGTGTATCGTTTGGTATATGAATGATTGTACCAAGTACAAAATTTGAAATACCTGCCTGTGGTAGGCTGGCATAATACGGAACTGTAGTTGGTAAATAGGCCTTGTTTGAATTCTAAATAACCACACAGACACATAGAAAAACCCCTATGTGTCTATGTGGTTTAAACAAAGTAACCGGGCTTACATTCTAATGTGGAATGCAGGACCCCGATTGGAGAATGTCGAAGTGGTGGACCATTGAACCGATTGCTAGCCAAACCTATACCGGATCCGCCTTGACCCCAACAGTAGTGGTGAAGGACGGAAGCACTACCTTGACCTTAGGTACCCATTACTCCCTTGCCTACAGCAGCAATACCAATGCGGGAACTGCAACCGTAACCATTACGGGCTTAGGGGTCTATTCAGGTACACAGACGGTTTCTTTTGCCATTGGAAAAGCGCCGCTTACCGTTCGGGTAGTGAATGCTTCCAAGAATTACGGACAAGCAGATCCCGCCTTTACGGTTACCTATTCGGGCTTCTTGGCCAATCAAACGGCTTCCCTACTTTCTGGAACGCTCAGCTTTAGTCGTGCTTCGGGTCAAAATCCAGGCACCTATGCGGTAGCTGTCTCTGGCTTGAGCAGCACCAACTATTCCTTTACCTACCTGACGGGGACCTTGACCATTGTGGAAGTAGATACGGATGGGGATGGGGTACCTGATCATGTGGAAGACCAGGACGGCACAGATCCTAGAGATCCAAGGGATTACAAGGATTCGGATGGAGACGGGGTACCGGACTATGTGGAAGTTCGGGAAGGCACCAATCCTACTAATCCAAATGATTACAAAGATTCGGATGGGGATGGAGTACCCGACTTTGTGGAAGTGCAGCAAGGCACCAATCCAAACAATCCAAATGACTTCAAGGATTCGGATGGGGACGGGGTGCCGGATTTTGTAGAAGTTCAGCAGGGCACTAGCCCTACCAATGCAAGTGATGGTAAAGATTCGGATGGAGACGGGGTACCTGATTTTGTGGAAAAGCAACAGGGTACCGATCCGACCAACCCACGAAGCTTCAAAGACAGCGATGGGGGCGGGGTACCGGATTACATCGAAAACGTGGTATTCCCTCGATTAGGTTTGGCACAAGGCAATCCAAGCAACTCCTTGGATGACCAGAAAGACAGTGATGGGGATGGAGTATCTGATTACCAAGAGTATTTGGATGGTACAGATCCAAAAGACCCAAGTAGCTACAAAGACAGCGACGGGGACGGGATACCGGATCAGGTAGAACTACGAGAAGGAAGTAACCCGAATGTGGCCACTTCCTTCAAAGACTCCGATGGAGATGGGGTAGCAGACTACATCCAAAACCGTTCTTTCCGAGAAGGAGCACCTACTGATCTGGTGGTTCTTTGGGGAGAGAAAGACTATGCGTTCAAGTTGTCCAATCGCGTACTGCTGCGTACCAGTCGAAACGAATTGGTCTCTGTACAGGTGACTTGGGATGACCTAAGCGGGGTGAACCCATTGGCAAGAGGAACCTACCTGGCCAAGGGGACGATTACGGTACCGAAGGGCTACTTCAATCCATATCAAGTGAAAGGACTCGAGCGCGTGGTGGTATTGCCTAAAGCTGCTCCGCTAGACGTCACGTTGAACAACAGCAGTTTTGTGGGCAGCACCAGCACCTACTTTATTCCTGTAGGCGCCTTTGTGGTGAATGATCCGGTGGATAAGGTGCATGTGGTGAGTTTGAATGGCCCAGGCTACGACAATCGCTATTTTGAGATCAAGGATAACATCCTATTCTGGAGCAGTTCGGACTTGGCAGCAGGGAAAACCACCTTCAGTATCCTCGTGCGTGTGACCGACCGTGATGGCAATACGCTGGACAAATTCTTCGAAATCCGCAGATCCCGTCCATCAATCGGTTCCCTAGAGATCGCCAACACCTTCTCACCCAATGGAGACCGAATCAATGATACCTGGGGCATTGAAGGGGCTCGATTCTATTCGGGTACCAAGTTGCAGGTATTCGATCGAGGGGGAGTGCGTGTATTCTATACTGAGGATCCAACGCAACGCTGGGATGGGACCTATCGGGGCAAGGAATTGTCCATTGGCACCTACTACTGGACCCTGGAAGTAGCCGAGACGGGAGAGACGAGAAGAGGAGTGTTGAATGTGATGAGGAAATAGTAAACAGTAGAAATACAATGGAAACAAGGTAGAAATAGACCTTGTTTCCAGAAAATAAAAACCCACAAAGACATCTAGGATCTTTTCTAGGTGTCTTTGTGGTTTAAAAAAAGTGAGTGGACGTACATTCCAATGTCGAACGCTGAACGCTGAGTGGAGAATTTCGATGTAATGTACATTGTATTAAGTACCCGCCTGACTACGGTAGGTAGGCCGCGGCAGGTAGGCCAAGTAGGGATTCAAATTAGGACCAGAATCCTGCTCCTAAAGGATCTTTGTACCTTGTACTTGGTACTTCGTACAAAACGTACCTTTATACTTGAAACTTCCGCCTATTCCAAAATAGACTTCAGGTCAGCAGGCGAATACCCCACCGACTTCAAGGTCTTGTGGTCCCCTTCTCGGAAGACCAAATACAAATCCCCTTCTTTTTCATAAAAACAAGGCGTGCCTTTGGCTTCGTAATGGGCCACGGTAGCTTTGGCTTCGTCCTCGCTCTTGCAGGCCTTGCTCATGTTGGAGCGCTGCACCTCGTCAAAAAGTGCCTTGAACTTTTCTCCCAAACCAAACTCCAAAATCGCACCGGAGAGCACGTACTGCAAGTCGCACAGTGCGTCTGCAATCTCCACCAAGTCCTTGTTTTCAATGGCCTCCTCCAGCTCCTTCAACTCCTCGGCGAGCAGGGACACACGCAAGGCACAGCGGGTTTCGGAAGGAATGGTAGGCTGAGGTAAAATAGGGTGCTTGAAGGTCTCGTGAAAGAGGGCAACGGAACTCAGGGACTTGGGATCTTGCATGGAAAAGGAGATTAACTAATGGGAAATAGAAGAAAGAAAATTCAACAAATTAGGACTTTGTTGCCGCAAATCGGGCCGCTACAGCATTCCAATTGACCACTTGCCAAAAGGCAGTGACGTAATCGGCTCGGCGATTTTGGTAGTGCAAGTAGTAGGCATGTTCCCACACATCCAAGCCCAAAATGGGAGTTCCCTTCACCTCGGCAATGTCCATGAGTGGATTGTCCTGGTTGGGGGTGGAGCTCACCACAAGTTTGCCACTGGCATCCACGAGTAGCCAGGCCCAGCCCGAGCCAAACCGGGTTTTGGCAGCAGTTTCAAACTGGCTTACAAAGGCCTCGTAACTTCCAAATGACGCTTGTAAAGAGGCCAATAAGGCCCCTTGAGGGGTAGTTCCGCCCATGGGCTGAAGAATGCTCCAGAAAAGTTCGTGGTTGTAATGCCCTCCCCCATTGTTGCGCATCTTGGTGGAGTACTTGGAGATGGAAGCCAGTACCTGCTCCAAAGGCAGAGTAGTATCCACGCTTTCTTCCTTGGCTGCATCCCGCAGGTTGCTCGCATAAGCGGCTGCATGCTTGGTATAGTGAATCTCCATGGTCCGCGCATCGATGTGCGGCTCCAGGGCAGCATACCCATAAGCCAAGGGCTGCTGGGTAAATCCCGTAGTGAATGCGGGTAGGCTTTCCTGTCCAAAAAGGTCGGAAATGCCGCTTCCTAGCAGGCCTACCGTCAGCCCTGCTTTGGCGGAATTGGCGAGAAAAGTTCTTCGACTGGGATGGCTTGGATTCGTTTTCATGGCGTTTGATTTGGATACACGAAGCTACACTATTTTAAGAATTTTTGGGCGGATAATGCACATTTTCTTGAACTGAAGGTTAGGGTTTTCCTTTCACCACAATTCCGTAAGTTTGTAGCTCATTTAGGAAAAATTTCTTCCAAACCTCTCAAAAAATGGCCCTACCCCAGGACATGCAATTTTACAAGTATCAAGGCACGGGCAATGACTTCGTGTTGATCGATGATCGGGCTGCCCACTGGGACCTAGCCAACATCAACTTGGTACAGGCCCTCTGTCACCGAAAGTTTGGAATTGGTGCAGATGGGCTGATCCTGATCCGCTCCCATACGGACTACGACTTTGAAGTCATCTATTTCAATGCCGACGGCAGCCAAAGCTTCTGTGGCAATGGGGCGCGCTGCGCGGTGGCCTTCGCGGCCTTTCTCGGAATCATCTCCCAGCAAACCCGATTTCTAGCCATCGATGGCCCCCATGAGGCGAGCATCGCCGATGGACTAGTGGCACTCAAGATGGGGGATGTGTCCGAAATCAAAGAAAGCCTAGGAGATGCTTTTGTCCACACAGGATCCCCTCACCACGTGCGTTGGGTGGAGCAATTGGAAGATTATCCTGTCTTTGAACAAGGCCAGCTTCTCCGCCACGACCCTTGCTACGCTTCTGGAGGCACCAATGTAAACTTTGTACAAAAACTAGGCGATGCCGAAATTTTCGTCCGCACCTTTGAGCGTGGGGTAGAAAATGAAACCCTTTCCTGTGGCACAGGAGTCACAGCTGCTGCACTCGTTTGCGGGGCCCTCACCCAACAAAAAGACATCCAAATCCGTACCCTTGGAGGGAATTTGCGCGTGACCTTTGATGGAAATGCCCATAGCGGATTTACCAACATTTGGTTAATTGGGCCTGCTCAACAAGTTTTCTCCGGGCAATTCCGCTCGGAAGACTTTTGCTAAGCCCAGTGAATTACCCAACCCAAAGGAGTACCAATTCTAAAAAAAGGACGTAATTTTAAGCCCCCCAGTCAAGGGAATACATACAGAATTATGCTAGATTTTATTGCCAAAGGATTGGCCAAGATTTTTGGAACCAAATCCGACCGAGATATCAAAGAATTGCTACCCAAAGTGGCAGAAATCAATCAGATTTTTTCAGGTTTTTCGACCTTGAGTGACGATCAGCTTCGAGGAAAAACTCAAGAAATTCGCGCTCAAATCGCTGCTCGACTCAAGGACATAGACGATACCATTGTTGGGATTAAAGCGCAAATAGATGCGCTTTCTGCTGAAGCAGTGCAGCAAAAAGATACCCTCTTTAATCAAATCGATGCCCTGGAAAAGGAGCGCGACAAGGAACTAGAAAAAGTTTTGGAAGACGTCATGCCTACCGCCTTTGCCATTGTCAAGGAAACGGCACGGCGATTTAAAGAGGTAGGTAAATTACAGGTAAAGGCAAGTCCTAGAGATCGAGAACTTGCGGCCAGCAAGGCCAACGTAAAGGTAGAAGGAGACGAAGCCATTTGGTACAATACCTGGATCGCTGCGGGCAACCAAGTGGTCTGGGACATGGTGCACTACGACGTGCAATTGATTGGTGGCATGGTACTCCACAAGGGTAAAATCGCCGAAATGGCTACCGGGGAAGGAAAAACCCTCGTTTCTACCCTCCCAGCATTTTTGAATGCCTTGTCGGGTCGTGGCGTGCACTTGGTGACGGTCAACGATTACCTGGCCAAGCGCGACTCCGAGTGGAATGCGCCCTTGTTTGAGTTTCATGGACTCACGGTAGACTGCATAGACAAGTACCAGCCCAATTCTCCTGGGAGAAAAAGAGCCTATGCCTGTGATATTGTGTACGGAACCAACAACGAGTTTGGCTTTGACTACCTGCGTGACAATATGGCCCGCGAAGCGGAGGACTTGGTGCAAGGCAAGCATCACTTTGCCATGGTGGATGAGGTGGACTCCGTCTTGATTGATGATGCCCGAACTCCTTTGATCATTTCTGGGCCCGTACCCAGAGGGGATGTGCATGAATTTGATCAAATGAAGCCCCGAGTGGCCACGCTTGTGGAGGAACAACGAAAATTGGTGCAAGGGTACCTGAGCACTGCCAAAAAATTGATCGCTGACGGGAACGACAAAGAAGGGGGCTTGGCCTTATTTAGAGCGTATAGAGGGATCCCCAAATACAAGCCCTTGATCAAGTACCTTTCTGAACCAGGTGTTCGGGTCATTCTTCAAAAGACGGAGAACTTTTACCTCCAAGACAACAAGCGCAACATGCCTGAGGCAGACGAGCCCCTCTTGTTTACCATTGACGAGAAAACCAACGTGGTTGACCTTACGGATCGAGGAATAGAAGCGATGACAGCAAAAAATGAGGACCCTACCTTCTTCATTTTACCGGATATAGGCGTGGTCATTGCAGAACTAGAAAAAGATGCAACCCTCCCCGACGCAGAGAAATTGGTGCGCAAGGAGGAAGTCATCAAAGATTACGGCATCAAAGCCCAACGTATCCATACGGTCAATCAGCTTTTGAAGGCCTACTGCATGTTTGAGCGGGACACGGAATACATACTGGTAGATGGGAAAGTCAAAATCGTAGACGAGCAAACGGGTCGTGTGATGGAAGGCCGACGTTATTCTGACGGTCTACACCAAGCCATTGAAGCCAAGGAAAACGTGAAGGTGGAGGATGCTACCCAAACCTATGCTACCATTACCCTACAAAACTATTTCCGCATGTACCACAAGCTGGCGGGCATGACAGGTACGGCAGAAACGGAAGCGGGGGAATTCTGGGAAATTTACAAGCTGGATGTGGTAGTCATTCCTACCAACAAGCCTATCATTCGCCAAGATCGAGAGGATAAGGTATATAAAACGGTACGTGAGAAATTCAATGCGGTCACCGACGAAATCAACGAATTGGTGGCACAGGGTAGGCCAGTGCTTGTGGGTACTACCTCGGTAGAAATCTCCGAGGTGCTTAGCCGTATGTTGACCTTGAAAAAAATTCCTCACCAGGTATTGAACGCAAAGCAGCATGCCCGAGAAGCAGAAATAGTAGCTGAAGCGGGAAAGCCAGGTACAGTGACCATCGCCACCAACATGGCGGGAAGAGGTACCGACATCAAGTTAACTCCTGAGTCCAGAAAGGCAGGAGGTTTGGCAATCATTGGCACGGAAAGGCACGAATCCCGTCGTGTGGACAGGCAGCTGAGAGGTCGTTCGGGCCGTCAAGGGGACGTGGGATCCTCCCAGTTCTTCGTGTCTTTGGAGGACAACCTGATGCGCCTAT
>Ga0194126_10012323_pt1 | contig 10840 bp, 6 predicted proteins | sample TA2KigC150mmetaG_FD_148641 | JGI IMG/M metagenome (GOLD analysis project Ga0194126, IMG submission 148641) | Freshwater microbial communities from Lake Tanganyika, Tanzania - TA2015035 Kigoma Deep Cast 150m | ecosystem: Environmental > Aquatic > Freshwater > Lake | place: Tanzania: Lake...
GCCGCGGAGATCGCCGGGATCGTCTGCCGGAGGAGAAGCCGAACCCACCCAGGATCTCCTCGAACAGGTCGCTGAAATCCGCGGTGTAATCGTGGAAGCCGCCGCCCATATTCCCCAGGCCTGCCTTGCCGAAGCGATCGTAACGGGCGCGTTTTTCCGGATCCGAGAGTACACCGTAGGCTTCGTTGATTTCCTTGAACTTCTCCTCGGCATCATGCTCTTTATTGACGTCGGGGTGATATTGGCGCGCCAATTTTCGGAACGCGGATCGAATCTCATCATCGCCCGCGTTGCGGCCAACGCCAAGGATGTCGTAATAATCGCGGTTGCTCATGCTACGTGCAGGTCCAAAATCCGAAGTCGACCGTTCATCGAAAACGCTTCAACTTCGACCCCGAAAACTTTCAACGGGTCTATTCCTTCACTTCTCCATCCACCACATCCGGCCCGGATTCGGTCGAGGAAGAGGACGAACCAGGTGGTTCCGCTCCTCCGCCTCCAACTGCCTGTCCCTGTTCATACACCGAAGCGCCGATCTTTTGAATCGCCTGCCCAAGGGTCTCGGTGACCGATTGGATGCGGGCCACGTCCTCGCTTTGAACGGCTGCCTTCACCTCGGCCACCTTGGCTTCAATATCGCTGCGAACATCAGTCGGAACCTTCTCTCCAAACTCGCGCAGTGCCTTTTCAGCGGCGTAGGCGGTGTTATCTGCATGATTGCGGGCTTCGATCAAATCCCTGCGCTTGCGGTCATCCTCCGCATGGGTTTCGGCATCCTTGCGCATCTGCTCGACCTCGGTTTCGCTCAAGCCGGAGGAAGCGGTGATCGTGATGTGCTGGCTCCGTCCCGTGGCCTTATCCTTGGCACTGACTTTCAATATGCCGTTGGCATCCACGTCAAAGGTCACCTCGATTTGTGGAACGCCGCGCGGCGCCGGGGGAATGCCATCCAGGATGAACTTGCCAAGGGACTTGTTGTCGGTCGCCATCGGACGTTCACCCTGCAGGATGTGAATTTCCACCTGGGTCTGATTATCCGAGGCGGTGGAAAAGCCCTGCGAGCGGCGGGTCGGGATCGTGGTATTACGTTCGATCTGGGATGTAGCCACACCGCCCAGGGTCTCGATGGCCAGCGTCAACGGCGTGACATCGAGAAGCAGGATATCCTTCACCTCTCCCCCCAGCACGCCCGCCTGGATGGCTGCACCAACCGCCACCACCTCATCCGGGTTCACCCCCTTGTGCGGATCCTTGCCAAAGAAGGCGCGCACCCGATCCTGAATGGCCGGCATGCGCGTCATGCCACCCACCAGGACGATCTCATGGATATCCCCGGCGTTCATCCCGGCATCGGATAATGCCTGCTTCACCGGCGCGATCGTCCGATCCACCAGGTCGGCGGTGAGCTGTTCCAGCTTGGCGCGCGTCATGGTCATTACCAAATGCTTTGGTCCGCTCGCGTCCGCGGTCAAATAAGGCAGATTGATCTCGGTTTGCATGACTGTGGAAAGTTCTATTTTGGCTTTTTCGGAAGCCTCCTTCAACCGCTGAAGCGCCTGCCGGTCGTTGTGCAGGTCGATGCCATTGTCCTTCTTGAATTCGGCGATCAAATGATCCATGATGCGAAGGTCAAAATCATCGCCGCCGAGGAACGTATCCCCGCTGGTGGCCCGAACCTGGAAAACCCCGTCCCCCACATCCAAAATGGAGACGTCGAAGGTGCCGCCTCCCAGATCGTACACAACGATGACTTCGTTCTTCTTCTTGTCCAGTCCATAGGCCAGAGACGAGGCAGTGGGCTCGTTGATGATGCGCAGCACCTCCAGGCCGGCGATCTTGCCGGCATCCTTGGTGGCATTGCGTTGCGCGTCGTTGAAATAGGCCGGCACAGTGATGACCGCCTGGGTGATGGTTTCGCCAAGGTACGCCTCGGCATCGATCTTGATCTTGCCCAGGATCATGGCCGAGATTTCCGGCGGCGAATACTCCTTTCCGTCCAGTTCAACGCGCACATCGCCGTTCGGGGCACCAGTCACCGCGTACGGAACGCGTTTGCGCGTTCTTTCCACTTCGGGATCATCGGATCGGCGCCCCATAAAGCGTTTGATCGAAAAGATCGTATTCTGCGGATTTGTTATCGCCTGGTTGCGCGCTACACGCCCGACGAGGCGTTCCTGGTTCTTGTTCACCGCCACAACGGACGGCACCAGCCGTTCACCCTCCGCGGAGGGGATCACCACCGGTTCGCCGCCGCTCATCACCGCCGCAACAGAATTGGTCGTGCCCAAATCGATCCCAATGATCTTTGCCATGATTTCAATTCTCCTGTGTCAAGCATCCAATCCTGGAAACGCCACGCACAAGCAACCAACACCTGGAACGTGGAATCGGTAATTTCCTATTTTGCCACCCTCACCATGGCCGGTCGAATCACGCGATCACCCAACCGATAGCCGTTTTGCACCACCTCGATCACCTGACCGCTTTCAAACCCATCCACTGCTTCATGCGAAATGGCTTCATGGAAGTTCGGATCGAAGGTCGTTCCGGCCGCCTCGATGCGAATCACTCCTTCGACTTCCAGGATGGACTGCAGCTTGCGGACGATCAAGTCGATGCCGCCGGCCCAGGTGTCTTCCGGAGGACGGTTCTGCATCGCCCGCTCAAGATCATCCAACACCGGGAGCACTTTCTTGATGATGTCGCCTTTCATTCCGGCATACATCATCTCGTTATCACGTTCGATCCGCTTCTTGTAGTTTTGAAACTCCGCCTGAGACCTTGCCCAGCTATCCTTGTACTCCACGGCGCTGGATTCCGCGGCTTTCAGCTGGCTCTTAAGCGACTCAACCTCGTCTTCAACTGGTGCGCCACCTTCGACTGGTTGACTTGCCGATTCCTCGAGGTTTTCGACCTGCTCGGGGTTTGCTTGCTTTTCTTCACTCATTTTTCATCACCATTGTTATCAGGATGACAGGAACTGCCCGTGCACCGGGGGAGCGTTCCTGAGGTTTCATTATTCTCCGCCGATCGTGTCGTTGACCAGATCGCTCAACAACCCCGCGACATAACGAACGGTCGGGATCGTGCGCGCGTAGGACATGCGCATCGGTCCCAAAACGCCCAACATGCCTGTGGCCAGGCCGGGGACTCCGTATCGGGCGATCACCATGGAACATTGTCGAAGCTCCTCCCATTCCCCCTCGCCTCCGATCAATACCTGCAGACCGCCCACATTGCTGTTCGTGGTCGTTCGCGCCAGCAACTCCTGCAGAGTGGAGCGTTCCTCAAACAACTTCAACGCGCGCCGGGCCTCATCCGATTCTGCAAACTCCGGTTCGGAGAGGACGTTCGTCAATCCATCAGTATAGATTTCACCGGAAACATTACTTGCCGTCCGTCGCAAATCCTGCAGAATAAGCAGCAGGATGTCCTGGTCGAGCGGGTCCGGACGAGTCCCGAGGGCGGATATTTCATCCACGGTCAGGCTCGCCAGCAGCGAATTCAACCGCGCAGCGGTTTGACTGAGTCGCTCCTGGGAAACCGGTTCGGCAAGGGTCAGGATCTGCTGCGAAACCTCTCCTCCTGCCATCACCAGCACCATCAGAACTTGCCGGCCTTGAGTGGATATCAACTCGACATGTTTGTAGCGGGATTGCTGGGCGTGTGGAGCGGTGACGACCGAAATTCCCTGGGATTGGTGTGCAAGGATGGAGGCTGCCAGGGTCATCCACTGGTCAATATCCGGTCGAGCCTGGTGGAATTGGTGGGCGATCATATGCTGGACAGACTCTGGCAGCACAGCGCTGTTCATCATCTGTCCGACAAAAAACCGATACCCCTCCTCGGTGGGAACGCGGCCGGCGGAGGTGTGCGGCTGCCGCAGGTAGCCCAGTTCCGTGAGCACGCCCATCTCGTTGCGGATCGTCGCAGTGGAATAGTCCAGGCGGTAATGACCCACCAGCCGCTTGGAGCTGACCGGCAGGGCGGATTCGATGTAATCCCGGATTATTAATAGAAGCAGGGTCTTCTGGCGTTCGGTGAGATCAGCCATATTCACAATTTAGCACTCCCATCTCGAGAGTGCTATTTTTCCGGAAACAATGATATCAGTTGAGATAGAGGGCTGTCAATAAGAGTAATGTAAGAAAAGCCGCCGAGTTGATAAAACCCTTCGACGGCTAGGGAACGGATTGAATTGGCCTCCAGGCAGCATCAAATTCGTCCCCTTCCTCATCCTTTGTCACTCGATCCTGGTTCCCACCGGAGGGCGTGGAATAGAAGATGGTCTGGTCACGTTCCCAACTGCTTTCATATGCCAGCCAGATCCCATCGGGAGAGTATTGGGGGTCTTCTGCATAGGCCACACCGAGAGTCAAGCGCAAAGGCGCGCTTTCCTCCCCGATCCTGAGCGAATACAGCCTGGGACGGTCAACGCCGCTAACATTCTGTTGATTGAATATTATCAATTGTCCATCTGGGGAATAAATCGGATAAGAATTGGTCTTTTCGGTTCCAGCGGTATACAGTTGCTGTTCATCTTCTCCCAGGTAGTTCATCTCCCAAATTTCAAAGTTTGATACACGACGGAAGATATAAATTATCCTGGTCCCTTCCGCCGACCAGGAAGCCTGCCGTGCAGGCTTGTCGGTGTCGGAACGCACCAATCGCAGCACCTCGCCGGTCTCCACGCTATAGGAGTAAATCTGCATGTATCCATTGCGCAGGGAGGTAAAGGCTATGTACTTCCCATCCGGTGACCAGGCTGGTTCAAAATCACCGCCCGGAGCGGTTGGCAATGGTTGCAGGCCGGTTCCATCCACATTGATGATGAAGAGGCTGGATTCCGGGTAGGTATCCTTCCGCACATCACAAGGGGAGGTGAAAACCAGGCGGTTCCCATCCGGCGACCAGGAGGGCTGACAGGCTCCGCCGGGCATGTTTGTTATCTGTGATTCCTGACCAGTGACAAGGTTCGTGTAATATATCTGAGGAAGCCCGGTGCGGGAGGAGGCATACGCCATTTGAAGATATTCCCCCCCAATCGGCGTGGGAACTGCGGACCCCAGCACCCCAGGGACCGCAGCTTGCGTTGCTCCTGGCGTTAGAGAGGATGCGGGCGTGGCCAATGAAACACCCGGCGTTCCATTATCGATCACTGCAGGAGAGGCCGCGGTTTCATCCTCGGTGGAGACCCCGGCTGGTTGGATCGGGAACACGGCGCGGGCGGCGAGCGGGATCCACTGCGGACCGAAGACCACTGACCCAATTAATCCGAGCACAATCAAACTGAACGCCGTGATCCCTCCAAAACGGAACAGGCGTGTGGCCTTCTGGATTTGCTTTTTACGCGGAGAGACGAAGGAATGTCCATCAATGGGTGTGGAATACTCCAGGATCGAGCCATTTTTCAAATCACCTTTTCTCTCGGTGTCCTGGAGCGCGGAGGGAATTGCATAGCTTACAGGCAGTTGCTGTGTGCGGGACAGGGAGTTGACCATGGCCTGCTTGAAGTCATCCGCCATCTGATATCGATCGCCGGGATCCACTTCCATGGCTTTTTCGATCGCGGTCGCAAGCCTCCGCGGAACCTCTGCATTGCGTTTACGCACCGGTGTGAGTTGGGCGTTGTCCATCGCGCGGGCAAGGCCATCCTCCGGGATCACGCCCGTAAGCGCCGCGTAAAGCGTGGCACCCAGGGAATAAATGTCGGTCCGCGCATCCGTGCGGGCGGTTCCATACTGCTCCGGGGGGGAGTAACCCGGCGTCATGGCGCGCGCCCCGGTGGTGGTTGCCTGATTTCCCTGGATCACCTTCGCCAGGCCGAAATCCACCAGGAAGATGCTTCCTTCGGGTGTAATCTTGACATTGCCGGGTTTGATGTCACGATGCAGGATCGCCGGCCGGCGAGTATGCAGATACGTGAGGGCATCGCACATGGCGGCACCGATGTGGATCACCTCGTCCGCGGGCAGGATGCCGATGCGTTCCATGCGTTCCCGCAAGTCCTCGCCCCCGATGTAATCCATGATCAGATACTGCCCCTCGTTCGCTATGACAAAATGATCTGAAACGCGCGGCAGATTGGGATGCCTTAGATTCGCTAGGATGACGGCTTCGAGGCGGAACTGCCGGGCATAATCCTCGGTGGTGAACAGATTTTCCTTGACCGCCACCTCCACTCCGAGGTTCTCGTCCACGGCGCGATACACCGAACCCATCCCCCCCTGACCGAGGTTTGCTTTGATCCGATATCGTTTATGCAGAAGGACACCGGGCTCGAGGATCATCAAATCCCTGTCACAAGGCACTTGCGGCCAGGAAACAAAACCTGCAAACGAGATGAGGCCGCCCCTCCAAAAGTGGATAACCCTGCTATTTTATCCTCAAGCATCACATTTTGCATAATCATATTGTTTCAATTCACCGGTCCGCCAGGTGGCATATAACACCCGAAGTGATTCAAGGAACCAGTGGCCTCCAGGTGGGGTCAAAATCCAAACCGGCATCTTCCGTCAGTCGGGTACGGCTGGCCCCGGTGACAGTCATGCTGTAAATGTCCAAATTCCCATCGGTCTCGGCGCCTTCATATACTAGCCAGAAACCATCCGAGGAATACTCCACGTCCTCGATGGAGAGTGCGCTGAATTGCAGCCGCGCTCCCTGATCCTCGGTTCTGTCAGTTCCGGATACCCGCATGAGATACGGGAGGCAGATATCGACAGCACAGCGCTGGTTGAACAGGATCAACTGACCGTCATACGACCAGGTCGGGAGGTAATCCGAGAAGGATGTCCCGCTTCTCACGATCTGTTTCTGATCCAAGCCATCGGCGAACATCAACCAGATCTGATACACACCCAGCCGCTTGACCGTGTACACAATCTGCGAACCATCCGGTGACCAGGCCGGCTGACGGGACTCTACATTCGGAGCCCCCTTCGTCAGCTGCGTTACGGTGTCATCCACGGTATTCCACAAGAAAATCTCCATCTGCCCCGTGCGCAGAGAGGTAAAGGCAATCGCATCCCCCTCCGGCGACCAGGCCGGGTCAAAATCCCCGCCCGGAACGGTCGGTATTGGAGAGATGTTCTGACCATCGGCATCCATGATGTACAAGCTCGATTCCCGATACAATTCGTCCATCCCGCCGCAGGGGGAGATGAATGCGATCTGCGTCCCGACTGGTGACCAGGAAGGCTGGCATGCACCGCCCGGCATATTCGTGATCTGTACCCGGTCCCGGGTACCCAGATCTGCCAGGAAGATTTGCGGCAATCCGAATTGGCTGGAGGCATAGGCAATTTGACCGTTTCCTCCTCCAACCGGAGTGGCTGGCGAAGTAGGGATTAAAGTGGGGGTCGTTGTAAGCGCCTCCGTCGAGAGTGGGATGAAGAATCCTGTGGCCACCGGCGAGGGAGTGATCGTAGAGGTTTCGGTGGCTGTGGGCGGGGGAGGGGTGATGGTAAAGGTGGAAGTAGGCGTTGCCGTCTCAGTTGGTCCGGCGGGAACGGTTTGTGTGGGTATTCCCAAGCGCGCCAGCAATGGAATGGAATTCCGAATGCGATCCGGGACTCCCCCGGGAATGAAGAACATCACGCCTAACAGCGATAACGCCAGCAGCAGGAAGAAGAAACGGATCAAAGCCAGCCGGCGTCTGCGCTCGCGTTCCTTTTGCCTTTTCAAAGGTGAGACAAAGGGCTGTTCCTGCCCTTGCGGTGTGGCTGGTACAGGTCCGGTCCGGGAACGCGGTCGGTTTTCCAGTTCCGTATCCGCTTCATGCAGTTCCCGCCGCAGTTCCAGTTCGGGTGGAGGAGGAGAGAGGCGGTACTCACCCGCGGTCTGCTGCGTGACGGATTTGGAATTCAGGAGAGCCTCTTTAAACTCTTCCACACGCTGAAACCGGTCGCTGGGATCCACTGCCATGGCTTTCTCGATGGCTGCCGCCAGGCGGCGCGAGACCCTGCCGTTGCGCTTTCGCAAAGGGGTCAGTTGGGCATTGTCCATCGCCCGCGCCAGACCGTCTTCGGGAATAACCCCGCACAGGGAGGCGTACAAAGTAGCCCCCAGCGAATAAATGTCCGTACGTGCATCTGTACGCGCGGTGCCGTATTGCTCCGGCGGGGAATAACCCGGCGTCATGGCGCGTGCGCCGGTCGTGGTGGCTTTGCCGGATTCATCCACCAGTTTTGCCAGGCCGAAATCGACCAGGAAAATATGTCCATCCGGCACGATTTTCACGTTTCCGGGTTTGATATCCCGGTGCAGGATGGGAGGCGTGCGGGAATGCAGGTAGGCGAGCGCGTCACAGATCGAGGCTCCGATCTGCACGGCGTCCTCATCCGAGATCGTGCCGACGCGTTCCATCCGCTGGCGCAAATCCTCCCCCTCGATGAAATCCATGATCAGATACTGACCCTGTTCTCCGACCGCAAAATGATCGGAGACGCGCGGCAGGTTGGGATGCCTCAAGTTCGCAAGGATGGTCGCCTCGAGGCGGAACTGCCGGGCGTACTCCTCCGAAGTGAACAGGTTTTCCTTTAAAGCCACAGTCGCGCCCAGGTTTTCATCCACGGCGCGATATACGGACCCCATTCCCCCCTGGCCCAATATTTCTAGAATGCGATAACGATTATTGAGAAGCGAATTTTTTTCGAGAGCCATCCAATGAATCCGCCGGCAATATGGCCGGGATTATATCAGATTGATTTTGAGGACCTTCCGGCCAGGCCGATGCGCGCAAAAACCCAGGGCGCGCCTCCGCTCACCCACCAGCCCACCAGCGTATATCGGGCGTAACGCAATAGATAGAAGAACCATCCTTCCCCTTCGGGAAGTATCGAACCCAATCCCATCCAAAAGATCAGAACTCCGATCAAACCCACAAGATACCGCACGCTTCGCACCCAGACAGGCCCAACAGCTTGATACCCACCGATGGAGTACATCCATATCAAACCGAGCGCCAGTCCAAATAAGGTTCCGGCGGAGGTGAAAATTCCATTCGGGTTCACTGGCGCAGGAGCCTCCATCCCTGCAAGCAGCGCGTTCGAGGTCCATGTTTCTGGGATTGCGAATCCTCCCCTCATGCTAACGGTCGAAAAACCGATGGCGATGAATGCCAACGATATCAAGAAAGCCAGCAGGATCTGCTGTCCCGAAGGTTTCCCTCCCATCCATGCGGCAAACCCATCGGCATAACGGGCAAAGAGAAACAGCAGCAATCCCCCGATGAGCCAACCGGCCAGCACGTCGTGTGGAAAATGCGCACCCAGATACATGCGCGAGAAGCCGATGAAGAAGATCAGGAATCCGGCGGCGATCCATGCCCAGCGCTTGCGGAGCCGAACCGCGAGGATGCCCCAGACGCTCATCGCATTCTGGGCATGCCCGGAGGGAATTCCGAAACTCGTCTCGGACCACAACGCCTTTACATGGGAGCTCACCCAATACGGACGCGGCCCCGCGAAGATCAATTTGACGACGTAGTTCAACATGTCACTCGAGAGCAGGATGAACCCCACCCTCATGCCGAGCGACGAATCGATGCACCAGTAAATCAGCGGCAATACAAGAAAAAAGAATTCCTCGGTCCCCAGGTTGGAGAAAAAACGCATAGGCACGATCAACCAATCCCCCAGTCGTTGGACTGCGATCACCATGGATACACCGAGCACGATCAGGGTTTGCATAGGATCCTCCAGAGGGGTTTTATCGGCAGGGAATTGACGAAGCCAGCAGCTTCATTGTACACTCAAAGCATGAAGAACAGGCTCTCGTTGGAGAGCATCATCCATCCGCTGGGGATTTGGGTCCGGCGGGGATTACCGAACCGTGCGTGGGATTGGCCGGCTGCGGGGATGACCGTGGCCCTGGTGCTGATGGCTTCGGGCCGGTTGATGATCACAAGCTGGGTGCCCTCTCTCGAAATCGTTCAAACGCTCAGCTTATACGCCGTGATCCTGGGCTTGGTGCTGGGATACAGCGCTTTTACCCCAAGGAACGCGATCTGGGCAGTCTTCGAATATGGGATTCTGATCATTCCCTTCCTGTTGTTGAGGGCGGTCGACGGGTATGAGAGTCGTTATGCCGCATTGATCTCGATCGGCGCGCGCCTGTTGAATTCATTGAAATTGTTCCTGACCGCGGAGCCGGTATACGATACGCTGTTCTTTCTCTGCCTGACCTCCATTGGTTTTTGGATTGTCGGCGCATACGTCGGGTTCTCCTCCGCCCGTCATCGAAACTACTTGAACATCGTACTACCGCCAGGCCTGAGCATGCTGATCGTCCAATTGTATGATCCGTGGATTCCGTTGCGGGCCTGGGGGCTGGCGTTTTATCTCTTCACCTCCCTGGTATTGATGGGACGCCTGCACTACCTCGAAAGGCAAGTGTCATGGAAGGCAAAGCGCGTGTTTCATTCCCCGGAATCGGAGGGGGAACTTTCCCGAAGTGTGCTGGCCACGGCAGCGATTCTTGTTTTTACCGCCTGGGCACTCCCGGGCGCCCTGCAAAGCATCGAACCCGCTGCTCAATCCTGGAGGAATTTCACAAAACCGATCATCGAACGATTATCCGATGCAGTCAGCGCCCTGGATTCCCCCTACGGCACAGCCGCTGGTGAGAATTTTTACGGTTCCATGCTGAACCTGGGCAGCAATGCCCCGGTGAGCGATGCTCCGGTGTTCCACGTCGAAGTTGGCGAGGCTGAAGCGGAAAGCCCAAGGTATTACTGGCATGGACGCACTTACGATGTCTATGAAAACGGCTCATGGACGAATTCCAACAGCGTACATCAAAGTTTCGATCCAGGGCGGGATGAGATCACTCCGATCGA
>Ga0194126_10012328_pt1 | contig 10836 bp, 7 predicted proteins | sample TA2KigC150mmetaG_FD_148641 | JGI IMG/M metagenome (GOLD analysis project Ga0194126, IMG submission 148641) | Freshwater microbial communities from Lake Tanganyika, Tanzania - TA2015035 Kigoma Deep Cast 150m | ecosystem: Environmental > Aquatic > Freshwater > Lake | place: Tanzania: Lake...
TCCCGGTTCCTTATCAGGCTGCAGAGCGAGATCAAGCCGCGGCTGAACATCATCGACGGTATCGTGGGATTGGAGGGAGAAGGCCCCGGCGCCTCCGGGATCCCCATCCCTTCCGGCCTGGTCATCGCCGGATCATCGGCCTGTGCCGTGGACATCGTCGCTTCAGAGATCATGGGTTTCGATCCAGGGGAGATCTACACGAACCGGTATTCCGGCATCGGGCGCACCGAGATCGAGGCAGTCGGCAACGGTCGTGACGTGCGTCTTTCGTTCAAAAAACCTCTGTCGGCGAACTTTCCCTATCTGATCTATTTCACGGAATTACTTCCCCGGTTGCGGATCGCTTTCGATAGCGAACGCTGTGTCCGCTGCGGTCTTTGCGGGGAAAAATGTCCGGCAGGCGCCATCTCCTTCCATCCCGCGCCGCAATGCGACGATCGGCGCTGCATTAACTGTTACTGCTGTATGGAAGTCTGTCCTCACAGCGCCGTCTATCTTCGGGAGCACTGGGTCAGACGCAGTTTGAAAAACATTGCAAAAATGGTGATGAGGGGGTAAAGGGGAACCAAAATATCGGATCTGAAAGAGGATGCCGCCCACCCACGCTTTGGGCCTGTTGGAGTTGGAGGTTCAGGAGGGTGAAAAGGTGGGGGGGAGGGACGGTTTTTGTGATATTTAAGGAAACAAGACTGCCTGGGGCCTTTATTGTTGAGCTGCAGCGCCTGCACGATGAGCGGGGCTTTTTCAGCCGCTCCTTCTGCCGGCAGGAGTTTGTAGAGAGGGGCTTGAATCCGGATGTGGCTCAGTGCAGTATCTCCTTCAACCGGCATGCAGGCACCCTGCGGGGGATGCATTACCAGGAGGCGCCTTACGCTGAGGAGAAGTTGATCCGCTGCACCCGGGGTCGTCTCTATGACGTGATCGTGGATCTGCGCCGGGAGTCGCCGACCTTCACACAGTGGATTGCCCTGGAGTTGACCGGAGATAGCGGGCCTATGCTCTACGTGCCCAAAGGGTGCGCCCACGGATTCCAGACACTCGAGGACAATACCGAGGTATTCTATCAGATGTCCGAATTCTATCACCCCGAAGCGGCACGCGGCGTCCGATGGAATGATCCGGCCTTCGGGATTCAATGGCCGGCGGGGATTCAGGAGATCATGTCGGAGCGGGACCGGAACTGGCCCGATTACAGAGCTTGATCTAAAGGGAGACCGAGCGGGTGAATCTCGATTTTGGGGAAAGATCGATCGACCGGCAAGAATTGGGTCGGCAGATGCATACGTTCATCGGGGAGATGTATCCCCTCTGTCGCAGCATTACGGGTGCGGGTTTTCGTGAAACCCTCGCCATGGTCAGCCGTCATATTCCCCTTGAAATTCATGAGGTCCCTACCGGGGCCCCCGTTTTTGACTGGACCGTGCCGAAGGAATGGAACATCCGGGATGCCTATGTGAAAAACATGGCCGGCGAGCGGGTGATCGATTTTCAGAAGTCGAACCTGCATGTGGTCGGTTACAGTGTGCCCATCATGGCGACGCTTTCGCTGACTGAACTGAAAGAACATCTCTTCAGCCTTCCCGAACAGCCGGACCGGATTCCCTATCGTACATCCTATTACCAGGAAACCTGGGGATTCTGCCTGAGCCATCATGAATTGCTGAAAATGAAGGATGACCTCTATGAGGTTTGCATCGACAGTTCCCTGGAGCCGGGGCATCTCGTCTATGGGGAGTGTTGTCTTCCGGGGGAAGAGAAAGATGAGATTCTCCTCTCCTGCCACGCCTGCCACCCCTCCTTGTGCAACGACAACCTCTCCGGCGTAGCCATGGTCGCCTTTCTGGCCAGGCATCTGGCTGCCCGACCGCGGCGGTATTCCTACCGATTCCTCTTCATTCCGGGCACCATCGGATCGATCACCTGGCTCTGTCTGAATGAGGACAAGGCGCACAGAATCAGACATGGCTTGGTTGCGGCATGCGTGGGCGATCCGGGAAAAACGACCTACAAGAAGAGCCGGCAGGGGGATGCGGAAATCGATAAAGCGGTCGCCCATGTCCTGAAGCATTCCGGACAGGATTACGAGATCATCGATTTTTCTCCCTACGGTTACGATGAGCGGCAGTTCTGCTCGCCGGGATTCAACCTGCCCGTCGGCTGCCTTATGAGAACCCCGCACGGGCGATATCCCGAGTATCATACGTCCGCCGATGACCTCGCCTTTGTGAGCCCCGCTTCGCTGGCTGACTCCTTCATGAAATACCTTGCCGTTTGCCGGGTCCTGGAGGACAACCGGACCTATGTAAACCTGAACCCCAAGTGCGAGCCTCAGCTCGGCAAAAGGGGGCTCTATCGGCTCATGGGCGGCAGCCGGGAAACGGGATTCGATCAGATGTCGATGCTGTGGGTGCTGAACCTCTCCGATGGTCGGCACAGCCTTCTGGATATCGCCGATCGGTCCGGATACGCTTTTACCGAGATCCATCGTGCCGCATCGGCGCTTCTGGAAAACCGGCTCCTGCGGATGAACGACGACGCAAGAGCATTGAACGGGTGAGCGAACATGAACAGGACACTTAGCCAAACCTACAAGGGAATGCCCGTATTGATTACCGGGCATACGGGATTCAAGGGTTCATGGCTCGCCATATGGCTCAGCGAACTTGGGGCGCAAGTCATCGGTTACAGCATCGATCCTCCCACGCAGCCGAATCATTTCGAGTTGTGCCGGTTGAACGACAAAATGACGGATATAAGGGGAGATATTCGCGATTACGAAAAGCTGGAGCATGTGATCAAGGAATATTCGCCCCGGATCGTTTTTCACCTCGCCGCTCAGCCGATCGTTCTGCTCTCATACGACTGTCCGAAGGAAACGTTGGACGTGAATGTGGGTGGAACGGTCAATATTCTGGAAGCGCTTAGAAAAACAAAGAGAGCGAGCGCTTTTGTGGGGATCACCAGCGACAAATGTTACGAGGATCGAAACATGATATGGGGGTACCGCGAAAATGATCCCCTGGGCGGGTTCGATCCCTACAGCGCCAGCAAAGCCATGGCTGAACTTGCCATCGCCTCCTATAGAGACTCTTTTTTCCCTCCGGAAAAACAAGGGGATCAAGGCCTGGCGGTCGCTTCCGCAAGGGCCGGCAATGTGATCGGGGGAGGGGATTTTGCAGAATTTCGCCTTCTGCCGGACTGCATGAAGGCCCTGATGAAAAATGAAACCGTTATCGTCAGAAATCCTGCGAGTGTCAGATCGTGGCAGCATGTTCTCGTCCCCTTGAGCGGCTACCTTTTGCTTGGGATGAGACTGCTGGAAAATAGCGAGGCTTTTTCCGGCGCCTGGAATTTCGGGCCTTCCGAGATGCAGCCGATGACGACGCAGGCTGTCGTCGAGCATGCCATACGCTGCTGGGGAAGCGGCGAATGGGAATACAGGCCCCTGGCGTCCTCCAAAAAGGAGACGGAAGTCCTCAGATTGAACTGGGAAAAGGCGGCCAATCGATTGAACTGGGTGCCGGTATATCCATGGGAGAAGGCCGTGGCGAAGACCGTCGACTGGTTCAAGGAATATCGGACCCGGCGGTCGGATACGCGATCTGATATGTATTTCGTTGCCGCAGCGCAAATACGGGATTACATGAAAGAGGCCATGGGTAAAGGGATGGACTGGTGCAGATGAATCTATCGGAACGATTCACCCGAAAAGGCACGACGGGAAGGTCATGGGTGACGCGGCGGATTACCGGCGCCTTCCTTGTATTTTTCATGATGTGGGCAGCGGCCTGCAGCTTCGAAGAAATTAAAATCTCGCCCGAAGCGACGGTACCGGGAAGTGCCCCGGCAACACCGACGGACCTATCGGCCGTCCCGGGGAACAAACAAGCCACGCTTCAGTGGAAAACGGTTGCCGGTGTTTCTTCCTATACCATTTACTGGTCGAATACCCAGGGAGTCTCCCCGGCGACCGGGAAAAAAATTACCGGTGTCCAGAGTCCTCATATGCACACGGGCCTGACCAGCGGGGTCACCTATTACTACGTCATCACGGCAGCCAATGCCTATGGGGAAAGCGGGAAATCAACCGAAGTGACCGTGACGCTCAACAGTGCACCGTCGGCGCCGACGGGTGTGGTCGCCACAAGGAATGAAAGACAGGTCGTCATTGCCTGGAATTCGGTAGACAAGGCGACATCGTATAATCTTTACTGGTCTCAGGCCCGGGGTGTCTCTCAGGCAAACGGGACAAAAATAGCCGGTGTCTCCAGTCCTTATGTGCACTCCGGTCTTGCCGGCGGTGCAACCTATTACTATGTCGTTACGGCAGCCAACGCCTATGGAGAGAGCGGCAACTCGATTGAAGTGGCCGTTAAACTGGGTGATGCACCCGCTGCACCGACAGGAGTTACGGCAATATATGGAGATGGTCTTGTCAGAGTTTCCTGGAATTCTGTACAAGAAGCGGAGACTTACAATGTCTACTGGTCCAATGAGCCGGCTGTTCAAATCAGTGGAAGCGCAAAGATTCAGGGTGTGACCAGCCCTTATTCGCACGAAGGTCTGAGAAACGGCTCTCCCTATTATTATGTGATAACGGCCGTCAACACCTTCGGAGAGAGCAGTTTATCGCAGGAAGTCTATGCGATTCCGCATACGAATTTTATCGATGCCCGCAAACGCGTGGTTTGGGTGCAAGACATGGGAGAGGGGCGCGATGTCGATGCACTAGGCGGTAATCTACGGTTGATGGGGCTGGATACGGGGGATGGCCGTGGTGAACGGGTGATTTTGGGGACTGTAAAGAATTATGCAAAGCCTTTGATCACACCGAGCGGGAATCGTGTGGTTTTTTCCGATCGGACTCGGAAAAGCATTTATGTAGTGAACTGGGATGGATCCGGATTGCGGGAGGTGCGCGCGGGGTTTGGATTGGCGGTCTGGAGAGATCCCCGTGATGGAAGGGAATGGATTTATTATGGATCGGAGGAGACGCGCGCAGGGGGGCCGCATTGTCCGGTGGTGTATCGAACATTACTGGACAGTCCGGGGGCAGGAGAACTGGTATGGAACCAAGCCCCGGTGAGTGTAGATAGTTTTCAGTTATCGGCGGACGGTCGGATGGCCGGGGTGAATGTTCCCTGGCCCGTCGGCGGTGTTGCTGAACTGCCGAACGGTTCTTTAAGGAGGTTGGGAAGCGGGTGCTGGACGGCGCTGGCGCCGGACAACAGCTACGCGTTCTGGGTGTTCGACAGTCCGCACCGCAATCTCTATATCGACGACATATCGGGGGAGCAGGGACGCTGGGTGAGTATCAACGGGGCGCCGGGGATCGACGGATACGAGGTATACCATCCCCGGTGGAGCAATCATCCGCGGATCATGGTAATGACCGGACCTTACAAGGTGGGTCCAGGGCCGAACCGCATTGCCGAGGGAGGCAGGGAAGTAGAAGTCTATGTCGGCCGCTTCAATGACAATTATACTGCAATCGAATCCTGGTGGCGCGTAACCAACAACAATCTGGGTGACTTCTTCCCCGATGTCTGGATTAGCCCCTGACGATTTGAAACTTTCGAGTAACCGCGTATCGGGCGCCCAATTTCGCATGAGAGATGCATGCCGCGATGAAGCGGTGAAGTAAGGAGTTTTGGTTTTCATGCAGTGCCGTTTCTGTCGCACAGAGCTCAAATATCTGTTTGTCTCTCTGGGAGCATCCCCGCTATCCAACGCATTCCTGCGGGCGGAAGATCTCCATAAAATGGAACCCTATTACCCGCTGGATGTCTATGTTTGCGAGAATTGTCTGCTGGTTCAACTCGATGAGTTTGAAAAGCCGAAAATGATTTTCGGCAGCGAATATGCCTATTTTTCTTCTTATTCGGAGAGCTGGTTGAGGCATTGCGCGCAGTATGTCGATATGGCGGTGAAACGGTTCGGGCTGAACGAAGGATCATCGGTCATGGAGATTGCCAGCAATGACGGTTATCTTCTACAGTACTTCAAAAAGTATAACATCCCTGTTCTCGGTATCGAACCGGCCGAAAATACGGCGGCTGTAGCTATCGCAAACGGCATTCCCACGGATGTCGCTTTCTTCGACAGGGGCTATGGGCAACACATGTGTCAGGGTGGGCGTCAGGCGGATCTGATCATCGGCAATAATGTGCTGGCCCATAATCCCGACATCAACGATTTTGTGGGAGGATTGAAACCGGCGTTGAAGGCCGGCGGCGTGATTACGATGGAGTTTCCCCATCTGGTCCGGCTGGTCGAGGGGAGCCAGTTCGACACGATCTATCACGAGCATTTTTCCTACTTCTCCCTTCTTAGCGTTGAGAGGATTTTTCGGGAGCACGGCCTGGTGATATTCGATGTGGAGGAGCTGCCCACGCATGGAGGATCGTTGCGGATTTATGCGGGTCACCCTGAAGATCCCGGCAGGTCGCCTTCAGGGCATGTGAATGAACTGAGAACCCGGGAACTGGAATCGGGATACGGAAACGTCGAATACTATCTCTCTTTCCACCGGAAGGTCCAGTTCGTCAAACGGGATCTTCTTCAGTGTCTTATTAAGCTGAAAACAGAAGGGAAAAGGATAGTCGGATACGGCGCGCCGGCCAAAGGGAACACGCTCTTGAATTATTGCGGGATCCGGACCGATTTTCTTGATTATACCGTGGACCGGAGTCCCCATAAACAGAACTGCTACTTGCCGGGAAGCCATATCCCCGTAAAACATCCGGATCGGATTCGGGAAGACAAGCCGGAGTATGTGTTGATACTTCCCTGGAATATCAAAGAGGAGATCGTGGAGCAGATGGGAGATATCCGACAGTGGGGAGGGCAGTTTATAGTACCCATCCCTTGTGTACAGATTCTGTAGAGGTGGGTGGTTCTTTGCGGATGGTTGTAAGCGATCCCCTTGAGGGGGCGAAATTGATATGGTTGAAAGAAAGGGCTGAAGCGGCATTATGAGGAATAAGTGCGCGTATTTCATCGCGGCTGTTCTTGGTCTTTTGTTTCTCGCCTGCGGAGGCGGCGGTGGAGGCGCAGACTCGAATCCTGCCCCGACGACGCCGCAAAACGTGCTCGCGAGCAGTGGGAATGGTCAAGCCGCCCTTTCCTGGGGGAAGGTGAACGGGGCAACGGCGTATCGCATCTATTGGTCGATGACGGCCGGCGTCAGTAAAGAGACGGGGACATTGATTACGAATGTGACCAATACCTATGCCCATACCGGTCTGACCAACGGCGCCACTTACTATTATGTCGTGACTGCAGTGAATCAGTCCGGTGAAAGCGCCGATTCCAAAGAGGTATCCGCAATGCCGGGTGTTGCGACGCCTCCCCTGCCTCCGGCCGGTGTCATGACCCAGGCGAGTAACAGAACGGTAAATGTTGCCTGGACGGCGGGCGAGTCGGCGGAGTCGGCAGCGACCTCGTACAATATTTACTGGTCGGTGACCAGTGGTGTCACCAAGACAAACGGCATCAGGATTTCGGGCGTCCACACCCCTTATACGCATACCAACCTGATCAACGATACCCGGTATTATTATATCGTTACAGGGGTGAATGCATATGGTGAGGGTAATGCCTCTCAGGAGGTGTCTGCCCTGCCTACCCGGGGGAACATACCGCTGCCCCCGACGGGCCTCGCGGCCGCAGCCGGTAAACTCGAAGCCACGCTCAGTTGGAATGCCGCAGCCGGAGCGATATCCTATAACATTTACTGGTCCACCTCCTCCGATGTATCGAGTCAAACCGGGACAAAGATCGAAGGCGCAAAGAGCCCCTATATCCATTCGGGATTAAACAAGGAGACCACTTATTATTATGTCGTGACGGCGGCCAATGGATATGGTGAGAGCGAGGAATCCGACAAGGCATCCGTAACGATTGTCACTCCCGTTCCGCCGGCCCCGAAGGGCCTCAAAGCGGAAGCCGGCAGATTTAGAGCTACGATCAGTTGGGATGCTGTAGTCGGGGCGACATCCTATAACATCTACTGGTCCACTTCCTCTGTGATTTCAAGTCAAAACGGGACAAAGATTGCAGATGTAAAGAGTCCCTATACCCATTTGGGATTGGGCGAGGACACCACGTATTACTATGTCGCGACGGCGGTCAACGAATACGGTGAGAGCGAGGACTCCGCAAAGGCATCCGTAAAGATCGTCAGTACCCGGAAGGACATCTTTGTCGCAATGGGTGACAGTATTACCGTAGGTTTTCCGCTGAGCAATTATGACGACAGTTATGTCGCCAGACTGTCGAGAACGTGGGGCAAGGCTGCGGTGAATGCAGGGGTGGACGGGACCAGGAGCGCCTATGGCACCGCAATTATCGAACCCCTTCTGAGTGAGCATAACCCCCGATATCTGACGCTCTATTATGGATCGAATGATGTTGGTTTTTATGATAACGACGGGATTATCAATAATCTCCGGTTCATCATTTTCAAGGCCAAGGAGAACGGCACGATTCCGGTGGTTGCGACACTGGGGCCCTTCTTCGGACAGTGGGCCTGGAGGCAACCCCTTGCGATAGAGCTGAATAAGAAGATCCGCAAAATGGCGGCGGAGGAGGGCGTCGCCTGCGCCGACCTGGAAGCCGCCTTGAATGGGAACAGCGCCTATATCAATGCCGACGGGATGCATCCCAACAGCGCAGGGCATGCGATTATTGCCAATACCTTTTTCTCGGCGCGGCCGCGCTGAATTTAACTTCTGTATGAACGTTTGAAACGAGGCGGTATAAACAAACATGACATTGAACAGCATGAACCCGAGTGTGATCTCCCCTTGGTCGATTACAGGATTACAGGGCAGGGTCGTGATAGGATCCATTTTTCGTTTTGCCGCTGCGGTTATTTTTTTCATTATAACGGCAATGGCTTGGACCAACACGGCGTCGGCAAATAAAAACCCGACAGCTCCTGTCAGGCCTCTTCTTGACAATACCGTCATCCGCGTCGTCTGGGTGCAAGATACGGGTGACGGTCGAGATGTAGATACACTGAGCGACCATTTACAGTTGATGGGTTTGGACACAGGCGACGGTAAGGGCGAGCGGGTTATATTGGGGAAGGGGAATTATGCGAAGCCTCTCATCACGCCGCGCGGAGACCGTGTGGTGTATTCGAATCGTGTGCAGAAAAAGATATATGTCGTGAACTGGGACGGTTCGGGGCAACGGGAGCTGTTTGCGGGCTTCGGGTTGGCGCTCTGGCGGGATCCGCTGGACGGCCGGGAGTGGATCTATTATGGATTTGAGATGATGCACGAGGGCGGTTGGACATGCCCGGCGGTTTACCGGACCTTGCTGGACCGTCCCGGCGCGGGCGAGCTGGTTTGGAACAAGGCGCCGGTAAACGTGGACAGTTTTCAGCTGTCGACGGACGGTCGGCTGGCCGGAGGCAATTTTCCCTGGCCCGAAGGCGGCGTCGCCGAGTTGCCGAACAAATCACTAAAGCTCTTTACCAAGGGCTGTTGGACGGCAATGGCGACAGTGAAGGGAAGGCCATTTTACTGGATTTTCGACGGTTCCCACAGGAATCTGACGATTTTTGATCTACAAAATAATAAGCGATGGCAGGTGAACATCAGCGGCGCCCCGGGGATAGGCGGATACGAGGTGTACCATCCCCGTTGGAGCAATGATCCGCGGATCATGGCGATGACGGGGCCGTACAAGGTCGGTTCGGGGGGGAACCGCATCGCCGGAGGCGGCCGGGAGGTGGAGATCCACATCGGGAGGTTCAATGCCGATTTCACTGCGATTGAATCCTGGTGGCAGGCGACCAAGAATGATAGGGCAGACTTTTTTCCCGATGTCTGGGTGGCGCCCGCTGAAGCGGCGAAGCAGGTCCCGGCAAAAGGCGCCGGTGCGGATAAGACAAAGAGTGCGAAATCCGTCGACGGCGCTTCATCAAAAGGGACAACACCAGGACCGACAACCGCTGCTCCTGGAAAACCTGCCTCGAAAAAAACCATAAAGCGTCTGGTGGTCGAGGCCCGTTTGACGGATCTTGCCGTCACTCCATCGCCCTTGGACATCGCACCCTATCGGCGCGCGCTTCTGGTGAACGGCTATGACGTCGTCCGGGTCATCTCCGGCTCCTATCGCCAAAAGAAGATCATGGCGGCCCACTGGGTGATCGAGGAGGGGCAGGTTCTCAAGGAAGCAATACGGGAAAAGGGCAAGACCTACCGGATGATCCTTGAGCGCTATGACGACCATCCCGAGCTGGAAGGGGAGAGGCTGATTATGGACAGCGATGAATTCAAACTGCCGCTCTTCTACGAGCTGCCCAAATGACCACCTGATCGATCTATAATGGTATTCAGTTCTCAGATTTTTTTCTTCTATTTCCTGCCCCTGGCCCTTGCCGTCTACTATGGGCTGCCTCGCCGCGGCCGGCATCTGGCCCTGACGCTTCTGAGCTACGTTTTCTACGGATGGGCGAATCCCCTGTTTGTCGTTCTGCTGCTGACCGCCACGCTGATCAACTATGTCTGCGGCCTGAAAATAGCCGGCGAGCGGCTGATCATCGGGTCCGCGACGTCAGGCGGTTCTGAGTCGGTGAGCGGCGCCTCGCTCCGCCGGAAGAAAGTCTGGCTCGCCGTTTCCGTCTGCACGAGCCTGGCGATGCTGGGTTTTTTCAAGTATTTCAACTTCGCGATGGAGAACTATAATCTGCTGATTCACTGGTTTGGTCTATCCGATCTGAGGTTGGAGACGGTCATCCGCGTCACCCTGCCTCTGGGGATCAGTTTCTACACCTTCCATCTGCTGAGCTACACCATCGATGTCTATCGCGGCCAGGCGAAA
>Ga0194126_10012330_pt1 | contig 10835 bp, 9 predicted proteins | sample TA2KigC150mmetaG_FD_148641 | JGI IMG/M metagenome (GOLD analysis project Ga0194126, IMG submission 148641) | Freshwater microbial communities from Lake Tanganyika, Tanzania - TA2015035 Kigoma Deep Cast 150m | ecosystem: Environmental > Aquatic > Freshwater > Lake | place: Tanzania: Lake...
CGAGGTGGCGCAGCTGCGCGCCAAGCTCTCGGCCGATCGCACGTCGCTCGGCAAATGCGCCACAGCGCTGCTCAGCCGCACCCTGGAGCTCGAATCCAAGACGGAGGCGGTGCTCAGCAAGATGGCCGCTGTCGACGACGGCACCAGGGCGGCGACCCGCCCGGGCGAGCTGGCGGCCGAAGTCGAGAGCATTTACAAGACAGCAGCCGCAGCAAGGCCGACCTGCAGTTCGTGACCAATCACCCTTCCGAGGTTGCCGATCTGCGGGCCAAGATGGAAGACCTGCTCGGCCGCGTCAATGACACCGACGTCAGGATTGCGGCCAACGACGCACGCCAACGCCATTGCCAAGCTGCTCGACGACATCAACATCAACCTCGAGATGGTGGGCGAGCGGCGGGCAGTGGTCGATCACGTGGGCGAGAAGATCGCCCGGCTCGACTTCATGGTGGGGGGAGGCGCAGAACACGTTGCGCGCGCTGCAGCGGGAGCGGGAAGTGGCCGAGCGCATCGAACAGGGCATCAAGTCGCTGCGCGCCAGCAGCGGCGGCGGCAAGATCGCCAGTGCGTGAAAAGTAGCCAGCAGCCAGAAAGCAGTCGCCAGTGGCTACCGGCTGCCGGCTACTGATTGGCGGAGCGCGGCGACTGGATCAGCAGCCGCGTCCCGATCTTCAGGGTGGTCGTCGTCAGCTTGTTCCAGTCGGTCAACTGCGCGATGGTCGTGCCGGTCTTCCGCGCAATCGCCGAGAGCGTGTCGCCACGCCTGACCTGATACGTGCGCCGGGCCGCCGGCGCCTGGTCGACCGCCGTCGTGTCCTTCAAGAGGTCTGTGGCAATCGCCTCGGCCGTGTTCTCCAACTCGCCGGCCGTCGCGCGCGCCAGCAGGGCGGCGGACGGCATGCGGGGAATGATCAACCTGGTTCCGGCGGTCACTCGTGACGTCACCTTCAAGTAGTTGGCTTCGGCCAGGTCGGCGCGGCTGACCCGCAGCTTGCGCGCGATCGTGGTCAGGGTCTCGCCGCGCTTGACGGTATGCGTCTGCATGGCGTTGAGCTGCGATGGGCCGGCAGCGGCCAGGCCTTCACGGACCTTGTCGCCGGTGCCGAGCGGCACCTTGATGGTGTATTCGCCGGCCTTGATCGGCGTGGTCCAGCGGCGGAACTCGGGATTGAGCGTCTGGATGTCGTCCATCGGCACGCTGGCCCACTCGGCGACGCGGCGCAGGTCGAGCGCCGGTGGCACGACCACGGTCTCCGTGGCCGGTGCGGTCATCGGCACGATATCGAAGCCGTACTGGTCCGGGTTCTTCGCGATGATGATGGCCGCCAGGATCATCGGCACGTATTCGCGGGTTTCGCGAGGCAAGTACCGCGTCGTCGCCGTCAACGACCAGAAATCGTTCTTCCGGCTCCGCGTCATAGCCCGCTTGACGCGTCCGTGCCCACCGTTGTACGACGCCATGGCGAGGTGCCACTCTTCGAACATGCCGTGCAGCGTCTTCAGGTACCGCGCGGCGGCCTGCGTGGCCTTCACCGGATCGGCCCGCTCATCGACGTACCAATCCGCCGTCAAGCCGTTTTCGAGCGCGGTGCCGCGCATGAACTGCCACACGCCGCGAGCCTTGGCCCTCGAGAGCGCGGTTGGCTTGAAGGCGCTCTCGATCAGCGGGATGTAGGCCAGATCCAGCGGCAGGCCTTCGGCGCGGAAGGTGGCCTGAATCATCGGCAGATACTGCGCGCCCCGCGACAGACCCTCGGCCAGGAATTCACGCAGGCGCCCCTGAAAGAGCTCCACGTATCGCAGCACGCGATCGTTGGTTGGGATCGGAATGTCGTGCGCCGTGGCTTCGAGGTCGGCCTGGACGGTCTCGGCCGTCGCCAGCTTGGGGGTCGTTGATTCAATCGTCTCGATCGCCAGCAGCGCGTCGATGGCCGCAGGCTCGGACCTGGTCTCCGAGAATCCGTCGCCGGTCCTCAGGGCCGCCTGTTCGAGGACGCTGATTCGATCGACCAGCCGCTCGAAGTGCTCGCGCAGCCGAGCGTTCCCCCGCGCGCCGTCTGTCGATTCGAGCAGCGTATCGAGCGATCGATCGAACTCGGTCTTTGCGCGCTCGAGATGGCCGAGCGCCAATTCATGCTGACCCGCCTCGAAGTGGCGGTCCGACGTGGCAATCAGGATGGCAACGGGGTCGGGAGCAGGTTCAGGAACTGGTGCAGGTGCTGCAACTGGTGCGGGTGTCTGCGGGACGATCGTGACCGCTTGGGTCGCCGGACGCGACACGCATCCCGCAATCGCGACGGCGGTAATCGCCGGCAGAAGGTGGAGGTAGATCTTGCTGGGCATTTATACCTATGGGTCCAGGTTGTCTTTGCGCCGGCCAAGAAACCGCAGGCAGGGTAGCACGCCGTCGTTTTCGTGGTCAACCTGTTATGGCTCAGGTGTTTACGGCTGCAGCCAGCCCGCGTATTCGAAGACCTTTGCTGCGTCTCCGGCGTCTCGCGCGGCCGGGGTCACGATCGTTTTCTCGCCGATGAGCAGTTTTCGGCCGTCTTTCACGGCCAGGCGCACGTCTTCTTCACAGACGAATTTCTCTGGCTGGGCGGATTCGGCTGGTGCGGCTGGTCGGGCCGGAGACGCCGGCGCCAGTCCGCGGGTCGACAAGAACTGGTCGATTCGGTGCGTAAGGCTATCCGCCGTGATGCCATCCGGCTGGGGTTTCACCGGAGCCTTTGGCAGCGCCACAGCCACCGGAAGCGTTGGGTCTGCCAGTTCAAACGATGCCTTTGGAACGTTGGGACGCTCCGGGACCCGTGGAACCGGCCGTATCTCGTAGGCCACCCGCTTGATGTTGAGCAAGTGCTTTGGCGAGATGTTGTCGGACGTGATGTTGCCGCCAAAGCCGCCGCAGCCCAGGGTCATGGCCGGCTCCAGTCCGGTCGTGAATCCGATGGCGCCGAGTGTGCTCGGCGTGTTGACGCAAATGCGGTACGCCGGCTTGTGGAGGCCGAACTCCAGGATCACCGCGTCGTTCTGCGAGTGAATCGACATGGTGTGGCCCATGCCCCCGTAGCGGAGAATCTGCTTGCAGCGCTCGCAGCCTTCGCGCCAGTCCTTGACGACGTAATACGAGAGCACCGGGCAGAGCTTTTCGATCGACAGCGGAAAGTCGCGTCCCACGCCGTTCAGCTCGGCGATCAGCGCACGCGTGCCCGGTGGAACGGTCATGCCGATCTGCGTGGCGATGTAGGCAGCCGATTTGCCGACCAGGGCCGGGTTCGGCAGCCGTTGCGGCGTCACCAGGTGCTTCGCCAGCGTGTCCGCCTCGGTGGCAGAGAGGAAGTAGCCGCCCTGATCGATGAACTGCCGGCGGGCGTCGGCATCGATGGCCTGGTCGACGACGACCGAGTTCGGCGCCGAACACAGCACGCCGTTATCGAAGGACTTGCCGATCAGGATGTCGTTTGCGGCCTTGCGGACGTCGGCGCTGGACTCGATGTAGCACGGCGCGTTACCCGGGCCGACGCCATAGGCCGGCTTCCCGGCACTGTAGGCGGCGCGCACGAGGCCCATGCCGCCGGTGGCGAGGATCACCGACACTTCGCGCGCCTTCATCAGCTCCTGGGTGCCTTCGAGCGTCACGGTGGTCATCCAACCGATCGCGCCATCCGGCAAACCGGCGGTGCGGCCGGCCTCGTACATGATGTCGGCGGTGCGCATGATGCACCGCGCCGCTGACGGGTGCGGCGTCATCACGACCGCGCAGCGCGACTTGATCGAGATGAGAATCTTGTAGATTGCGGTCGATGTCGGGTTGGTGGACGGAATGATCGCCGCGACCACGCCGAAGGGCTCGGCGATTTCGATGATCTTGCGATCCTCGATGCGGTTGATCACGCCGACCGTCTTCATCGGCCGAATGAATTCGTAGACCTGCTTCGACCCGAACAGGTTTTTCTGGATCTTGTCGGACACCACGCCGAAGCCGGTCTCCTCGACGGCAAGCCGCGCCAGCGCTTCTGCGTGCGGTGTGACGGCGGCGGCCATGGCATCGACGATCGCGTCAACCTGCGCCTGCGAGAATTCGGCCAGCAGCGCCTGCGCCGCCTTGGCCCGTCGAGCCAGGAGGCGCGCCTCGGCAATCGAGGCGAGGTCTTTGTCGGATTGCGGGGAGGTGGCGGCTAGGTTGGCCAACTCAGGGCCTCCCGCCTACGCGAAGGCTGCGGCAGCCATACATCACGCCTTGGGAAGAATCCGTTCCACTTCGGCGTGCGGTCGAGGGATGACGTGCACCGAGACGAGCTCGCCCACTCGCCGGGCGGCCGCGGCGCCGGCGTCGGTGGACGCCTTCACGGCGCCCACGTCGCCGCGCACCAGCACGGTCACCAATCCGGCCCCGATGTACTCGGTGCCGACCAGCAGCACATTTGCGGCCTTGACCATGGCATCAGCCGCCTCTACCGAGCCGATGAAGCCCTTCGTCTCAACCATGCCTAACGCGTCGCGCACTGTGTCCATGGGCGGTCTGCATGATATTCTTGTTCGTCACCCTATGCAACGGAGAGTGATTTCGAGAGGATTTGTGGCGGCCTGTGCACTGGCGGGCCTGACCGTGACACTGGCCGGCTGTGGCGAGGCGGAAGACACCACGCCTCCCGTCGCGTCCATGCAGGTAACGCTGTCGCGCCCGAAGGTCGCGCTCGGCAGCCCCGTCGATGTCACCTACCGGTTCCAGCTCGATCAAAGCGCGCCCAACCTCGGCCAGCGCAAGGTGTTCGTGCACTTCCTGGATGCCGATGAAGAGATGATGTGGAACGACGATCACGACCCCCCCAAGCCCACAGCCGACTGGAAGCCGGGCGAAGTCGTCGAATACACCCGGCCGATGTTCATTCCGATTTATCCGTACGTCGGCGCGGCCAAGGTCGCGGCGGGGATGTATGCGCCCTCTACCAACGAGCGCGTCAAGTTCTCCAACGAAGACCGCGGCGATCGCTCGTACAAGGTCGTGGACTTCGAGCTCCTGCCGCAGACGGAGAACATCTTCGTGATTTTCAAGGACGGCTGGCACCCGGCGGAAGTCGTGACCGAGAACTCCTCCCGCACCGAATGGCAGTGGACCAAGAAAGATGCCACCATCGCGTTCCGCAATCCCAGACGCGACGTGACATTGGTCGTGCAGGCGGACAATCCGGCCACGGGCCCGAGCGCCGCTCAGCAGGTAGCCGTCATGTCGGGTGAGCAGGTGCTCGCCACGATTCCCCTGAGCGCGAGCATCGGCAATCCGCCCGTGCTGAAGTATCCGATCACGGCGGCGCAGCTGGGCACCGCGGACATGGTGGAGCTGAAGTTCACCGTGGACAAGTCCTTGGTGCCCGCGCTCGATCAGTCGATGAAGAGCGGCGATCCCCGCGAGCTGGGTGCCCGCTTCTTCCACGTATTCATTCAATAGCCATGCGGACCAGCACTCTCGCGTTCGCGTGCGCCGCCCTCGTGGTGGCCGCCTCCGACGCGAGGGCCGACATCGTCGTCTTCAAGAACGGCCGTACGATGTCGGTGAAATCGTACGTGGTTCACGGTGAGAACGCGGTGGTGCGGATGCGGGAGGGCGGGGAGGTGACCTTCCCGGCGTCGATCATCGTGAGAGTCGATCCCGACGAAGTGCCGTATCCCGAGCCGGCGTCCGTGCCGGCTCCGCAAGCCGATGGTGCCGAGGGCGAGTCAGCGCGACGCATCCCGCTCCCGGATACCGGCTTGCGGATTTCCGATGCCGCGCTGGCGGCGCGTCCGTTTGCCGCGCTCATCTCATCGGTTGCCGCCGCTCACCACATGGACGTGCGGCTCGTGCACGCCGTGATCGAGCAGGAGTCAAACTACCAGCCGCGCGCCCGTTCGAAGAAGGGTGCGAAGGGCCTGATGCAGCTCATGCCGGCGACCGCACGTCACTACGGCGTCAGCAACTCGTACGATCCGAAGTCGAATCTTGAGGCCGGCATCCGGCACCTGAAATATCTGATGAGCCGGCTCGACCTTCCCACGGCCCTGGCCGCCTACAACGCTGGAGCGGGCACCATCAAGCGCTACGGGGGCCTGCCGCCGTACCCCGAGACCCAGAACTACGTCCGGAGCATCCTCCGCAAGGTCGGCTCGGTCTCCGCCAACTAGCGCCGGCCGGCGGGCGTCCAAAGGGAAGTGAAAAGTGAGAAGTGAGAGGGCAGAAGGACTTCTTCTCACCCCTCACCCCTCACTTCCCACTTCTGCCGGCCAAATCGTATAATCCCCTGTGAGTCAATCTTTTAGGGATGGAGTTCCGCTGCCGCCTCGGCACCACGTCGGGTGAGGTCATCGAGGGCAATTACGTCGCCCAAAGCGAAGCCGCCCTTCGGCGCGAGCTGGAGGACAAGGGCCTGCACGTCCTGTCACTCAAGCCGCGGCTCGGGCTCGCCTGGGTGAGCGTCGGCGGCCAGCGCCGCAAGGTCAGCCGCCACGAGTTTCTCGTCTTCAACCAGGAGTTGGCGACGCTGCTCAAAGCGGGCATGCTGCTGGTCCAGTCCCTGGACATTCTCCGGTCCCGGCTGAGCAACCCGGTCTTCAAATCGGTGTTGGACGACGTGCACGAAAAGGTGCGCAGCGGCACGGCGCTGTCCGACGCCTTCAGCGCGCACAACGACCTGTTTCCCAGCGTCTATACCGCCTCGCTGATGGCCGGCGAGCGGTCGGGCAACCTCGACGCCGTGCTGCGCCGCTTCGTCGCTTACTCCAAGACGATCGACACCGTTCGCTCCAAGACCATCTCCGCGATGATCTACCCGGTCATTCTGGTGCTGCTGTCGGTCGTCCTGGTCAGCATCATCGTGATCAAGGTCGTACCGACCTTCGCCGATTTCTACAGCAGTTTCGGCTCCCAATTACCACTGTCGACGCGGATCATCGTCGCGATTTCGGACGTGGTCCGCGCGAACTTCTACCTCATCCTCGGCGCGATCGGGGCCGGGCTGGTCGGCGGCTATGTCTGGCGCAAGCAGCCGGGCCGCGGCGCGCAGTTCGATCGCCTGGTGCTGCGGCTGCCGGTGATCGGCGCGAGCGTGCACAAGTTCACGACGTCGCAGATGGCACGCACGCTGGCCACCTTGCTCGGCGGCGGCATTCCGCTGGTGAATGCGCTGGAGATCGCGGCCCGCTCCACCGGCAACCGTTACATGGGGCAGGAGCTGGAGATTGTCGCGGTGCGCGTGCGCGAGGGCCAGGGCTTTGCCAGCACGCTGCTCGAGCGCAAGACCGTGCCCGACGTCGCCATCAAGATGATTGAAGTCGGCGAGTCCACGGGCGGGCTGACGGAAATGCTCAACAGCCTGGCGGATTTCTACGACGAGGAAATTGACACCGAGGTGGCGCGCTTCGTGGCGCTGATCGAGCCGGCGATGCTGGTCTTCATGGGCGTGGTGATTGCCGGCATCGTGCTGGCGCTGTATCTGCCGTTGTTCCAACTGACCGCGGTGATTGGAAATCAGTGATGAACGTGACACCTGAGGGCACGCTCGACCCCGACGCCCTGATCGAAGAGCCGTCCGAGGTCACGGCAGAACAGCGCAGCGCCGAGGAAGCGGCGGCCCGTCGGCTCGCCGAACGCTACCGGCTCGACTTCCTCGACATGCACGAGTTCCGGATCGACCAGGAATTGTTCCGGACCATCCCCGCCGACTTGATGCTGCGTTACGGCTTCGTACCGTACCGCCGTGACGGCGACTCGCTGGTGATCGTCGTGTCGGATCCCACCGACCTGCCGATGATCGACGAGCTGTCGGTGGTGCTCGGGACGCGCGTCACGGTGGTGGTCGGGGTCCGCTCGGCGATCGAGGGGATGCTGAAGAAGAGCGAAAGCTCGCAGCGCGTCCTCGACGAAGCCACCGAAGAATTCCAGATCCAGGTCCTCAAGGAAGAGGAAGTCAGCGACGACAACCTCACGGTCGAGAAGCTGACCGGCGACAGCAGCCCGATCATTCGGCTGGTCGACTCGACGATCTACACCGCGATCCAGCGGCGGGCCAGCGATATTCACATCGAGACGCAGGACGACGCGGTGTATGTGAAGTATCGCATTGACGGCGTGCTGCAGCCGGCGATGCGGCCGATCGCTAAGCGATTCCACAGTTCGATCCTGTCGCGCATCAAGGTCATGGCGGAGCTCGACATCGCCGAAAAGCGTGTCCCGCAGGATGGCCGCTTCCGGCTGCGGGTCCCGGGTAAGACCATCGACTTCCGCGTGTCGGTGATGCCGAGCGTGCACGGCGAGGACGCCGTCATCCGTATTCTCGACAAACAGTCGATGAGCGAGCAGTTCACCGAACTGCGCCTCGACATCCTTGGGTTCCCGGCGGAGGAGCTGAAGCGGTTTCGCAAGTACATCCGCGAGCCCTATGGCATGGTGCTGGTGACGGGGCCGACCGGCAGCGGCAAGACCACCACGCTTTACGGCGCGCTTGCCGAGATCCAGACCGTCGAAGACAAGATCATCACGATCGAGGATCCGGTTGAGTACCAGCTCAAGGGCGTCACGCAGATTCCCATCAACGAGAAGAAGGGGCTGACCTTCGCGCGCGGGCTGAGGTCCATTCTGCGTCACGACCCAGATAAGGTCATGGTCGGCGAGATCCGCGACCCGGAAACGGCCCAGATTGCCATTCAATCGGCACTGACCGGGCATCTGGTGTTCACCACCGTCCACGCCAACAACGTGTTCGACGTGCTTGGCCGATTCCTCAACATGGGCGTGGAGCCGTATCAGTTCATTTCCGCGCTCAACTGCGTGCTGGCGCAGCGCCTGGTGCGCAAGATCTGTGAGGCCTGCAAGCGGCCGGCGGCCGTGGACCCGGCGATGCTGGCCGAAGCGGCGATCGAGCCGGCGATGCTGATCGGCAAGACGCTGTACGAAGGCGCCGGGTGCATGGAGTGCGGCGGCACCGGCTTCAAGGGCCGCATGGCGATCTGCGAACTGCTCGACCTCACCGACCACATTCGCGAGATCATCCTGGACAAGCGGCCGATCTCGGAAGTCAAGCGAGCCGCCAGGGAGCAGGGCATGCGGCTGTTGCGGGAGTCTGCCGTCGAGCGGGTGCTCGACGGCCTCACCACCCTTCGCGAGATCAACAAGGTGACGTTCGTCGAATGATGCTCAGCCAGTGGTTGACGACACCGGCGCCGGACGTCGCCGTCGAGATAGACCACACCCACGTGGCGGCCGCGCGGTTGTCGTGGCGCGGGTCGCAGGCGGTGATCGCGGGACACGCCAGCGAGCCGCTGCCCAACGGCCTGGTGACTCCCGGCCTGGGCGAGCTCAACATCGGCGATGTCCCCGCGGTGGCCAAGGCCATCACCCGCACGCTCTCGCAACTCGGCGGCCAACGGCCGTCACGCGTGTCGCTGGTGGTGCCCGACACGGTGGCGAGAGTGACGCTGCTGCCGCTGGAGAACGTACCGGCGCGGCCTGCCGACCTGCAGGAGATCGTGCGGTGGCAGGTTCGCAAGACCGCGCCCTTTCCGATCGAGCAGGCCGCCGTCAGTGTTTCGCCGGGCGCACGCGGCGCCGACGGTGGCGCCGAATACGTCGTTGCCCTGGCGCGCACCGACGTGATTCATCAGTACGAGCAGGCCTGCCTGATGGCCGGTGCGCACGCCGGCCTCGTGGAACTGTCGACGTTCGGCGTCATCAACGGCGTGATGGCCGGTGCTGCGCCCACGGGGGACTGGCTGCTGGTGCACGTCACCGACACCTACTTGACCATGGCGGTGATTCGCGGTCGCGAGATGTTGTTCTTCAGGAACCGCGGGCTCCAGGAGGGCGCGCCGGCCGATATGGTGCACCAGACGGCGATGTACTACGAGGATCGTCTCCACGGGTTCGGGTTCTCGCAGGTGCTGATTGCCGGTGCGGCGCGGCTGCCCGGCGGGGCGGAGCAGGTGCGACGCGGCCTCGAGGATCGGTTGCGATCGAGCGTGGCCGCAATCGATCCGCGAAGCGCGGCCGCACTAACGGATCGCATCGGCGCGTCGCCCGAGCTGCTTGACGAGCTGGCGCCGCTGGTCGGACTGCTGCTGCGGGATCGGAAGGCGGCGTGACATGCTGAGGGGCGAAGGCCGCGCGCGCACGTCGTCACACCTGCCACGTGTTCCGCCCCGCGGAGCGGGGCAGGGCGATACTGCCCGCGCGAGCCGTCGTGTTCGGCTCATGGCGGAGGCCCGCTAGTGCTGCGCAACAACCTGTCAACCCGGCCGTTCTACAACGATCGCGCCGTCCGCGCGGGACTGATGAGCCTCACCGCGCTCACGCTTGGCCTGATGCTGTTCAATGCCTACGAGGTCCTGCGGCTGCGCGCCCAGGACAGCGCGGCGCGCCAGATGATTGCCGAAAATGACGCGCAGGCGCGCCAGCTGCGCGAGCAGGCACAGACGATCGGACGTTCGATTGACCAGGCCCGCCTCACCGCCGTGCAACTGGCGGCCGGAGAGGCCAATGCGTTGATCGATCGGCGCACCTTTTCGTGGACCGAACTGCTCAACCAGTTCCAGGCGACGCTGCCCCCTGACGTTCGCATCGCCGGCGTGGCGCCGGGCGCGTCGGAAGGGCGCATGCAGGTGCAGATTTCGGTGCTGTCGCGACGGATCGAAGATCTCGAAGAGTTCATGGATGCGCTCGCCAAGACCGGTGTGTTTTCCAGCGTCCTGTCGCGCTCCGACCGTCCGGAGGACGGCACCCTGCGGTCCGAGCTGGAAGCCTTCTACTCGCCCACGGCTCCGCCATCGCCGGAGGCGTCGGCGGGACAGGTTGTTCCGCCCGCGCC
>Ga0194126_10012333_pt1 | contig 10833 bp, 12 predicted proteins | sample TA2KigC150mmetaG_FD_148641 | JGI IMG/M metagenome (GOLD analysis project Ga0194126, IMG submission 148641) | Freshwater microbial communities from Lake Tanganyika, Tanzania - TA2015035 Kigoma Deep Cast 150m | ecosystem: Environmental > Aquatic > Freshwater > Lake | place: Tanzania: Lake...
ACCGACGACGGCTGACCGGCGGCGCGTTTTCATCCTCCGTCCTACAGGGAAGCTTCGCACTGGCGCCGGCCGCGGCATGGGCATCTGTCCTGAAAATCGCCCACCAAGTGCTAGGCACTTCCGAAGTGCCTGGCACTTGGTGGGTTTCATGCGCCGTGGCGCCGCGGCCGGCATGGGCGCCTGTCCTGAAAATCGCCCCCCCAGCCCCCCGACTTCGGGGGGAGCCAGGTTCCCCCCAGGCTTGGGGGGTCAGGGGGGCGCTTTCATCCGCCGTGGCGCCGCGACCGGCATGGGCAACTGTCCTGAAAATGGCCTCCCCAGGCTGTGGCCGGTCTCCGACCGAGCCACAGCGGGCACGGTCAGGAGACCGGCCCGAGCAGCAAGGGATGTTTTCCCCAGGCTGTGGCCGGTCTCCGACCGAGCCACAGCGGGCACGGTCAGGAGACCGGCCCGAGCAGCAAGGGTTGTTTTCATCCGCCGTCTCCCCAGGCTGTGGCCGGTCTCCGACCGAGCCACAGCGGGCACGGTCAGGAGACCGGCCCGAGCAGCAAGGGATGTTTTCATCCGCCGTCTCACAGAGAGGCTGGGGACCCTCGTGCGCGACCTTCTGGTATACGACTGTCCCCGGAAGATTGCGGGTGGCGAACTGCCGGAAGGTCGTCAGCGACGGCTCAGCATGGCCGACGACGAGCCAGCCGCCGTCAGTCAACGCAGTGTATAGACGGCCCACCACGCGCTGCGTGGTCTGCTCGTCGAAGTAGATGAGCATGTTGCGACACAGGATCAGATCCATGTCGTGCGTGTTGGAGGCGGGCGCTGGATAACCGCCCTGGACCATGTTGAGGTGGGCAAACGTGACGAGATCGCGGATTTGCGGCAGGATCTCCCACTGTGAGCCAACGCGTTCGAAGCAGGTGCGCTGGATATCGGCCGGGACTTCGCGAAACGACCATGCGCCGAAGACGCCCCGCCGCGCGCGCGCCAGCACGTCGCGATTGACGTCGGTGGCCAGGATCAATACATCCCAATCGGCCAGGTCAGGCAGCAGGCGGCGCACCAGGATGGCGAGCGAATAGGGCTCCTCGCCGGTGGCGCAACCGGCGCTCCAAAGGCGCAGCCGGCGCAAGGGGCGGCGCCGTCTGATGAGCTCGGGCAGGATGTGACGTTCGAGCGCCTCGAACTGCGGCCGGTTGCGAAAGAAGTGCGTCTCGCAGACGGTCAACTCCGCGGCGAGCCGATCGAAGGCGGCGCGGCCATCGCCGCTGGCGGCGAGCAAGTGATAGAGCGCGTCGTCCGAAGGCAGCCTGAGCTCGGCGACGGCGCGCGCGACCGCGCGTTCGAGGTCGGGCCGGCGAGCTCCCGTGAACTCCAGGCCGATCCGCTCGCGCGCCAGGAGGCGAAAGCGTTCGTAGGCGGCTTCGCTCAGAACGTTGGCCGGGCAACCCGCGGAGCGACGCGGCAACGAGGGTCCGCCAGTCGTCTCGGAAGCACTCTCGGTCTTCATACCGCCTCCATGCCCCCTATCAGCCGGTGCAGGTCGAGCAACAATACCAACGACCGCTGATCGCCAATGGGCCGGGCGATAGCGGAAACAGCGTGCGAGGAGCCGGCGAGCGCATCGGGCGACGAAATAGCCTCCGGCGACAGCGCCAATACTTCCAGGACCGCATCGGCAAGCAAGCCGACCTGGCGACCGGCTGCGTGCGCAATGATGATCGGCGTAGAGAGATTGACCAACTGCGGCGGCAACCCCAGACGCCGGCCCACGTCCAGCACCGGGATAACCTGACCACGCAGGTTCAGCAGGCCAGCCAGCCAAACAGGCGCCTCGGGCAGCGGCGTCAAGGCCGCGATGCGCAACACCTCGACGACATCATGCACGGCCAGCGCGTAGCACCGGGACTGCAGTTGGAAGACGAGCCAGTGCGCGGCCTCTCCGTGGGACTGAGTTGCCAAGGGCGAAGGCGACCTCACGCAGCACGCTCCAACGGAAACCTGACGGTGAAGGTTGCGCCCCGACCGGGAATGCCCTCAGATGCCGCGGAAACAGAGCCGCCGTGAGCCTCGACGATCTCCTTGACGATCAGCAAGCCCAGACCGGTGCCATGGATGCCACGCGTGGCCTCGCCGGGCAGACGATGATACTTGGTGAAGAGCGCCGATAGCTCCGTTGGCGGGATGCCCCGGCCAGTGTCGCTGACCCGCAGCACCGCCTGACCAGCTTCGCTCCGCAGTTGCACGGTGATGCGACCGGCATCAGGGGTGTACTTGACGGCGTTGGAGATCAGGTTGTCGAGCACCTGCTTCAGGCGTTCAGCGTCTACGCGGGCATAGAGCGGCTCTGCGGGCAAATCCATGATGAGGGTTTGCCTCTTGACATGCGCCTGGAGCCGGGCCAATTCGGCGCTCGATGCGACCACGTTGCGCAGCTCGGCTTCTCCTGGCTCCAAACGCAAATAGCCGGCGTCTATCTTGGCGAAGTCCAGATAATCGTTGATCAACGAAAGCAGCTGGTGCGCCGATGAGTCAGCCAGGGTCAACAACTCACGTTGCTCATCGGTCAAGGAGCCGCTCTGACCCTCAAGCAGGAGCTTGATGGCGAGCACGGCGGCGCTGGCCGGGTTGCGCAGGTCGTGGGTCACCATGGAGTAGAAATCAGCACGCACCTTGTGGAGCTGCTTCTGGGCGACCAGGCCGGCGCGATGTTGAAGCGCCTGCTGCAACGCGTAGAAGAACTCGGTGAAGTCGCCGCCGACGCTCAGGTCGCGCTTTTCTATATAGCCATCGGCGCCTTGCTGCACCGCCGCGATGGCGGACTTGATGCCGCCCATGCCCGTCAGCATGACGATGGTGCTCTCGTCGTCGCGCTCTCGAATGTATTTGAGAACCTGAATGCCGTCCACGTCGGGCAGCAACAGGTCCAGAATGATCAGATCGAACTTGCGATCGGAGTCGCAGAGCGCCATGGCTTCGCGGCCGTTCTCAGCTTCGAGAACTTGTGCGCCGTGCGCGCTGAGCAGGCTGCTCAGAAACGCTCTGATCGTCACTGAATCGTCTACGGTCAATACACGCTTTAGATGGAAGGCGGTCTGTGGGCCGGTAAACATACATCTCCTCTATTCTATCCTGTGCGGAACTCGCGCCACGACCCCATTGTACTTCATCTTCAACCGAGGCTCAACAGTATCGAAGTACTATCTTTCGTGACTGTAGCGGAAGGTCAGGATGCCCTGGCCGGCATCCACCGCGACCGTGGCGCCCTTGGGCGGCGCAGCATTGAGCAGCCAATCAGCCAGCGGCTCGCGCAGATGCCTCTGGATGATGCGACGCAGCGGACGTGCGCCCCATTCAGGATGGTCGTTTCGCGCCAGCATCCAGGTCCGGGCGCTCTCGCTGACCTCCAGGCGCACGCCCTGAGCCTGCAACATCTTGACCTCCTTCTTCAGCAAGAGGTCAAGGATTTGACGCAACTGATCGGGGGTGAGGGGCAAGAAGAGGATGATCTCGTCCAGGCGATTGAGGAACTCCGGCCGGAAGGTCGCGCGCACCGTGGCCATTACCAGCTCGCGCATCTCATCGGTCATTACCGGCTTGTCGAGATACTGCGAACCGAGGTTGCTGGTCAGGATGATCACGGTCTCGCTGAAATGGGTCAGACGCCCCTGCGCGTCGGTCAACCGGCCCTCCTCCATCATCTGAAGCAAAACATCGAGGACGCGCGGGTGGGCTTTCTCGACCTCGTCGAAGAGGACTACGGTGGATGGCCGCTGGCGCACTTTTTCGGTGAGCTGGCCGCCCCCCTCGAAGCCCACGTAGCCGGGCGGCGCGCCGATGAGCCGGTTGACGGTATGATCCTGCTGGTATTCGCTCATGTCGAGCACGACCATGGCATCTTCTGCGCCGAACATGAACTCGGCCAGCGCCTTCGCCAGCTCGGTCTTACCGACGCCAGAGGGGCCCAGGAAGATGAAGGAGCCGACCGGCCGCTTGGGATCTTTCAGGCCCACGCGGGCGATCTTCACGGCCCGGCTGACCGCGAGCACGGCCTCGTCCTGGCCGATGATGCGCTGATGGATCGCCTCGACCATGCCAGCGTAGCGCGTGCGCTCGTCGGCGCCGAGCTTGCTGACGGGAATGCCGGTGATGGCGCTGACCGCTGCCGCAACGTCATCTTCATCCAGTGCGGAGTCTGGCGGCAGAGCGGGCCGGAAGGCCGCGTGCGATTGGGCCGCAAGCTTGAGCATGGCGCACGCCCGATGCAGCACGGCCAGAGCCGAAGCCGGCAACGGCATGCCAGCCACGTAGCGCTTGGACATGTTGGCTGCGGCTGAGAGCGCAGCATCGGCGACGGTCAAGCCATAGTCGTGCTCTAGCCGCGGGACATGAACCCGCAAGATGGCGATGGTCTCCTCGGCCCCCGGCTCAGGCACCCGCAGGCGATGGCTGTATTGGCTCACGGTCGAATCGAGCGCCAGGCGTTCCTTCCAGCCCGCGTCGGTGGTGGTGGTCAGGATGACGGGCCGCAGATCAAGAAAGGCGCGCTGGAGGGCTCGCGCGCCCTTGGGGAACTCGGCGTTGAGCATGGCGCTGGGGAAGAATCGCTCGACGCTGGGGATGAGCAGGATGCCGTCGGCCGCCAGGCGCAGGGCGTTCTGCAGCGCCTGGTCAGGATCGGCCAGCAACGCGCTGTCGGACACCTGCACCAGGCTGGTCAGGTCGGCCGGGCCTTTGCCTTCGGCCATGACGAGAGCCAACGCCTGGGCTAGAGACCGCTTGCCCACCCCGGTCTCGCCCACCAGGACCACATGGCGGTGGTTGGCCAGGGTCAGCAGTCCGAGCAGATCGCGCAAGAGGTCCGGCCGGGCAAAGACCGGGGCCGCTTCGCCGGCCCTGGCCTGGGCAACCAGGTCCTGGCTGCTGAGGCGTTTGGCTTGAGCCTGTTGCACCAGGCGGCTGGTCATCGTCTCGGCTGAGATGCCGTGGCGACGCAGGAGCGCCGCGGTGCTCACTCCGCGTTCGGCGAGCGCAGCCAGGGCGTGCTCGGCGCCCACCTTGCGCTCGTCGCTGGCCTGGGCGATGCTGCGCGCCTCGTCGAGGACGACAACCATCTCGGTTGACAGGCGCACGGTCTGACCAGCCTGGTCGGTGAAGGTGAAATCCGCATCACGGCCGAGCGCGTTGCGGCCGAGCGCCTCGGCCGATGCTGCGAGCTCATCGAGCCGGAAACTGCGTTCGACCGCCAGCGCTGCAAGCAGCCGGTGTGCGGAGCTGTCGGCGTCGCGTGCGAAGGTGACGAGCAACAGAGGCGGCGTCAAAAACGGCAAACTCAAAGCTCTCATGCGCTGTGCGGCAGCGTTGAGGGCCCTGGTCAGTTCGACAGATGGGATGTTGGGATTGAGGGTAGCCATGGCGAAGTCCTGGACGGGTTGCGTATTGCGTCTTGCGTCTTGCGTATTCCGTGGTGCGTGTGGCGGAGATTGTAGCACGGTTGGGGCGGGATGGCAACGCCCGCCTTCGACATGCGAGGAGAGGCGTGATATATGCCTCCCAGCGTTGGGGATTGCCCGCTGAAGTAGTTGCGGATCTTATGGCCGAAGTGCCCGAAAACACTCACGTCTCCCTGCGGCAGCCCGAACTCCGGCCGCTTCCGCCCCCGTGGGCGACCCACCACCGGCCCGCGTGCTGCGATCCCAGGACGTGAGTGTTCCGGCGGCCGTTGAAGTCCGCCAACTGCTCGCCGCGGCCGAGACCCGCTTTCGCCGCCTTCAGGTACGCAGCACCGAACGCGGCGCCCTGTGCGATCCCTTTGCCATGCGGCGCGTCTGGACCCTGCGCCACGGCCAACTGGCGGAAGAATGGCTGGTCATCCGACGGGAAGATGACCAGCGTTACTCCTATGCCTTGAGCAACGCGGCCGCCGACACCCCCGCCGAGCGCCGCGGTCGTCAGGATTGTGCTCCAGGTGCTGCTGTTCGCCAGCTTGGCCTGCAGACCGCCCAGCTCCGCCATCTGCTGCGGCGAGGACGGACCGCCGGCTGCAACGATCTGGCCGCCGAGCGCAGCGAGCTTCTTCGCCGTCGGACCGGTAGAGAGCAGGCCCAGCAGGAGGGCCGCCAGCCCGGCCAGCGAGCCGATGGTGAAGCCGATGCCGAGCGGACTGGCGATCCAGCCCCAGGCGAAGCGGGAGACCCACCCGTAGACCTCTCGATCGTGTGTGATTGGGGCAAAGCCGTTTCACGCCGCCTCGCGCTCACCCTGCCGACCGAACAGCACGCCGGTGACGATGATGAGCAGATGAATCACGATGAAAGCGATGTAGCCGCCCGCGTCATACCCTCTGGCGATCAGATAGATGTCATCCAGCACGCCGTGCAGCAGCTCCAGCCAGACCAACAGCCACACCGCGCCCAGGTAGCGCCGCGGGTTACGCGCGGCCCATAGCATGAACGTGCCGATTCCCAGGACTTCGAAGGTGAAAGGCGACCAGCCGTCCACGAACGCCTGGATCGTATCCGGCGTGGCGGGGAAAGGGAATTGGGTCATTGCCCCGATGGCGCCGGGATTGATCAAGACGAAGTACATGTTCATCAGCGCCAACAGCAGATAGAACGCGCCGACGATGCTGGGGCCGCCCAACCAGCACAGGTAGAGGAAGGCGCGGCCGAAGCTGCCTTCTTCCATCCGCAGCAGAGATGGACCGAGCAGAACGTTGGCAGATGCAACCAGCGCCACGGCCACCCCCAGGCCGATCAGCGCCCCACGGCGGGGGGTGAGTTGCTCGCCCAAGGCGAGGCTCAGCAGGCCGATCGGCAGCCCGGCCAGCGCGCCGATCAACGCGGCGGGCAGGATGCCCACGAGCAGCGCAAACGGCCCCGCACAGACCGCAAACGCCCCCACGCCCAACAGCGCGTCCAGCGCCTTGCCCGCGGGGATGTTGGTCAGCAGCAGCAGGCCGAAGAGGGGAATGGCGAGCAGCGTGTAAAGGGTCGCCAACAGCGCGCCCGCGCCCGCCCCCAGCAGCAGGCTGCGGGCAATCAGCGTCAGGGGCCGGGAGGGATGTCGCATGGTTCAACCTTGCGGCAGGAGGATCAGGGTTGCTAACTTTTCGGAAAAGTTAGCAACCCTCACTGGTGTTGGCGCAGCGCCTGGCGGCACGCCTCCACCTGGGCCAGGCCGGCCTCCCGCTCGCCACTCGCGGCCAGGCAGAAGATCAGGTGCTGATGCGCGGTCTCGTGGGCCGGCTCGCGCTGCAACAGGCAGCGGGCCTGCTGGATGGCGTTGGCGTAGTCCCCCGCGGCCCGGTAGCGCTCGATCAGCAGGAGCAGCGCCGCCAGCCAGGCCGCCCGGAACTGCTGGTCAGGGGCAGCACCCACTCATCGTAGAACGCCTCCAGCAGGTCGCCGCGGTAGAGGGCCAGGCCAGCCAGCAGGTCGGCGGTGGATGCGGCGTGGGGCTTGCCCAACAGGTGGATGAATCGCTGGGCGTCGATCTCGGCGGCGGCCGCCGGGTTCAGTGCCAGCGCATCGCGGTCGCCGAGCAGCGCGGCGTCGCCCAGCGCCTTGCGCAGCTCCGTCAACGCCACGCGCAGCGAGCGCCGCGCGTCTTCGTCCGTCGCGTCCCCCCAGAAGAGCGCCGCGACCTGTTCACACGGCTGCTCGCCCGGGTGCAGGGCCAGGTAGGCCAGCAGCGCGGCCGTCTTGCGCCGGGCGAACGTGACCGCTTGGCCGTCGCGCTCGACGCGGAGCGGGCCGAAGAGTTGGATGCGCAGGGTGTTGGTGGAGTGGTTTGGCATATTCTGCCTCTGCATAGCGGCGCCAGGATATCCCTTCATCATCTACCTCCACCAGCGCCCGCAGCGGCGGGTCGTGGACAAACCACGCCAGCCATTGCGCGTAGGACAGGCCTGCCTGCTTCTCGTATGACCAGATGCCGGACGACAGGTTGTGCTTCTCCCGCCACTTCCTGCGTACCAGATAGACCATGCCCGACCAGAGCACGCTGCCGTCCCCGGCATGGATGGTCAGGCGCTGGCCGGTGGCGAGGCAGGCCGGCGACGTCGGCCAGGCCGGGCAGGAAGGTCTGCACGGCAGCGATGAGATAGCCCAGGAAACAGCATCGGGTCATTGTCACCGGCGTCCAGCGAGACCCCACCCACATCAAACGGGATGGCTTCGCCGGCGGCGGATGGATGCGCGGGCGCGGGCCAGTGGCCGCTACCCCGGTGTTTTTGCAGCCACGCCACCGCCAGGCTTGTCTTGCCAAAACCCGCCGGCGCGCAGATCAGGATCAGCTTGCGCTCCAGCCCCTCATCCAGCCGGGCGATCAGGCGGTCGCGCGTCACTAATGCCAGCCGGGGATGGCGGGCCCGCGGTTGGGGGATGTGGAGTTTGGTGGCGAGAAGTGTCGCTGACATACGGACCTTGCTCGTTTCTGCATCGGCGAGGCTAGAGCGACATCTGTCGGGCGTCCAACGTATCGCTCCTGAATCTGTTCCTCCCAAACATGATGCAAGTATAACATGATCAGCGTTTCAAAGTATCCTCTCAATAATCCGGGGAAACGGCGGTCACAGACCGCCTACGAGCCTGCTTTCAGGGGGTCTGCGACCCCATAGGCATCAAGCTAAGCTTTTGGATTGCTTCCAGCCGGTCTGCGACCGGCGGGTGACGCCCTCATGGGCACATCTTGCGGCGCTCATACCCCTTTGGCGCACCCTGACACCGTCGAAAGCAGCAGAAAAGCGCCTGAGTCGGGGTCACAGACCCCTTGTGAGCCAGCGCTGAGACTGCGAACATCGCTTAGCTTGATGCCTATGGGGCGGGGACCCGCCCCGCGATAAAGCGATACAGCTTCGAATGGAAGCTGGCGTAGATGGATCCGAGAGTCGCATTCATGGGAGACTCCAGAGAAATGGGATAAGGTAGAGCGGCGCGCCGATGGTGAAAACGACGACGAAGAGAATCGAAATCCGATGCCGCGCGCCGAAAAAGACGAATTGCAGAATCAAGCGCAAAACCCAAAAGAGCGCAATAGAGGCGAGAATTGTACTACCGAGTGAAGTTACGAGCAACTCCGCCGCGTGAAAGAACGAGATATACATCATGACAAAAAAGAGAAGGGCCAGGCAGATGTTGAGGATCTGCATGGCCGCGCGGTTGATATGAGTCAGTGAAGCCAGATCTTCCTTCCAGCGGAAGATGCGCCAGAAGAAGAGGTGAAAAACGGCGAGCGCCAGATGGAAGACGCCGCCCGCGGAGAGGAAGGATTGGGAGAGGGTCATGGTTCGATGATCCTTATGCTTCGCTTCGTCCAAGACGCTGATTGACCTTCTGCGCCAGGGTCAGGGGCTCGGCAAAGGTTGGATACCGACAGAAATGTGGCCGCCGCGAATTGGAGCGATGTATTGGAAGAAGTTGCCATAACGAATCAATATGAAACGACAACCGCCGCAATCAATGTTCCCGCGCTGGGTCGCCAGCGTCAGAATCGCGGGATTGACGATGAGTTCCTCGTACTTATCCGACTCGGACGCGCTGGCATTGTCGAGGCCTGGCCTTTCGGTGGAGGTGAGTTGCCCGTCTCGATAGACCGCGACATAGCGAATGTCGTTTGAGATGGCGAAAATGTCTTCAATGAGTGTTTGCACAAGATGTCTCCTGTGTCTGACTCCGCGCTTGCGGCGGCTGTTCATTATAGGTAATCCCAGCCGAAGTTCGCCGCCAGCGCCTCCTCGCCCGGGGCCAGGCTGAGGGCCACGTAGGCCGCGCCCGCCTCCGGGTCGCGCTGGGGGTAGGTCCAGCCGCCGGGCAGGAGGTGAGCGTTCTCCGCGGCCAGGACATCAATCAAGACGCAATAGTCGCCCGGGGCCAGGTCGCCGAAGCGGTAGCGGCCGTCTGCAGCCGTGCGAGCCGTGGCGATTTCGTCGCCGGCCCGGCACCGGCCGTCTCGCAGTGAGATCAGCACCTCTCCGATGCCCGGCTCGCCGGCTTGCAGGACGCCATCGGCCTGGTAGCCGCCTTGATCGCCCGCCACACAACCCGGCGGCGCGGTCTCGGGCCCCGGCTGGCCGTGCGCGCTGGCCGCGCACAGGTCGTGCCACACTGTGCCAGAGATAGAAGCCGATGGCATCACGTTGTCCGACGTCAGCTCGAACGCAGCACTTACGTCGTTGACCATGACCTGATACACGCCCTTCGTCAACCCCACGACGTTCAACGGGACCACTTCCTCGAAGGGTACCAAGGCCTGGGTACAGGAGTCCGCCCCTGTGTGAGCCACAGTGATGACGATAGTGAAGCGGTTTCCTTCCCGTGTCTGCGTTATCTGAGCGATGGCCGTACAGCCATCGGGCAGTTGTCCCGCCACCACGGCGTGCACCTGCACCGGGAAGGATTCGAGCAGGATAATCTGTGCATTTTCGACCCATGCCAGATCAGCGCCGGAGACGGGCGGGGTGCTCCCGTCATCAGCGGTTGCGGGCTGGGGTGGGAAGGCCAGCACAGGCGGTCAGGGCCAGGAGCAGGCTGGCGACGATAAGGGACAACAGACGATGGTTCATGGGTATACCTCCAAACACTGGGAGTAGGATAGCGAGATGCGGTTAACTTGAGAATGGCTCCAGACGTGTCAGGCACCCTCTTGGATGCCTGACACGTGATAGCCAACACATCTTCACCACCCCAATGGACGCAGGTATATCAAAAAAGGCACTAAAGTAAAATCCACACCTCACGAGTTGGCCGTAGTCCACGCGGTTTCCAGTTCGGCCAGGACCGCGGTCCGTTGATGCCGCCAACGATAGCGGTGTTGAAAGTGGGCTTGGCGGGCCAGCCA
>Ga0194126_10012334_pt1 | contig 10833 bp, 9 predicted proteins | sample TA2KigC150mmetaG_FD_148641 | JGI IMG/M metagenome (GOLD analysis project Ga0194126, IMG submission 148641) | Freshwater microbial communities from Lake Tanganyika, Tanzania - TA2015035 Kigoma Deep Cast 150m | ecosystem: Environmental > Aquatic > Freshwater > Lake | place: Tanzania: Lake...
CTTCAGGCCAAGCGTGGCTCCATAGAGGTGCCCCTCGATCCGCTCGGGGGTTGAGCCGAGTTCGAAAAGTTTGGCCAGTTTGAGGAAGGGCCCGGCGTTGTTATCGAGTTCGCCTTCGAGATCATCGATATAGGATTTCATGAGGTCGAGGACGGAGTCCTTTCCCTTCAAGTCGTGTTTGATGTCCGCGACCATGGGATCCTCGGGCGCGTTCTCCAAACACCGCAGCGTCTTGAGTTCCTCTCCCGATTTTTGATTCATGCGGTCCCCCCGGTTCGAGAAATCCCCTGTTCTTTTTGTGAAAGGGGTTATCGGATTCACATCTCGATCAATTCTATCCCATCGAAACATGAGCGGATTTGCTGTATTTCATCTTCGGCCAGCATGCATGAGGGCAAATCTACGGGCGGCTTGCCCAGCGGCCCCCGCTTTGAGAACCCCAGCGCATTGTAAGGCAAGAGCCAGCACCGCCCCGCCCCGATGCTTCTGAGAAAACTGGCGAGTTGCCGGAGGTTCTCCGGTTCGGCGGTGATACCGGGAATAAGCGGAATGCGCGGCAGAACCCGGTCGGGCCGCTCGCTCACAAGCCTCTGTAAGTTCTCCAGAATGATCCTATTATGCTTTCCGGTGTACTTCAAGTGGAGGTCGGAATCCATGAGCTTGAGATCGAACAAGATGAGATCGAGCCACGGCATGACTTTGGCTTTGAACCCGTCACAGTCGAAGAAACCGCACGTTTCGATGGCGGTGTGAATTCCGTTTGCCTTGAGCGCCTGAAGGAGCCGCGATGCGTAGTCCATGAACAGTGTGGGCTCGCCCCCGGAGAGAGTCACCCCGCCACCCGAAGACTCGTAAAAGGCTCTATCACGGAGAACGATTTCCACGAGTTCATCGATTTCATAGAACCGGCCCACTCTGCGCAGCCCCCGCCCGGGGCAAACTTCGGCGCACTTGCCGCACTGGTCGCATTTCTCGCGGTCGATCCGTTTGGCACTCTCCATGCGGATCGCGCCGGCGGGGCATGTTTTTGCGCAATCCCCGCAATGGATACACTCGGAGGGGTAGAAGGCGATCTCCGGCCCCGGATCGATGGACTCCGGGTTGTGGCACCAGAGGCAATTCAAAGGGCACCCTTTGAAGAACACCGCTGTCCGTATGCCCGGCCCGTCATCGAGCCCGTGGCGTTTGATATCGAAGATTAGGGGGCGTTTGGTCGTTGCGGAGAGTCCGTTCGATGCGGGTGATGCGGCGGTTTTGTGAAATCCCCCTTTTATCCCCCTTTGCAAAAGGGGGACAGAGGGGGATTGCTTCCCCATGCTCGGCATAGTACCCCGAAGACCGGCGCGAATCATTCTCACACCTTTCCCGCCAGCGCCAGCTGAAGGTGATTGGCCATGTATCCGAACTTGAAGATGTAATTGGTGTTGCCGTTCAGAACCACTTCGTTGTTAAGTACGAGCTTGAGAATATCGCGGTTATCGGCCAGAAGATAGTTCATGATCGATTGGCCGTCCTTGAAGATCACCGAGATATCCGGATCGGGAATGAGCTTCTCCTTCACCTTGAGTTCCTTGCCATCGAAAATGGCGGCCACGGTGACCGAGTTATCGCGGCTCTTGAATTGATAGCGGCCGTTGAAGCCCTCGATGTTCCGGCGGAAGTCCTTATCGATCTTGAAGGAGATGCTCATGAGCTTGAGAAGGAGTTCCAAGAACTCCTCGGCGGCCTCGCTTTCCACACACTTGCGGAAGCGGCTCTTGAGCCGCCATCGCCACCATCTTCTGAAGATGAGGTTCAGTAGTCCGTTCCATAAGACTCCAAGCCATCTCATGTTGCACTCCTATGAGGGGCGATCCGAAATAAACTCATCCTCTCCCGCCAAGGGAGAGGAAACCCTCTCGCCCCTTGGGGGAAAGAGTGAGGGGGTAATAGCATGCAGCAAATCCCTTCTCGAGAGGGGTGGCCGAAGGCCGGGGTGTGTTCAACCTCACCCCCTGACCCCCTCTTCGAAACGGAGAGGGGGAGATGGATCCGGGGGATACCCCCGGTGCCCCCACGAGAGGGGTGTTGCCCCTCTCGACTCCCTTTTTCTGGGGACTGTTGGTCCGCATGCTCCCCCTTTCGCAAAGGGGGACAAGAGGGGGATTTGCCTCGCCGCGGCCCGCAATGACGGGTGTGTTTACCCATAGACCGTTTCCTTGCCCGTCTCAAGATTGTACTCGGCGCGGGTGATGATCTCGCCCTGCATGGTCGAGTTCAAATCCACAAAGTACGCCGTGTAGCCGGAGACCCGCACCAGGAGATCGCGATAGCGGGAAGGATTCTTGCGCGCGTCTTCGAGCGTGGCGCGGTCGATGATGTTGAATTGCACCTGAAGTCCGCCCATCCGCATAAAGGCCTCGATGCTCTGGGCGAACTTGGCAAGGGTGAGTTCCCGGTTCATCGATGGCGTGTACTTCAAATTGAGCGCATGACCGTTCGTGATCCGGGTGTGATCGAGCCCGGCCATGAAGTTGAGGCACGGGGCAAGCTCCGGCGCCGCACCGGAAACCGGAGTGATCCCGCTCGGCAGCGGCTCGCCCTTCACCCGACCGCTCGGCAACGCCCCGGTGAGGAGCGAGAACCCGGCATGATAAGTCATCGTCCAATAGCCGACGGTATATTTCCCGCCCCGGTAGTTGGTCTTGCTCTGGAACGTGCGGTGGAGGAAGTCGATCACATAGTCTGCGTTGGCCTTAGCCATGCGGCTTTCGGTGCCGAACTTGTTGGGCGATTTCTTCACCATCGGATGAAGCTTCCGGTAAGGGTCTCCCCAGTTGCCCTTGATGGCGGCGATCATCTCCGGGAACGTAGCCGCCTTCTTCTCAAACACGAACTCTTGGAGCGCGCTGAGCGAGTCCACCACTTCGGCAAGCCCGATGATCGCTGCTCCCGATGAGTTGTAGCGCGCCCCGCCTTGCACCACGTCTTTCCCGCTCTCCATGCACCCTTCCGTGAGGGCGGAAAGCAAGGGAGTGGGGTGGATGCGTTGGTGCACCGTGCCGAAGTAGTTGTTCAGCGTAGCGGCCTGATCGATGAGCCATGCAAGCTGCGTCTCGAAAGCACGTCTGAAGTCCGAGTAAGAGGCCATGCTTTCCGGGGCGGGGGTGACCGGCCCGATTTGCTCTTCTTCCGTCAGGCGGTGTTTACCCTGGAAAAGGGCCATCTCCAAAGCCGAAGTGAGATTGAAGAGAATCGCGCCGCTGTGGGGGAAGCTCCGCCCGGTGCTCACCGGCTCCACGCACCCCACCGCCGAGTAGTCGCGCGCATCTTCGATCCTCACCCCTTGCCCCGTGAGCGCCTTGATGGCGGAGGCATCGTTGTGGAAGCACGGGGTGGCGCCGGTATTCATGTTCACTTCGCAGAGCCTTCGGAGGTACTCCGGTGGGTTCACTCCCGCAAGGTACCGGCAATTGAGGTTGGGATCGCGCAGGCGCAGAAGCTCCGTGGCTCTGAGCATGACGTAAGTTAGCTCGTTCACGGCGTCTTTGCCTTCGGAATCGACCCCGCCGAGCGTGATCGCCTGGTTCGATCCCGTCCCGCCGAAAAGCGCTTCCCCGCTCTCCGGTATCACCGGCACATGGTCGGCGATCTTGAGCCAGAAGCAACCGAGAAGCTCGATGGCCTCTTCAACGGTCATGCCGCGCTCGCGATCCTTCCGGTACAGCGGGTAGAGGATTTGATCTAGCCGTCCCAGACTCAGGCCCACGTTGGCGTTTTCCTGATGGAGGGCTACCCAGCAAATCCAGAGGGCGCTCAATGCTTCCCGGAACGTTTCAGGCTTTGCGCCGGGAACCCGGGCGCAGATATCGCGCATGGCAAGGAGTTCTCGCCTTCGTTTGGGATCGGATTCTTGCCCGGCGAGCCGATCCGCCTCGCGGCTCAGGTTTCGGGCATAGGCGAGAACGCCATCGATCACCTTGCGCACCGCCTGAAAGAAATCGGCCGTGGCCCTCTCTTCCGCAGAGCTTCCGAGGGCGCGCTCCTTCGCAAGGGCCTCGGATTTGATGGCATCGAGCCCGCGCTCGACCACCGCACCCAGATCCGGCACGGTATGGGAGATGGTCACCGGCTTGCTGCAGAGGAAGAAGACAAGCCGCTCCATGATTTGCTGGCACGCGGGGTTGCCGTACAACTTGCGGGCCAATTCGGCGACCGTTCGGTCGATCCAGTAGGGAAATATCTCGGAGTTGAGTTCCTCGATCTCCTGCCGGGTGATCCCGTACGGGTTCTGCTTGCGGCGGTGGATGGTCTCAAGCTCCGGCCAGATGGAGAGCGTGTTCAGGAAATCGGGATGCAGAAGCACGCCGACCGGTTTGGCAGTGGTGGTTCCTGCGAGCAAGCTCGAATCGGCGATGACGGCCTTTTTGGTTTCAAGGATGAACTTGAGCCGTTTCCCGGCGCGGAGTTCCGGCGGATCGGAGTCGGTGTCCATCGACTTCATGAACCGGGTCATGAGCCGGGGAAGCTCGATGCAAATCTCCGGACGGGCGGCGAAGTGCGCCTTCCTCAACTCTGCAAGCCGGGGAAGCTTTTGAAGCGTGACGGACGATAGGCTCAAGTCCTTTAGGTGCATGGGTACCCTCCCTATGCGAGAAAGACGGGACGGGCTTCCTTGCCGCGAATCTCCACGTAGGTGCCGTCGGTCAAGTCACCGTCATCGAGCACGTAGGCCTGAAATCCTTCCTCCCTGCTCAGTGCCCGCTCGTGGCGGCACACGGTGTGGGTGTGACCGAGGATTACGCAACAGTTTTTCCGCAGGGCGTGATCGGCGGCTCCTCCCCAGATGATCCGCGTGAGTTTGGTGATGTGCTGGCTTTCCTTTCCGGGCGTCTTTTCGGCGGCACCGGGGCGCGCCAGCCATCCCCGCCACCGGCAAATGCGGTACCAGAGGCTCGGGAACCATCTCACCATGAACTCCACAAATCGCGGGGCGACCCGCCGGAGGCCGAGATACCCCCAATCGATGGCCCACTGGTGCCCGTGGGTGATGTAATATTTCCGCCCGCTGTCTTCGATCTCGAGCCGCTTGAGGAGCTTGATGTTGGGATACGGGGCGAGCAGTTTCTTCATGGTGCCGTAGGGATCATGGTTCCCGGCTACATACTCGAATGTATAGCCATCCAAAATGGCGGCAAGCTCCTTGATCGAGTCGGGGTTCTTACAGTGCTTCTTGCCGAGGGGAAGGATATCGAAGAGGTCTCCGGCGGCGATGAGCCGGTGGTTCCCTTCCTTGCCGCGCTTGATCCACTCCGCCACCGCGCCCTTGAGTTTGCCCGGTTCGCAATGCCAATCGCTCGAAACCCAGATTGCCATTTCACTCTCCTTGAGGCGGTCCTTCCGCCAGAGCACACACCGCTCGTTACCGAATTCTACTTTCGAGCGCAAGCAGTGTCAAGGCGTCTCGGTCGGGCAGGTGACAGAGTACAGAGTGCAGATGACAGAGGCGGGGGGAATGGTCTGTAGTCTGTAGTCCGTTGTCTGTCATCTGTAACCTCATTAAGGCACAAGGAACTTGATGAAGTCATCGAGCTCGCTATCGAAATCCTCGGCGATTCGGGTGCCCTCCTGCTTAAGGTGAACCAGATTCTCCTTGGAAGCATCATCCATATCGGGGCTGGCGAACAGAAGATCGGAGTTGATGCGCAGGTATTGGGCGGGCGCGCCGACGGCATCGAACATCTGTTTGAGTTGATAATCGACCGTCTCGGAGACGCCGGACATCATGATATCGAAAAGAGGCCGAACCCATTGAAGGACTCCCCAGTTCCGAGCATCCTTGTACTCGTACGGATTCTTGACATAACCTGTGCCGATGGAGAGGACCGCCATCTGCTTGGCGATGGGCTTGCCGGGGAGCTTGTTGCGCGCCTCGGCATAGGCGCACAGGGTGGGATTGTTGGCGAATACCCCGCCATCGATCAGGGCATACGGAACCTCGGTGAGGGATGCCATCTTTTCGACTTGAAAGTATGTTGGGGCCGCGGAAGTGGCCCTCGCCACATCCCGAACGCGGTAATCGTGCATTTCCTTGTTCACGGCATCGTGTGAGGTGAAGAACTTGGTCCGCCGCCGTTCGATATCATAGGCGGTGATGAGGCATGGCCTCAGGAGTTGGCTGAGCTTGAGTTCACCGAGGTACTCCTTGAGGACTTCCTCCAACTCATGCTCGCTGTACTTCTCGTCTCGAATCCCGCCTACCGAGCGTACCCGTTGCCATGTGGAGACATCGAAGATTTTGCCGCCCCGCTCGAGGTAAAGGTCAACCGCCTCCTGGGCCGAGAAGCGTGGGTGGGGAGGGTCCTTCTTCAAATCCGGGCAGAGGTAGATGCACGTGAGGATGCCGCCGGTGCTCGTCCCGGCAATGAGGTCGAAGAAGTCGGCGATGCGGGCATCCGGGTTTCCGGTGCGATCCTTGAGTTTGTGTTCGAGCGCCACAAGGACCTGGCCCGGAATAATGCCGCGGATGCCGCCGCCATCGATTGATAGAATGCGAGTAAGTTTTTCCATGATTGGCCTCCCAAAAGTTCAATGCTTAAGGAAACTTTGATCGAGTCTTTGTCAGCCCCCTTTATCCCCCAATCTTGGGGGATGCTTGAGTTCGGGGATACCCGTTCGACCGCGCTCAGGGCAGGCCCCGAAGCCCCGTCAGGGAAGAATCCCTCCACCCTCTTGTTCAAGAGGTTCCTCAAGTGCAGAATGAACGATGCAGAGGACGACTGACAACTGATGACTGTCCACTGATAACTGACAACTATCTGAACGTATCCATCGCTCCGTAGGCCGCCCGCAGGCGGTTCACCAGTATTTGGGCGAGCCGTTCCATCACCTTGAAGCCCATTGCCGGATGCGCTTCCATGATGTCCCTCAAGTCGGCGCCTTCGAGCGAGACGAGGGTAGTCGGCTTCTGGCAGACGGCGGAAGCGGTGACGCTACACGGATCGCAGAGGATGGAAGCGCAGCCGAAGCCTCTTCCCCTGCCGAGTATCTCGATGGTCATCGTGGCCTCACGTCCGCCAAGGTTCACCGATCTCACGATGGCCACCTGGCCCTCGGCGATGAGATACACCCGCCTGCTGAATTCCCCTTGATGGGTAACGGTGTCCCCCGCACCGCAGGTCTCCACGGTGCAGAGTCTTGCTATTTCTTCGATGCCCCTGGGATCGACGGTGCTGAAGAGTTCGCACCGCTCCAGGGCTTCGATGATCTGTGGAGTTGCCATGCTTCACCTCCGTTCTGGCGACTTATCACCGCAGAGGTCACAGAGACCGCAGAGGATTAACCAATGCGCCTCTCGGCGAACTCAGCGCTCTCCGCGGTGAAGTTATGCCTTCCGTCGATTTGCTTCAAGGATGGCACGATAGTGGCCTTCCTTTCCGCCCTGACCCTCTTCAAGGTAGTAGAGCCGGGGGAACGATGGGCCGCACTCGGTGCCCTCCGGGATGAATACCTTTTCGTGGGGGTAGATGCCGATTGCCCTGAACTCGGTCCCATATCCCCGGGGGGCAAGGTTCCGGGCGATCTTGGCGGCGCTGCGCAGGATTCGTTGCTCGGAGGGGTTCTCGATATCGATGGTCAGCCGGTTTTCATTTCCCGTCACCGATGCCGATTCCAGGACGGCCACGGCGTAATTGGTATAGTTCAGGTCTTTCCAGTCTCTGGGATGGGTGATCGAAAGCACCTCTTTCCATAGCCTCGTGCCGGAGGCCAGAATGTCTTTGACCGTCTCGAAATCCGCCGGCTTGCCCTGCCGCACGCGATCCCGGATGTAGGGTTCGACGGCATTCAGGGGTTGGCAAACCTCAACCGTAAGCCCGATCCTCTTGCGGATGGCGTTCACGATCTTCTCGGCGTGCCGGTTCACCCCGGCGATCCACTCGATCATCATTCCCTTCTCAACGAACCCCTTGTTGTAAGCCCCCATGAGGTAGAAGTAGTATTCAACCGTGGGCATGGCCACAATTGCCTTTCGGTAGGCGGCGTTCCCCCCTTTCATCGCGCAGATGAGATCGGTGAGCCGGGCGATGGCATCCATCTCATAATAGCAGAGCCGTTCCGAGACGCACAGTTCCTTGATCGGAGCCGTTATGCGTGACCTGGGCGCGACGATGGAGACCCGTTCTCCGGTTCCGAGCGTGGCCGTGGCGTTAGAGGCGCAGAAGAGGCAGGTATCGGTGAGGATCACGATCTCCTGTGGAGGTATAAGCTTGCGTTTCTCCACGCCGACGCTCTCCCCTTCAAGGCGCAGATATTGATAGCTTCCGTCAGGGAACACCATGCCCAGGAATCGTCCGGCGGTTTCCTCTTTCCCGTCTTTGATGAGCGTGTGTTCGAGATAGTTCCCGATGAGTCGAGAGCCTTCCGGGAATATCCCTGCTTTGAGATAGGATTCGAAGATACCCGCCATCCCCCTCGTGTGCTTTGGCTCATGGGTGAGGGGTTTCCTCTTGATGAGCATGTTGCCATAGTTGAACTCATCCCCGAGGGCCGTCTCCGAGGGGTGGAGTGTGCAATACCTCTTTCCGCTCATGGGCGATCACTGCATCACTTGTCGTTCTTGTCCCTATCCGCCTGAGCATCCTGTTGCATGCGCTGCTGGGCCTCCAGAACCTTGAGGCTCCATGACTTCTCCCCGCGCGCCCACATGAAATAGGCGAGGGGGCCTGTCACTACGATGCCGGTAGCCAGAATGCCCCAGATTCCCTTGAAGACGGGGCCTTTCTCCTTGCGGCGGGCCAAATCCCGGATGGCAAAGAACAACAGGATCAAATGGATGAGCGCGATAGGAATGAAGAGAGGAAGCGCTTCCTGGATATCGTTCATGGCTGATCTCCGAATCGGTTTGAACCCAGCATACAGTACCGCAACGGGTAACTCAAGGGGGCTGTATCAGGCGGATTGACCCCCTCCCGTAGAGACGTTGCGTGCAACGTCTCTACACGATCCGGGAAAGATCGGCAAGGATTTCTTGGGGCTGGCTCCCCGGAATTTGGGGGAGACCCCGCTCGTTTCGCCTGTCCTCATTGTGATATCTTCATGGTGGGATGGTCTCACAGCGAGACGTCATATCCGCTTGATACCTGTGGCCATGTGAGGCGGCATGGTTCTGTGGGGCTACCCGCGAAAAGTATAGTGCAGGGGTGCTGATGAGAATTCAGACAAAAGTGGTCGTGCTGATCATGGCGGTGGTTATCGTGATCGGCGGCGTCACAAACATCGTGGGCGGTCGCGTCTCCAAGCGGATTGTTGAGGATCAGATCAGCGACCATCTGATCACCACCGCTGAGGCCAAGTCCCGCCATATTCAAGCACTCCTCGACCAGTATACGGCGAATATTGAACTGTTCGCTGATCAAGCGCGGGCGTACTTGATCATGATAGGGAACCTCCTGTCTGCGGAAAGCAACCCGGCGGTGGCTTCCTATATCATGACCTCCATGTCCGATCCCCTCAGAGGCATAGATACGGTCATGCTGATCGATGATCAGGGTCTGGTTGATGCCTCTTCCGATCCGGAGCAGTTCCCCGTTGGAAGCGATATCAGCATGACAAAGGCGTTTCGCGAGGGGACGCAAGGAACGTTCATCGGTGAATCGGATATGCGGCAGCAGCCGGGATCGGGGTTTGAACTCTGCACGGCAGCTCCTTTCCTGATGATGGATGACTCATCGATGAGGACCGGGGTAGTGGTTATCCTCGGAGGAATGGAGAGACTTCTTGAAGTGACCAGCGACACAACAGGGCTGGGAGAAAGTGGTGAGTTGTATATCTTGGATCAAGATGGCTATATCATCCGGTCTGTGGGTGGGCGCATTGTCAAGGAGCGCATCGGTCCGCTTCCGGCAGATGGGGACGCACCTCCTCTGGCCGATGGGGCGGGCTCGCTCCCGCCGATGCTGGAGGCTACATCGTATACTAGCTATCGGGGGGACGAAGTGATCGGGGTGTATGCACCCCTGCCCCAGACGGGGTGGACGGTTGTAGCTGAGATCGGGAGGCATGAGGCCCTGGCGCCGGTCCGGGATCAACAGCGTACCATGATGTGGATTCTATTTGGCGCGCTGGGGGTGGGAATCGTGCTGGCGGTGGTGGTTTCCGTCACGATCACCCGGCCCATCTTGAGGCTGCGGCGGGGCGTTGAGCAAATCGTGGCGGGAAACCTTGATTACAGAGTGGGCAGTCGGCAGAGGGATGAAGTCGGACAGCTCTCACGGGCGTTCGATGAGATGACTGGCAAGCTTAAAGGTGCCCTGAACCGGCTGGAGGAGCACAGCCAGAGCCTTGAGCGAAAGGTGAGCGAGAGGACTTCGGAACTTACCGCGGCCAACGAAGAACTGAACAAGGAAGTCACCGAGCGGGCGCGGGCCGAAAACGAGTTGCGGGACAAGAACGAAGAACTGATCGCGTTGAACGAAGAACTCCTCGCGTTGCAGACGGAACTGCGCGAGGTCAACCAGCATCTCGAGGAGAAGGTTGGGGAACGAACGGCTGATATTCAGCAACTCCTTCGTCAGAAAGAAGCGTTCATTTCCCAACTGGGGCATGACCTGCGCAGTCCCCTGACACCGCTTGTGGCGCTGGTTCCGCTCCTCAAGGAGCGGGAATGGGATGCGGATACCGAAAAACTCATCGATGTCATTGCCCGGAACGTGACTTACATGCGCAGTCTTGTGGAGAAGACGTTGGTACTCGCGAACCTGAATTCAACGGATGTCGTGCTGCATCGGCGCAATGTGAATCTCTATCGAGCGCTTGACGATATTCTGCGGCAGAAGCAGTTTCAGTTCGACGAGC
>Ga0194126_10012339_pt1 | contig 10828 bp, 9 predicted proteins | sample TA2KigC150mmetaG_FD_148641 | JGI IMG/M metagenome (GOLD analysis project Ga0194126, IMG submission 148641) | Freshwater microbial communities from Lake Tanganyika, Tanzania - TA2015035 Kigoma Deep Cast 150m | ecosystem: Environmental > Aquatic > Freshwater > Lake | place: Tanzania: Lake...
TAGTTTTTCGTTTTCTGTTTTCTGTTTTCTGTTTTCTGTTATGGTGGGGCGGGCCTCCGTGCCCGCCGAAACTTGACTAACGGGTGAAGCAGTAATCTTCCAACTGCTAACTGCTGGCTGCTGACCCGCTAAACCGCCAAACCGCTTCTTACCGAAGACCAAAGACCGAGGACCGTATGATTGGCTTCCTTGAAGGTGAACTCTTAGATAAAACCCCCAACCAGGCTCTGGTGAAAGTGGGGGGCGTGGGCTACCAGGTGATGATCCCCCTGTCCACCTTTTACGCCCTACCCGATCCCCCGGCCCGGGTCTCCCTGCTGATCCACACCCGCCTCCAGGAAGACGCCCTGGAGCTATACGGCTTCATCACCCAGGAGGAAAAGGACCTGTTCCAGCGCCTCCTGGGCATTCCCCGCATCGGCGCCCGCATGGCCCTGAACATCCTGAGCGGCATCAGCCCGGAGGAATTCGTCCAGGCCCTGGTCCAGGGCGACTACCGGCGCCTGGCGGGCATCCCCGGCATCGGCAAGAAGTCGGCGGAACGCATCATCCTGGAACTGAAGGACAAGCCCCCCGCCGCCGCGGCTTGGCGGCCCGCGGCCCCGGGCGGCAGTCTCCTCCACGACGCCCTTTCCGCCCTCCTCAACCTGGGCTACTCTAAAAACGTGGCCGAAAAGGCCCTGGACCAGGTTCGCTCCCAGGGGGCCGCCACCCTGGAAGACCTCCTGCGCCACAGCCTGAAATGGCTGGCGAAGTGAGTTTCGAGTTTCCAGTTTCAGGTTAGGAGGAAAAAAAGAGCTCTGCAAAATACCTAGTTGAACGGTGAACCTTTTAAATCCCCTCCCCCTTGAGGGGGGAGGGTTAGGGTGGGGGTGGCGAAATCTTTTCCTGTTTTAAGCATGTTAGTTCAGTGGCCCCACTCCCCCCAACCCCCTCCCACCAAGGGGAGGGGGGATAAACGCCGAAGATTTAGCCTTTACGCTGATTTTTCAGAACTCTCAAAACTTGAAACTCGAAACTCGAAACTATGACTAGCCGCGCTCAAATCATCATCGGTGACAGCCGGGCCATGCCGGAGCTGGCCGACGGCTCCGTGGACCTGGTCGTAACCTCGCCCCCCTACTGGCATATCAAAGACTACGGGGTGCCGGGGCAGGTGGGCTACGGCCAGACCTTGCACGAGTATTTGAAGGACCTGTACCGGGTGTGGCGGGAGTGTTTCCGGGCGCTCCGGGAGGGGAGCCGCCTGTGCGTCAACATCGGCGACCAGTTCGCCCGTTCCGTGGTCTATGGCCGCTATAAAATCATCCCCCTGCACGCGGAGATCATCGGCCAGTGCGAGGAAATGGGCTTCGACTTTCTGGGGGCCATCATCTGGCAGAAAAAGACCACCATGAACACCACCGGCGGGGCCAACGTCATGGGCTCCTACCCCTTCCCCCCCAACGGCCTGGTGGAGATTGACTACGAGTTTATCCTGATCTTCAAAAAGCCGGGGAAAGGAAAGATAGTTTCCAGGGAGGTTAAAGAGGCTTCCCGGTTGACCAAGGAGGAGTGGAAGGAGTATTTCTCCGGCCACTGGCGCTTCGGCGGGGCCAAACAGGTGGGCCACGAGGCCATGTTCCCCGAAGAACTGCCCCGCCGCCTCATCAGGATGTTCACCTTCGTGGGGGACACGGTCCTGGACCCCTTCCTGGGGAGCGGCACCACGGTAAAGGCGGCGTTGGATTTGGGGCGGAACGCGGTGGGCTACGAAATCCACGAAGGCTTCCGGCCGCTGATTTTGGAAAAGTTGGGAATGCAAGGGAAGCCGTGGGCTTACGATGAAATTATTACTCAGAGCATAACAATAATTACTCCTTTAACCCCCTCCCCCTCGAGGGGGGAGGGTTGGGGTGGGGGTGAATGTAAATTCTCTTCCGCTCCGAGTAATACTATCACTGAGCGCCCGGAGACTCCCCCCCTCCCTGCCCTGCCCTACCGGCCCCGCCTGCCCGACGCCCGGCCCCTGGGAGAGATGCCCGCCTCCGGCCCGGCGCTTAACAAGGTGGTGGCAATCCTCGCCCCGGACACCCTGAAACTGGACACCGGCCAGCTGGTTAAATTCCTGGGCGTCCGCATTGTAGAAAAAGACCAAACCCTGGCTTATTTAACTGACAAAATCCTGGGGAAAAGTATAATAGTCAAAACCCCGGACGGGGCCGCGGCGGCAGCAGACCCAGCCTCGGGGGACGCCGCGGCGGCAGACCCCCTCCCGGCCTATGTTTATCTGAAAAACCGGCTCTTTATTAATAAATATCTCCTGGCTGCGGGCCTGGCAGCGCCGGATTTGACTGTAGAACATAAGCATAAGAATAAATTTATAAAGGTATGGGAAAAAGAATAAAATTTCTTAACAGCTTGAGGAGATAGAATTATGAAGGATAAAATTCTTGAGTCATATCTGGCAGATTTTGTGAAAGAATTCGCCCTTCAGGATTTGCCTTCAGATAATATTTTTGAATATTTTGTAAATTATTGCATCGTTTCAAGGGAACATCCAGAAGATTTTGAATTGGAACAAGTTTCTGTTGGAGGCGATCACGATAGCGCAATAGATGGTATCGCGATTCTTGTGAATGAACACATCGTTTCTTCAAAGGAAGATATTGATTACTTTAAAAAAATGTTAAGAAGATTTGACGTCAAATTCATATTTATTCAATCTAAAACATCTCCCAAGTTTGAATCTGGCGAGATTGGTAATTTCTTGTTTGGTATCAGAAGCTTCTTTGAAGGAAAGCCTCTAATAAAAGAAAATCCAGATATTCAAAAATTAAGAGAATTAAAAGATTATATTTATCAATCTAGCATCGATATGGATGTTAGTCCTATATGTAATATGTATTATGTTACAACAGGCAAATGGGCTAATGATCCACAAGTTAATAGCAGAATAGAGGTTGGCATTCAAGAAATAAAACAAAGCGGTTTGTTTAGCGATGTTAAATTTTTTACATATGATGCGGAGAAGCTCAGGAATGTTTATAGGGAGTTAAGATTAAAAATAATAAAAGAAGTAACTTTTGAAAAGCACACTATTTTACCCAGAATTGATAACGTTCAAGAGGCTTACATTGGCATCCTTCCTTGCAAAGAATACTTGAAATTAATAAAAGATTCTGATGGAAACATGCTTTATAGAGTATTCTATGATAACGTACGAGATTTCCAAGGGAATAACCCTGTAAATATGGAGATTGAGCAAACATTAAAAAATATTTCTATAAGCGATAGATTTTGTCTTCTTAATAATGGCATTACGATAGTTGCAGGGTCAATAAATAAAGTTGCCGATACATTTAAATTGAAAGACTTTCAAATAGTCAACGGATGCCAAACTAGTCATATTTTATTTCGTAACCAGAAAGACTTGACTGATAAAATATTTATTCCTGTCAAATTAATTGTTACAGATGATATCGAGGTAACGAATCAAGTAATAAAAGCCACTAATAGACAAACAGAAGTTAAGTTGGAAGCATTTGAAGCGTTGTCTCCATTTCAAAAAGTACTTGAGGAATTTTATAATACATTTGGAAAGGATAAAAGCCCACGTATCTATTACGAAAGAAGGTCAAAGCAATATGAAAGCCTACCAATTAGTAAGCAGCAAGTTATAACTCTTACTGCTCAAATTAAGTCATTTATAGCAATGTTTCTAAATGAACCGCATAGCACTCATAGATATTATGGAGAATTACTTGCAGCTAATCGGAATAGGATTTTTCTTGAGAATCATTCGCCATTTCCTTACTATTTAAGCGGATATGCCTACTGCAAAATAGAACAATTATTTAATGATAAATATTTTTCCCGTTTTTATAGGAAATTTAAATATCAAATGCTGCTATTATTTAGGACAAGGTGCGAACCCTTTGAAATTCCTTATTTAAATTCAAAAAAGATTGTGGATTACTGTGAACATTTATTAGCCGCTCAATTGGACGAGGAAAGTGCTAAGAAAATTTTTCAATGGACAATTTCTATAATAGATAAAGCATTAACGAAGTCTGGACAGGCTCCTTCTGATGCAGTTAGACTTCGTGCATTTACTTCAGATCTATTAGAGATCGGGAAAACGGATGAAAAGAGAAAAGAAACTGCAGAGGGGAGGGTTGAGCGACAAAAAGGAACGGTGATTAGCTTTAGCGATATTCGGGGTTTTGGATTTATAAGAAATCAAAAGGGGCAAGAATTTTTTGTCCATTACTCGGGGATTAGAGGCCCAGGATACCGCACCCTTAAGGTTGGCCAAGAAGTTGATTTCACAATCATTGAAACACCACGAGGTATTCAGGCAAAGGATGTTAATATCATATAAAATCTGGGCGAACAACATTTTGAACATTATGGCAAGATATTCCTTTAGGATGAGACACCCCTAAAAAAATGTTATTACTTTTGCCGAATTTCCTTCGGATGATCTGATTCTTTCTAAAGTATTTTAGGTATCAGCTTAAGTTCCGGTTACTCAGATTTCGTCTCATATTGACCGCTGTCCCAGGAGGTTCTCAATGCCAGGCATTGAAATAAGCGGCGCCAAGACCAACAACAGTTCCCTGCGCAGCTGGATTAATACGGTGGCGGAGCTCACCAAGCCCGAGCGGGTGTATATTTGTGACGGCTCCCAGGAGGAATATAACCGCCTGTGCGAGTTGATGGTGGAAGGCGGGACTTTTATCCGCCTCAATCCGGAAAAGCGCCCCAACAGTTTTCTCGCCCGGTCCGACCCCCGGGACGTGGCCCGCATGGAAAGCCGCACCTTTATCTGCTCCCTGGACAAATCCGACGCGGGGCCCACGAACAACTGGGTGCACCCGGCGGAAATGAAAGAAAAATTGATGCGGCTGTTTGACGGCTGCATGCGCGGGCGCACCATGTACGTCATCCCGTTCAGCATGGGGCCCTTGGGTTCCCCCATTGCCCATATCGGGGTGGAAATCAGCGATTCCCCCTATGTGGCGGTGAACATGCGGATTATGACCCGCATGGGGCAGGCGGTGCTGGAGGTGCTGGGGGACGAGGGCCACTTTGTCCGCTGTCTGCACTCGGTGGGCGCCCCGTTGGCGCCCGGCCAAAAAGACGCCCCCTGGCCCTGCGACCCGGAAAACACCTATATCACTCACTTTCCCGAGGAGCGGGCCATCTATTCCTTCGGCAGCGGTTACGGGGGAAATGCCCTGTTAAGCAAGAAATGCTTTGCCCTCCGGATTGCTTCGGTCATGGCCCAGGATGAAGGATGGCTGGCGGAGCACATGTTGATTTTGGGGGTGGAAAATCCTGAAGGCGAAAGAACCTATGTGGCGGGAGCTTTCCCCAGCGCCTGCGGCAAAACCAACTTTGCCATGTTGGTGCCGCCCAAGGGTTTTGAAGGCTGGCGGGTTTTCACGGTGGGCGACGACATTGCCTGGATTAAACCCGATAAGGATGGAACTCTGCGGGCCATCAATCCCGAGGCGGGATTTTTTGGGGTGGCTCCGGGTACTTCCATGCATTCCAACCCCAATGCCATGTTGACCTTGACCAAAAACTGCATTTTTACCAATGTGGCGCTCACCGATGACGGCGATGTCTGGTGGGAGGGCATGACCGACGAACCCCCGGCGCATTTGATTGACTGGAAGGGGCAGGATTGGACTCCGGGTTGCGGCCGGTTCGCGGCTCACCCCAATGCCCGGTTTACCGCGCCCATCCAACAGTGTCCGACCTTCGATCCGGAATGGGATAATCCCGTGGGCGTTCCCATTAAGGCGTTCATTTTCGGGGGACGCATGAGCAAAGATGTTCCCCTGGTGTTTCAAGCCTTCGACTGGTCTCATGGGGTGTATCTGGCCGCCACCATGGCTTCCGAGGCCACCGCAGCGGCGGAAGAGGGTTTGACCATGCGGCGGGACCCCATGGCCATGCTGCCGTTTTGCGGCTACAATATGGCCGATTATTGGACTCACTGGCTCAACGTGGGACGGCTTTTGGCCAATCCGCCGCGCATTTTTCGGGTAAATTGGTTCAGACGCGATGAGCGGGGCCATTTTATGTGGCCCGGTTTTGGCGAAAACATGCGGGTGCTCAAATGGATTTTTGATCGGGTCCGGGGCCAGGGCTACGGCGTGGAAAGCCCTCTAGGCTATATGCCGCGCCATCAAGATCTCAACTGGGAAGGGTTGGAGTTCGACCCGGAGAAATTCTATGAAATTATGTCGGTGGATCGTGAAGCAGCCGTAAAGGATGCTCGATCCCATGAGGAGCTGTTTGACAAATTTTTTGATCGTTTACCCAAAGAATTTATTTACCTTAGGGAACTGTTTAAATCCCGAGTATGGCGATCCCCCCAGATGTGGGAATTAGCCAGGGCAATCTTTTAATACGGTTTTCGGTCTTCGGTTGGATTAAATTTCCTCACGCAAAGGCGCAAAGAAAGAAAGAATAAAAACTTTAGGGGCACGGCCTGAGGCCGTGCCCCTAAATTCTTGGCGTCTTGGCGTGAGGCAAAAATTACAATTTCAAACCCGGAATCCGGTCCCAGCCCTGCCAGTGAATCCAGAAGAAAATCCCTAAAAGGACCCCGGCCGCGGTTAGGGCCAAGGCGTCCCGCCAGGTCATCCGGATTTCCTTGAGGTAGGTGCGCCGGGGGCTCATCTGGAAGCCCCGGGCTTCCAAGGCCCAGGCCATGGTCTGGCTGCGCCGCAGGGTAAGGAGAAAGATGGGGACCAGCAGGGGCAGGTGGCGGCGCAGGCGTTCCCTTATGCCTCCTTCTTCCCACACCAGGCCCCGGGCCTCCTGGGCCTCCTTGACCCGCTGGGCGGTGGCGAAGACCTCCGGCACCCAGCGCAGGGCCAGGGCGAAGGCGAAGGCCACCGAATAGGGAAGGCGGAGCTTCACCAACCCCAGAAACAACTCCTCCGCCGGGGTAGTGGCCAGGAGAGTCAGCCCCGCCAGGGTCATGGCCCCCAGCTTCAAAAAGGTGGCGGCGCCAAAGGCCAGGGATTCCCGGCTCACCCGCCAGAACAGGTGGGTAGGGCCCTGGGCCAGCCAGGACCAGACCCCCAGGCTGAACAGCAAAAGGGTGACCAGCAGCCACCTGACCCGCCAGGCCTCCCCCCAGGCCCGGGCCAGCCCCAGGTGGACCAGCGCCGCCAGGGTTCCCAGGCCCACCAGTTCGGGCCGCTGGGGGAGCAGCACCATGATGAAGCTCGCCAGCAACAGGGCCAGCTTGGTCCGGGGGTCCAGCCGCCGCACGGGGTTATCTAAAGAGAGTGTATTATTTCCTTGCATCGGCCTGGAACATTTTCGATATTAAACAGATGTGAGATTTCTGTAAAATCCCCCGTTGTCATTCTTAGCGCCGCTGAAGATCTAGTATTTATGATTCATCGGTCGCGTCGCTCCCTCAGAATGACAAATTGAGCCAGTTTTACAGAGAACTCGATATGCAATGACTTCCGAAAACAACACGAGGTAAGAAAGCAATGGTCAAATACCTGGTGCTGGCCCTGATCCTGGTGGACGTGGTGCTCAACGTCGCGGGGCAGCTATCTTTGAAATACGGCATGAGCCAATTGGGCAACTTCGCCATCTCCCTTACCACCTTGCCGCCGGTCTTTATGAAAGCGGCCACCAACTTCCACGTGATTTTGGGCCTGTTCTGCTATGGGATGGGTTTCATGGTGTGGCTCATCGTCCTGGCCAAGGCGGAAGTGAGCTACGCCTACCCCATGATCAGCCTGGGATACGTGTTCACCGCCATCCTGGCCAAAGTCCTCTTCGGCGAAGCCGTAACCCTGACCCGCATGGGCGGCATATTGATAACCTGTTTGGGGGTGTTTATTATCGCCCGGAGTTAGCAGTCAGCCTTCAGCGGCCAGCTTTCAGCAGTTGGCAGTTGGCAGTTTCCTTTAAAAAAGTCTGAAACCCCAAACCAGACCCCTGCTGCTCACTGCCCACCGCCTACCCGCCGTCTTCCGGCGAGACCCAGACGATGTTTCTCTTGTTCACGATGCACACCCGGCCGGTCTTGCCTTCTACGGTGGCATCGAACACCGTGATGAAAGGGTCGGAAATTTTGGTGAAGATGTCGCTCACCCGTTGAATCATCATCTCATCATGGTAGAGATTGATCTTTCCTTTAACTAAAGAGCCGTCCGCCAACCTTAGGGTCACACTCCGCGGGTCCAGCTTGCGACTGATGATTTTAACGGTCATGGCTAATTCCTCATTAACCGGGCTGGTTTCGTGCCGCGTAACACCGGGGTTTGGCATGGGGAATGCGGGCCCTTATGCCACTGGCCAAGTCCCGGGCCCGGGCCAGGGTTTCTTCCAGGTCAAAGCTCAGGAGGACCCGGTCCTGGACCAGCACCTGGCCGTGGACCACCACGGTCTGTACGTCAGCGCCGCTCGCGGCGTAAACTAGCTGCGAATACGGGTCATACAGGGGCGTCAGGTGAGGCTGGTCCAGGTCCACCACCACCAAATCCGCACAGCGTCCCGGCGCCAAAGCTCCTATTTCCCTTTCCAGACCCAGGACCCGGGCGCCCCCCCGGGTGGCCAGGTCCAGGGCCGCAGTAGCCGGCAGCAGGGTGGGGTCCAGATGGCGGACTTTTTGCAATTTGGCCGCAGTATCCATTTCCTGGAACAGGTCCAGGTTGTTGTTGGAGGCGCAGCCATCGGTTCCCAAACCCACCGGCACCCCCCGCCTCAAAAGCTCCGCCACCGGTGCGACCCCGGAAGCCAGCTTCATGTTGCTTTCCGGACAGTGGGCCACTCCCGCGCCACTGGCGGCCAGGAGTTCCATGTCTGCCTCCGTCAGCACCACCGCATGGTCCGCCACCAACCGAGAGGTCAGCAGGCCCAGCCGGTGAAGGTGGGCCACCGGGGTGGCGCCGTACCGGGTCTGGCAGTCCGCCACTTCCGTAGAAGTTTCCGACAGATGAATAATCAGCCGGGTATTATACTTATCGGCCAGGGCCTGACATTTCTGAAGCAGATCAGGGGAGCAGGTATATACGGCGTGGGGCTGGATGGCCACTTGCACCAAGGGATGGCCCTGCCAGGTCTGGCACAGGTTTTCGCTGAAGCGCAATCCCGCCTCGGGGAGGCCGTAATTGGGGGAAGGAAAGTCATAGAGCACCTCCCCCACCACCGCCCGGATGCCGGTTTCCGCCGCGGCCTGGGCCACCGCGTCGGCAAAGAGGTACATGTCGCAAAAAGTGGTGGCGCCGGACAGGAGCATTTCCGCCACCGACAGCTTCGTGCCCCAGTAAACGTATTCGCCGGTGAGGCAGCGCTCCGCCGGGAAAATGTAATTATTGAGCCATTCTTCCAGGGGCAAATCATCGGCCAGCCCCCGGAACAAGGACATGGCCGCGTGGGTGTGGGCATTGATAAGGCCCGGAAGGATCAAGCCCTGGGGGTAGGACAGGGTCCGGGCCGGCTCATAACGCCTTTTCAATTCCGCCGGCGGCCCCACCGCGGCGATTTCCGCCCCCCGGATGGCCACCGCGCCGGGAGAAAAAATCTGCCGGTCATCATTCTGGGTCAATACCCAATCTCCCTCCACCAGCAGGGAGACGGGTTCTTGGGCCTCCTGGGTCATCCTTCCTCCTGGGTCAGTTGACAGTTCAAAGTTCAAGGTTCAAGGTTCAAGGTTCAAGGTTATTTGTTTTTCGTTTTCCATATTGGTTGGGCAAATGTGGCACTTGGAAAACCACTGCGCAACACATAGTTACTCAACTTTGAACTTTGAACCTTGAACCTTGAACTATTTTTTTTTAAATCCGTCCTTGGCGGTACGCCTCCTTGAACCGGGTCCCGGTCCCCGGGGGAACTTTGAGGCGGTAAGAGCCCGGGGGCAGCGTGACGCCCTTGATCCAGGGGTTTAACGTCTTGATGGCCTTGTAATAGGAGCCGCAGGCCTCGGCCAGGCGCCGCACCTGCACTTCCTGGGCCGCGGTGAATTCCACCTCATCGTAGCCCAGGGGCGAGTAAAGCTGATCCGACGGAATATGGTAGCCATACCGGGCCGGGTCCTCCAGGATGATCTTGGCCGCCAGGATGCGGTGGACATACCGCTCCGTCTCCTCGGGCAGACTCAGGTGGTAGAAGCTGTTCACGCCCTGGGCGGCAATTTCTTTCTGCACCCGGCCTTCGCCGCAGTTGTAGGCGGCCAGGGCCAGGGCCCAGTTCCCGAAAAGGCGGTGCAGCACCTGCAAATATTGGAGGGCCGCATCGGTGGAGGCTCCAAATTCCAGCCGTTCATCCACCTTATCATCGGCTTTGAGCTGAAAGCGCTGGGCCGTGGGCACCATGAACTGCCAGAACCCCGCGGCCCCGGCCGGCGATTTGGCCTTGGGCCTCAGATCGCTCTCCACCAGGACCACGTATTTCAGGTCCAGGGGCAGCAGTTTTTTCCGCAGTTTCTGCTCAATCTCCGGGAAATACCGGTGGGCCCGCTTTATCCACATGGTGGTCTGGGCCCGGCTCCACGCCATGATGGTGAATTCCCGGTCCAGATTCTCCCGGATCATGGGGTCGTGAAGCGGCGCTGCCTCCCCGCATAAAGTCATATGCGCGGGGACGCGGAAGTAAGGCAAATGCCTGGCCTCCGGAGCCGGGGCCTCCTCTTTAGGCGGGGGCGGCGGCACGGTGGCAGGCCCGTAGCCCCCCGCGGTCAACCATAAACCCCATATCAAAATGGCAATCAAGGCCATGGCCAGTTCCCTTTTTCTCTGGTTTGCTGTTTGCTGTTTTCTGGTTCATCGAAGGAAGATATTCGATAACCACCAACCGGCCC
>Ga0194126_10012341_pt1 | contig 10827 bp, 13 predicted proteins | sample TA2KigC150mmetaG_FD_148641 | JGI IMG/M metagenome (GOLD analysis project Ga0194126, IMG submission 148641) | Freshwater microbial communities from Lake Tanganyika, Tanzania - TA2015035 Kigoma Deep Cast 150m | ecosystem: Environmental > Aquatic > Freshwater > Lake | place: Tanzania: Lake...
GCGACCGCCTGGCCAGCACCACCAACAGCGTGGCAAAACAGCCCACCGACCCGGCCTCGGTGCCCGTGAATAACCCGGCCATCAGCCCCCCGATCACAGCCGCAAAGATGATGATGACCTCTATCCCCCCTTTGGCCACCGCCATCATCCTTTCTTTCCAGGGAAAAGAGGGACCGGGCGGAGCCTTTTTCGGGTCGAGGGCTACCACCACCCAAGTGGCGCCCATGTAAAGCACCATCAGAAGCAGGCCGGGAAAGATACCGGCTATGAAAAGCTGGGCCACGCTCTCTGCCGTGATACTGGCATAGACGATGAAGATGACGCTGGGCGGAATCAGCACCCCCAGGATACCCGAGGCCGCGACATTGGCCGTGGCCAGGGAGCGGTTGTAACCCCGTTTCTTCATCTCGGGCAATGCAAGGGCCGCGAACGTCGCCGACGTGGCCGTCGTAGAACCGCAGATGGCGCCGAAAGCGGCGCAGGCTATTGTGGTAGCCATGCATAGGCCACCCTTCAGCCGGCCCACCAGTTTGTATGCCGCGTCGTACAGATGCCCGCTGATGCCGGAGTGGAAGCCGATGTAGCCCATCCAGGTGAAAAGGGGAACAACCACCAGAGCATAATTGGCAAACGTCGCGTACATGGTCGAGGCCGCAATTCCCAGCGCGGCCGACGTACCCTTGATCCAGGCGATACCGGCCATGCCCAGCACCAGCATCACAAAAGCCACAGGCATGCGGATAAGAAGAAGCACAATCATGGCAAACAGGAACAGAATACCTATCGACTCACGCTCCATCTCCGCCTCCTTGTCGAATCGCCATCACGGCCCGGATCAAGTCCCTGACAAGTACCACGCATGTTAGCGCCAGCGACAATGCAATCAAGAACATGAAAGGTGACCTGGGAATTTCCAAAACCCCCGTCACCCAACCGTATCTGTAATTTCGCATGGCCATTTCGTAGACTCCCACCGTGAGCCAGATCGTGAAGCCGAGAGCAACCACACCGCCGACAACGTCGTAGACGGCCTGCACCCGGGGCCGAAAGGTATCCACCAGGATACCCACCGCCACATGTCCTCTCACAAACGTGAGGTAACCGATGCCCATGCTCAGTATCACAGCCGCTATCAGCTCGACCATTTCGTGAGCGCCGGGAATCGGTTCGCCGACAAGTCCATACCTGACCACATCAGTCATCACGAGGGCCACGCACGCCAGAATGGCGAGCATGGAAACCCAGGCCATCTTCTCCGTGACAAACCCCAGCGCCTTTTCGAAAGCATCCATCCGGCGGCCCTCCTGTGTCTTTTCTTGCAAGCAACCGACAGAGGACGGTTTCACAAGAAGTCCCCGAGAGATTTTCCCGCAAAAGAGTCAGGGTACCGCGGGGCCTCTCCCCGGGGTACCCTGACTTGCTTACCGTCCTTTGACCCACATTATGCCAAATCCACCCTGAATACCCTATTTCTTCCCGGTAGGCGGCGCCGGCGGTGTAGACCCGTGTGTCCACGTGGAATACGGGGCTGTCGTGCTATAGTGCTTGTCCAGTTCGCGGTACTTGTCCCACACCGCCTTCTTCTTGGCGTCACCGCCGATCCATTTGTCGATGAGACCGGCTGTTGCGGCAACCCATTTAGCATATTCAGTCGGATTCTCTGAGCGGGGGTCAAAGTAGGTGTAGCCCTCAAGTTTTTTCATGTACTCCAACCCATCCGCCTCACCCCATGTTCTCAACTGGCCGTAGTATGCAGGATAGGCAGCGTTGACCTCATCAAAGATCTTCTTCACGCTAGCCGGCAGGCCATCATAGGCAGCCTTGTTCATTACCTTGAAGAACACGAAGTGGTAGCTGAATGGAGCGAAGACAACATGCCGCACATAAGAGCCCAGACCGAAGCCCTTGGGCGTGTCGGTAGGACAGAGTATGCCGTCGATCAGTTTGGCCTCAAACCTCTCGAGCGCCACACTCATGGGGGCGAAGAGAGGTTTTGATCCCAGAGTCTCAATACAGGCCACGGATGCGGGGTTGGCCGCTCTCACGGTCTTACCTGAGAAGTCAGCCTGCTTTCGAATGTCTTTACCCGGCACCATGAGGAAGTAACCCGGTCCAGTTGACCAGAAATGCAGCAGCTTCATTTTTGTGGGGGCGAATTGCGCCTGCAGCTCGGGCATCTGTTCATGAAGCGCCTGTATGGTCAACGACATCGTGTAAGCGTTCTTTCTGGAAGTCTCCCCTGGGTACTCGGGACCGGCCCACAAGGGAAATACGCCGGGACTATAGCCCGGACCGCTTGTCCCAACACTGTAAGTTCCGGCCTCAACACCGTCCAGAAGCTTCGCCGGATGCACGCCGTAGAACTCGGTCCACGCGACCTCATAGTCGGGGGTCTCGGCCATAACACGGTCCGATATGGTCTTCATCCAGTTCTTGTGCCCGAGTGCGGCCTGGAAGTCGCCGGCGGGCCAGAAAGTAGCGAAATCGAGCTGAATCTTCTTGCGAGCACTGGCGGGCTGAGACCACGCAAGAACAACCATGCTCATAACCAGCAGTACTGCTACCACGATCAAGGATAGTTTCTTCACTTTTCTCCTCCCTTTCTTGAGGTTTTGAACCTATCTGAAATCGCATCAGCAAGATGCTCTCCTCCGATTCGCGCGTCTGCTATTCCTGACCCCCGAAGCTCACCCCCTTTTAGCCAACAGGCGTTCTATGTATTCAACAGGTTATCGACAAAGTCCCTTTGAAACAGTATCAAGACCCAAACGGCTTGTCTAGCTCTTTTTGCGAAAGAAAATTTTCGCTCGGCCCGGAATCCTTGATACAATTGAAGCTGATGTTGCCTTGGATAACGTACGGTATCGAAATGACAATAGGATCTGGTCAAGAGGATTCAGCAAAGAGATCATCGGACTTAGCCTTCCCACCGTAAAGGGAGACGGCGACTTGTCAATGAAGTGTCGTTGTAGGCTTATAGTTCCCCAGAATTCACCCCAAAGCAAAACATGACACTCAGTATCAATAGCTTGTCAATTGCTTGAGTTTCTCATCCCAGAATTTCTTATGATCTTCTCTCCAATTGGGACCTCCAAAGTTCATCCTTTCGTGAAAATAAGGGCCGAGTCTCTCGAACCACTTGACCCACGGGTTCCTCTTCTTCTCTATGGCCTCAATAACATCTGCGACAAACACCTCTATGTTTCCTATTTTGTCCTTGGGAACAAAGTAAGAAGCTCCCTCTTCTGCGGATTTCTTCAAGGTGTCTTCGTCCAAGGCATGGGCGGTGAGCATTAGAGTAGGGAAGTGTTTTTCTTTCGTAATCTGGAGAAGTTCGAATCCCCTAACGCCCATAATGTCAAGAACCACAAGGTCGTAGCTGCATGTTTCAAGAAGCTCTCTTGCTTCCTCGAATGTAAGTGCGCGATCAATCATACAGATGCTCAGATGCTCAGTCAAAATATCAAGAATGTCGGGCTCGTCGTCAACGATCAACACCCTTTTCCCTTGCAGCAGTTTTTTTGTTTCCACTTCCCAGCCCTCCTTATGAACCGGAATTATTCCGCGATCCACGAAATTCCGGTCGTTTCATACCGAAAAACCGAGATCCGACGGAGTTCGATCGCCGAATCGGCGTCGCCGCGCTTCCGCATCTCGTCCAGCGACCCCAATTCTCTCCTTCTTGCCGAATCAGCGGCGCATTTTCCAGGATTTGAGCATACCACTCCCTTGGCTCCCCGGTCAACCTCCATCTTGAACGTGTGCCTTCACCCGAACACGGCTTGGTAGCGCCGAGCCAAGGGGAAAGCTGAAGCCACATGGGCTTGCCACATCCGACCATGATACGCGACCTTCGCTCCCACCTTGATCAGACGCTTGATGAGCCATTCCATTGACCGTTTCACTTCTTCGCCCATGAGGTAGAATTGCCGGACCATGCGCAGGAGGTTGTAAGCCAACACTCCCATGAGCAAGCGGGCCTCGTTGGCTGCGAATCTATAGCAACTCGTCTTGTCCCAACGCAGAGTGTTCTTCCCCTCTTTGATCCGATTCTCCACGTCCCCGCGTCTGTTGTACACCTTGACCACCTTCCCGGCGGGGAGCTTGGAATTGGTCACAATAAACCCGATCCGTGGGAAAAGCTCTCCGTCGTGCCACTCTATCTTGGCAACTACCCGGCGCTCTCTATCCCAAGTCTTAGGCTGGCGCCGGAGATCAACCAACCTGATCTGAACTCCGCTCTTGGGAGGCCGACCCACGGGACGCGTCAGTTACGAGTGGATGAGTCGGTTCAGCGCCGCATTGGCCGGCAGCCTGATGAAGCACGTGACCCTTTCGCGCTCGCAATACTCGTACACGCCAGGTCGGCAAACGCCGCATCGCCCCGAAGCCAGAACAGGATGAATCAAGACCGATACCGTTTCACAATCGGATCGAGGAACTCCAGAACACCATCGGCTGAATGCACGGCGCCGGGCCTCAGCTTCGCCCTCAGGCAGTCCCCGTCACTGGTGAACGCGAAGAGCCGGTGGAAGCAGTTCTTCCCGAAATGACCGTTGAACGCCACGTTCTCCTGCTTGCCGTGAGCCGGATCTTCCGTTGAATCAACGTCCACAATCAACCGCTGCTTCTTCTTGCGCTTCATGAGCGCGTCGTTGGACCTCGTCAGAGAGGCTTCGAGCGCATTCAATCCATCTTGGGTTCCCAGAACCTCATTCCCAAGCCTCGATAGCGGTCTATTTCATTCACCATATCATATGGTTGACCGGAAGAACATACTTTTCTTTGTTTACCCGCCGAATAATCCAGGTTAAACACCTCTCCCCTAAAAGTCGGCATCTTTGTTATCTCCGCGACCATGGCATCCCTCGGAGGATCACTGTATGCTCACTACGTGAAGTTCATTTCTCCGGACACATTCACTATCAACGAGTCGATCCTCTTCGTAGTCATGGTCGCTGTTGGGGGTATGATGAACGTGTGGGGCGCGGTGGTTAGGACCGTTCTGATGACGAGCCTACCGGAGAGCCTCCGGTTCTTTCATGACTTCGACATCTTTATATATGGTCCGGTCTTGCTCCTGATCATGATGTTCATGCCGGACGGCGTGGTGGGGCTGACGCACAGGCTTTCCGCGTCGATAAAATCCAAGCTGTCAAGGTGAAACGTGGCAACGATCCTATCGGTTGAAGGTGTCTTTGTGAGCTTCGGTGGGGTCATGGCCGTGGCCAACGTGTCCTGCGACGTGGGGCGGCAATCCGTCACATCCATAATCGGGCCCAACGGCGCCGGTAAGACGACGCTCATCAACGTTATTTCCGGGGCCATAACCCCGACGGACGGGAAAGTTATTTTCGAAGGACAAGATATCACCGCTCTTCCACCACACCGAGTGGCTGAGCTGGGCATTGCGCGCACGTACCAGAACTTGAGACTGTTCAAGCATATGAGCACCCTTGAAAACGTGATGGTGGCAAGGCACATCAAGACAAAGTCGGGTTTCTTCTCGTGCGCTCTCAAGCTACCCCTGAGCCGAAGAGACGAGAGGGCCATCCGCGAAAATGCTTGGGAATGCCTGGAGTTCGTTGGACTCACCCAATGGGCTGACATGGACGCGCTCTGATGTCGCGCCCCAGAATGCTCCTGTTGGATGAACCGTCGCTCGGATTAGCCCCACTGATCGTCGAGTTCATCTTCGAGACCATGAGAAAACTGAGAGCGGAACGTAATATCTCGGTCCTCATGGTCGAGCAGAACGCGCGGGCCGCGCTCCAGATCGCGGAGCGCGGCTATATCCTGGAAACAGGAAACATCGTCCTTGAGGATGTCTCATCCGCGCTGATCAACAATCCCGATGTTCAGAAAGCATTCCTGGGCGGCGCCATGACGTAGAGTTCGGATGATGGGTCCCCCGGTGTCCGAAAAGGGGTTCCCCGAACTATTTTCCAGACCTGCCGCGCCCTCAGACCGACCGGCAAGAACAATCCCCGTGAGCGTCATTGCCGGCTCGCCCAGCCGCGCATTCGGAGACGACCGCGCCTCGGGCGTGGCTGCGCAATCCGGCAACGGCGCTCACGCAGCTCAAGCGATTCCTGTCATCGCGCGCGGCGCGCATTACACCGCATTTGTGAAACGGATCAACTGGAAAACGACTGGGAAGGGGAGCCGCGGAACTTCGTCCGGCTGCAAACTCCCGATCTCTTCAATCAGCCGCTTCTTTCATCACAAGGCTCAGAGCGACCGGCGTGAAACGGTCTTCAAGATAAGATTCTTCTTGAGCCTGAGTCCCCACGGAAGGACCTCCGTCGCCGCGCGTGCTCTGGGGGCTTTCGCCGGGGAGTCGAGAGGTCTCGGCTTTGAGTGCGGCAGCCTGCTTTTTCATCATCCTCTCCTTTGCTTTCATCGATTCTTCTTGATCCATGTTGCGATTCGATCTCTCGCCGGAAATCGGGCCTTCATCATGGCCTGTACACGCGAAAGGGCCACGGGGGTTTGCCCGTGGCCCTTGTTTTCGCCTTTGGTCGTTTTGTCAGTCAGTTAGCAGAGCAGCGTCAACCCAGGGCAAACCTCCGCGAAGCGATTAACCAGCGGCGCCACCAGTTGTTATGCCCTGTGAATATCACGATTTCACCACTCCTGTAAGCATAAATCCAGAAAAGCCGACTTTTGTCAAGCTTTTTCAAAGCGGACCCCATGCTTCACCCAAGGGATCGGCCTTGCCGGAAAGCTTTCAGGTTGATGTCCACCAGTTTGGGTTTGAGAGACTCCTTGAGAACCTCCTCATAGGCTTCACCCGGCATGTCCAGGTACTTTGAGAGCACCCCAAGTAAGATCACGTTCACCACTCGGGGATTCCCGATCTTTCCGGCAACGTCGTCTCCTTTTACGAAGACCGCGTCCGGAACGCACTCCTTGATCTGTTGCAGAATGTCCGGAGGATACTCCTGCTGGCCGGTGAAGACAGCCGGAGGCAGTATCTTGTGATCGTTGACGATTACTTTGCCTTTCGCGGACAGGTACGGCCAGTATCGGATCGTCTCCAGTTGCTCGAAGGAGAGCAGCACGTCCGCCTCACCCGCCTTGATGATAGGAGAACTGACGGTCTTGCCGAACCTCACGTGGCTGGAGACCGACCCTCCTCGTTGCGCCATGCCGTGGATTTCGTTCTTCTTGACCTCGTGCCCCACGCGACCGGCGACCTTGGAAAGCACGTCGCTGGCGAGGATGATCCCTTGGCCTCCAACTCCCACTATCAACACGTTCGTGACGTTATTAGCGCTCATGACGCCTCCTCGATCGCATCGAACTTGCACAGCTCCATACACGTGCGACATCCGACACAGAGAGCCTCATTGATGCGGGAATAACCCTTGCGCTTGTCTCCTTCGATCTTCTTCTCCAACTTGACGAACTCCAGCGCGGGGCATCCCGTATTGATACAGGTCTTGCAGCCTTTGCACACGTCTTCTTTGATCCGGAGAGGCTTATCGGGCAAGATCCGATCCGCCTTCAGCAGCGCGCACGGCGCACGTGCGATGATGAGGGAAGGCTCGGCTGCTTCAAGCTCTTCTTTCACCACCTTCTCCAGTTCGATCACGAGATAGGGATTGACCGTCCGGATTCGTCGGAAGCCAAACGATTCAGCCAATTTTTCCACGTCTACCGATGTGGTGGGGTCTTCACGCAGAGTGTAACCCGTGCCCGGATGCGGCTGAGCCCCGGTCATGGCTGTGGTCCGGTTGTCCATGATGATCACGGTGGTCGAACCGCCGTTGTAAGCCAGATCGAGTAGAGGGGTCATGCCGGAGTGGAAAAACGTGGAATCCCCAATGACCGCGACGGCCTTGCCTTTGGCCAGATCGCCCAAGGCTCTATCCAGGCCGGAGGCTATCCCGATGCCCGCGCCCATGCATAGGCAGTGATCCAGCATCCCCATCGGAGGCAGGGCCCCAAGCGTGTAGCAACCGATATCGCCCGACACGTAAACCTTATTCTTCTTCAGAGCGCTGAATGTGGCCCGGTGCGGACAACCGGGGCACATGTTGGGCGGCCGCAACGGCAGCTCCATTTGAATGGCCGCGGCAGGCTTCGCGGACGATGAGCCCATGAGCGCGGCTTCAACCTTTTCCGGGGAGAGTTCGCCGCACAGCCCGGTCAGCTCTTTTCCTTCTACCTTGATGCCCATAAGCCGCACGTTTTCTTCGGTGATCGGGTCGAGTTCCTCTATGACGACCAGCCGTTTCACCTTGGAGGCAAACTCCTCAATGAGCTTCTTCGGCAGCGGCCAGGTCATGCCGAGCTTCAGAAAAGACGCGTCAGGCATGGCTTCTCGAGCATACTGGTACGCGATTCCCGCCGAAATGATCCCGATGGACTCGTCCCCCATCATGATCTTATTGTACGGAAAGGTTTCAGCGAATTCCGCGAGGTCTTTGAGACGTTGCTCCACCACCGGGTGGCGGCGCCGAGCAAACGCGGGGAGCATCACGTTCTTGGTGAAGTCTTTCTTCAGTCCCAGCTCACGAGGCCCTGATGTTCGTTTGCCCAGTTCCACCGGCGACATGGAATGACTCACCCTCGTGGAGCTGCGCAGGATGACGGGAGTATCGAAGTCCTCGCTCATCTTCAGCGCCACGGCCATCATGTCTTTGGCTTCCTGGCTGTCCGAAGGCTCCAGACAGGGCGCCTTGCCGAACCTGGCGTAATGACGGGTGTCCTGCTCGTTCTGGGACGAGTGCATCTCCGGATCGTCGCAGACTACGATGACCAGGCCGCCGTTCACCCCTGTGTACGACAGGGTCATGAACGGGTCGGCAGCTACATTGAGACCCACGTGCTTCATCACTGCGATGGACCTGGCGCCGCCGTACGAGCCCCCCGAGGCGACTTCCAGCGCAACCTTCTCGTTGGGCGCCCAGCCCGCGCGGATCTCGGGGTAATGCTGTCCGATGTTTTCCAGGATCTCCGTGCTCGGTGTCCCGGGATACGCGGAGGCCAGGATCACACCGGCCTCGTACGCCCCGCGGGCAATTGCTTCGTTACCTGACATGAGTTCTTTCACGGTTCCGTCACCTTTCTCAACTATCCGGTCTAACCGGGATTATTACTGAGCACCTGCCACTGATGAAAGGATCGATAAAGAGCGAACACGTGGTTCGGCGATGGTACCGGATTCTGAATCTTTGCAATGGCATTACGCGGATAGGGAAGCGTCCTACGGGTCATCCTAGCCCCGGTCGCGGGCCCTGTCAAGGTTTTCGACCTGTGTTCCTTGCGGTGAACATGCGCTCTTGGCCGCGGCCGCCCGTCCTTATGCCTTCGGCAGTGTGAGCAGCCCGGCCCCGCGGCTTGATTTTGCCTCGCAGCGGACTTATGGTGGTGGGCTGTGGCGATTGCTTTCGAAAAGGAGATCCAGGATGAGCGCTGACTCTTCTCCTCAAAACAACTTTAATCTCAGAATGCTGCTCGTCTTGTCCTTCGGCCATCTCGCCACGGATATCTGCCAAAGCGCGTTGCCGGCCGTTTTGCCCTTCCTAAAAGCAAAGTTGCTCCTGTCCTACACAACAGCCGGCGTAATACTGCTGGCTTCCAATATCACGTCCTCGGTAATCCAGCCCCTCTTCGGGTACCTGTCCGACCTGAAAGAAAAAGCGTTCATGCTTCCCATGGGATGCTTGTGCGCCGGACTTGGGTTGTCCTTTCTGTCCATTCCCGACCGTTATGGATTCGTCCTCTTGTTGGTAATCGTCAGCGGCCTCGGGATCGCATCGTATCATCCCGAAGGGTTCAAGACAGCCCGTTTCTTCACGGGAAGAAGGACGGCAACGGGATTGGCGGTATTCACGGTAGGTGGAAACATAGGCTTAGCGCTCGGCCCCTTGGCCGCAACCTTCATAACCACATATTTTGGCTTTGACTATCTTCCTTTGCTGCTCGCGCTCCCTCTGGTATTCGTGCTCTTACTGGCTCACAGTTGGCCTTTGCTCGCCCATGCCCGGACCCAATCCGTCGCTAGAGCGCGCTCGCTCCCCAGCCCGTCCAAGGCCGCATATGTCTCGGTCGGGTTGACGGTGGCCACGGTCATTATGAGGTCATGGACCCACTTCGGTCTGATGGCGTACATCCCCTTTTACTATATCGATTATGAGAAAGGGGATCCTCTCTATGCGGGCACGTTGGTCTCGGTTTTCCTCCTCGGAGGCGCAATTGGAACATTGGCGGGCTCGCATCTAGCGGACCGATGGGGTTACAAGCGGTACCTCATCCTCTCCTTGGCTCTCACCAGTCTGTTACTCCCCCTGATCTTAGTGACGCACGGTCTTATGCTGTTTGTAACTCTCGGAGTGGTCGGCATGGCGCTGATTTCCAGTTTTACGGTCACCATTGTCATGGCTCAGGAGCTGCTCCCCAACAACCTGGGCATCGCTTCTGGTCTCATGGCGGGTTTTGCCATTGGGACCGGTGGAATCGGCGTGACTCTTCTTGGAGTGATCGCTGACCACTTCGGCGCGCCGGCCGCGCTGAAGTCCATTATGCTGCTCCCGCTGATGGGCCTATTAGCAAGCTGCTTCATCCGGTTCCCGATCCGACGTAGGACCGAGGCGGCGCCGTGACAATTTGTACGTGAATTACCTGACGAAAAGGGACGAGGAAGTAATGGGGATGCGCAGGGAAAGGTGAGTATAGGGTAGGTGTTTTGCCTCGCGTTTCGCACTTTTTGGACAGCGGTTGGAGGTAATTTTTTTCGGTTTGGACGAAAGGGGACTGGTACGGGATCGGTCTTTGTGATAGAGCCTGGGCGCCTTGACAGGGAGGTGTCCGGCCATG
>Ga0194126_10012344_pt1 | contig 10827 bp, 5 predicted proteins | sample TA2KigC150mmetaG_FD_148641 | JGI IMG/M metagenome (GOLD analysis project Ga0194126, IMG submission 148641) | Freshwater microbial communities from Lake Tanganyika, Tanzania - TA2015035 Kigoma Deep Cast 150m | ecosystem: Environmental > Aquatic > Freshwater > Lake | place: Tanzania: Lake...
GCCAGGAGCTGATGGATGACGCCTACTGGTGGACCGAGTACTTCGGGTATGTCCCCGACGAGGACCGCCTAGCGATCGCCTTCGAGATCGAGCCCGCGGGCAACGCCATGGGCTCGTATCGCCAGATCGGATGCCAGGCGGCCTGCCACCTGCGGGAGACGCCGGCCTTCGGTCGCCTCGACTACGGGCGGCTCGATGTCTGGCAGTGGCTCGCCGCGCGGACGAATCCCGTTAGGGACCTCTTCGACCTGAACGACAACCCGGAGAATCCGCTCTACGGTCTTCCGGGATACCTGGACGACCTGATCTCCGACGCCTACTCGGGCCTCGTCTCCGATCCTGGGACGCCGAGCTACGTGCCGAACTTCGAGCCGGGGCGCAACGTTCCCCTCTACGTCTACCGCAACCGGGCGCCCGACGATCCGTACGCGTTCCCGCGCGATCCGGCCTCGTGCACGAACGTGATCGGCGAGCTCTGCCGCGCCAACAACGGCCTCGGCTTCGACTTCCTATGGAGGGACTACCCGGAGATCCCGGTCAGGCGCTTCAGCGAGTGCGACACTGCGTTTCTTGCTCAGCCGAGAGACGCCAGGCCCCGGGAATGGAGGCCTGGTGACTTCGTCCCAGGATGGATCGTCACCTATCCGACGGGCAGCAGAGCGGATGTCCACGGGAAGGGAAGCTGGGACAGGGTGCAGCCGACCGACCCGGTCGGTGTCTGGACTCTGGAGATCGGCCGCCGCCTGAGGACGGCAGATCAGATCCACGACGTGACCTTCTACCCCGACAGCAGCTTGACGTATGCCTTCACGGTCGCCGCGATGGACAACTCGGGCCGCGACCAGCGCGGCTCCGAGGTCCAGACGCTGCGCTTCGAGCCGAAGCCGGCGGGGAGGTGAAGATGCGACTTGCACGCTTCGGCGCAGAGTGGATCGCCGTTCTCGCGCTCTCGTGCGCCGTCTCGGGAGCGGGGTGGGCTCAGTCAGTCGACTATCTCGCCCAGGAGGCCGGACTGGCCCTCGATCGGACGCCCGCCTCGGCGAGGTTGGAAGGGATGGGGGGGCTCACGATTGCCGTCGCGGACGAGGGCAGGGAGCTCAACCTGAGCGACTACGGAAGGAACCTGGCCGGGTGGCTCCCGGATCGGGAGGGAAGGCGCTCCGATCTCTGGTTTAGGAGCATCGACCGAGCGGTCGATGTCCGCAACGAGCGGAACGTTCGGACGCGGACGCGGACTGGCCTCGTCGAAACGGGCGCGATCGCGTCGTGGAGCAGCGGGAGCAAGCGTCTCCTGGGCGCGGAGTACGCCTATGAGCGGCTCGAGACCGCTGTGGAGCGCGGCGAGCGCAGCCGCGACCGGGGCCCGCAGTGGGGCGGATTCGGCAACCAGCGGCTTGGCCCGCTCGTCGTCGGAGGCGCCGTCCACTTCTCCTCGGACGCCCAGCATCTGACGACCACCAACCCCTTCGGCATCTCGCACGACGGGTCCGGCGTGCGATACACCGGTGCCCTGGCCTATTTCAGGGGGAACCTGGCTGTCGGCGCGCAAGTGGAGCGCCAGGTGAACACGATCTTGGGGTATGGCCATGAGGTCTCACGCTTCCATGAGGATGAGCTCACATGGAAGAGGCCGGTCGGCATCTACTCCGCGGTCGCCACATTCAGTCCCGCGGCCTTGCTGCGGGGAGCGGTGAGGGCGAGCCTTCTTCGCATCGATGGACGGCAGGACGTCGATGTCAGCTGGGACTACCGCATGCCGGACAACCCTGGACGGGCCAACTACCGGGCGCTGGTGGGCGCGTTCGAGGAGGAGGTCCGAGGTGGGGAGATCGGTTCGAGGTGGGACGCCGACCTGACCGGCAGCATGCGCGCGTCGATTGACGGGGAGATCGGCTGGACCAGCGATCTGGTCACCGAGGGGGTGAACTACAAGGGCAGCCGCAGGGCTCTCGATAGGGACCGGGGCTGGACCCGGCTCGTCGGGGGACTGGGGTATGCGCTGGCTTCAGGAAGAGGGAGAGGGGGGGTCGAGGGATCCTTCCTCCGCACCAAGACCGAAGATCGGGTGGACGGCGGCGTGGAGGAGATCTCCGAGAGGCGGCTCGAGGTCAGAGCCGGGGCCGAATACCACCTCCGGGACGACATCGCCCTTCGCGCCGGGTATGCCAGGACGGTCGATGACCGGGACCTGGATGCCCCCCGAACCCTTCACACAGGCAGCGCGGTGACGATAGGGTTGGGCCTGATGCCGCGAGGGGGGCTCTTCCAGATCGATGCGCTGCTCCGTTACGGGTCGCTTGCGCCCGACTACGGCGGCGCGCCGAATCGTGAAGAAGAGGCTACATCTCTCGGCTTGGGAGCCCGATTCCTTCTGTAGCCGAGCGAGGCGGGGCCCGGGAGTCCTGCCGACGGCAGAGTTGCCGACGGCTCTTGACGTTCCGGGCGCGCAGGGCCTACAGTTTGGCTGGGGTTGGCGGTCGGGTACTCCCGAAGGGTTCTCATCACTTCATCGGGGTTATGGGGAAAGGAGCGCTTGAGCCATGAGACTGGCTGATCGGCTCGGCGTAGCGGCCGCATTCTGTCTTGCCGCATTGCTTCTCCTTCCAGGAGTCGTTCTTGCCCAGGGCACGGGCTCCGGCGTCGTGACCGGCAAGGTGACGGACTCTGAAGGGAAGCCCCTGGGTTACGCGAATATCGTGATCCTGGGCACCCCGTGGGGCGGGATGACGAATGACACCGGGGTCTTCAATGTCAAGAACATCCCGGTCGGCAACTACTCCGTCAAGGTGATGATGATCGGCTACGAGGACCAGCTGCTCTCCGATGTCCGCGTCGACCGGGGTGAAACGACGAACCTGACGTTCAAGCTCAAGCAGAAGGTGGTCGGGATCATGGACCTGGTCGAGATCACCGCGGCCCGAGAGCGGATCAAGATGAAGTCCACCCAGACCTCGCACGAAGTGCGCGCCTCTGATGTCGAAAACCTCCCTGTGGACGAGATGAGCGAGCTGATCGGGCTGAAGGCCGGAGTGGTCGCCCGGGGAGAAGCGCTCCACTTCAGAGGAGGACGGGCGGGGGAGGTGCAATACCAGGTTGACGGCGTCCCGGTGCGCGATCCGCTCGTCGGAACCGGGTTGAGTCTCGCGGCCATGGCCCTCGAGAGCGCGGACGTGATCATGGGGGGGCTGGACGCCCAGTACGGGAACGCGCAGTCGGGGGTGATCAACTACAAGACCAAGGAGGGCGGACAGAGCTTCGAGGGCGAGCTCCTCTATCTCACCGATGACTACGGACAGCCCGACAACACCTACGACAACCTCGATCGGATCTTTGTCGGGGTCGGCGGACCTTCTCCGGTGAAGGATCTGACCTACTACGTGTCCGCCGAGGGGACCTACTCCGACGAGTATCCCAAGACCGTGGAACGGCGCAGCCGCACGAAGCTCCTCAATTTCATCTCGATCGGCGACCGCAAGAACAACTCCCTGCGTCTTCAGGGGAAGCTCGCCTACCGGTTGGGCGCCTCGTACAAGCTGACGGCGGAGATGATCAACAACGATACGCGGCGCGATGGCTACTGGCACGCCTGGAGCCGCGAGGGATACGTCCAGACTTTCATGGACACGACCCGCACCGGCGAGATCATCCTGAGGCACGGCCGGTGGGCGCAGACCCAGGTCGACGACACCTACGTCTACTTCAATGCGGCGGAGCACACCCCGAACTTCAAGGACCTCTTCCAGCAGGTCAAGCTGGTCTGGACCCACACGATCGACGCCAGCACATTCTACTCGGCCAAGTTCTCCAGGAGCGGATTCAAGGCCGATAGGCGGGTTCTGGGGAAGCAGCCGTGGGAGTACGACGGCGAGAGCGGCCGCGACTTCTACTACAACTATTTCGACGCCGAGGCGAGCGACTACTTCGTCATCTGGGGCGACTACCCTTCATTCTCCAACCGCGAGACGAAGGTCACGACGGCGAAGGTGGATTTCACCAAGAAGTACAGGCGGCACACATTCCAGGGCGGCCTCGACGGGACCTACAACGACATGCGTTACCTTCAGGTCGATCGGCCCTACCAGACCAACGCCATAGGCGAGATCGGCCAGACGCGGACCCGCTATCACTACTTCAATCCGGAAGGGGCCATCTACTTCCAGGATCGCTGGGAGCACGAGGGGATGGTGCTGAACCTGGGGCTCCGCTACGACCTTTTCAGCGTCGGGGAGCAGATCGAGATCAGCGAGGTGACCGATCGGGTGAAGCAGCAGTTCAGCCCGCGGGTCGGGATCGCCTATCCGATCTCCGACCGGGATGTCTTCAGCTTCCACTACGGCCGCTTCTACCAGATTCCCGACAGGCAGTACATCTTCGACAACCGCAACATCTTCGATGGCCGCGTCCGCGGGAACGCGAACCTGACCAACGAGACGACGGTCTCCTACCAAGCCGGCATCCAGCACCTCTTCACCGAGCTCGTGAGCGGCCAGTTCAGCGTCTACTACAAGGACATCTTCGGCTTGGTGACGACGGACGAGTTCGCCGTGCTCGGATCGGTTGGGAACATCCCGCAGTACGTCAACAGGGACTACGCTTCGGCGCGAGGATTCGAGACCACGCTGACTCGTAGCTTCGGCAACAACTACGGGATGGAGCTGAACTACGCCTTCGGCGTTGCGACGGGCGTGGGGAGCGATCCGGACGCCCGCCGGTCGCAGAACTTCGTCTACCTGCCCGTTTCCGAGCAGCCGCTCGACTGGGACACCCGCCACACATTCCGAGCCCAGCTCCAGCTCGCGAAGCAGGGACAGTGGGGGACGAGCTTCGTCTGGCAGTTCTCGACCGGCTTCCCGTACACGCCGATCGAGAGGACGACCCGGCAGATCGAGCCCGAGGTGGTCAACTCCCGCAGGCTGCCGAGCGAGGCCAATCTCGACGTGCAGGCCGAGAAGTACTACACGCTCTGGGGCCAGAGGTTCAAGGTCTTCCTGCAGGGACGCAACGTACTGGACTCGAAGAACATCGGAGTGCTCGAGGCGGACAACGACATTGCGGGAACGGCGCTCCGAGGCAACGACTATAGAATCTACTACACGGAGACGGGACGCGCCGGAGGCGCCTACTTGGGCGACGATGTCAACGGCGACGGCATCGAGGACTTTGTCCCACTGAACGATCCAAGGGTCTTCGGAGACCCGAGGGCTGTCCGCGTGGGCGTGTCATTCAGCTTCTGAGCCAGGGGTTGAGGGGAGAAGTCGATCCATGCGAAAGAGAATGAGCGCGGGAGTGATCATCCTCCTCGCATTAGGCCTGGCGCCCTTGATCGGGGCGCCGGCCCGGGCCGCGGAACCCCCCGGGCAACGTTGGGGCCTTCCGGAGGAGAGCGGGCTCTACGCCATATCCCCCCCGAACATCTTCTACCACAATGTCGGTCTTCTCGAACTGATGATCACCAACGTCGGAATCATCGGGAATCCGAACTTCGTCGACTCCTATGGCGCCGGCTGGCGGGGGGGCGAGTACCTTTACGCGGCGAGCCTCTGGGTTGGCGCGATCGCGCCCGACAACCTGCCGTACGTCACGACAGGCGCCTACGAGGTCGAGTTCCGTCCCTCTTTGGACGATGTCGACACGATCTATCCGTCGTACGAGGGAGCGCCGCACGGGAATCGTCCCGGATTCTCGACGCAGCCCGACGACGACAACGACGGCTTGGTCGACGAGGACCCGCTCAACGGCAGAGATGACGACGGCGACGGCCCCGGTGTCGGAAGGCCTTGCGGTCCCGGGGTCGCCGGATGCGACGAGGACTACTCGGCGATCTCTCAGCAGATGTTCTCCTGCCAGTACTGGGACTACACGCAGGAGTCGACGAACCGCTACCCGGAGCATCGCCCCTTGAACCTCCGGGTCCACCAGGAGAGCTATGCCTGGTCCACGGAGGGTTCGAACGAGTTCATCGGCTTCGAGTTCAAGATCTACAACGATGGCTTCGAGGTCCTTCGCTCCCTCTACATAGGCTTCTTCGTTGACTCGGACGCGGGCCCCAAGGAGGTCCGGGGCTTCTACGGAGACGACGGCGGCAGCTTCTACTCCGAGGAGATCCAGTACGAGGACGCCTCCAACCGCTACACCTGCCGCGAGCGGGATGGATCGGACAACGACTGCAGCGTCCAGGACATGAAACTGGACATCTGCTACATGTACGACATCCGCGACAACGGAGCCGACGCCACCGGCGGCGACGTGGACGGGAACTTCGGCGGGATGTTCCTCGGCCACACGACCGACCCCTTCGGAGAGCGCGCCCCGACGCAGGTGGGAGTGCACACCGCCATCTTCTTCAGCGGGTCGGGAGCCTATCCTTCGGGGGACCCGAGGAACGACTTCGAGAGATACGACCTGCTGTCGAGAGGGCAGAGAGCGAGCCGCCCGACCGGCTCGCCGAGCGACTACCGCTACTGCTTCAGCGCGGGGCCGTTCCGCGAACTCGCCCCCGGCGACGTTCTGCAGTTCCAGACAGCCTTCGTGATCGGAAGAGGCTTCGAGCAGATGAAGAACAACGCCATCAACGCGCAGAGGATCTACAACGGAGCCTGGCGGGACGTGGATGGCAATACCTCGACCGGTCGCGGCGGATCCTGGCCGGTCGGAGGGCGCGAGACCTGCCTCTTCGTTCTGGATCCGACCCAGCCTCTCATCTGGCGCGACCCGTGCGACAGCCTGAGCCCGCAGACGATCCAGGTCAAGGACACCGTCTGCCTGCCGCAGAACTACGTCGATGACGACTGCACCTGCTGCACGCCCCTCTATCGGACCAACGAGGAGGCGGAGGTGCAGGGTTATGAGACGCTGATCCGTTGGGTGGGAACCGTGGCGCCTCCTCCTCCGGGAACGAACATCGATCCGATCAGCAATCCCGCAATCCAAGTGACGGCCCCGGGCGGCGACCGCAGGGTGATTCTCCAGTGGGACAACCTCTCGGAGCTTTCCGCCGACCCGATCCAGCGCAAAGTCCTCTTCACGGGATATCGGGTGTGGAGGGTCGAGGGATGGAGCCGGCCGATCGGCTCGACGGGGCCGAGTCCCGGAGACTGGCAGCTGATCGCCGACATCAGCAAGAACCCACCCGACCGGCTAGGACGGGCGAGCCCTTACCATATCTCCAAGTATGTCTGCAGGCCCGACGGTCTGACGCGCTGCATCGGCCCGGACTCCTTCCCCGAGCCGATTCTGACGGGGTCCGAGGATCCGAACGAGGATTCTCTCTATTACTATCCGGTCGGACGCTACCGCCTTGAGGACACGCTCGGGCTCAAGAACGGGATGGTCTACTTCTACGATGTGACCGCCTATAGCAGCTGGACCGACTCCGTGTCGGGCTACCAGGAGCTGGCGGGTCGTCCCACCGCCGCCGAGCGCGACGGCGTTGTGCCCCAGTGGCAGGCGGCCAACAAGGGGGGCTCTGTCTACGTCGTCCCGAACCCGTATGTCCGTGGCGGACAGCCGCTGGGTTGGGACCTTACGCCCTCCGACAGGGATCCAACCGGGACGAAGATCGCGTTTGCGAACCTGCCGCTGGCCGATTGCCGCGTGAAGATCTATACCCTCGCGGGAGATCTGGTACAGACGCTGGAGAAGGACTGCCGCGAGGACGGCAGCGGAACGGTCTTCTGGAACCTCATCTCGCGGCGCGGACAGGACATCGTTAGCGGGGTCTATCTCTACTCGGTCGAATGCAGGGATTGTCCCCCGGACGTCAAGGGATGTGGCAACACGCAAGTGGGCCGCTTCACCGTCATCCGATAGGGGGGCACGGCGATGAAAGGGAAGAGGAAGATGGTAAGCTCTCCCAGGGCGAGAAGCATCTCACTGCTGATCCTGGCGCTGGCGATTCCCGGCCTGGTTCATGCGGGTGAGGAGTTCGAGAAGGTGGGCACGGTCGGCGGGCAGTTCCTGAAGCTCGGGGTCGGAGCCCGCGCCACGGCGATGGGATCGGCCTTCGTGTCGGTCGCCAACGACCCCTCGGCAGTCTACTGGAATCCGGCAGGAGTGGCCCGGATTCAGAAGAACTCCGTGGCCCTGAACCACACCGCGTGGTTGGCCGACATCTCGTTCACCCAGGCGGTCTATGTGTTCCACGTGGGGTTCCTGCCCGGGACCTTCGCCGCGAACGCTCGGGCCCTCTACATGGACTCCCAGCCGGTCCGGACGGTCTATCGTCCCGACGGGGAGGGAAGGAGCTTCGACGCCGGCGATGTAGCCTTCGGCCTGACGTACGCCCGGTCTCTGACCGACAAGTTCTCGGCGGGTCTCTCGGGGAACTTCGTCCAGTCCACGCTGGCGACATACACCGCGTCGGCCTACACGTTCGACTTCGGGACCCTCTACGACACCGGGTACCGTTCGCTTCGGATCGGCATGTCGATTCAGAACATCGGAACCGACATGCAGTTCATCGATGATACCGTCAAGATGCCGACTGTTTTCAGGGTCGGGATGTCGATGAGCCTCTACGAGGACGCGATGCACAGGGTCGTCTCCTCCGCGGAGTTCAGCCATCCGCCTGACAACAACGAGCGGGCGAACTGGGGAGCCGAGTATGGCTTCAAGGAGTTCTTCTTCGTCCGCGGCGGCTACCTGTTCAAGTACGACCTCGAGCGGTTCTCGGCGGGTCTGGGGTTCAAGGTTCCCTCGAGCCTCAACTCCGAGACGTCGGTCGACTACTCGTACGTGGACATGAGCACCCTGGGCGGCGTGCACCGGGTCTCGGTGGACTTCCGCTTCTAGGACCGGCGGGGAGGGTCAGGCACTCCGCAGGCTCGGGAGCGCCCCCGCGCGGCTCCTCTGCGGCCGAGAGCGTCCGGGGATCGGGCATGCCACCTCTTTGGACCATGCTGGTGTTTGCGGGCATCCTCCCCTTCAGCGGGGGGGAGGATGCCGCCGTGTTGCCCGTTCAGGCGAGCGGCGATATCCGCTTCGACCTAGATGCGGCGCGCCTGGGCCCGCCGCCCTCTCCGGAGATCGAGATCTATCTCGGACTCCCGGCGGCGTCCCTGACCGCCTCTCCCGACTCCTCGGGCTGGACCCGGCTCCTGGTGGAGACTCGCCTCGAGGATGCGGATGGGGACGAGATCGGCGGCGCGAAGACCGACTCGATCTGGGTGGACCTCAATAGGGCCGCCGGTCGAGGGAGTTCCGTTCCTGAGCGGATCCTCTTGACGCTCCGTCTCGAGTCGCCCAAGGGCGTGCGCCAGCTCCGCGTGACGGTCCTGGACCTCTCCGGCAGAAAGCGGGGCCTCCTGGACGCCCTGCAGGCGAAGAAGATGCGGGGCGAGGCATGCGGCCGCTTCGAGGAAGATCGAAAACGATGCGGCCTCTCCGACATCGTCTTCCTGTGGGACATCGATCGATCGGAGGAGGGGGCGGACATCCCGGTTCGTCGTCGGCTCCTCCCCAACCCATCGAGGTTCTTCGGGCTCTATCACACATCCCTCCTCGCCTTCGCCGAAGGCCGAGAGGTGGATGCGATCGCCTACCGTGTTCGCAACCGGAAGGACGAGCGAATCGTCCTGCAGGGCGCCGACAGCGCCCTCGTCGCCCGAGATGGAACCGCCTCCTTTGTTCTGGCCGCCGATCTCTCGACCCTCGCAGCCGGGCTCTACCGGCTCGAGATCGAGGCAACGAGGGGCGGGGACTGCGAGGTCGGCGCGGACTTCCAGATCCTCTGGCAGGCTGAGTCGTGGAAGCGGGACTCCAAGGCGGCGCTCGAGGAGGCCTATGTCCTTCTGAACACTGTCGAGTACGAGAAGGTGCGGGAGATGTCGCCTGGCGAGCGGGAGGCCTATTCCGATGACCTGTGGCGCGCCCACGACCCTGATCCCTCCACGGGCAACAACGAGCTGCGGGATGTTTTTCTCGCGCGAGTCCAACACGCCGATCGTTTCTTCGGGACGGCGCTCAAGAGGGGGATGCTCTCCGATCGGGGTCGAGTGTTCATACGATTCGGTTCTCCTGACGAGATGACCAAGGAGCTCAATCCGCAGGATCTCGACCTCCTGGCGAACGTCTTCCCTGGGGAGACGGGCGCCGGCAACCTCGATGACATCTCCGGCTCGGGAAGGACGAATCCGCGGGACGACTTGACGCGCCACAGGTCGACGCACGACGCCCGGGCCTACGAGATCTGGAGCTACCAGGTTCGTGGGGAGCCGCTCTTCCCCGATCTGGAGCTCGGCATCCGAACAACCGGGCTGAAGTTCATCTTCGTCGACGATCTTGGATACGGGGACATGCGGCTGATCTACACGAACCAATCGGGGGCCTACTGATCGCGCCTCCCCCGGCGCCGATCGGGGCCGGGGCGGAACGCGGAGGGATGGGATGAAGAAGCTATCGCTGCGCGATCTCGAGGTCGCCGATCGCCGGGTCCTCGTGCGCGTGGACTTCAACGTGCCGCTGCGAGGTTCTGAGGTCGCCGACGACACGAGAGTGCGGGCGAGCCTTCCGACGATCCGGCACCTCATGGAGCGCGGGGCCCGAACGGTCCTCGCATCCCATCTCGGGCGACCCAAGAAGGGGCCGGACCCGAGCCAGAGCCTCGCTCCCGTGGCGCGCCGTCTGGCGAGTCTCCTGGGCTCGCCGGTCGATTTCGCGCCGGACTGCGTCGGGCAGGCGGCGGAGGAGGCGGCCGCGCGTCTCAAGCCCGGCGGTGTCTTGCTGCTCGAGAATCTCCGATTCCACCCGGAGGAGGAGGCGAACGATGCCGCCTTTGCGCGACAGCTCGCCCGGCTCGCCGAACTCTTCGTGAACGACGCGTTCGGCACG
>Ga0194126_10012347_pt1 | contig 10825 bp, 11 predicted proteins | sample TA2KigC150mmetaG_FD_148641 | JGI IMG/M metagenome (GOLD analysis project Ga0194126, IMG submission 148641) | Freshwater microbial communities from Lake Tanganyika, Tanzania - TA2015035 Kigoma Deep Cast 150m | ecosystem: Environmental > Aquatic > Freshwater > Lake | place: Tanzania: Lake...
TCTGCATCTATTGCCTTTTGTCGCGTTAAGGGTTTTCTGCAAAATTATTCTTAACAAAACAAGGCAATAGATGCTATTTCCATTTTTACTCGGCGGTTATTTTACCCACAGTTTTTGTTGTAGACCCAAAAATATTACCTATCGCTATTGTCACGGTACTTTTGTGCTCTTGCTCTGCTTACCAGAGGCAAACACGAATTGTAGCGGCGGGATCAAGTGGAGACGAGCATTTGCCTCCTATTTATGCGTTAAGGGAACAGCCACGTACTTCAATAACGAGTAATTGTGGAAGTAATATTATTGTTACGCTAGGCCCTTATATTTACATGCCGATGCCAATTGTCCCAAATATTTTCTTCCCATTTCAGTACCTGTACCAAGCAAACGTAAAAGCAAAAATTGAAGTGCAAATTGCTCAGCCCGTGGATGATGACCATGTTTACAGTATTAATTTGTCAGGCGAATACCCAATCGAAAAAATAAAATCCTACAAAGAAGAACATGATGAACATATCTTTCATGAATCTTTATTCTCCGTAGAAAAATCATGCTCAGAGATGGAAGGTTCTGTAATCTTAATAGAAATGCGTAATGAACACGATACTCTTGAGCAACGGAGAGTAAATTTTAAAACTTCTTATGTTCTATTCGTTGAGGGGCCCTAACAATCGGTTAGAGAGGGACGCGAAAAAAACCACGCCGCGCCCCTCATCCTTAGCGTTAGATGCGGTAAAACTGTCTAACAGGTTGTTGAAAAAGTCTTTTTGAACAGCCTGTTAAAGCCCCGCGCCGCTAAAAGGTATGGCCCTGAACATATCGGCGATGATATCTTTTTTTTGCACCCCCAGCTCATTGCGCAGAATCCCGACCATGCCCCCGACAAATCTGCGTGACCCGGAAGCAATAAAAACCGGGGCACTATAGGCCTGGGCCGCCTTGGCAATGGCTGCGGCATTGATGTGCTCGGGGCTTGTTATATACGTGATGCCAAGCGCGGGCAGTGTGCTGTGCAGCGCTGTCAGCTCATCCTTGAAAATCATCTCTTCATCGCGGTTTGCATACAGCAGCGTTGCCTTCAAGGCACCGGATGCAGCAGCGTGATGCAGCAGGGTTGCCCTGACCGGAGTTATGCCCAGGCCGCCGGCAAGAAACACATACTGCCGGGCGGTATCAAGCGCCCGGAAGCAGTCATACAGCGGCGACGGGCCGAAAGACCACAGCCTGTCGCCCGGCTGCATACTGAACAGGCTGCGCTTGAACGAGCTCGACTTTTCGCCGAAATAGCGGGTGGTAAAAGCGAAACCGTTTTCCTCCGGGGCTGAGCAGACCGTAAAAACCCGGGTCACACCCTTCAGGTCGAAGGGAAAATGCGGCTTCAGGAACATGAAATGCTGCCCGGCCTGCCACGCGGCCCGGGGCTTTTCAAACACGAAGGTATGGGCATTGGATGCTTCTTTTTTGACGTCCCGCAGCCTCAGTTTTCCGGTAAACATGGCGGTATCCATCCGTGCAGATGGTGAAGTCGCGCATGCTCCACGCCGGGAGCCGCCCGGGCGGGAACTGTTACCTGTTTAAATAGAGCGCGGTTTTGCTGCTGGTGAAAAAATCGTGAATGCCGTCGGCAATTGCCTCAGCCAGCAGCTGCTGATGTGCAGGGTCCTGCAGGCGCCGCGATTCCGCGGGGTTGCTGATAAAGCCTGCTTCAAAAAGAATGCCGGGCATTTCGGCATCAATCAGCACGCGCATGGGTGCGTGCTTGACTCCCAGATTGCGCATTTTTTTGTACCTGCCGGTGATGGCCGCAGTGAGCCGGTTGTGCACATAGCCTGCCAGCAGGCTTGAAATATTGGTTTTCTCGCCCTGCATGAGGTCGAATAAAATCATTTCAAGGTCGCCGATTTCTTCCGCTGTTGTAAAATTTTCACGGGCAGCCACGCGGCGCGCTTCGGCATCTGATGAAAAGTTGAGATAATATGTTTCGATACCATCGATACGCGCATCAACATGCGAGTTTCCATGAATGGAAATCAGAAGGTCGGCCCGGCCTTCAGTTGCGATCCGGGCGCGGTCCTGCAGGGACACAAACCGGTCCGCTGTGCGGGTCATGAGGGTGGTGTAACCCGGCTTTCTGTCCAGCACTTTTTTCAGTTCCAGGGCAATGGCAAGGCAGATATGCTTTTCCTTCAGGCCGCCATGCCCGATGGCGCCCGGGTCCCGGCCGCCATGCCCGGCATCAATCGCAATCAGATATGTGCGGGGGCCTTGCGCTGCAGGAGCCTTGGGTTTCGGCGCTGCCTGAACAGGCGGCAGTGGGGCAGGCTCCGCGCTGATCACCGGAGGCGCTGTGACAGCCTGCGGTTCCGGAGCGAGGGCAGCCTCTGCCGGCGGCTTTTGTGCGACCGGCTCCGGGCTCTTGTGCACGCGCGCGCGTATTTTCTCCGCATGCACAATAATCTCCAGCGCAGGCGGGCTGGCACGCTCAATGATGATATAGTCCCCCGCTGAAAGCGCGTGGTTCAGTTCCAGCACAACCCGGGCGGTGTGCGGATCATTCAGGGCCGAGCGCACTACGCCCACGAAAGCACCCTGCGAACGGATGTTCCTGTTTACACCCGGTGCAAACGTGGTATTTAAAAGATCAACATAGAGACGGCAGGGCAGGTTCGCACCGGGATTGCGCTCCAAGACATTGGCCTTAAATGCTGCCGGGCTGCTGAGGGATATGGTTATTTTTTCAGAAGTACCGTCAACTGCGTAGGAAATTGCGCGAATCCTGCTGGCCGCGGCGGCAGACGCCTGTGCGGGAGCCATACACAGCCCGAGCGCGGCAAAAAAAAGTGCGAAGCTGCACACCCGGCCCCGAAGCACGGCGGATACCGCAGGAATTGACAGGTACGGCAAAATCCCACAATGAGTAGTATTTCGGGCGGCACTGGTCATGCCGCCCAGTGTATCACAGTCACGCATATTGAACAACCAGGATAGGCGCGCGTTGACGAACAGCGCCGTCAGAAACACCCGGCATCGACAAAGCCCTAACGGCTTTTCAGCCAGTCCGCGTATACGCCCGATCCAATTGCGAAGGGCTGCCCGTCAATAACAACTTTTTTTACATAGACTTCCTTTTGAGCGGGCAGGGTTTCACCCGGCTTGGGCCACTGGTAGGAAACCCAGGCGCTGTCGTGCTCCCGCAGCGCGGCGAGATAGTCGCGCACAAATGCCCGGCCGCGTGCATCAACCGCGTTGATCACGGAGCGGCCCTCGAGCATGGGGAATGCCGGGTTAACGACTTCACGGCCATCAAACGATGTAACGAAAACATAGGTTTCGTTGAAATAATAATCGCCTTTTCGGTCGCGCAGCAGGGCAAAGCCCTGCCGGCCCCGTTTCTGCAGCATGGCGGCGGCATCGTCAACCATGTCAACAATAAAGGCCTTTTCCATAAGCATGGTATGGTCTCCGCTGCCGATGATGTACTCCGTGCCCGAAGGCGCGCGCGTGCGCACCACAAATGTCGTCTTCCACGTGGGATGCACGTCATCGGGTCGTGTCCACAGATAATGCGCCCAGCCTTCAGTGCGGGGCGGCTGCACTGGCCGCGTAAATATCTCTCCGAACGGCCTGCCGTTAAGGTCGGTAAGGTCAAAGACATTGATGCGTTCATTGTCGGGGTCGGGAGGATACACGTAGCGGTTACCGGCCGTATCGAGAACGAACACATACCGGCCGCCCTCGCGCCAGGGGCCCGAAGGCTTTTTGAAAAGAGCGAAAGCTTTTTCTCCCTGTTGCGAAACCAGCGCAGCCGCATCGCGCACAAAGGCCACGAGACGCCCGGTCTCCGGATGCTGATAATCCCCGGCTGTGCTCAATCCGCTGGTCAAAAGCACAACGGCCGCAGCAGCAGTACATGCACTGGTTTTTATATTCACAAGCCAGCCCCCTTTCTGCAAAAAATCACCTGTACACTTGAGCATTTTTCTTTTTACTGGAACCCTTCCCGTTCGTGGTGAGCTTGTCGAACCATGAACGGGTGTTTATGCGATACGTAGTCCGTTCGACCTTCGACAGGCTCAGGGCGAACGGGCTGTGTTTTTAATGCTGTCTTGAAGAAAAATGCCCTCGCCGCCCCGCAAGAATCACATATTCACCATCCGAGGTCAACAGGCAAAACACATTCCGCTCCGGCGGACTATTTTTTTGTTAGTGTGTCAACAAGCGGCACGCCGATTTCGCCGGGCCTGACGGTGCGGGATGTGTATCTGTCAATCAGAGGGCTGAGACTGTTCATGATGAGCAGTGCGTAGCAGACCCCTTCCGGATAGGCGCCATAGAGCCTGATAACCATGGTGATTATCCCTGCTCCGCAGCCGAAGATAATGCGGCCTGCAGGAGAAAGCGGACTGGTGACCGGGTCGGTAGCCATGAAAAATGCGCCCAGCATCGCGCCGCCCGCGCACAGATGAAACAGGGGGTCATGGCCCAGCGCCAGACACAGCAGCGCCATGGTGCCGAGCATGCCGAGCGGCGCATGCCAGGTGATGGTGCGCTTATACAGCAGATATGCCGCGCCCAGCATCAGGGCCAGGGCCGAGGTTTCGCCCAGGCTGCCGCCGACAGAGCCCAGCAGCAGCTGCACAAGCGGCGTGGTCTGGCCGTCGAGCGCAAGCGCGCCGAGCGGGGTGGCGCTGCTGATTGCATCAATTGCCGGGCCGGATGCCCGGCAAACAGGGGCCTGCCAGGCCGTCATCGGAGCCGGCCAGGCAGCCAGCAGAAAAGCGCGCCCTGCCAGCGCGGGATTGAAAATGTTATAGCCCAGGCCGCCGAACAGGTGCTTGGCGACAACCACGCCGAAAACAGCTCCGACAATCGGCACCCACAACGGCACGCCGGGCGGCAGGGTAAAGGCCAGCAGCAGCCCGGTGACAACGGCGCTGCCGTCCATGACGGTGATTTCCTCCCGCGTAAAAAAGCTGAAAGCAAAATCACGATAATTAAAGCTGCGGCATTTAAACAGTATCTGAACAGCTGCCTCGGTTACGGCTGCGGCAAGCATGCCGGCAAGCATGACCGCGAGTGAGCGCAGACCGAAATAATAGATGGCGCACAGCGCGGCGGGCAGGGCAGCCAGAAGCGCGTCAAACATCAGGCAGTGCGCGGTTTCCCCGTTGCGGAGAAAGGGTGTTGATGCGACGATAAGTTTATTGTCATTCATCTGCACATGTCCCGCTCATGAACTCAGGGTTTTAAATATATTAAAAATAAGCAAACTCTCGCGGCCCCTGGTCTGCAGCTTGCCGAGTTTGATGATTTCAACCAGCGGCAGCTGCGAGGGGCAGACATAGGCGCACAGTCCGCACTCAAGGCAGGACAGCAGCCCGCACTCAAGGGACCTGTTCAGGTCATGGAATTTAACCTGTTCGACCACAGCTATCGGAGTTATGCCCGCCGGACACACTTCAACGCATTTGCCGCAGCGAATGCAGGCGCAACTCTGGTAAAACCGCGATTTGCGCTCATCGGGAAGGATAAAACCGGCCGCGGCAAACAGGCCGCGCACCTTCTTGCCGATGCCCGCTTCAAGTGAATAGCGGGGCCCTCCCATCATGGGCCCGCCCAGTGCGACCCGGCCGGCGAAGGGAAATGAAACACCGGCGCGCCTGAGGATTTCAACAAGCGGCGTGCCGGCATGGAGCCAGACGGTCTGCGGCGCGGGCACGGCTGATCCGGCAATCGAGACGAGCTGCCTGATGTAGGGCTGCCCAAGCTCAAGCGCTTCATAAACGGCAAATACCTGACCGGGCCCCACAATGACCGCCGGGGCCGCCTGTCCGCTCAACCGCTGCCGAAAGCTCATAAGCGGCTGAAGCGTATCAGGCCAGGCACGCGCCACTGCCGTGAGCCGCACCCCCCTGACGCGGTCCGCAATCGCTTTCAGCCTCGCGCCCAGCTCCCGCTCGGCCGCGTGGACCAGCAGCGTAATCTCAGTATGTCCGGTTGCAGCCATGAGATGCCGCAGTCCCCCGGCAAATGCCTCGGCATGGTTCATGATAATAGCCGCGCGCGTGCTGATGGTGGGTTCGAATTCAGTGCAGTTCACCATCAGGGACCTCGCCGTGACGAGCGCATCAAAATCAAGCGGTACGCCCATGTCACGCAGAAACATCAGCCGGTCGCCGCTGAACTGCGAAAGCGGCACGGCCGGGGCGCTTTTCTGCTCCGGGGCCGCGGCGATCTCCACGGCAAGCACGTGCCGCTCGCCGCCGGCTTCATGGATGCGCTGCTCGACCGCCGTGACCGTGCCGGAGAAAGGCGCATGCACGGCCAGATAATGCGGCCGGATGCCCATGGTTCCGATCTGCTGCCCGGCCAGCACATGTTCACCGGTTGTTACCAGCACCTCGCAGGAATCCTCCGGCAGATCCTGCAGCGGCAGCACCACCTTTTCCGGGACAGGCATGTGCGCGCATGCCGCTGCCGGCACCGTTGTTCGGCCGTCCGATACAGGCGAGCGGGAGCGCCGCATAAAAGTGGGCCATAAGCCATCCATTATCCGGCTCCCCCCGTTTGCTGATAGGCCTTAAGTACGGCGCGGGCAAAGTCTTCAGCGCGCCGCAGCCGGGCCTTTGTCAGGGCCAGTCCGAACAGCGTTGTCGTGTAGTGAAAATTAAAAGGGCGTGCGCCGCGCCGTTCAAGCAGGGCTTCGAAATCAGCACGCACATGGCTGCGCGAAAAAGGAGCAGCGCCCGTAAAAAACCCGGCAACGATTTTATTTTCAAGATTCTCGCATTCACGGATATAGCAGGCCATAAAAGGGTGCACGCGCATCACCATGGTCCATCCGCCCAGAAAAATGAGATCATAGACTTCCAGATCAATCGTAAAGGCAGGGCAATACGTCTGCTGCAGCCCGATGGGATTGAGATCCAGCCTGAGCATATCTGCGCTTCCACCAAGGCCGCGCTGCACAGCCTGCGCAACGCGCTCCGTCGTACCGGTTTTTGAGCAGTATACAATAATCGACTTCATCCCGGCAGCGCCTCCACGGTATAGCTCTCCTGAAGGTCTATAATAATCCCGCGCGGGCAGATCCGGATACATTCGCCGCAGGCGGTGCACAGAGCGTAGTCTATCTCAATATGTCCGTCTATGTGCGCGATTGCATTATGCGGGCAGACCTTGACGCATTGCAGGCATTTAATACATCCCACCGTGCAGACCGCTCGTACGACAGAGCCTTTGTCCCGGGAGCTGCAGGCCACATGCGCACGCGCTGAGGCCGGTACAAGCCGGATAATATGGCGGGGGCACTCCCGGACGCATTTGCCGCACCCGGTGCACACCTGCGGGTCAATGCGCGGCGTAAGGCCGCGCGTATGGGTAATCGCGCCGAACTGGCAGATTTGAAAGCAGTCGCCAAAAGCCATGCAGTTATATTCACAGGCATTGCCCCCGCCGCTGTAATATGCGGCGATACGGCAGGATTGAAAACCGCCGTAGGCGAACAGCTTTTTTGAGACCGGCCCGCCGTAGCATTTGATCACCGCTACCTGGCGCTGCCGCAGATGCACCTCCCGGCCCATGAGCCTGCCGATTTCACTCGCCCCCTCTTCGCGCAGCTGCACGCACAGATCGGGCGTAGCGCCCTCATTGACAATGCGGGAGGCGTACACGAAACACGACGGGCTGCCGCACCCGGAGCAGTTGGCCCCGGGCAGCACTGCCTCGATTTTTTCAATGCGCGGATCGACCTTTACCGCGAAGACCCGGGAGGCGAGGGCAAGGGCGGCCCCGGCCAGCAGCCCGCAGGCGCACAGAATTAAAACCGAAACAGCAATCGTTCCCATAGCCGTGCTACCCTGCAAACAGACCCTGAAACCCGAAAAAGGTCAGGGCCATCAGACAGCCTGTTATAAAGCAGATCGGCACTCCCTGCATGGCCAGCGGAACCCGGCTCATCTCAAGGCGCTCGCGAATGCCCGCCATCATGCAGATAACCAGCGCGAACCCCAGTCCGCCGCCGAACCCGTGCACGATCGCCTCACTCAGGCTCATCTGCTGCTTGATGTTCAGCAGACACACGCCCAGCACGGCGCAGTTGGTCGTAATCAGCGGCAGATAGATGCCCATCACGCGCTGCAGCATGGGGCTCAGTTTTTTAATGACCAGTTCAACGAACTGCACCAGGGTCGCAATGACCAGAATGAACACGATCGTCTGCAGATACATGACCCCGAAGGGTATAAGCACATGGTCGTTCACCGCCCAGGTCACGGCCGAGGCCGCCGTCATAACAAACGTAACAGCCGCTCCCATGCAGGCTGCCGAGCGCAGATCCCGGGACACGCCGAAAAACGGGCACAGGCCCAGAAATTTGGCCAGAATAAAATTGTTGACGATCATCACGCTGAAAAACAGGGCAAGCAGCTCCATGATCACGGCCCCCGTTTCTGCGAAATATAGTTAATCAGGCCCAGCAGCAATCCCATGGTGAGAAAGGCGCCGGGCGGCAGAATCATGATGATGACCGGCGATTCTGCGAGCACCGGCACGCTGAACCCAAGCAGAGTACCGGTGCCGAAGAGTTCGCGCACGCTGCCGATCAGGCTCAGCGAAGCGGTAAACCCGATGCCCATGCCGAGCGCGTCGATGACAGCCGCACCCACAGGCGCCTTGGAAGCAAAGGCCTCGGCCCGTCCCATGATGATGCAGTTCACGACGATCAGGGGAATAAAAATGCCGAGAGCGCTGTGCAGCCCGGGAACAAACGCGGCCATGAGCAGATCAATCACGGTCACAAAGGTTGATATGATGACGATGAACGCCGGAATGCGCACCCGGGCGGGGATGAAACCGCGCAGCAATGAGATGGCGGCATTCGAGCCCAGCAGCACGAATGTTGCGGCAAGGCCCATGCCGAGCGCATTGGCAAGCGATGTGGTAACAGCCAGCGTCGGGCATATGCCCAGCACCAGCCGGAAGGTAGGATTTTCCCTGATGATTCCTCTGAGCAGTTCTTCTCGGACGGACATCAGGGCCCCCGGTGCGCTTCAGCCTGAGCGCTCAGTATGCGTGAACGGTTGGCGTTAAAAAAAACAGCCTGTTTCCGTACGGCCTGCAGCACCGCCGCCGATGATATGGTCGCGCCGCTCACCTGATCAATGGTGCCGCCGTTTTTTTTCAGATCCCATGCGCTTGCATCCGGAGCGAGCCCGGAAAACTGGGAGCGGAATGATTCTTTCGTGATGTTGGCGCCCAGGCCCGGGGTTTCGCTGTGGCTGATAATGCTGATGGCGCTGAGGCTGCCGTCCGGCAGCAGACCGACCATGACGTCAATGGGCCCGCCGTAGCCGTCTGCAAAGGCTTCAAGGGCAATGCCGCGGATGCGTTGTCCTTCTGAAAGCAGAAAGACCTCCCGGCAGGCCTCAGCATTGTCGTCGGCACACACCTGCATGCTCGATCCTTCCGTACCCCCGCCCAGCGGCAGATCCGGGAAAACCGCCGCGACTGCGCGCTGTTTTTTGAGCTGCTGCTGCCGGGCAATCGGCTCTTTCGTCAGTTCATAGACGCTTCCGAGCGCAAGAGCGGATGCGCAGCAGATAAGGCCAAGAATGATTGAAAGTTTGAGAAGTTCCTTCATGGCGGTGCTTCAAAGAAGAGATGCGGGCTTTTCGCCGTATGCCGGTTAACCGCTCCAATCTCTTTTTAAAGGTTGCCTCACAGTAGCGCGAAGGATGGTGCGTGGCAAGTAAAAATTTTGCGCGCGTGAATTGCTCCGGTAAGCGCCGGGTGAAAATTTTGAGTGCGGAGAAAAGGGTAAAAATATACAGGTAGGGGCGGTTCGCGAACCGCCCCTACGATACCGCCGCGATCAAACAATTTTGGAGGCTTTTCATTAAATATGCAGGAAACAGCGCTCAAGCGTCGCGATCAGGGCGATATCGTGCTCGGCGGCCGCCTCGATGACGGCGGCGTCATTCAGAGAGCCTGCCGGCCAGATCACCGCGCACACCCCGAGGGCGGCAATGGTATCGATGCAGTCGCGCTGCGGGAAAAAAGCATCCGATGACATGACCGAACCTTTGAGGTCATGGCCTTTCTTGACCGCCTTGTCAATGGCCTGCTCGACCGCGCCGATGCGCTCCTGCTCGCCGGTGCCCACCGCGATCGCGGCCCCGTTTTTGACAAACACGATGCCGTTTGAGCGCACGTTGATGTTGATGTACCAGGCGGTCAGGCAGTCCTCGATCTCCTGGCTGGTGGGCTGGCGGCCGACCACATAATCCTTGCCGTTGTTCTTCTCCGGATCGCTGTTGGGAATCATCGGGTCAACGATCAGGTCAGCAGCGCTGCGCACACGGGTCAGGTAGGGGATTTCAAACGTCAGGGTGCCGTCAACCAGGTTGCGGATATTGTACAGGCCCGTGATGTCATCGCCGATGAATTTCGGCAGTTTGTCGAGATTGTCGACCCGGGCAACGCGGATGGCATTGTTGCGCTTCTTTGTTCCCTCGTTGCGTTTGAGCACCTCGAGGGCCTCGGAAGAAAACGCAGGCGCGATAACGCCCTCGATAAACGTCTCCATGATCGCCTCGGCGGTTGGCCCGTCAACCTCGGTGTTAAAGCCCACAATGCCGCCGAACGCGCTGCGCGCATCGCAGTCGCGGGCAATGCGGTAAATTTCTTCAAGCGGCTCGGCATTGGTCTGCACCTTGAAGCCGCAGGGGTTGACATGCTTCATCACCACGCAGGCGGGCCTCGAGAAAAACTTCAGCGTGTTCAGGGCCTGGCTCATGTCCTGCAGATTGGTCAGTGAAAGACCGGCCTT
>Ga0194126_10012350_pt1 | contig 10823 bp, 7 predicted proteins | sample TA2KigC150mmetaG_FD_148641 | JGI IMG/M metagenome (GOLD analysis project Ga0194126, IMG submission 148641) | Freshwater microbial communities from Lake Tanganyika, Tanzania - TA2015035 Kigoma Deep Cast 150m | ecosystem: Environmental > Aquatic > Freshwater > Lake | place: Tanzania: Lake...
GATACCAAGGCCGATTCAATCTCCATGGTGCCCAGGCGATGGCCCGACACATTCAGCACATCGTCGATACGACCCATGATGGTGAAATAGCCGGTCTGAGGATCGCGAACCGAACCGTCGCCAGCCAGGTACAGGCGACCGCCCAATTCCTCGGGGTAATACGACTTTGTGAAACGCTCCGGGTCACCCCAGATGGTGCGAATCATTGACGGCCACGGCTTCTTGATGACCAGAAAACCGCCCTGGCCCCACGCCACATCATGGCCAGCCTCGTCCACGATCTCGGCCATGATGCCCGGGAAGGGCAGCGTGCAGGAACCCGGCACCGTGGGCGTAGCCCCCGGCATGGGGGTAATCATGTGGCCGCCGGTCTCGGTCTGCCACCAGGTATCCACAATCGGGCAACGGCCACCGCCAACCTGTTCGTGATACCACATCCAGGCCTCTGGATTGATCGGCTCACCCACCGTGCCCAACAGGCGCAGGCTGGACAGATTGAACTTGCCGGGATGACACTCGGGATAGCCTTCGCCCAGCTTGATCAGGGCGCGAATAGCCGTCGGCGCCGTGTAAAAAATACTGACCTTGTGTGCCGCGATCATGCGCCAGAAGCGGCCCGCATCCGGATAGGTCGGGACGCCTTCGAAAACCACCTCCGTCCCGCCGCAGGCCAGCGGCCCATAGGCCACATAGGTATGCCCCGTGACCCAGCCGATATCCGCCGTGCACCAGAACACATCGTCCGGCTTGAGATCGAAGGTCCACTTCATGGTCAGCACCGCCTGCAACAAGTACCCCGCCGTGGAGTGCTGCACGCCCTTGGGCTTGCCGGTGGAGCCCGAGGTGTAGAGCAGGAACAGGGGATGCTCGGCCTCGACCCATTCCGGTTCACAGGTCTCTGACTGCTCCGCCACCACCTCGTGCCACCACAGGTCACGACCAGCGACCATGGCGCAAGCCCCCCCGGTGCGCTGATAGACGATGACCCGCGTGATGGTCTCGCAACCGGCCATGGCCAGAGCCTCATCCACCGCCGGTTTAAGCGGAATGTTCTTGCCGCCGCGCGACTGTTCGTCGGCGGTGATAACCATCACTGCACGAGCATCTTCGATGCGGTCTTTCAGAGACTGCGCAGAAAAACCACCAAACACGACAGAATGGGTCGCGCCGATACGGGCACACGCCTGCATGGCGACCACCCCTTCAATCGACATCGGCAAATAGATGACCACACGGTCACCCTTCTTGACCCCCTGCGCCTTCAAGGCATTGGCGAATTTACCGACGCGCGCCAGCAGTTCCTTGTAAGTGACCCGGGTGACCTGGCCATCATCGGCCTCGAAATGGATCGCCACCTTGTCGCCCAGGCCCGCCTCAATATTTTTATCCAGACAGTTGTAAGAGACATTCAGGCGGCCATCCGAGAACCACTGATAGAACGGCGCATTCTTCTCATTCAGGATCTCAGTAAAGGGCTGCTTCCAGGCCAGATGTTCCCGGGCCAGGCGCGCCCAGTAGCCCTCGTAATCGACCTCTGCCTCGGCACAAAGGGCCCGATACGCCGCCATGCCAGAGATCGTCGCCTGATTGACGAAGGTCTCCGAGGGAGAAAAGATCCGCGTCTCATGCGCGACAGATTCGATATTTGACATAGGCTACGACTCCTCTACAGCATCCAAAAAAGGGCACTCCCCCCCGGGAAGGTGCAAAATAAGACAATTTCACCCGATTGACAATCACAACCCGTGAACGCCCCGTGACATTCATTAATCGCATTGATCGCGCCGCCCAACACTCTCGCTGGCTAACCGCCCGTTTAGCGGCCCACCCGGGTCTGCGCGAAAGCCTGACGGAGACGATTGAACAGCCCTTCAGCGCGGCTGAAATGGCCACCGCGCTGGAGGCCCATCTGGCGACACACGCTGACCTGGGCATCGCCTTGCGCCGACTCCGTGAGGCAGTCATGGCCCGGCTCGTGGTACGCGACATCAACGGCCTCGCGGATCTCACCGAGGTCACCGGCACCTGCACCGACCTCGCCGAACTCGCCGTCCAACGCGGCGTCACCCAGATCCACGCCGAACTGGCCGCCCTTCACGGCGAGCCGCTCGACAGCGACGGTCAGCCACAGCAACTGATGGTCATCGGCATGGGCAAACTGGGCGGACGGGAGCTCAATGTCTCGTCCGATATCGACCTCATCTTTGTTTACCCCGAGGGCGGCGAGACGGCCGGGCCGCGTCGTCTCGAAAACCACGAATTCTTCACCCGCCTGGGCAAGCGCCTGATCACCCTGATCGGCGAGGCAACCGCAGAGGGTTTCGTGTTTCGCGTGGACATGCGCCTGCGCCCCTATGGAGAGGGCGGCCCGCTGGTGAGCAGCCTCGCCATGCTGGAGGAATACTTTTACACCCAGGCGCGCGAATGGGAACGCTACGCCTGGATCAAGGGCCGGGTCCTGAACGGTGGGAAAACCGACGCCCTGGAGGCCCTGCGGCGCCCCTTCGTGTTCCGCAAATATTTTGACTACGGCGCCTTCGCCGCCATGCGCGACCTGCACGCACAGATCCGCCGCGAAGTCGTGCGCAAAGACCGCGCCGACAACATCAAGCTCGGGCCGGGCGGGATCCGCGAGATTGAATTCATCGCCCAGGTCCACCAGTTGGTACGCGGTGGGCGCGAACTGGCGTTGCAAGCGCGCCCCACCCGCCAGGTGCTTGACCTCCTACCCGGTGCCCAGTTGATGCCGCAGACCACGGTAGACCGGCTACAACAGAGTTATCGTTTCCTGCGTACCCTCGAGCACCACCTGCAATATCTGGATGATGCCCAGACCCAGGAACTTCCCACTCGCGACGAAGACCGCACACGCATCGCCGAGGGCCTGGGCTTTTCCGACTGGCCCGCGTTTTACGCCCATCTCGCTACGCTACGCGACGAGATTGCCGGCGAATTTGCCACCCTGTTCGGCACAGAAACCCAGAGCGAGGCGACCGATCATCCCCTGGACGGGCTTTGTGAGAGACCCGAGGCGGAGGCCCTCCAGTCCCTGGCCGAGCGCGGCTTTACCGATCCGGCGGCGAGCTACCGGCAACTCATCGCCTTGCGCACCAGCAGCCGCTACCACGCCCTGCCCGCCGCCAACCAACTGGCTGTGGACGCCCTCCTGCCCCACCTGATCTCAGCCGCCAGCGAATTCGCCAATGCCGACGACACCTTGTCACGCATGCTGACGCTGCTCGACAGCATTTGCCGCCGCGCGCCTTATCTGCGTCTCCTGAGCGAATACCCGAGCACGCTGATCCAGATCGCCCGCCTGTGCAGCAGCAGCCCCTGGGCGGCGCAATACCTGACTCGCCAGCCACACCTCCTCGACGAGCTGATCGACGCCCGTTTGCTCACAGACCCGATCAACTGGGCCGAGGCCCGGATCGGTCTGGAGGCCCAACTCGATGCCCTGGCCGGCGACACCGAGCGCGAAATGGATGCCTTGCGCCACTTCAAGCAAACCCAGACCCTACGCCTGCTGGCACTCGACCTGGCCGGCGAGCTGCAACTGGAGATCCTCTCCGACCGTCTCACCGAACTGGCTGATCTGTTACTCGACATTACGGTCGATCGCGTCTGGCGTGAATTGTCGCGCCGCCATTGTGAGGTCCCGGCCTTTGCCGTCATTGCCTATGGCAAGTTGGGCGGCAAGGAGCTCGGCTACGCCTCCGACCTTGATCTGGTCTTCCTGTATGACGATGCCCATCCGAATGCCCAGGACACCTATGCCCGCCTGGCCAAACGGCTCAGTGCCTGGATGTCGGCGGTCACCCCGGCGGGAATCCTCTACGAAACGGACCTGCGCCTGCGCCCTGACGGGGCCTCCGGCCTGCTGGTCAGCAGCGTGGCGGCCTACGCCGACTACCAACAGCATCAGGCCTGGACCTGGGAGCATCAGGCCCTCACCCGCGCCCGCTTCTGTTGTGGCGATCGCGCGATCGGCCAGCAATTCGAGGCCATCCGCGAGGCCATTCTCGCCCTGCCGCGCGATCCGGAGCGCTTGCGCACAGAGATCCTGGAAATGCGCCAGAAAATGCATGATGGCCATCCCAACCGCAGCCCGCTGTTTGACCTGAAACACGACCCCGGCGGCTTGGTCGATTGCGAGTTCGCCGTGCAATACCTGATTCTTGCCCACGCCGGGCAGCATCCAACCCTGCTGACCAACTGCGGCAATATTGCCCTGCTCGCCCGCGCCGCCGAGGCCGGCCTGTTGCCGATGGCCGTCGCCGGGCCCGCCGCCAACGCCTACCGCGAACTGCGCCGTTTACAGCACCAGGTCAAGTTGCAGGGTGCCGAAACGGCACGCATCCCGCGCGCCGATGTCGGCCCCCTCCCGGAGGCTGTACAGCGTCTATGGCAAACGGTCTTTGGCGGATAGATCTTTGGGGAACAGGGCGGCTGCGCTACAATCGGCGTTCAACCTTTATAGATTTCTGGAGTTTGCATCATGTCCATGGCCGACCGCGACGGCGTTATCTGGTACGACGGAAAAATGGTTCCCTGGCGCGAGGCCACCACCCATGTGCTGACCCATACGCTGCATTACGGCATGGGCGTATTCGAAGGTGTGCGTGCGTATGAGACCCCGGGCGGCCCGGCCATCTTCCGTCTGCAAGACCATACCGACCGCCTGTTCCGCTCGGCCCACATCCTTGGCATGAAGCTGCCCTTCTCCAAGGACGAGATCAATGCGGCGCAACTCGCCGTGGTGCGTGACAACGGCCTGAAGTCCGGCTATCTCCGGCCGATGGCCTTCTTTGGCCCCGAGGCAATGGGCATCTCCGCCAAGGCCCTGTCGGTGCATGTCATCGTGGCCGCCTGGCCGTGGGGCGCCTACATGGGCGCCGAGGCGCTGACCCAGGGCATCCGTGTCAAAACCTCGTCCTTCAGCCGCCACCATGTCAACATCACCATGTGCAAGGCCAAGGCCAACGGCAACTACATGAACTCCATCCTCGCCCACAAAGAGGCCGAGATGGATGGCTACCAGGAGGCGCTGCTCCTCGATGTGGACGGCTTTGTGGCCGAAGGTTCGGGTGAGAATTTCTTCCTGATCCGCAATGGCACGCTGTACACGCCGGACACCACCTCGGCCCTGGAAGGCATCACCCGCGACACCATCATCCAGTTGGCAGGCGAACTCGGCATCCCCGTCGTCGAAAAACGCATCACCCGCGACGAGGTGTATTGCGCCGATGAGGCCTTCTTCACCGGAACCGCCGCCGAGGTCACCCCGATTCGCGAACTCGACAACCGCACCATCGGCAGCGGTTCACGCGGGCCGATCACCGAGAGGCTGCAAGCGCTGTATTTTGATTGTGTTCAGGGCCGCTCCGCCACGCACGCCGGCTGGCTGTCCCCTGTGTAGGAAACCCCGCCATGTCCACCGAACACATCGTCACCGTTCAGGCTCACCAACTGCCACTGCATTGCCCTACGCCCGAGCAGGCCTTGTGGAACCAACACCCGCGCGTCTTCATCCGCCTGACCAACGGACAACCCACGCGTTGTCCCTATTGTGGAACCCAGTACCAACTCGCCGAGGGCGCCCCCTCGCCAGGCCATCACTAACGCTCGACACGGGAGGCCAGCATGACCCGAAACATCATCCCGATCACCCTGTTGGCACTTACCCTTACGGCGACGACCGCGCACGCCGAGGCATCGGCCAATGACCCGGCACAGGCCGCTCGCGTCCGGCAGGCACAACTGATGTCGGCCATGTTCGATCTGCGCAAATCGCGCCTTGGCTTTGAAGAAACCGTCACCGCCATTCGTCAATCCGCGGCCAAGAAGGGGTGGCGCGTCGGCCCCACGCAAGACGCCCAGGCCGACATGATCCGCGCCGGGATCAAAGACGCACCCCGCATCAAGGTGGTTCCCACCTGCCCACCGGAGGCCAACCAGCGCCTCGCTCATATCAGTCAAGTCTCAGGAAAACCCATCCCGCCCCTACCCTGCCGCGTCACCGTGCTGATCGACAAGGACGGTCAGGTTCAAGTGATCAAGATGAATACGGCCCACCTGGCCCGCGCCGCGAAGATTGACCAACTCGCCCGGGTCATGGGCGAGATCGCCGCCGAAGAAGAAGCGATGCTGAAGGGGATTGTGGAATAAAGCGGCCGTCAGGCGGCCGCATTTCCCTTAAGCCGTTTTTGAATAACGCGGACGGATAACGGCGCCCGGCGGGGCGATGTCCTGACGCAGGTAGTGGTCAAAACACATGGCGATATTGCGCAAGAAACGCCGGCCAAGATCGGTCACGCGCAACACGCCGTCGTCCAGGGTCAGCAAACCATCTGCCGCCTGCGCCCTGAGATCCGGCAACGCATCCGCGAAATAGTCCCAGCAATCAATTCCCCACGCCGCCGAAAAGGCCGCACCGTCGAGTTCCAGATCGCACATGACACGGGTGATCATGTCGCGGCGGATCTCGTCATCGCGGGTCAGACGCAGGCCGCGCTCAACACACAGACCGCCCTTCATCACCTCTTCTTCGTAAACCCGTAGCGTCTTTTCGTTCTGCACATAGGTGGTCTTGGTCTGGCTGATGCTTGAGGCGCCAAACGCGTAGATATCGCAATCCTTGTGCGTGGTATAGCCCTGAAAGTTGCGATACAGGGTCTTGGCCCGCTGCGCGACGACCATCTCGTCGGTGGGCTTGGCATAGTGGTCAAGGCCGATATTCACATACCCCGCCGCCGACAGGCGATCGTGGATCAGGTTCTGCAACGCAAGCCGGGTCGCAAAATCAGGCAGGTCGGACTCCGCGATCAGTTTCTGATGCTTCTTCATCCACGGCACATGGGCATAACCAAAGATGGCAAAACGATCCGGCGACCAATCGAGCACCGTATCCAGCGTCTGGGCAAAACTGGCCACATTCTGATGGGGCAGGCCGACGATCAGGTCCATGTTGATGCTGGTGAACCCCAATTCACGCGCCCAGCCATAGACCTCGGCGATCATCGCCGTCGGCTGCACCCGGTTGACCGCCGCCTGTACCTTGGGATCCAGGTCCTGCACCCCAAAGGAGAGACGGTTGAAGCCCGACTCGCGCAGGGCCACCAGATGCTCTCGCGTCAGTTCGCGCGGGTCCGCCTCGCAGCCCATCTCGGCATCCGGCGCAATCGTAAAACGCTGGCGGATGGCGGCCATCAGGCGGCGAATATCGTCCGGCTTGAGATAGGTCGGCGTACCGCCACCCCAGTGCAACTGGTGCACGCGCCGCGTCTTGTCCACCAACGCCGAGACGGTGTCCATCTCGCGCTCCAGACAATCGAGATAGGGTGCAACCCGCTCGTAATGCCCGGTCGCCACCATGTTGCAGCCACAGTAGTAGCACAGCGTGTCACAGAACGGGATATGGAAATACAGCGAGATGCCGCGCGTCAGATCCTGACTGGAGGCGATCTCAGCCCGCCATTCGGCCTCGCGGAAACCTTCGTGAAAATACGGGGCGGTCGGATACGAGGTATAGCGCGGGCCTGCCTTGCTGTATTTCTGGAGCAGAGAAGTAAGGTCGGACATGGTCTGTAATCAATGAGCGTTGGGATGATTCTAGCAGCATGCCATCCCTATCTGTACGCAAACGGCCTTGATCTCGCCAAACCCAGGGTACGAAAAGACTAAGCCTGGCGCAAAGAATTTCTTGCAATCAACAGAATATTGCCTATCATCAAGGCACCTCCCTGACCGTCGCAACGACGGTTTTTCCACGGCACCGTTCTTCGGTGCCGTTTTTTTGCCACTATAATCGGCGCATCCCTTCTGCGCTCCCGTGCCACTGGCCACCATGACAGCCCTTCCTTCCGAGATATTCAAGGCCTACGACATCCGTGGCATTGTCGGAAAAACGCTCACCTCAGGCATCGTTGAACAAATCGGCGCAGCGCTCGGCTCCGAGGCTCGGGCGCGGCAGCAATCTGCCATTGTCATTGGCCGCGACGGTCGCCTGTCCGGGCCAGAACTGGCAGCCGCACTGGCGCGCGGCATTCAGTCCGCCGGGGTCGATGTCATTGATGTCGGCTGCGTCGCCACGCCGATGACCTATTTCGCCGCCTTTGAGACCGGTGCCAATAGCGCGGTGATGGTCACCGGCAGTCACAATCCGCCCGATTACAACGGTCTGAAGATGGTGCTGGGGGGTGAGACACTCGCCTCCGAGGCCATCCAGAAGCTGCGCCAGCGCATCGAAAACCAAGATTTCACCCAAGGCAACGGCCACTACCGCGCCCACGACATCGCGCCGACTTACCATTCTCGTATCGTCGCTGACATTCGCCTGGCACGCCCGCTCAAGGTCATCGTCGATGCGGGGAACGGCGTGGCGGGTGCCTTCGCGCCGGCCCTCTACCGCGCCATGGGCTGCACGGTCGAGGAGCTGTTCTGCACCGTGGATGGCCATTTCCCAAACCATCACCCCGATCCCTCCGTCCCCAAGAACCTCGCCGACCTGATCGCCCGTCTCAAAGACAGCGATGCCGATATCGGCCTGGCGTTTGATGGCGACGGTGATCGCCTCGGCGTGGTCACTCGCAGCGGACAGATTATCTATCCCGACCGCCAGTTGATGCTGTACGCCGCCGACATGCTGGCGCGCAACCCCGGTGCCACGGTCATTTTCGATGTCAAATCGACGCGCAATCTGAGCGGCTGGATTCGCCAGCACGGTGGCGTGCCGTTGCTGTGGAAGACCGGCCACTCCCTGGTCAAGGCCAAGATGAAGGAAACCGGCGCCCTGCTGGCGGGCGAAATGAGCGGCCATGTCTTTTTCAAGGAACGCTGGTACGGCTTTGACGATGGCCTCTACACCGGCGCTCGTCTGCTCGAGATTCTCTCCAAGGCCGACGACATTGACGCCGTGTTCGCCGCCTTGCCCGACAGCGTCAGCACCCCCGAACTGAATGTCAAAATGAACGAGGGCGAACCGCATCGCCTGATCGCGCATTTACAGCAAAGTGCGGTCTTTCCTGATGCCGAGCGTATCATCGACATCGACGGATTGCGTGTGGAATATGCCGACGGCTTTGGCCTGATGCGCGCATCGAACACCACACCCGTCATTGTCATCCGCTTTGAGGCCGACAATGCGACCGCCTTGCAACGGATCCAGAACACCTTCCGCCGGTTGCTGCTGGCTACCGCGCCGCACCTGCAACTGCCCTTTTAACTTTTTATCGTCAAGAGCCATTCTCCGGAGCCCTACATGAATACACCCCGCGTCGGTTTGATCATGGGCAGCAACAGCGATTGGGACACCATGCAACGGGCTGCCGAGATCCTGCAAAACCTTGGCATCGCCTTTGAGAAACGCGTGGTCTCGGCCCACCGCACGCCGGATTTACTGTTCGATTACGCCGCGACGGCCGCCGCACGCGGTCTGAAATGCATCATCGCCGGGGCCGGCGGTGCGGCCCATCTGCCGGGCATGGTCGCGGCCAAGACGCATCTGCCGGTGCTCGGGGTGCCGGTGCAATCGCGGGCGCTGAAGGGCATGGATTCGCTGCTCTCCATCGTGCAAATGCCCAAAGGCATTCCGGTCGCGGCCTTCGCGATTGGCGAAGCCGGAGCCGCCAATGCCGCCCTCTTCGCCGCCGCCTTGTTGGCCAATGAGGATGCCGAGATCCGCGCCAAACTGCTCGCCTTCCGCCAGCAGCAAACCGACACCGTGTTGGCCATGGAGTTGCCCGACTGATGCGCACACCCGCTTTACCTGCCTTGTTACCGGGTGCCACGCTCGGCATGCTGGGAGGTGGCCAGCTTGGCCGCATGTTCACGCTTGCCGCGCGCGTCATGGGTTATCGCGTTGTCGTGCTGGATCCGGATCCGGATAGCCCCGCCGGGCAACTCGCCGACATCCACCTCAAAGGCGCTTACGACGATGCGGTGACCTTGCTGCACATGGGTCAGTTGTGCGACGCGATCAGCACCGAGTGGGAAAATGTTCCCGCCCTCACGCTGGAAATTCTTGCCAAACATTGCCGCGTGCATCCGTCGCCCGCCGCCGTCGCCGTGGCTCAGGATCGCTTGCTGGAAAAAACCCGCGCTCGCGAATGTGGCCTGACCACCGCGCCGTTTGCCAACATCGAAGATCAAAGCGACCTCGTCAGCGCATGGGGGCAGATCGGCGGCCCCGCCCTGTTGAAGACCCGCCGCCTGGGTTATGACGGCAAGGGTCAGGTGCTGATCGGCAATCTTGACGATCTGGTCAGCGCCTATGCCCGGCTTGGAAATGTGCCTTGTCTGCTGGAGGGATTCCTGCCGCTCGCTCAAGAGGTATCGGTCGTTCTGGCGCGCGGTGCCGATGGCGAAATCGCCTTTTACCCGCTCGCCGAAAACCGTCACCTGCGCGGCATTCTCGACATTAGCGCGGTACCTGCCCGGGTCCCCGATGCCCTCGTTACGCAAGCCTGCAACCTGGCCGCCAGTCTCGCGCATGGACTGGACTATGTCGGCGTCCTCGCCGTCGAGTTTTTCGTGCTCAAAGATGGGCAACTGGTGTTCAATGAAATGGCCCCGCGTCCGCACAACAGCGGCCATTACACGCTGGATGCCTGCGTCACCGACCAGTTCCAGCAACAGGTACGCGCCCTGGCTGGCCTGCCGCTGGGCGATCCGCGCCTGGTCTCGCCCTGCGTGATGGTCAATCTGCTCGGCGACATCTGGCAGCCCGAACCGCGCTGGGATCGTTTACTCAAGCATCCCGGCGTACAACTGCATCTGTATGGAAAACGCGAGGCCCGCCCCGGACGCAAGATGGGGCACTACAC
>Ga0194126_10012352_pt1 | contig 10822 bp, 11 predicted proteins | sample TA2KigC150mmetaG_FD_148641 | JGI IMG/M metagenome (GOLD analysis project Ga0194126, IMG submission 148641) | Freshwater microbial communities from Lake Tanganyika, Tanzania - TA2015035 Kigoma Deep Cast 150m | ecosystem: Environmental > Aquatic > Freshwater > Lake | place: Tanzania: Lake...
CTATCCGGAGATCGCCCGTCAGGCCCGGGTCGAAGGCGTGGTCATCATCGAGGCCACGACCGACATCTACGGACGGGTCATCGACGTCAAGGTCCTGCGCTCCATCCCCCTGCTCGACCAGGCGGCCTACGACGCCGTCCGGCAGTGGGTCTACGAGCCGATGATCATCAACGGCCGGCCCCGGCCCGTCATCTTCACCGTCACCGTCCGGTTCCAGCTCAAGTAGCGGCCCGTGAGCTCAGCCCCCGATGGCTTTTCGGATCCTCCGAAAGCCGCCGTTGTCTCAAGGCCAAAGAGGACCGGCCAGGATCATTCCGTGATGGAGAGATAACGGAACTTTCCCGTTTTGGCCAGGGCGTCGGGGACGAAAAGGATGATCTCAGACGGTTTGCCCCACGGATGCGCTGATGCGACCTGCCAGGAACCGCAAAGCATGAGATCTTGCGGCGGCTTGACGACCCTTCCCGCGAAGTTCGTGATTTGAGCCTGGAGAACGTTCTCTTCCCGGCCTTTGCCATAGATGTACAAGAACATCAGCCGGTCATCGGATAACCGCATGACATGGGAAAAATTCAAGATTTCGTGGGAGGGATGCGGAATGGCGTCGATCCGATTCGAGGCCGTGTGAAAGATCGCGTGATCCCCCGCAAAATAGCCGTGGTCAAAGCCGATCAACAGCCTATCCCGCGCCAGCGTTTCAATAGAAGCGGGTTTCCTGGCCCCGGCTCCCGGCACCGGCTTCGGGAGGGCCGTCCACACGCCGTAAGGGTCCATAGCCCGGATGCTCAATTGATTCCGATAGTCCCGAAGTATCAGCCATTGGCCGTCCGGCAGGACATCGAAGTCGGCGGTCATCATCATCGGCTCTTCCTCGCTCCTATACCCGGGCCGGCCCCTGTAGATCTGGTCGCCATCCCGGTCGATGATGACATAGCGCGATCCTTTGTAGATGCCTCCTTTTCCGCCGGGAAGGGCTTTATCATAGGCGCTGTAGACAATGGCCATCGACTCCCCGCCCGGAAGAACGCGGACGTTTGAGATACGGACATCTTCGTCCCGTCCGCCTATCGGACGGGGATCCCCGAACCGGTCTTTGGTGAAAGGATCGACGAGATGGATGTATCCCTGATGCCTGTGTTCCGCCAGCACTTCGTAAATGCATAAGAACTTGTCCTGGGGCCCGGGAAAGCGGTGGAGACGAATGAACGGGAAACGATCGGCCATGGGGCTCTTCGGGGTCATGGCAATGGGCCCGATCATTTCCTTCATGTCCCTGTCCCGCATCACGAAGACGAGCTGCAACGTTCCGCCCTCGGCCTCGTCGGTCAAGGCTTCGTACACCAGGGCGAAGCCCCGGTAGCCTCCGGCGGCGGCGCAGGTCCCCCGGACCGTGCGGGTGCCCATGTCGGGACTGGTGACGAAGAAATCCCGGGGCGAGGATCTGGCGATACGGTTCGGGTCCTCGGCGGGCCTTTGCTGGATAGCTTTCTGCTTGATCTGCAGCTGTTGGCGATCGGACGGGATCCCGGCGGACGTCGCCAGATGCCCGGCGATGACGACGGCTCCCATGATCGATAGGCGCTTAATGGCTCTCACATCAAACCTTCCTATTTCCCCAGGCCTTTGCGGATGACCTCGAGCTTCTCCTTGAGTGACGGGGCGAAGGCGAAGAACTGCTGCAGCGTGGCGCAGCCGTAGTCCGCGCAGTGGGCGCAGGTCATGACGCCCCTGCCGGACGCGCAGACGCGGATAGCGCAGGTCGCCGCGTGGGCCGCGCTCGTCCGCCGGCCCGAGGAACATCCGTCGCAGACGCAGGCTTCCCAGGACCCGACGCCGCCGCCGTATTGCTCGGCCCACTTCTTGGCCGTGGCTTCGAGCCCGGCCCGGTCGTTCGCTTGCGTGGCGATGTAGGCCTCGCACTCGCCGCAGTCGATCCCGCAGTACGCTTGGATTTTGGTCATGTCGAACTCCTGCACGGAAAGATGACCGGATGATAGCCCCGGTGCGGGCGGCGTGTCAAACCCGCCCGTGACGCGCGGCGCCAGAGATAGTCGCACGCGGGTTGGAACTTCCGGAAGGATCCGTGCTAAGATGCCGGGTGAGTGAAATCGACACCCCGAGGAGGACAGCCATGGATTTCGCCCTGACCGAAGAACAGGAAATGCTGAGACAGGCCGTGCGGACCTTCGCCGAAAAGGAGATCGTGCCTATCCGGCAGGAACTGGACGAGAAGGAGGAGTTCGGTTACGGGATCACCCAGAAGATGTTCGACCTGGGCTTCTTCAGCGTCCTGATCCCCGAGGAATACGGCGGCATGGGCATGGACTACCAGTCGTACATCCTGGTCGTCGAGGAGCTGGCCCGGGTGGACGCCTGCCAGGCGGCCACGGTCGCCGCCGGCACCTCCTTGGGGGCCGCCCCGATCTACTATTACGGCAACGAGAAGCAGCGCAAAGAGCTCCTGCCCGAGCTTCTCAAGGGAAAACTATTCGGGTTCGGGCTGACCGAGCCCGACGCCGGCTCCGACGCCGGAGGGACCAAGACCAAGGCCGTCCACAAGGACGGCAAGTGGATCATCAACGGCTCCAAGATCTTCATCACCAACGCCTCGACGAAGATCACCATGGGCTCGATCATCCAGGCCGTCACCGGCGAGCGGGAGGGCGGCAAGAAGGAATACACCTGCTTCCTCGTCCGGCAGGACAGCCCCGGCTACACGGCCAAGCCCATGCACAAGAAGATGACCTGGCGCTCCAGCAACACGTCGGAGATCTACCTCGAGGACGTGGAAGTGACCGACGAGGACGTCCTGGGCAAGCGCGGCGAAGGCTTCCATCAGATGCTGGAAACGCTCGACAACGGGCGGCTGTCCATCGCCGCCATGGGCGTCGGGGGCGCCCAGGGGGCCTTCGAGGCGGCCTTGAAGTACTCCCAGGAGCGCCAGCAGTTCGGCCGGCCCATCAGCAGCTTCCAGAGCACGGCCTTCAAGCTGGCCGACATGGCCACCGAGATCGAGGCCGCCCGCAACCTCCTCTACAAGGCCTGCTGGCTCCGGGACAACAACAAGCCCTTCGGCAAGGAGGCGGCCATGGCCAAGCTCTACGCGAGCGAGGTCATGAAGCGGGTCACTCACGAGGCCGTCCAGATCTACGGCGGCTACGGGCTGATGGAGGAATACCCCGTCGCCAAGTTCTATCGGGACCAGAGGCTGCTCGAGATCGGGGAAGGGACCAGCGAGATCCAGCGGCTGGTCATCGCCCGCAAATTGGGGGTCTGAGCCCTTCTCGCTCGAAAGGGGTCGACGGCCGGCTAGGCGGCCTTCGGCTCGATCTCGACCAGGGTCTTCTCGGCGTCGACCAGATCGCCGACCGCGACGTGGATCTTCTTGACGACACCCTCGAGGCCCGCCTGGACCTCGTTCTCCATCTTCATGGCCTCGACGATGACCAGGGTCTGGTTCTTGCGGCACTCGTCGCCCTCGGCGGCGCAGAGCTTGATGACCTTGCCCGGCATGGGCGAGCGGACTTCGAGCCCCCCGTCGGGTGAGCGGTCGTCGCCCTTGTGGAAGCGCCCCGAATCGGCCCGGGCCGAAGAGATAACGAACTCCCGGCCGGCGGCGGAGACGAGGAGGCGGTCCCCGTCGCGGGCGAGGAAGAGCCGGCGAGCCTCGCCTCCCGTAAAGAGGACGATCTCGTTGTCGGAGACCCTCAGGATCTCGGCCTCGAGCGTCCCCCCGGCCGCGGAGACCGTCCATACGCCGTCCTTCTTTTCCAGGGAAACGGCCTGGACCGCGCCGTCGACGAGATATTCGAACTTCATTCGCCCGGTCCCCCGATCCTCCAGCCGCCCAGGGACGTCCAGGGCGTCTCGGCCCGTTCCGAGGCGGCCGGTCCGGCCGGGCCTCCGCCCCTCGCCGGGCCGGACGAATCGGCGTAGGCCGCGGCGGCCAGGGCCAGCCGCGTCTTTTCTTCGTCCGGGCCGCCCTCGCTCCACGCCGCGAAATGCTTGCCGATGAAGGCCGTCGTCGTCCGGCCGGCCAGGAACTCCGGATGGCGGACGACATCCCTCAGGAAGGGGATCGTCGTCCGGATGCCCAGCACGGCGTAGTCGTCGAGCGCGGCGGCCATTCTCCGGCAGGCCGTCTCCCGGTCCTCGGCCCAGACGATGAGCTTGGCCAGGATGGGATCGTAGTGGACCGGGACCTCCCAGCCGCCGTAGATGCCGCTGTCGTTCCGTATCCCGGGCCCGCAAGGCTCCTTGAGGAACAGGACCTTGCCGGCCGACGGCAGGAAATTGCGGGACGGGTCCTCGGCGTAGATCCGGCACTCGATGGCCTGGCCGCGCTGGCGAAGGTCGTCCTGGTCGAACGCGAGCTTGTCCCCGGCCGCGGCCAGGATCTGCTGGCGGACGAGGTCGACGCCCGTCACGAGCTCGGTCACCGGGTGTTCGACCTGGAGCCGGGCGTTGACCTCCATGAAATAGAACCGCCCGTCGGCGTCGAGGAGGAACTCGACCGTGCCGGCGTTGGTGTAGCCCGCGGCCAGCATGGCCCGCTTGGCCGTCTCGCCCATCTTGGACCGAAGCACGGGGTTGAGGGCCGGCGAGGGGCTCTCCTCGACGATCTTCTGGTGGCGCCTTTGGATCGAGCACTCGCGCTCGAACAGGTGGACGACGTTGCCGTGCCCGTCGGCCAGGACCTGGAACTCGACGTGGCGCGGCTCGGCGATGTACTTCTCGAGATAGACGGAAGAGTCCCCGAAAGCGGATCCCGCCTCGCGCATCCCGGCCTCGACGGCCGCCAGCAGGTCCTTCTCCTCGTGGACGATGCGCATCCCTTTGCCGCCGCCTCCGGCCGAGGCCTTGACGATGACCGGGTAGCCGAGCTTGCGGGCCGCCGCCGCGAACTCCGCCTTGTCCGACGGCACGGCGCTCATGCCCGGGATGATCGGCACCCCGGCCTTCTCCATCGTCCTCCGGGCCCGGACCTTGTCGCCGACGAGCTCCAGGGCGTCGGCGTTGGGGCCGATGAAGACCAGTCCGGCGTCCGCGCAAGCCCTGGCGAAGGCGGCGTTCTCGGCCAGGAACCCGTATCCGGGATGGACGGCCTCGGCCCCCGTCGAGCGGGCGGCCTCGATGATCCGGTCCATGCGGAGGTAGCTGTCGACGGCCGGCGCCGGGCCGATGGAGACGGCCTCGTCGGCCAGCAGGACGTGCAGGCTCCGGCGGTCGCACTCCGAGTAAACGGCCACGGTCCGGATGCCCATTTCGCGGCAGGCCCGGATGACCCGCACGGCGATCTCTCCGCGGTTGGCGACCAGGATCTTCTTGAAGCTCATCCCGCCCACTTCGGCTTCCTCTTTTCCAGGAACGCGGCCATGCCCTCCTGGGCCTCTTCCGAGACCCGCAGCCGGGCGATCATCTCGGCCGTGAAGCGCTTGGCCTCCCCGAAGTCCATGCCCGGCACCCGCCGCAGGAGCTCCTTGGCGCTGGCCAGGGCCTCGGGCCCCGACGAAAGCAGCGAGCCGACGACCGCCTCGACCGCCGCGTCGAGCCCGGCCGGTTCGGCGACGATGTTGGCCAGCCCGACCTCGAGGGCCCGCCGGCCGTCCATCCGCTCGCCGGTCAGGAAATACTGCCGGGCCCGGCTCTCGCCCATGCGCCGCACGACGTAGGGCGAGATGGCCGCCGGAACGACCCCGATCTTGACCTCGCTCAGGCCGAAGCGGGCCTCGGTCGAAGCGACGACGATGTCGCAGGCCGAGACGAAGCCCGTGCCGCCGCCGATGGCCGGGCCGTTGACCCGGGCGACGGTCGGCTTGGGCAGGCTATAGAGCTCGTGGAGGGCCTCGGCCAGCTCCATCGTCTCCCCAAGGTTCTGTTCATAGGTGAAGCTGATGATCTCCCGCATCCAGTTGAGGTCGGCGCCCGAGCAAAAGGACGAGCCGCGTCCCGAGAGCACGACGACCCGGACCTCGTCGTCGCGGCGGACGTCCTCGAGGGCCTTCCGGAGCTCGCGGACCATGACGGCGTTGAAGGCGTTGCGGACCGCGGGCCGGTTGAGCCACAGGCGCGTCACCCGGCCGTCGCGCTCGACCTGCAGGGTCTCGAAGGTCTTGAGGCTCATCGCTCCCCCGTCCTCACATCCTGAAAATGCCGACCTTGTAGTCCGGGATGGGCGCGTTGAGGCTCATGGCGACGCCCAGGGCCAGCGCCTGGCGGGTCTCGAGGGGGTCGAGAAGGCCGTCGTCCCAGAGCCGGGCCGTGCTGTAGTAGGGGCTGGCTTCGCCCTCGTACTTGTCGAGGATGGGCTTCATCATGGCCGCCTTCTCCTCCGCGGTCATCTTGACGCCCTCGGCCTCCATCTTCTTGATCTTGACCGTGACCAGGACGTTGGCGGCCTGCTCGCCGCCCATGACGCAGATGCGGCCGTTGGGCCACATCCAGAGCAGGCGCGGGCCGTAGGCCCGGCCGCACATGGCGTAGTTGCCGGCCCCGTAGGAGCCGCCGACGATGACCGTCAGCTTGGGGACGTCGGCGTTGGCCACGGCGTGAACGAGCTTGGCGCCGTCCCTGGCGATGCCCCGGTGCTCGTACTGCTTGCCGACGATGAAACCGGTGATGTTCTGGAGGAAGACGAGCGGGATCTTGCGCATGGCGCAGAGGGTCACGAAGTGGGCCCCCTTGAGCGAGCTCTCCGAGAACAAAACCCCGTTGTTGGCCAGGATGCCCACGGGATAGCCCATGATCCGGGCGAAGCCGCAGACGATGGTCGGCGCGTAGAGGGCCTTGAACTCCTGGAAACGGCTGCCGTCGACGACGCGGGCGATGACCTCCTTGATGTCGAAGGCCTTGCGCAGGTCCGCGGGCAGGATGCCGTAGAGCTCGCGCGGGTCGTAGTGCGGGTCCTCGGGGGCGGCCCGGTCGAGCTCGAAGCGCCGCGGGGGGTCGAGGGTTTCGACGATGTTGCGGGCCATCTCCAGGGCGTGCTCGTCGTTCAGGGCGTAGTGGTCGGAGACGCCGGAGATGCGGCAGTGGACGTCGGCCCCGCCGAGGTCCTCGTCGGAGACCTCCTCGCCGGTGGCCGCTTTGACCAGCGGCGGGCCGCCGATGAAGATCGTCCCCTGGCGGCGGACGATGACCGTCTCGTCGCTCATGGCCGGGACGTAGGCCCCGCCCGCCGTGCACGACCCCATGACCACGGAGATCTGGGGGATGCCCAGGGCCGAGAGGCGGGCCTGGTTGTAGAAGATGCGGCCGAAGTGCTCCTTGTCGGGGAAGGTCCCCGACTGGTGGGGCAGGAAGATGCCGCCGGAGTCGACGAGGTAGACGCAGGGCAGCCTGTTCTCGAGGGCCACCTCCTGGGCGCGGAGGTGCTTCTTGATGGTCGTCGGGAAATAGGTCCCGCCCTTGACCGTAGCGTCGTTGGCCACGACCAGGACCTCGCGGCCGTGGACGACGCCCACGCCGGTGACCATGCCGGCCGCCGGGGCCTCGTCGTCGTACATGCCGTTGGCCGCCAGCGGGCTGAGCTCGAGAAAAGGGGTGTTGGGGTCGAACAGCCGGTCGAGCCGGTCGCGGACCAGGAGCTTGCCGCGCGAGGTGTGCAGCTCCCGGGATTTAGGCGGCCCGCCTTCTTGGGCCTTGGCCAGGCGCTCCCGGTACTCGGCCAGGAGCCGCTCCATGGCCTCGGCGTTGCGCCGGAAATCGGGGCTTTTCGTGTCGACCTTGGATTCGATCCTGAACATCGCCTATTCCGGGACGAGCTTGTAGCCGTAATAGATGACGCCGGCCTCCCCCTCCTCCGAGACTTTGCGGAACTCGATGCGGACCCGCATCCCGACCTTGAGGGCGGCCGGGTCGCAATCGACGATCTGGGCCGTCAGCCGCACGCCGTCGTCGAGCTCGGCGATGCCCACGGCATAGGGGCTCTGGTCGCAGAACGGCTGGGGGGCGACGCGGATGACCGTGTAGGTCAGGACCTTGCCGCTTTCGGCCAGCTTGTGGGGTCCGAACTCCCGGGCCCCGCACTCGGGGCAGATGAGACGCGGGGGAAAACAGATAAAGCCGCACCGGGCGCACTTGGCGGCCTCGAGCCTGTATCTCTGGGGGATCTCACGCCAGGATCTCGCGGGTGACTGCATGCTGTCCTCCTCTCACTCCGCCTCGAAGACGTGGACGACGGCGCTGCCGCCCGTCCCGCCCATGTTCTGGGTCAGGCCGCGCTTGGCGCCTTTCACTTGCCGCTCCCCGGCGTGGCCGCGGAGCTGTTCGACGACCTCCACGGCCTGGGCGACACCCGTGGCCCCGACCGGATGGCCCTTGGCCTTCAGCCCGCCGCTCGCGTTGACCGGGAACTTGCCACCGGCCGCGGTCAGGCCGTCCTCGACGGCCTTGCCTCCCTGGCCTTTCTTGACCAGCCCCAAAGCCTCGATGATCATGATCTCGGCGATCGTGAAGCAGTCGTGGACCTCGAACAGGTCCATATCCCCGATCTTGCGCTTGGCCTGGGCCAGGGCCGCCTTGGCGGCCAGGTGGGTGGACTCCATCCAGGACAGGTCCTTGCGTGAGCTCAAGGCGATGGTGTCGGTGGCCTGGCCGCTGCCCGCGATCCGGACCACGGGCTTCTTGAGCTTGCGGGCCATGTCCGCCGGACAGAGGATGACGGCCGCGGCCCCGTCCGTGATGGGCGAGCAATCGAGGATCCTCAGGGGGTCGGCCACTAGGACCGACTTGAGGACCATGTCGACCGTGACCTTGAACGGGAATTGGGCCAGCGGGTTGCGCGAGCCGTTCTCGTGGTTCTTGACGGCGACCATGGCCAGCTGCTCGCGGGTCGTCCCGTGGCGGTGCATGTGGTCGACGGCCATCATGGCGTAGAGCGCGGGGAAGGTCAGGCCGTGAAAGCCCTCGTACTCCTGGTCGGCCGCGGTGCCCAAGGCGTAGGTCGCCTCGTTGCCGCCGACGTCGGTCATCTTCTCGATGCCGCCGACCAGGACCACGTCGCTCATGCCGGAGGCGACTTCGATGAATCCTTGGCGCAGCGCCAGGCCGCCCGAGCAGCAGGCGGACTCGACGCGGGTCGCCGGGACGGGCTTGCGGCCCAGGTAGTCGGCGAACAGCGACCCGATGTGCTCCTGGCCCGCGAACAAGCCCGAGGACATGCAGCCGACGTACATCGAGTCGATCTTGTCGATCCCGGCGTCCTCGACGGCCAGGAGAGCCGTTTCGACGAAGATCGTCCGGAGGGACTTCTCCCAGAGCTCCCCCCACTTCGTCATGCCCACACCGATGACAGCGACGTCTCTCATGCCGGCCTCCTATTCCGCCTTCCGGATCTTGCGGCGGTACTTGGCGTACACGCCGTACTCGATATAGTTCTTGTTCCCGTCGAGCTGGGCCCTCGTCCGGGGGGCCCGGTCGCGGACCTCCTCGATGCGCTCCGTGACCCGGAAGACGAACGAGTCGCTGCCGGCCCCGGAGCCGTAGGAGACCATGAGGACCAGGTCGCCCGGCGCGGCGATGTCGAGGGTCGCCGTCAGCCCCAGCGGCGAGGAGCCCGAATAGGTGTTGCCGAGCTTGTTGACCAGCCACCCGGGCTCGATCTGCTTCTTCTCGAAGCCCAGCATCTCCCCGACCCGGAACGGGAACTTGCCGTTGGGCTGGTGGAAGATGACGTAGGCGAAGTCGGCGGGCTTGAGGCCGGATTTCTTCATGATGCCCTCGGCCGAGCCGGTGATGTGCTTGAAGTAGGCCGGGTCGCCCGTGAACCGGCCGCCGTGCTGGGGATAGTGCATGTACTCGCGGCGCCAGAAGTCGGGCGTGTCCGTGGTGAAGGAGAAGGTCTCCAGGGCCTCGGCGATGGGCTTCTCCTTGCCGAAGAGGAAGGCGGCGGCGCCGGCCGCGGCCGAGTATTCGAGGGCGTCGCCGGGCGCCCCCTGGGAGGTGTCGGCCCCGACGGCCAGGGCGTACTTGACGGCCCCGGCCTGGACCAGGCTCAGGGCGATGAACATGCCTTCGCTGCCGGCCTTGCAGGCGAACTCGAGGTCGGCCGTGTGGACGGCCGGGACGGCGTTGATGGCCTCCGCCAAGGTCGCCCCGCTGGGCTTGACGGCGTAGGGATGGGATTCGGAGCCGACATAGACGGCCCCGATCTCGCGGGGATCGATGCCCGCCCTCTTGAGCGCGTTCCGGGCGCTCTCGACGGACATGGTGATCGTGTCCTGGTCGGGAGAGGGCACGGCTTTCTCCTCGAGCATCAGCCCCTTCTTGTAGCTCGGGGCGTCGGCCCCCCAGACCTTGGCGATCTCCTCGACCTTGATGCGGTTTCGCGGGATGTAGGCCCCGTAACCGATGATTCCTGCCATCCGCCTGACCTCCTTTCGGGACAGAATAGGACTCCCGTTCCGGCTATGAGATGAGTACGTCCGACATGTCCGACATGATCTTCCGCGCAAAAAAAACGCGAAATCATCCTTCCATATCCCGGCGACGAAGTCAAGCCGCCGCGGGTCCGTTTCCCCGATGCGAGGGTTATTTCCGAGACCCGAATTAGAGAAGGGTCCTACCGGTTAACGGTTACGATGCGGGTCGAGCCGATCTGGTCTGTGGCAAAGTAGAGATAGGCGTTCTCCTGGGGACGATACTCGGCGATGAGCTTGCCGCCCATGGTGATGTAATCCCTGACACAGATGCCGAGTCCATTACACTCGGCAAGCAGCCGGCCCTCAAAATCGTATATGTAGTTGGTGCAGCCGTAATGTCCTCCTTGAGTTCGCAAAAGCACGCGCCAATTTCCCTCGCAAATCTATGCGGCTATTGACAC
>Ga0194126_10012353_pt1 | contig 10821 bp, 11 predicted proteins | sample TA2KigC150mmetaG_FD_148641 | JGI IMG/M metagenome (GOLD analysis project Ga0194126, IMG submission 148641) | Freshwater microbial communities from Lake Tanganyika, Tanzania - TA2015035 Kigoma Deep Cast 150m | ecosystem: Environmental > Aquatic > Freshwater > Lake | place: Tanzania: Lake...
GCTCTTCTACCTGCTCACCCACGCTCCCCAGTCGCGGGACCAGATCGCCGCCGTCTTCTGGCCGGAGTTGCCTGCCCCAAAGGTGAAGACTGCCTTCCACACTACCAAGTTTCGCCTCAACCGCGCGTTGGGGCAGGAGGCTATCTACTTCGATGGCCGCTGCTACCAGGTCCACCCGGATCTGGACTACTGGTTCGACGTGGCCGAGTTCGAGCGGCTGTTGGAGGGGACCGCGCCGGGGCGGCGGGTGGAGCGGCTGCGGCAGGCCATCGCCCTCTACCAGGGCGATTTCCTGGAGGACTGCTACACCGATTGGTGCTTGCTAACTCGTGAGAGACTGCGGGAGCGGTGCCTGGAGGCGCTGGAAGAGCTGGCCGGGCTGCTGCTGACGCGGCGACAGTATCATCAGGCCATCCAGATGCTCCGCCGGGGGCTGGAGATGGACGACCTGCGGGAGAAGTTTCACCGCCAGTTGATGCGCGCCTATGCCCTCTCCGGGCGGCAGAGCCAGGCCATCGCTCAGTACCAACGTTGCGTGGAGATTCTGGAGCACGAATTGGGCACGCCCCCCTCTCCTGAGACCACCGCACTGTACCGCCGAATCCTCGACGGGTTGCCTCTCGATTAGCTCATCTTACCCCTGACATTCCCACCTGCCGTGCTCCATCCTCATCCTATCCCTTGAAGGGGTAGGATTCTCGTCGAATCTGTGCCTTTTGTCGTCCCGCTTCTACCCTTCCGGCTACCCCCATCGAGTATAATATAATCAATTCAAGGAGTAGCGAAGGAGGTAACGAAAATGAAAGCACGTATTCAATTTGGTCTGCTGAAGCTCGCCGACCCGCGGGTGGTCCGAGTCCTGTTGGTCGGCCTGACGCTGGCGTTGACGCTGCTGGCCGGCAGCTCTGTGGTTTACGCCAGCCCAGACGGTGCTGGCGGCACCTAAGCCAGCGCGTTCATTCGATAGAAAAGGGGCCTGGTTCTCCCCAACAATAACTCATATTCGAAAGCCATCAGCGGGTTGGGTACGTGGTGGTCGCCGTGATCCGCTACCCTCTGGTGGAGTCGTACGCCCCTGGGAGACACCTCTTCCCTTACAGGAGACTGATCAATGGCACAAATGGCACTCCATACTCTGGTTGGCACCGCGCTGACAGATCCCAGGTTCTGCCACGATTTGCTGAACGGCAGGCGCCCCGCTCTCCTGACCAAGTTCGACCTGACCAACGAGGAACGGGAAGTCGTTCTGGGCGTCAAGGCGGAATCTATCCAGGACTTCGCTGCGCAGTTGGGCGAATGGCTGAAGGGCCGAGAGAGTCTGGTACCCTATCCTGCCGCGGCTGTGGCGGTGCCCTACTCGCCTCTGCGGTCGCCGGTCAGGCCTGTGTTCTGGCAGTAGAATCTCGCTCCTCGGCAATATCCTTAGGGCTGGAGTCTGGCGAATTTTGACCCTACCATTGACCCGGATGGTAGATCACCCTGCTATGGACCGAAACGGAGCAGGTCCTGGCCGAGGGTTGATTTACCTTGCCTGTTTAAGGACGTTCACGATAGTGAGAGACGAAGACAAGACAAAAGAGCAGCTCGTTAGTGAACTGACAGAACTGCGTCAACGGATCGCCGAATTGAAAGCGGCGGACACCGAGCGCAAGCGGGCGGAGGAGCGGATTCAACGCCAATTGCAGCGCCTCACCGCCTTGCGAGAAATAGACATAGCCATCAGCGGCAGTTCCGACCTGCGCGTAACTTTCAACGTTATCCTCGATCAGGTGACTACCCAACTGGGTGTGGATGCCGCTGATGTGCTGCTCCTACACCCACACACCCAGGCCCTGGAATACGCCGCCGGGCGCGGCTTCTGCTCGGCCGCTCTCCAACATACTCGCCTGCGGTTGGGTGAAGGCCACGCCGGCCGTGCTGCACTGGAACGTCACATCATCAGCGTTCCCGATCTTGCTGAGGCAGAGGATGGTCTCAGGCGTTCCCTGCTGCTGGCAGACGAGGGGTTCACCACCTACCACGGTGTGCCCCTCATCGCCAAGGGCCAGGTTAAAGGCGTCCTGGAAGTCTTCCACCGTGCCCCTATTGACCCCGATCAGGAGTGGCTGGACTTTCTGGAGACACTGGCGGGACAGGCGGCCATAGCCATAGACAACTCTACCCTGTTCGATAACCTGCAGCGCTCCAACTTTGAGCTGTCTCTGGCCTACGATACTACCTTAGAGGGCTGGGCCAAAGCCCTCGAGCTGCGCGACATGGAGACCGAGGGCCACACGCGGCGCGTCACCGAGATGACCCTGCGCCTGGCCCGCGCCATGGGCATGAGTGAGGCCGAACTGGTGCACGTGCGCCGAGGCGCACTGTTGCACGACATCGGTAAGATAGGCATTCCCGACAGCATCCTGCGCAAGCCTGGCCCGCTCACCGAAGAGGAGTGGGATATCATGCGCCAGCATCCCGTTTACGCCTACGAAATGCTCTTGCCCATTGCCCACTTGCGTCCAGCGCTGGACATCCCCTACTACCATCACGAGAAGTGGGACGGCACGGGCTACCCGCGGGGGCTGAAAGGGAGACAGATACCTCTGGCGGCTCGCGTCTTCGCCGTGGTGGACGTGTGGGACGCCCTGCTCTCGGGACGGCCCTATCGCCCTGCCTGGCCGGAGGAGAAAGCGACCGAGTACATCCGCGAGCAGGCGGAAAAGCACTTTGACCCGCAGGTGGCGGAGGCGTTCATGGAGTTGGAAATGGAGGGAGTGAGAGAATTATGAACTCTCGAACGCGTTTAGCAACTGGCGGGAATCTCGATGCCGACTACCACATCGAGACGCTGTTAAAGAAACAGCAGGTTTCATCGGACTGACGGCACCATTCCATAAGCTGGCTTAGATCCTCATTCTTCCCATCTTTCCATTCCCCCCGCAGTTTTCAGGCAAAGGTCAAATCCCCTTAATTTTGTCTTCCCAGCCCCAGAAAATCTCGTCGGTAGGACGGAACTTCGAATAGTGGCCTTTTGACTAACTCGCCAAAAGGTGATAGACTATAGGGCGGCGCAGTGTCGCGCAAACCTTCCAAAGTAAGGAGACAACAACAATGAGGAGACAGGTTAACCTGAGAGTGGAGGAGATGCCCCGCCGTTGGTACAATATCCTCCCCGATTTACCTGAACCTCTTCCCCCACCCAGGGATCCAGAGGAGGGGGAATCGAGGTTGGCCGCCCTGCCTGAGATGCTCCTGGCGGAGTGCCTGAAGCAGGATAGCTCCACCCAGAATTGGATAGACATACCCGATGGACTGGGGGAGCTTTACGCCCAGGCCGGGAGACCTCGGCCCCTCTTCCGAGCCCTGAACCTGGAGAAGAGGCTGGATACGCCAGCCAGGCTGTATTACAAAGCCGAGTTCTATAGCCCTACCGGCAGCCACAAAGTGAACACCGCCGTGGCTCAGTGCTATTACGCCAGGCAGGAGGGATACGAGCGGGTCACTACCGAGACCGGAGCCGGACAGTGGGGGACGGCCCTGGCCTACGCGGCCAGCCTGGTAGGGCTGAAATGCACCGTCTACTGGGTCAGGGCGGTCTACGACTGGAAGCACGATCGGAGAAATTTCATGCACCTGTTGGGTGCGGAGGTTAACGCCTCGCCCAGCCCCAAGACCGACTTCGGGAGGTCCCTCTATGAGAAGGATCCAAACCACCCAGGCTCTCTGGGCATAGCCATCTCCGAGGGATTGGAGGACGCTCGAAGGGATCCCAAAGCTGTCTACTGTCTCGGCTCGGTGTTGAATCACGTCCTCATCCACCAGACCATCATCGGGCTGGAGGCCAGGAAGCAGTTCGAGATGTTCGACGACTATCCCGACGTCATGATCTCCTGCCTGGGTGGGGGATCGAACTTCGGGGGCTTCGTCTTACCCTTCGTGAGGGATGTCCTCAAGGAAGGGAAGAAGATACGCTTCATCGCTGCGCAGAGCGAGGTAGCGCCGAATCTGCAGGCCGAGTACAGGTATAACTTCGCCGATCACGCCGAGATCACGCCCCTGCTCAAGATGTACACTCTGGGCCATAAGGCGGAGATGAAGCCCATCCGCGCCGACGGGCTGAGGTATCATGGTTGCGCGCCTATCTTAAGCCTGCTCAGGCATCTGGGTTACATCGAGACGGTGGCCTATCCTGCCGATGAGCGATACGTCTTTGAAAGGGCGAAGATGTTCGTTCAGGCAGAGGGGTATCTGCCCGCTCCCGAATCGGCCTACAGCATCGCCTGTGCCATTGACGAGGCCCTGAAGTGCAGGGAGGCCGGGGAGAGCAAGACCATCGCCTTCAACATCTCCGGGCATGGCTTCATGGACATGCAGGGGTACAGGGAGGTTTTGGGGCTTCCATAAAGAGATAAAGAGAGGATTACCATGCGAGAAGCAATCGCGTCTCAGCAAGGTTTAGCTGGGTTAAAGCATCTAACCGACCGGGAAAAGACAGCCTTGTCAGAGTTCGTCGCCAAGTTGCGGGAAAGGTATGCCGAGCAGGTCATGCTGGTCGTGCTGTTCGGCTCCAAGGTGCGGGGAGGTTTCGACGAGGAGTCGGATCTGGACGTATTCGTGGTGGTCGAGAGCGATGGTTGGTTGTTCCATCGAGAGATCAGCTTTATAGGATCAAGGGTCTCGCTGGATTACGATGTGAACGTCTCTCCTAAGGCGATAAATCAAACCCTTTATCGGGAGCTCCGGGAATCGCGCACACCCTTCTACGAGAACGTACGAGCCGAAGGAGTGGAGTTATGGAGAAGGAAAGAAAGCGAACCATAAGTGCCTATTTGACGAGAAGCCACGAGGAGATAGAAACAGCGAGGCTGCTTCTCGCCAACGGTAAGTATAAAGTTGCCCTCACTCGCGCCTACTACGCTATCTTCTATGCCGCCTCGGCTATGTTGTTCTCCGAGGGCATCAAGCGCTCCAAACATTCGGGTGTACAATCGGCCTTCAGGCAATTCTTCATCAAGCCCAGTGTCATCGAAGTGGAGTACAGCGACATCTACGGGGCTGCCAGGGATGCGCGAGAACTGAGCGATTACGAGTTGTGGTTCATGCCAGCCGAGGAATTCGCCGAAACCATCATCGCCGACGCCGAGAAGTTCGTGGTCAGGATGGAGCGGTATCTGAGGAAAGTGGGGGCAATAGAATGAGCAAAGAGCTGAAGAGCGCATTGTTTGCCGTTCTGCTCATCGCGGTAAGCTATTACTTCGGCAGTGTCTGTGAGCGAGTTGGCCAATCATACGCGCTGATTCTCTCTCCATCCAGGCAGATCCTAGGGCTTGCCATCAGGTTTCTTCTGGCCGTGGGGGCGGTGGCCCTAACGGCTGGCCTGGTCGCTGCCCTGGTGCGCCCGCTTTGGGCTTGTTTCCTCATCTTTGCTCTCTCCGCCCTGGCGATGCTCCTGGGTTGGGAGCTAGCGGCAAGCAGCGGCGCGCTGACGGCGGCGTACTTCATCGCCTCGCTCTTTTATGCCCAAGGAATCGCTGGAGAGCTCGATAATCGCCTGAGCTTCTCCGTGAGACCCATCTGGCATGTTCAGCCCATCTTGCTTATGGCGCTGGTCATCGTGGCCTGCGGCAGCTTCTATTTTGGCTACGCGGCCGAGATCAACAGGGAAGGTTTCTCTATTCCGCCTTTCCTCGTCGAGATGGTCATGGGGAAGGTAGAGGAAGAGGTCACTAAGGTCTTGCCGGAAGTCGGTGGGGAAGCAGCCATAGCCATGTTCAGGGAGCAGCTTGAGGAAGCCCTGGAGGAAATGGGGAAAGAGGTCGGCAGGCTCTTGCCGGAAGCCATAAGGGATGCGAGTATGGCCAAATTCAGGGGGCAGCTTGAAAGGGCATTGGATGAAGTGGAGAGAGAGGCCGGTAAGCGACTGCAGGCAGCCGACAAGGAAGCGATCATGGCCAGATTCAGAGAGCAGTTTGAAGAGGCATTGACGGAACTTGTGAAAGAAGCGATAAGACCCTACGAGCGATGGATACCACTCGTCTTCGCCATCAGCATATTCGTGTCCTTGGTGACCATCACCCGCCTCCTCTCCTGGATACCCATTTTGGCCTTGAGGGGCATCTTTCCCCTCCTGACTGCCCTTGGTGTGACCAAGATAGTGATAGAAACGCGCCAAGTGAAAAGGCTGACCCTTGGCTAGGACGTTGACCTTGCTGAAGAGGGCTCAGGTAACCCCTGGGCCCTCTTTCTGTTTCTTTGCTCCAGCTAGCGTCCCCTGGGCCTCGGCGATCACCATCCCCGCCAGGATCAACCCGCAACCAGCCAGGGCGCGGGCACCGAGGTGCTCGTTGGCCAGGAGATAGCCGAAGAGGGCGGCGAAGACGGGCTCAGTGGAGAATATCAGGGCCGTGTGCGTCGGGGTGGTTAGCCGTTGAGCCCAGGTTTGCAAGAACAGCACCAGGGCGGTGGCTACCACGCCGGTGAAGGTGGCTATGCCCAACACTCCAGTGGGGATGTCGAAGGAGGGGCGTTCTGTGATTAAGCAGACGACAGCACTGGCTGCAACGACGGCGGCTATCTGAAGGGCGGTCAAGGTTAAGGTGTCTATCTCGGCGGTGAATTTGCCCACGGCTACGATGTGGGCGGCGAAGGCGAAGGCGCACATCAGAACCAGCAAGTCGCCCTGGGCTGCGGTGAAGTCGCCCCTGAGCGAAAGCAGGGTTAGCCCCACGGTGGCTAGCGCTACCCCCGCCAGTGCACTCCCGCTGGGACGCTGGCGAAGGACCAGGGTGGAAAGCAGGGGTACGATGACCACGTAAAGCCCGGTGATGAAGCCAGCCTTGGCAGCGCTGGTCTGCCTGAGGCCCAATGTCTGGAAGGCGTAGCCAGCGAAGAAGAATAGGCCCGTCAGGAGTCCTGCCAAGGCTGGCTTCCTCTGCAGGGCGAGAAAGCGCTGCCAGCAGAAGGGCATCAGAGATGCGAGCGCCAAAGAGAAGCGCAGCGCCAGGAAAGAGAAGACGGAGAAGTCTTTCACGGCCTCTTTCACCATGACGAAGGTGCTGCCCCAGATCAGGGCTATTAAGAGGAGGGCCAGATTGGCCTGGATCTGTTTGTTCATAGCCAACGTTGATAAAATCAAAGGACTAGGGTTGACCAGGCCCTAGTCCCGCTAAGGAGGTTAGCAAAATAGTTCTTTATCTCTTTGCTGACCTCATTATAGCATACGGGCGTCAATTTTTCGTCAGCCGAGCGTCAGAGGAACAACAGACTGGCAGGATTCAACGGACCAGTTATGGAATGCGGCCTTTTAACTCCCCCCGCACGGTCTGATAGAGTTCATCGGCCTTGAGTTCCTGCAAGGTGTAACAGGGAGCGCCCAGGGCGTCGGCCAGGTCCTGGGCCAGGCCGCGATCAAAAGAGGTGTGCTCCATGTTGATGACCACCGAGCGAATGCCGCTGCGTTTGATGAAGTCGGCCACCTTGAGCCCCTCTTCCTGGGCCGGGAGGTCGGTCATGGAGACGTTGCCCGCTCCGTCGGTCAGGACGATCATCAAGGGCATCACTTCGCGGTTGCGGCGCAGCTCCCTCTGACACACGCGATAGGCCAGGAGCAGCCCGCTGGACAACGGGGTCTTGCCGCCGACGGGGATGTCCTGGAGGGCTTTCCTGGCCAGTTCCACGCTGGAGGTAGGCGGCAGGACTAGCCTGGCCTCGTCTTTTTGGAAGACCACCAGGCCCACCTGGTCCCGGCGCTGATAGGCGTCGTTGAGGAGGGACATGATGGCCCCTTTGGTGGCCACCATGCGCTCCGCGGCGGCCATGGACCAACTGGCGTCCACCACAAATAGGATCAGGTTGGCCGCGCGGCGCACTCGCACCTTGCGCTGCAAATCCTCATCGGCGATGGCCAGGGCCAGATTGCCGCTCTGGCGGTGGATCTGGTGGGGGGCGGCGTACCGAAGAGTGGCATCGAAGGCGATGTCGTCGCTCTGCCCGTTGGCTGGCCGGCTCTGGACGTAGCGTCCCCGCTTGCGCTCGGTCCTGGTGAAACTGCGCTTGCCCGCGCTGTTCCTGGTCAGCCGGTCCAGCGGAGTGTCCACGCGCCTGGGCTTGAAGACCTCACCGATGGACACGGGCATGTCCGCCTGGCGGATGTAGGAGAGGGGCAGGGGGTCCGCCTGATGGCCCTTGAGTGGGGTGGTCAAGTTTGGGGTCTCACCATCTGGGGTGGTTGAAGTTTCGGGTTTCGAGTTTCGGGTTTCGAGTGAGGGGGGCGCGTCCTGGTGAGCCTGCTCCGTGCTCGCCTGCGCCAATTTCTCCTTCAGGTCCTGCAGTTTCAGTTCGGCTTCCTCGAAAGGCTGTCTCTTCAGGCGATGGGGCAGGGCCAGCTCGGCCGCGGCCAGGATGTCGGTTTCGTTGATCCGACGTCGCCCGGCGAAGGCGGCGTGGGCCAGGGCCGCCTTGAGGATCACGATGTCCGGCCGGTGCCCGTCCACCGACAGATTGGCCATCAGCTCGGCGATGATCAGTAGATCACCAGGGTCATATCTGACCTCAGGCAGGAGTTCCCTGGCCCTGGCGATCCCGCGCGAGAGTTGCTCCTCGTGAGGTTCCCATTCCTCCCGAAAGCCCTCCGGGTCTTGCTCGAACTGGACACAGCGCTCCAGGATCTCCACCCGGGCCTGGGGATCGGCGATGCCTTTGATCTCCACGCAGAGGGAGAAGCGGTCCAGCAGTTGTGGGCGCAGCTCCCCTTCCTCTGGGTTCATGGTGCCTACCAGGATGAAGCGGGCGGGGTGGGAGAAGGAGATGCCTTCGCGTTCCACCACGTTCACACCCATCGCCGCCGAGTCCAGCAGCAGGTCCACCACGTGGTCATCGAGCAGGTTGACCTCGTCTACGTAAAGCAGGCCGCGATTGGCAGCGGCGAGGACTCCTGGCTCGAAGTGACGCTCCCCGCGCTTGATGGCCAGTTCGATGTCCAGGGTGCCCACCACCCGGTCCTCGGTGGCGCTGACGGGGAGGTCCACAAAGCGAGTCCTGCGCCGTGCTACGGGCAGCTCCTCACTGCGCTCCACTCGATCGCGGCAATTATCGCAAAGAACTTCGAGGTGCCTGGGATCGCAGTTGAAGGGGCAATTGGCCACCACTTCGATCTCTGGCAGCAGGGCGGCCAGGGCGCGGGCGGCGGTGGACTTGGCCGTGCCTCGCTCGCCGCGGATCAACACCCCGCCGATTTGGGGGCTGATGGCGTTTAAGATGAGGGCCATCTTCATTTTCTCTTGGCCGACGATGGCTGTGAAGGGGAAAATGGCTGGCATAGTAAGTAGATTATACCTTATCTCGGCAAAAAAGAAAAGCGGCCCAAAAATTGGGTATTGACAAAACCGCTGATTTTTGGTATAATATTATTGAGAGCGCTCCCAAAAAATAGTTTCAAACCCCTTCTTTGGTGCAACTTCGGCTTTTTTCTGGGATTTTGTTGGGAGCGCTTCCAGGAGCAGCCGATGTCTCCTACGCTCGAAGAAGTCGCCCAATTGGCTGGTGTTTCTCGCTCCACCGTCTCCCGGGTCGTCAACGACCACCCCAACGTCCGCCCCGAGGTGCGGGAGCAGGTCTGGGAGGTCATCCGTCAGGTGGGCTATCAACCCCACGCCGTGGCGCGCAGTCTGGTCACCAGCCGCAGCCATGTCATCGGTATGATCATCCCCGAAGCGGTGACCACGCTGTTCACTGATCCCTTCTTCCCCCTCTTGTTGCGCGGGGCCACCGAGGCCTGCAACTCCCACCAGTATCAATTGATGCTCTCCCTGTTTACGGCCAATACTGACCGGCAAGAGATCTATCAGCGCATCCTGCGCAGTGGTTACCTGGACGGAGCCATCGTGGCTTCGGCCTCATTGGACGACCCACTCATCCCCAATTTGCTGCGCGACCAAATTCCCTTCGTCTCCGTGGGACGGCGTCCCAATGAGCGAATCCATTATGTGGACGCTGACAACATCAACGGGGCGCGGATGGCGGTGGAGCACCTGATCCGGCTGGGACATCGGCGTATCGCTACCATCACTGGCCCGCTGCACATGATCGCTGGCCAGGATCGGCTGAGCGGCTACCGTCAGGCGCTGGAAGCGCGTGGCATTCCCGTGGAGGAGGGGATGATCGTCGAGGGAGACTTTACCGAGAGCGGCGGTACGGCAGCCATGCAGCGGCTGTTGCCCGCTTCCCCCAGCGCGGTTTTCGTCGCCAGCGACACGATGGCTGTCGGCGCTCTGAAGGCGTTGCGTCAAGCGAACCGGCGGGTTCCCCAGGACATCGCTCTGGTCAGCTTCGATGACATACCCATCGCCTCGGCGATTGAGCCGGCGCTGACCACCGTGCGTCAAGGGATTGAACAGATGGGCTCAATGGCGGTAGAGGTATTGCTGAGTGTGCTGGAAGCTTCATCGGAAGAAGAGACCCCTGCCCAGAGGATTGTCTTGCCCACGGAGTTGGTGATCAGGGCTTCTTGCGGTTCCGCCTTGAGTCGGTCATGATGAAAGGAGGTGGTGAGGAAAACTCGAAGCAATGTTAGGAAAGGTGCGTACAGGTCTTCACCCCTCACTGGCATAGATAGAGGGGAGACCTGCACGCGAGACCTGTGCGGAGCAAAGTCCGCATCGGGCATAGTTTACCAGACCATTCACCCAAAGTCAAGGAGGAAAAAGAAATGCGTAAGTCAATTGTGTTCCTTACGAGTCTGCTGGTGGTTCTGAGCCTGGTGCTCTCAGCCTGTGCTCCACCAACACCACAGATCATCGAGAAGGAAGTAGTAGTCGAGAAGCCGGTGGTCGAGACCGTGGT
>Ga0194126_10012355_pt1 | contig 10821 bp, 12 predicted proteins | sample TA2KigC150mmetaG_FD_148641 | JGI IMG/M metagenome (GOLD analysis project Ga0194126, IMG submission 148641) | Freshwater microbial communities from Lake Tanganyika, Tanzania - TA2015035 Kigoma Deep Cast 150m | ecosystem: Environmental > Aquatic > Freshwater > Lake | place: Tanzania: Lake...
CCCCGGCATCGATGACGCGCGCCAACTCGATCTGTGGCACGAAGGCGGCGAAGTCGACGGCCGAGAGATCGAGGCGCCAGAGCTCGTCCAGCTTCGGCTCGAGTGCCGCTTCCGGCGTCAAATGCTCGGGCGGGGCGTTCGGGCGATACAAGCGGCGGGACCCATCCGCATGGATCCACTCCCCTTCGAGCAGCTTCCTGTGCTGGTCGTACAGTCGACGAGCCTTCACGCCCGTGTCGGCATTGTACCAACTCTCGATCTCACGCCGATCGAGGAGCGCGTCCTGCCGGATGAGGTGCTCTTCCAGGACGACGCGACGATGCGCGGTCCCCAGCGGCTTCGTCTCGGCACGCGCCAGCAGTTCCTGCGCCGAGAGCGCCGTCGGTCTGGGCCAGAGGACGACGACGGCCAGAACGAGGAGCAAGGCTGTCACCATCACGCCCGGCGGCCGGAGCACAGCAGGCCAGACCTGCCAGGTACGCAGACGCTCCGCGAGCGGCAACCTCCGCAGGCTCTGCTCAGCCTCGTCGAGTCTGGCACGCAGCCCGGGCCAGGGTGCTGGCGGCGGTGGAGTCATCGGGAGCAGCACCTCGCCGCAGAGCTTGACGACCGTGCGGATCGCCGCCTGGAGGTCGTCGCGTCGAGTCCGGCAGCTCCAGCACGCGTCCATGTGCGTACGGACGTACTCGTTCGTGCGATGGTCCAGTTCGCCGTCGACGTGAAGGAGCAGTTGCTCGTCGGTCACGTGTCTGTTGTCGCCGCTACTCATTGAGAACCTGGCGCAACCGGGCCAGGGCCCGGCGGAGATGCTCTGCCACCGTGGGCACGCCGACACCCAGGATGTCGGCGATCGCCCGGTACCGAAACCCCTCTGCTCTCAAGTGAAGGCAGACTCGCTGCTGTGGCGACAGCTGCCGAACGGCGTCGCGCAGCCCGGCCAGTTGTTCCCGTCGCAGCAGGGCCAATTCAGGGCTGACGTTCTGCGCGGCCGCGCCCTCGAACATGGGTTCGTCGTCGCTGTCGTGCACCAACGGCCGGCGTCTGGCCTCGCGCTGCAGGTCGAGCGCGAGGCGCGAGGCGACCGTGAAGAGCCAGGCTCGGACGTTTTGGATGTTGGCACCCCCTCGGATTGCCACGTACATCCTGAGAAAGGCGTCCTGGGTGAGGTCCTGCGCGCTGGTCCGGCCGACGCCCAGCGAGACCAGGTACCGATAGATCGTGCCGCGTTCTTTCTCGTACGCATCACAGACGCGGTCTTCGACTGTCTCTTGCATCAAGTGCAGATTGAAGCTGTCGGCGTGCGTGGCCGGATGTGAGCCCCGCATGGGTTCTATAGGGAATGACGCCGGACCGAGGATTCTGATGACACGACCGCCGGGCCACACACGGCCTGTCGTCGGCCGCGTTCACCGTCCACCATTCCCCGCGTGCCTCGAAGCCCATCCGTGGCGCATGATGGCCCCCGCCCAGGAAACGCACACTTCGTCTCCGGGCTGCCTGCCCGCGTGCCTTCGCCTCCCCACCCCAGCACGAGACGATAGGACGTTAGGGCACCTTCCTTGGGGCCTCTCGGTAGCAAGGTTGACCGAACGCGCTACCGGCGCGCCGCCAGCGTCCCCTCGAAGAACTCCGCCGTGGCCAGGTTGACGCGCTCCCAGTTCCGGTGCGACAGGTAATCGTGGATGTCGTCCGGATCGTCTGTTCCACCCGCACGTTCGGGCCGGCGACGGGAGCCGGCGCGCAGAACCGGTTCGCATAACGGGCGTTCGGTTAACCTCGCTGGCTACAGGTCCCAAGGAAGGTGCCCTAATGCGTCCTCCAACGCGCCCTAGGATCGCGCCGCGGAAGTCCTGTGCTCCGGCGCGACCGCCGGATCCAAAGAACAGGACGAGGAATAAGGGCGAACACCGTCACGTGTTTCGTGGCTTCTCGCATCGTGACAGCATGCCGGAAAGCGCAGGGCTATCTCTGCTCGGGAAGGCACAGGCGGGCAGACGTCTGCCGCAGTTGATCCGACAACCGCTCGAGGTCCGGCAAGTGATCCCGCACGACCGCGAAGATCTCACTTGGCGTGACGACGTCGTAGTGATGAGTGAGCCGATTGCGGAAGCCGGCGATCCGCAGGAACGCCTCGCCGGACGGTCCCGCCGAGATGAGGCCGAGCTCGACCGCGAGACGCGCGACCTCGCGGTACTCCAGCCCGCCGCGCCCGTGGGTCTTGGCGAGCACGTGCCGGGTGGCGTCGAACAGCGCTTCGATCGCCCGACGCAGCAGAGCGTCGGCAGCCCAGGCGTTCCGGCGATCGCTCAGGAAGGCGGCAAGATCCGGCGCGGCGATGGACCGCAGATCTGCGATGGCCTGACGGACGATTTCCAGGCGCTCGTCAACGATCTTGAGATCGATAGGGGCGGGCGTCACGACGTGGCCACTCCAAACCGCTCACGCTCGATCGCGCGCTGGACAGGCAGCAACTCAGCCGCACGCCGCATCACGAGCAGCTCGTACCGGTCGATTCGACCGGCATCCGCGGCGAACACCCGGTGACCGTCGATCGCCCGAAACTGGAACAGGGCGTCGACGCGATCCAGCGGCACGAGATCGACCCTCAGCGGCGCGAACGTGTCCTCCATCGCGATCTGGAGGTCTGCCAGGACATCGGGCCCACGGTGGCCGCTGTCCAGCAGCACGGCGACGTCGAGGTCCGAGCCGGACGCCGCCGCCTCTTCTCCGGCCAGGACGCGGAGACCCTCGTCCGCCCTGGATCCGAAGAGATAGACCGCGGCCACGTTGAAGGCCCGACATGCACGCTCGAGGTGTCGCCGGCGATCCACCCGACGAGTATAGCGCAGCCGCTCCGTCCGATACGTCGGGAGTCAAGCCGTCCGATCTCGCGTTTGCCGCGGGGATCGGCTGGACACGGGCGCAGGCAACACTCGACCTTGCGGCTGCCGAGCGCCGGAGACGCGCCGACCGCGCTACCGGCGCGCCGCCAGCGACCCGGTTCTGCGCGCCCGCACACGTAGGCCTGGAACGTCGAGGCCGAGCCGAAACACGGCGTGATGTGGTGTTCTCTAGGCCGGTCGCGTCCCCCGACTACCGCGCGAGCATGTGCTGGTAGGAGAGCGGCATCTCGCCGGCGCGGATGGACGCCGCGTCGCGCAGGATCTGGTCGCGGGCGACGGGTGCGCGAGGAGCAGATTGCTCGAGGAACCGGGCGACGGATCCCCGCTCGCCGGCCTTTAGCAACTCGTTGACCAGCCGGGAACCGAGCCCCGGCATCGACCACGCCACGGGCTGCGCAGGCACTCGCGCATCGCCGGCCTTCCCCATGAGGGCGACGGCCTCGCTCCGCCGCCCCGCGCGCAGCTCGTGGAGGGCGAGCGCGACGGTTGCGCGGTACACGACATCATCAGCCTCGGGCTGTCCCGAGAGCCGCCCGGCCAACGCCAGTGCCGCTTCGGCCGCCCGCGTCGACCGCACCCACGACGCCTGGGCCCCGGCCTCGTCTTGCTCGGTGAATTGGAGGTGCTCGGCCCGCACGTAGGCGTCCTCCGCGAGGTCGGCGTAGGCTCCCAGGCGATCGGACTCCGGCAACACCGAGACGGCGTCGTACTCGTACTGGCGCAGTGTCCGCCCCTCATCGCGCGACAACGCGACGCCACCGGCCAGCTTCTGGGGGAGGTCGCCTCCGGCCAGCTCTGCCTGCCGCGCGCGGAGCCTGTCGCGGCGAATCTGCCGACGGTCCTGTGCCTCGATGGACGCCAGCACCACCCGGGCGTACGGGTGCCGGCCGTCCAGTTCCAGGGCGCGCTCGAGGAGCTGTTTCGCCAACGTGCGCCGCTCGGGGTCGGCCATCCCCATCCCCAGCCCCGACCCCGCCGCGGCCAACAGCTGGGCCTCGTCCGATGCGAGCAAGCGGCGGCCAACGTCCTGAGCGAAGGCATCCTGGCCGAGCGCCGTAGTCGGCCGGCCATTCTTGGGGTCACGCTGGCCCGCCAGCACTTTGCCGTAGAACCGGCCCAGCTCGGACGACCAACTGGCGGTGCCGAACTCGGGCGCATCGGTATCCAGCGGCAATCCACCTGGCGCCGCGGCCCGAGCGCGCAGCAGCAGTTGCTCCGCCCGCGGCTCGTCCTGACCCGCGAAGAACCACCCGGCATTCTCGAGTGTGAGGACGGATGCGCCCGGGTTGTCGGTCTGGGCCGCCCACGCCCGGCTCACCGCGTCGTAGCCGCCTGGATCCGCCGCGCGCGACACGCGCCACATGGCCAGCGGGTGTTCCGGATGGTTGGCGATCAGCCAGACGATGTGCCGCTGACGCCGGGCGATCATCGTATTCCACCCCAGCGTCTGCGCGCCGCTCTGCTCGTAGAAAGACCTCAGGGTCTTCATGGCCGCCAGGTCGTCTTGGCCTCTGCCGAGCGTGGATTCCAGAGAGGTCACCTGATCGGCTGTCATCTCGCCCGCGGTCTTGTGGAACGCGGCGTTGGCCTTCTGCTGGGCGATGCGGGCGGCCTCCTGTGGGTTCTCGCGCAACGGTGGCGGCTCGACCCGGCGCTGGCACGAAACGACCAATGCAAGCGCGGCGGCACACGCACTGACGACCGCGGCCGTGACGGCCCCGGAAGGCCTGCGGGCCGTTCCCCCGACAAGGACGCGATGGATGCGCCGTTCGAGCAGGCCCGGCCGGTCAACGCCGACACCATGCCAGGCCAGCCGTCCATGATGCGCCCGAACGATCGCCGCGAACTCCAGCAGCGTCGTCGCGTACCCGCGCGCGGTGCCAGCCGCGCGGACGGCGGCTTCGTCACACACGTGCTCGGCTTCCGCAGCCAGGCGACGTTCGATCCACCACGCCGCCGGGTGGAACCAGAACACGCTGCGCAGGGCGTGCGCGGCGAACGCCACCGCCGTGTCCCGCCTGACGACATGCGCCTGTTCGTGCGCCAGCACGGCGCGGAGCGTGTCTTCCGGCCACGACCTCCACGTCACCGGCAACAGGATGCGCGGACGAACGCCGACAGTGACCGGTGTGACGATGGCCGTGGATTCGAAGACACGCGGGTCCTGGATGCCCGCGACCGCCCGGGCTGCACGTGCCATGCGCGTCGTGCGGATCCAGCCAACGGCAAACGATCCGAGCGCCCATGCCAGGCCGGCTGCATACAGAACGACGACCGGTACGTGCCAGGTGAGTTGTAACGCGCGGCCATCGACGCGATCGCCGGCGGTCGCGCCCGCCTGGCCGTTAGGCATCGACACCGAGGCGGCGTCCATGTCGGGCGAGGACGCGAGAGTGGGCGCCACGCGCTCGTCCACAGCAGCGAACTCGGCAGGCCCGGCCGCGGCACCCGGGTCGATCAGGTTCGTCGGTATCTGCACGCGAACCGGCGGGACGATCCGGCCGAGCAGCGGCAGGCACAGGATGCCGATCAGGGCGACGGTCCAAGCCCGGTGACGCAGCACGCTCGCCCGCACGCGCCCGGACGCAAGCACGCCTTCGACGAGCAGGACAATCGCCAGCAAGCGCCACGAGGTGTCCACCAGCATCTCCGCGACTGCCTTGGCGATGTCGGAACCCATGGCGCGCTCCCTACTTCTGGTTCTGGATCTTCAGTGACCCTGAGGCCCTCGCGACCGCATCGGCCACGCCACCTCGCGGTAGCCAGGCGGCACCTCGAAGAGCGCGCTGTCGACAGGCACCGCCTCGATCGACTCGACGACGTCGTGGAAATCGACGACGCCTCGCGCCCGCGGGGTGTCCAAGCGCCAGACATGACTCACCGCCAACTTCGCGCCAACCACCCGGATGATGGGGTTCCCGATCAGCACCTCGGCGAGCGCCACGCCGTCGAGACCGGCTGGTGGGCTGGCGAGCCACAGCCGCCCGGTCCACGTCACTCCCGTCGTCTCGGCCATCGTCGCGGCGACCGCTCCGGCGTCGGGGAACGACGTGGTCGTCGACGTCGAATCCGTGTAGCCGTCGTACAGGTTGGCTCCCGGGCGCTGGCCGCGCGGATCCCGCGTACTTTCCGCCCGGAGCTCCGAGACGGTGTATCGCAGTTCGTCGGCGCGAAGGCCGGCGACGGTTTCGGTCGCGCCCGTGTTCGCCGACTCCTGCCTGAGGGGCCACGCCGGCCGGTACGCCCGGGGGACCTTGGTGAAGGCACGCGCCTGGGGGTCGAGTATGACGATGAAGCGCGCGCCCGCCTTCAGGATCGACACGCGACCTGCGCCAGGCCCCGACCGTTCGACACGCACCGACCCGCCGCAGGCATAGACGACCGACGTGATCGTGCCGTCGGGCGGCGCGGCAGCCGCGCGCTGCGAGAGCACGTCGCGCACCGCGTTCGAATCCGTTGAGATGCCGGGAGCCGGCCGCAGGGTCGAGATGACGACTATTCGAAACCCTGGCTCGGCAGGTGGGACGGCCGGCGATCCGGCGCCAGTCAGCACGACGCCGCCCAGGACCACGACGGCGAGCGTGGCAGGCGAGCGACCTCTCATGGCGGCCTCCTTCGATCGGGGCGTCGACTCATGGCAGAGGATAGCACCAGGCAGGGCTGCCGCCAGGCGCTCATCGGATTCCGGAGTAACATCTCGCTGTGACCCGCAGCGAAACTCGCGGTCGGACGAGCGTCATTGTTCTGTGCTGCGCCTTGGCACCCGCGTGCCTGCCGTCCACGGGATCGTGGGCCGCGCAGGGGTCGAGCCAGTTGCCGCCCGTCGAGATGGCGGAGTTCACGAAGGGACCTGGCCTCTCGCCAGGGCCCGCGGCCCTGGACTTTCTCGACCGGCTGGCCGTCGACGCTCCGGAGACTCGGGTTCGGCTGCCGGTATCCATCATGCTCGACGAGTTGCGTGTGAGCATCGTCGACGCACGGCTCGGCCAGGCGGGCGAGGCTCCCGGACGACCCCTTCGCATAGACGATGGGGCGCTTGGCATCGGGTTCGCGGACCGCGCGCGTGACCTCTGCACGACCGCCAAGCGCTGCGTGATGAGACTGGTCGGCTACTGGCGCGGCAGCGCGGACGGCGTCAGCCGGTTCGACGTCAGACGCGTGGATGGACTGGCGCTGGAAGCGGAGCCTGCCGCCATCGAAATCGAAACGCGGGCGCGGCGATGACGACGCGCTGAGATGCCTGCCGACCGCCGGCTCACCGCCGCGCAGCGGGGTAATCGCATCGCAAAACTCGCGAGCGAGAATGCCCGAATCCGGTGCCACGCCGCGCTCGATCTCTGTCACGCGGCTTACGCAGGCACCGACATCACGAAGGCCGTCCCGGCGCTGGCGCTCGTGGCCGCTCGACCTCATTCGACCGATCTCGATGCGATGTGGGCGCAGCACGCGCTGGAGGCGGCGGCCTTCTACGGCGCCGATCTCACACCGGCGCTGCCGCCGCTGATCGAGAAGATCCGGGAGAGCGTCAACCGGTACGCCGCTGCCGCGCTCCGGACGTGGGCGTCGCGCTCGATGGATGCGGCCGCGGCGGCGCTGCGAGCGGTCCGGATCGCCGTTCCGCGGCCGCTGGGAACGGCCCGCGAACTCGTCGACGAACTGGAGTTCCTGGTGTCGCACCACGTCCGCGACGCGGGGGCGGGATGGAGATCCGATCGCCAGCGCGGCGTTCGGGCACGTGCAGGGCGCCTCTACTGGCGGTCGTCGCACGGCTGGGACCTCGACCAGTCGTGTCCTGACTTCGTCCGAAGCGGGGTGCCGCGCGGGACGTTGCAGTACTGGACCGGCAGTTGGCGCGTTCCGCTGGACGTGCAGAACGCCGTGCGCTCGTGGCTCGGCATGCCGGCCATCGCCGTGACCGAACAGGACCGCGCGCTCGCGGACACGGAGCGCGTCCTCGCGGACCTGGCTGCCGCCCGATTCGAGGCAGACCCCCATCGGTGCGCCCTCTGCGCCGAGTTGGGTCCGTCGGTCGGCGGCTCGCCGCTCGAGGGATTCGCCTTCCCAGCCGTGGCGGCACGGCTCGCGACGGTCGCGACCGTGCCCACTCCCTTCGGGCTCTACCGGTGTCCCGACTGCGGCACGCTGTACGAGCGCCGGTACGTGCACGACTGCGAGCCGTTCGAACCTGAGACGGACTGGGAGTCCTTGGACCGCGTCACCCTTGACGAGGTTCGCCGCCTGGCGATGCGCGAGGTCTTTGGATCGGCCGAGGAGTGAGACGGGTCAGCGGCCGGCGAGCACTGACGTCAACCACATCGCCGCGCACCAGGCGCCTATCAGGGCGAACGCCGCGCCCGCGGCTTTGAATGCGTAGCCGACGGAGGAGACGCGCCGACCGGTGAGTCGGACCCCGTGGACGACGTAGGACGCCCGGCGGGAGACCTCCGTTCCATGCAGCCACCAGGCGGCGCCGAACGAGATCAGGCCCACGCCCGCCTGGAGGGCAGCGTACGCGATCCGTTCAGACCGCGTCGAGGCCGCCGCGAGGCCGAGCAGCGCGAGGACGCCCAGTCCCATCGTCACGCGGACGAGTCTCCGCTGGAGCGGAATCACCACGGCAGCCATCATACCCGTTGGCCCCTCTCCCTGCGCCACGTCATGGCCTGCCCCGGTGTGGGGAGGGCGGCCTCACGCGCGAGCGGGCCGCGTCGACCAGTTCTCGACGGTCAGGCCGGTGAAGCGCGCGAAGTCGATGGTGTTGACCGTCACGAGCGCGAGCCCGTTGACGTGCGCAATCGCGGCGATCTGCCCATCCACGTACGGGACCGGCCGGCCGAGGGCCTCCAGCCGCGCACGCTCGCGGCCATGCCACACAGTTGCCGCCTCGTCGTAGGGCAGGATGGGAAACGACGCGCGCACGACGTCCTCCAGGTAGGCCTCCAGAGCCGTCCGGCGCCGACCCCGCGGAAGGCGGCTGCATCCGTATGTGAGTTCGTGCCATACCGGCGCCGCAATGGCGCATTCGTGGCCATGCTCGTCGAGTTGCGCGACGATGCCCGGGTCGGGCGTCCGGGAAACGGGCGACGAGACAATGCTCGTGTCCAGCAGATACCGCAGCGTCATAGCGAGACCTTGCGTCCGGCGTTCTTCTCCCTGACGCGTGTGAAGGCGCCGCGCTCGAGTCCTACCTCACCGAGCGAGTACCGCTTCAGGAAACCCTGATAGGCCGCGCGGAAAAGACGACGGTCGCCTCGCAGGCGTTCGAGCACGCCGACGGCGACGACGACGGCGACCGGCTTGCCCCGGCGGGTGAGCTCGACTTCGACGCCGGCCTCGGCCTGGTCGACGATGCTGGGGAGGCTGCTGCGGGCCTCAGCGATGGAGTACCGGTGGGACATATCCACAAATGTACATGTAAGTGTACATCAGCGCAAGTACGTCGGCGGACTGGTTGTTCGACTGGTTGGTCCTCGGCGCAGGGATGCGGCATGGCGTCACGGAAGGACTGCAGCACCTGCCCGACATCGACCAGAACTCGACGTGCGGCTTCGACCTGACGATCGCTGTAGTCGCCCAGGTAACGGGGTTCTGGAGTCATCGCGCAGCCGCCCAGGCCGGCTTGAGCCTCTGCTGGAGGATGGCCTCCGCAGCTTCGTCGCCCCTGCCGCCCACGTGTGCCGAGTCAACGTAGGTCTGCACGGCGTTCGTGCATGCTGGCCTGTCGGCTCCAGCCTCCGTCATGTAGAAGACAGCCGGGTCAGCGGCGACCAGGACGATGATGTTCTCGCCGCTGTCGACAGGTTTCGCCTCCAGTGCCTCCCGCAGTTCGCTCTCGGCAAACGGGTCCACGAAGAGCCACGTCAGCGGCTGCCGAACCGCGGGCGCCTGGATGTCCGCGGCGGAGAACGCCGCGAAGGCCACTCGGTCCGGCGCGAATCGGCGCAGCCGTTCCAGCAACACCTTCCCGCGAAGGAGCGTGAAGTACGGGTGCCGAGCATGCCGCCCGAAGCGATACGCGGCCTTCCAGGCTCGCAGCAGCCCCTCGTGGTCCCGCACGGTGAAACCGCCGCCGTGCGTTTGATCCAGGAATGCCTCTGCCCGAAGGTGCTGGACCACCTTGTTCACGAGCGCGAGGCTGGGCGCCGGCATGAGCACGGGCAGGTCCGCGAAGTGGTCGACGATGTCCCGCTGCGTCCAGCGCCGACCCGAGTTCTCCGGGGCCAGCAGAGCTCGGACGACTCGGGCAGCCTCTGGCGTGCCGAGGTTCGCCCCCGGCAGACGCTCGCTGCGCATGGGCTGATTCCCTGAGCGCTCGATCAGGAAGACGCCAGCGAGTTCCAAGCGGCAATTCCCGGCGAGGTCGAACCAACTCCAGCCGTGCTCGGCGCAGAGGCTCGCCAGCCGGGGGGACACGCGGGGCATGGCTAGCACCCGCGAGGCGATTCGGTAGGGCCCTTGTGGGTACGGCCGGTCGACGAGGCCCAGGAACTGGCTTGGCGTGAAGTGGCGCTTCACCTCGACACACAGGAGTCCCTTGCCTCCGTCGGGGAGGGGGCCACGCGCGATGATGTCCCAGGCCGGGCCGGTCTCGCCTGACGCTCTCGCCTCCCAACCCTTCAACCACGAGACTCTGCCGAGCATACGCCGCAGGACGTCGGCCATGGCGATGTCCAAGGCCCGGCCATCCGCACGACTGTTTGTGTAGCTAGCCATGTTCACGACATCGTGAACATAACACGAATGGTGAACATCAGCAAATCAGGCGTTCGCCGACGCCGCCCCGATCAGCCTGCGCTTGGGGGAGTTCCAGTTGTCCGGAGAGCAGGCGCGGTAGCAGAAGGTCGCGGGTCTGGCGGAGGTTGCGGCTCTGGCGTTCGAGCACGACCATGAAGCGACTACGGGGAGACCTCCTTCGACG
>Ga0194126_10012358_pt1 | contig 10820 bp, 10 predicted proteins | sample TA2KigC150mmetaG_FD_148641 | JGI IMG/M metagenome (GOLD analysis project Ga0194126, IMG submission 148641) | Freshwater microbial communities from Lake Tanganyika, Tanzania - TA2015035 Kigoma Deep Cast 150m | ecosystem: Environmental > Aquatic > Freshwater > Lake | place: Tanzania: Lake...
CCCCCGCTGTACAGGCGCTCCACCAGCGGGTGCTCACCCGGGCTGCGCCGGTACCCCAGCACGCGCATGCCAAAATGCGTTGCTGTGCCAGCCAGGTGTTCACCAATCGAACCCAAACCCATCACCCCCAGCACCAAACCCTGCAGGCTGCGGTAGGGAATCTTCTCCCAATGGCTGGCAAGCTGGTTGGCGCGCGTTTCGAACAGGTTGCGTTCCAATGCCAGTATGTAGCCAAAGACATATTCGCTGATGTGTGCACCAAAAACACCTTTGACGCCGGTCAGCCGGTAGTCACGCCGCAAGCCGGGAGCGCACAGCAGCTCTACCCCTGCCCAGGTGGATTGCGCCCATTCCAATCGCGCGGCGTATGGCAGTGCATCTGCCAGCATGGTAGGTCTCGCCAGCGCCAGGTTGCAGTCCTGGATGGCTTGGGCCGCCTCTTCCAACGTAGTGCAGGCGACAATTTCCAGGTCGGGCAGCTCGCAGGCTGCCACTTGCTGGCGGAAATCTTCCGCATTCGGGGTTAATATCAAGAGACGGTTCATAGGATCACTGCTAAAGCATCCAGGCGTTGGGTGTATTCACGCTCGCAAATTTTTCCTTGCGGGAGATATTATACCCGGCTGGAGTGAGGCTGGAGTTTGCCGCACTCGCCAACATCGCCTGTCTCCTGGTATAATTTCCGGCAGCATAACCGCCCATCCGAAGGAAGAGCGCAAGATGCAGATGGGGTGGATTGGTGGAGTAGTATATGGCAAGCGAACTGGACGAAATTATTGGGTTGATCAAAGCCGGGAATAAATCGGAGGCACACCACCGGCTGATTGGGCTATTGAGAGCCGAACCGCACAACGAGAAAGCCTGGCTGTGGTTTGTGGAGACTCTGCCAGACCGCGCCAGCCGCATTCAAGCCCTGGAGCGCTGCTTGCAGCTCAACCCCACCAGCCAGCTTGCCTGGCGCGGGTTGCAGCGCCTGCAAGGGGGTACACTGAAGGTGCAAGAAGCCAGGCGGGTGGAGCCGGAAGCGCCAGCCACCACAACGCCGGAGCCTGCCACCCTGCCAGACGAGGCAGTGCCGGAGTTCCCAGCCCCGCCAGCCCGTGTCGAACAGCAAGTCCCGGTCTCGGAAGCCGAGTTTCCCACTGCACCTGCTGCGGCTTTTACACAACCTGCACCCCCGGCTGCCGCGCCAACCCCGCCTGTCACCCACAGACTGGCAACCGTGCGGCGACCGGCGCCATCCCCAGCCACTCGAAAACCAACGCCGCGTCCACCTTCCCGGGCAAAACCTGCCAACCGGCGCTCATTGTACCTGGCGGCAGCCATCCTGGCGGCGCTGATGGGGGCAGCACTCTGCGTGCTGTTGGTGTTTGCTTTGCGCAGTTTCCCCCTGGCGGAACTGTTGCCGCAGGCAGTGGCGTGGATCGAATCGCCGCTGTCCAGCAGCGAGCCAACCGCCACCCCGTCTACCCCGCAAGCTGCCTCCCCGCCAGGCGTCTATCTGATCGAATCGGGGCAGGCCATCAGCATGCAGCGCAGCATCGGCGAACCAGCCAGCGGCGAAGGCGCCCCCCGCACCGACCAGATCCAGCCCTATTTTCGCCTGAACGATCCGCAAATCAACCAGGCGGAGCTGCGTTTTGTTAAACTGGAAGGGCAGCAGGCAGGCGATAGCATTCCCCTGGAGATCCTGGAGAACAACGGCGAGCTGCACGCTGTGCCTAAGAGAGTGCTGGATGCCGGCGTCTACTGCTTTATCCTGGCAACCCCATCCACCCCGGTCGAGCTGGCTTCCTTTTGGTGCATCCAGGTGGTTTCACCAAACCAACCGGTGATCAGCAGCAGCGAGCTGGCAACCATCCAGGTAACGCCACCCGGCAACGGCGCTTTCCTTTTACAAGACAATCTTTTTCTACCGTTGAGTGATGCTACCAGCCTGGCGGGCAGCGAGCGCCAGGTAACCGGGCTGAGAGAAGCCGATGGCATCCTGACCACCCAAAACAGGCAACCCGTGCTGGCGGTGCAGGGGATCGAATTCAACCTGACGCGCCCCGAGCTGATTGCCCGTCCTTATAACACTCCTGGCTTCTACACCCAATGGGACACCAGCCTGAACCGGGCAACCGTGGTGTTGGTTGACGTAGAAAGCCCGGCAGCTTTGCTGGGATTGCAGAATGGCGATGGACTGTTGAGTGTGAACGGCAACCCGGTGGATGGCTTGATGGACGAAGAGATCAACATCCTGCTGGTGGGCTTGAAAGATAGCACGGTGAAGGTGGCAGCGTTGCGCGGCGACCAACTGCTGGAAGCCGAGCTGGCGCGTTCTGTGGTCTATGATTTGCCGCGCGCCTTGATGCCTGAGTTCTACCTGGATTATATGGTCAAGAATAACTATATACTGCTCAAGCCCAGCCAGCCGCTCGTCCCGATGGTGTACTGCCTGACGGCAACGCAGTGCTTTCTGGTAAAGTAAACGGCGCCCTGGCACGCGGGGTTGCAGTCACGCTGCGGTATTGCCTGGCGCTTGACAACTCCCCCCCTCTGCGTTAGCATACTTGCGGAGTTTTATACTTACTGATTGGTGCACCAGGAGGTTGTTTTGACAGAACAGGTACTCGAAGAAAAGAAGCGTGTGTCGCTCACTGACTTGCTGCGGCAGAGATTCAAAGGCGTGCTGGATCGCCCGGCTGGATTTCTCAACCGGTTGGGGATTATGCCCAACACAGTCACTATCTTCGGTCTGCTGGGTAACAGCCTGGCAGCCTATTTCCTGGCGCAAGGGCAAATGACCGTGGGGGGTATCCTGGTGCTATTGATGGGTCCGGTCGACGCATTGGATGGCGCCATGGCGCGCTTGCGCGGCGAGCCAACCGAATTCGGCGCATTTGTTGATTCAGTCACCGACCGCTACTCCGAGCTGGTGATCTTTGCCGGGTTGTTATTCTACTTCGTGCAGGCAGGTGAGCTGCTCTATGCCTTCCTGGCTTACCTGGCAGCCGCCGGTTCGGTGTTGGTTTCCTACGTGCGGGCACGCGCCCAATCGGTGGGCCACGACACCAAGGTGGGTATGTTGAGCCGCCTGGAACGTTACCTGGTGCTGGTACCGGCGTTGATCTTCAATATCGTTCCCATTGGCTTGTGGATCCTGGCAATATTTGCCAACTTCACCGCCGTGCAGCGCATACTGGATGTGCGCCGCCATTTTCGCCAGGTCAAGTAAACACTATCCCCAATTCATTCTCTATTTCAATCTCTCGAGGTTATTATGCCAGGAATTAATATCGGACCTTTGAACATCACCTACTATGGAATGATTATCATGCTGGGCGCACTGCTGGCAGCCTGGTTAGCCACCCGTGAAGCCAGCCGCCGCGGACAGAATCCTGATTTTGTCTGGGATGGCTTGCTATGGGTGCTGGTGGGCGGGATTGTGGGCGCCCGTTTGTGGCACATCTTTACCCCGCCGCCTTCCATGGTCGAGCAGGGGCTTACCACCATGTATTACCTGACCCACCCGTTGGACGCCCTCAACACCCGCATGGGTGGGTTGGGCATCCCCGGCGCGGTGATCGGTGGATTGCTGGCGCTGTACCTGTTCTGCCGCAGGCGCAAAACCAGCTTTGCCATGTGGGCAGATATCATCGCCCCCGGGCTGGCGCTCGGACAAGCCATCGGGCGTTGGGGCAATTTCATCAACCAGGAAGTGTACGGTGCGCCCTCCAACCTGCCGTGGGCAATCTTCATCGACGCGCAGCACCGCCTGCCCACCTATCAAGAAATCAGCCACTATCACCCGCTTTTCCTGTACGAATCCCTGTTCAGCCTGGCAAACATGGCGCTGCTTTTATGGCTGGGCAGGCGCTATTCGCAGCACTTTAAGGATGGCGATTTGTTCCTGATCTACCTGGTGACCTACCCCTCGGCGCGCTTTCTGCTGGAGTTTCTGCGCATGGATGCCTCGCTGGTGGGTGGGGTGAACGCCAACCAGAGCGCTATGGCAATCGTGGCGGTGTGTGCGGCGGTTGTCTTCTACCTGCGCCACCGCGAAAAATAATCGCCCGCTCCCCGCTTAACGGGCTCAACTACCCGATACCACACGCACGAAGCGCCGCTTGCCCACTTGCAGCACACCGGGGTGCGGGAAGGGTTGGTTGGGGTCGTTGAGCGTCTCGCCATCCAGGCGTACGCCTTTCTGCTCGAACAGGCGGCGCCCCTCGCTCTTGCTGCTCACCAACCCGGCTGCCAGCAGCAGCTCTAACACCGTCTGCCCCGTTTCCAGGCGGTACTCGGGCATCTCGTCTGGCAGGTCTTTTTGCTGGAAGACGCGCACGAAGTGCTCCTGTGCCTGAACGGCTTCTGGCGGGCTGTAGAAAATAGATACGATCTCGCTTGCCAGTTGCATCTTGGCATCACGCGGATGTAGTGCGCTGGATTGCAGCCCGTGTTCCACCGCCTCGATCTGGGGAGGCGTCCAGCGGGTTGCCAGCCGCATGTAGCCGCCCATTGCCAGGTCTGGCACGCTCATCACCTTGCCGTACATATCGTTGGCATCGGTGTTCAAGGGAATGTGGTTGCCCAGCGATTTGCTCATGCGTACCACGCCATCCGTACCGGGCAGGATGCCCATGATGATGGGGATGTTGGGCTTCTCGCCCATAAAGGTCATGATTTTGCGCGCCGCAGTGGCGATGTTGAACAATTGATCGGTGCCGCCCACCTGGCAATCCGCCCGCAAGGCATAGGCGTCGTAGCCCTGCATAATGGAGTAAAAGGTCTCGTGCAGGTAGATGGCATCGTTCTTCTCCCAGCGCAGGCGGAAGTTTTCGCGCGTCAGGAATTGCTGGATGGTAAAGTTGGATGCCAGCCGGATCAGGTCGGCAAACATCAAGCCAGAAAGCCACTCGGCGTTGTAGCGGATGATCGTCTTCTCACGGTCGAGCACCTTATACGCCTGTTCGGCGTAGGTGCGGGCGTTCTCTTCCACTTCCTGCGGGGTGAGCTGCGGGCGCAGGATGTCCTTGTCCGACGGATCGCCGATCAATGAGGTGAAAGTGCCGATCAAAAAAGTCACTTCATGCCCCAGCTCCTGGAACTGGCGCAGTTTGCGCATGGTGATGGTGTGTCCCAGGTGCAGGTCGGGCTTGCGTGGATCGTAGCCGCAGTACACCCGCAGCGGGCGAGATTCTTTTTCGGCTTCTGCCAGGCGCTGGCGAAGCTCAGCCGTCATGGCTTGTTTGAGTTCTTCGTCGCCGTACTCTGTACCTTGCATCAGGTACGCCACCTGTTCTTCAATGTTCATCTTCATCTCAATCTCCTCAGAAAATAAAATCGCGCTCCCTGTGGCGAGAGCGCGATTCCGATCACCACAGAGCGGGCTTAGCGGCGTTCATACTCGTAGCTATCGCCAACCTGGTCGACAATTTCCAGCTCACTGTTCAACACGATCTCCCGCAGAATTTCATCGCCACGCAAAAAACCAGTCTTACCGGTCACTTTACCCTGGTATTTTACCTCACCTGGCGTCTGAAAGGCAAAGTAAGTTTTGGCTCCAAACACCTGCACCCGTTTGCCCCAGGCGGTGGGATGCACGCGCACACGCTCTATCTGCTGCCAATCCAGGTGCACATGGCGTAGCCCGTTTTGAAATTCGATCCCCTGATCATCCAGGTGCAGCAGCGTGTGCCGGTCGATCCAATTGCCCAGGCTGATGCTGCCGGCTGCCAGCAACAGCGCCAGCGCCAGCAGGGGGGTCAGCAAACCTGTTTGCACCCCCAGCAACTTCATCAGCCCCCAGCTTGCCAGCATCAACGCCAGCAACCCCCAGGCGGTGACCTCACCGCGCCGCGGCAGCAATTGGGGTTTATATTGGCGTTTGTTCTGGTTATCGGTCATGGCTTTTTCCTCAGAAGACTGGCGAATAAATTTTTCACTGGCTAAGGACCAAAGCGCATGACGCCAGCCGTGGTGACGCCAAACCACAGGCTGCCATCCGGTGCGGCAGCCACGGTGGTCAGCCAATCATCGGTCAATCCATCTGCCTTGGTAAAGCTCCACCAACTACTGCCGTCAAAGCGGAAAGCGCCATAGCCATCCGAGGAGAACCACAGGCTGCCATCCGGCGCCGCCACGATGCCACTGATCGAGTAGCCCTTCAAGCCGTCATCGGCGCGGTAAGTCGTCCAGGACGAGCCATCGAAGCGCGAGGCTCCCTGCCCGGCGGTGCCGAACCACACCGCACCATCCGGCGCCACGGCAACCGATTTGACCGATTTGTACGCCAGCCCATCCGCCTCGGTGTAGGTTTTCCACGTGCCGCCATCCAGCCTGTTTACCCCCTCCTGTGTGCCAACCCACACCTTACCATCTTTCCCCAGCGCAATGGCGGAGATGCCCTTGGTGAGCAAGCCATCCGCCGAGGTGTAATTTTTCCAGGTGGCGCCATCGAAGCGCGAAACGCCGCTGCTGGCAGCAATCCACAGGGTGCCGTCCGATGCCACTGCCAGGGAGCGCACGTCATTGCTCACCAGCCCGTCCTCGGTCAGGAACACCTTCCAGGACTGTCCATCGTAGCGCCGCAAGCCCCACGGCGTGGCAAACCACAGCGTTCCATCCGGTGCCATGGCGATCGATTTGGCGCTGGAGATGCCAAAGTCGCTGTCTTGCCCGTAGAATTTCCATTGATTGCCGTCGAAGCGGGATATTCCACCGGCGGCGCCGCCCACCCAGGTAGCGCCATCTTTATCAAAGGCGATGGCGTTGATCGTGTTATCCGGCAGCCCATCGGCGCTGGTGTAGCTGCTCCAACGAAATGCCGAGGGGTCAAAGCTGCTCGTAACCGGGCTGGCTGGCGGTGGTTGGCTGGGCGATTGAGAGTCGGTGGGCGCTTGCGAGGTGGGCGAAGTGGCTGCCGGCGGCGCAGCAGCGGATTGTTTCACCTCCACCAGCCCCACCAGTTCCACCGCGTCGATATGGGTGGTGGTGCTCTGACCTATCTGGTCGAGATAGACGCGGATTTCCCTGGTCTGGTACTCGGCTTCCACCGGCACCCTCAGCACGTAGGGGCATTCGGCAATGCGCCGGGCGTTGGCAGTGAAAACTTCCATACGCCCGTCCGGTTCCGCCACCACATCCACCTGCACCACGCGATCGGGGTTATTGCTCTGGTAGATGTAGATATCGGTGGGGATCACCGGCTGCTCGTAGTACAGGGTAATCCACTCGATGCGCTCGGTGTAATACGATGCCCAGGCAGATTCTTTGTCTCCGCAGGCGAGCGTATTGGGTTCGCCGGTGGCTTGGGAAGCAGCCCAGAAGGGAAAGCTGTGTTCCGAGCTGGCTTCGGCGTTGGTAGCCCACTGGCGCAGTTCCTGGTACTGCGGCGGTGCGATCGTTGCCACGGCGGGAACGGGTTGCTCCACCTCGGCAATGGCTGGCGCTTCTGTGGGGGCTATGGGGGTTGGCTTGCCCCCCAGGCTGCAGCTTAATCCAACCAGGCACAAAACAGCCAGGATGATAAACAGGGAATGTTTGGTGAGTTTCATTTCGATCCTCGCTAAGGGGGTTATTTAACCTGTAATGATTGCATGAGCGCATCCAATAGCGCCAGGTCTGGCGTAAAGCTGGCTGCGGCTTCCGCACTGAGCTGGCGTTCGGAATCCGACAGGTAGGTCAGGTAGGTATTCTCGAATGCCAGTATATCGCCTCCTGGCACCGTTTGGTCGTCACCCGGCAGGCTGGGATGCGCAGCCGGGAAGATGGCTGCCACGTACCAGTTGCCATCGTGGGTCAGCCCCTGAAAAGTATAAAACATATTGACGTTGTTGATGGGCCATACCGCCTGCCCGTATTGGGTGAGGTAACGCACCCCGGAGCCGTTCTTAAAGTCCAGGTACTGGATTTGAGCCTGCAGCATCTGCGCTGCGGGCCAGATGGGCAGGAAAGGCAGCGAGTCGACGGTGGTGGGTTTTGCCGCCAGCAGCTTCGATAACTCTTCAATCACCTGGGCGGCAGATGGGTCTAGCGCGGCATACTCCCGCGCCGGATAGACAAAGATCTTGGGCTCGTGGAAGTTGTTTTGCAGCGGGTAGCCGTTGAATTTGAATTGGAGATACTCCGGATGCACCTCGCCGGGGAAGGAATCTGCCGGGTTGCCAGGCGCGGCTGCCACGGTTTCGGCATTGGCGGATTGGGCAACAGGCACTCCAAACGAGAAGCGCACCCCCTGGTAATCGATGGATGGCGGGGGTTCGCTGGGCGGCGCCGGGGGTTGCTCCTGCAACTCAGCAGGTGGAGGCGCGATGGGCATCTCGCTGACCGGCGGCTGCTCTTCGGCTGGTAGCAGGGGTACTTCGGCGGGCGGCAGAAATTGCTCCAACTGAGGAATCTGGCTGGTTTCAACCATCTGAGGGTAAAAATAAAGCCCTGCCAGCACCGCGATGACACAGCAGCACAACAGCAGCAGCAGCACTACCCCCACGATGATGAATATATTTCTACTTTGCATTGCAATTCTCCTGTATCTTGGCTGTTTTTCAGCCAGGTTTAATCTATTGAAACGCTCGCTTGTTCTATCTTTAAATCTGCTACGAACAAGAACAGCTCCAGCCGCAACTTGCGTTCGGCGGCTGCATAGTTGGGGCTGCTCTTTTCATGCACGGACACAAACACGTCTTCTTTTTCGCCCCACATCTTGCCGGTGGTCAGAAAGGCGGTGGAAACCACCAGGATGCCCACTTCCGGCGCTGCCGTGACATCGATATCCGCTACCAGCCCATAGACACGCAGCGTGGTTTCTCCCGGCGGGAGCTGTGCCTGGGTTAAATCCAGGCGAATATCCCCGGCGAACACTGCCAGTTCTTCCTGTGCTGCCACCCATTCTGCGCCGCGGCGAATATTCGGGAAGGGGATGATCTTTAGCTGCGGGCGGTCATGATGCAGCCTTGGACGAAAGATCAGGTACAAACCAGCCGCGATCAACAGCAGGGGCCAGCAAAAGAGGCTTACATCCACCTGGAAGATTTGCCCAAGCAGGGAGATCACGCCCCACGCAATGAGCAGCGTCCCGATTAACATCAAGCTTTTTCTTGGCATATGCGGCTCCTTATTTGTGCAAGGATAGCTACCTACCCTCTAAGCATAAAACAAAACCTGTCCTGGCGCAAGGTAAACTTGCCGAAAAAATTAAAAGGCGGCTGGAATGCGCCGCCTTCAGCTCACCATACCTGCCAGGGTACACACCTGGCTGCTTGCAACTGGGGATTACCCTTTGGCTTCCGCTGGTTGGTGGGTGCGGAAATACTTGATGTAACGCCCGGCATAGGCATCACGCCCCAGCAGCAGGTCCACTGCTCGAATGCCCTGGGTATATTTCATCGCGTCTGTGATGGCGCAGGTGGCGCCTTTTGTCATGGCGACCGAGAGGAACGCCATGTTGATGGTGTCGCGATCTGGCAAACCAAAGGAGACATTGCTGGCGCCCAGGTTAATGTTCACGCCAAATTCCTGGTGCACCCGCTCGATGGTCTGCAAGGTGACCAGCCCGGCGTTGCTATCGGCGCCTACGGTCAAGACCAGCACGTCAATCACCACGTCATCCGCCGGTATGCCCAGTTGCGCCGCCCGCTCCAGGATTTTTCCGGCAATCTTGACGCGCACCTCGGGGTCACCCGATATGCCGTTATCATCCATTACCAGGCCGATGACTGCCGCGCCGTGCTCCTTCACCAGGGGCAACACCGCGTTCAGGGAGGCTTCTTCCCCGTTCACTGAATTGACCAGCACCTTGCCCGGAGCGACTTTCAACGCTGCTTCCAACGCTTTGGGGTTGGGGGTATCGATGCACAGGGGAATGTCATACTCCGCTGCCAGCAGTTCCACCACCTTGGGCAACATGGTCACGTCATCCAGCCCCGGCACGCCCACGTTCACATCCAGCAAATCAGCGCCCGCTTCGATCTGTTTTTTCGCCAGCTCGTGTACATACTCCAGGTTGCCTTCCTGCAAGGCAGCCGCTAATTTCTTGCGCCCGGTGGGGTTGATCTTTTCTCCGATCAGGGTCATCGGTCCATCGGTGGTGATTTTTACTTGTTTTGTTTTTCCTCTTACGATAGTTTGCATTGTCCTTGGTACTCCTCGAGAATGTGGTGTTGCTGTCTTCCTCCGCTGAGATTATACCTCATGGATATGCTGTCAGCCAATGATTTCGTCCGCTTTGCGCAGGATTTCCGCCAGCCTGGCGGTAACCTCTTCGGCTAGAACATCCACCGGCGGGGCAGACAGGATTTCTTCCACTTTCTGGCGCGCCAACCCATACATCTCGGGTTTGTTGGCTGCTGCCCAGGTTTCATAACTGCTGCGTGGAAACAGGCGGCTCATGGCAAACTCGGAGCTGCGGGCAGCCTGGCGGGTGGAGCGAGCTTTCAAAAAGTGCCCACCGGGACCCACCTGCAGAATGTCATCGTACAGGTCCTTCGCCGTGCTGCAATCCACACCCTCTACCAATCTCTGGCACATACGCCCCAGCTCATTGTCCACCACCAGTTGTTCCAATACCAACACCTGGTCGCCATCCACTTCGCCGGTGCCGATGATCAAATCGGCGCCAACCATCAGGGGTGGCAGGGTGGTGAGCAGCTTTTCAATCACCGCCTGTGCGCCGGGTTCCTTGGCGTCCGCGGTGCAGCCAGCGGCGGTGGTGGGGAGATCCACAAACCGCCCCATCCTGGTGAGGGCGGCGGACATCAAGCCCATCTCCGGCACGCCGCCCAGGAAGGCACCGGTGGTGAAATCCACGATGCCCGTTGCGCTGCTGTAGATCAGCC
>Ga0194126_10012363_pt1 | contig 10815 bp, 2 predicted proteins | sample TA2KigC150mmetaG_FD_148641 | JGI IMG/M metagenome (GOLD analysis project Ga0194126, IMG submission 148641) | Freshwater microbial communities from Lake Tanganyika, Tanzania - TA2015035 Kigoma Deep Cast 150m | ecosystem: Environmental > Aquatic > Freshwater > Lake | place: Tanzania: Lake...
CGCAGCAGGGTCGCTGCCGCCTGGCCCTGCAGGCTGACAGCCCGGCCGCCGCCGCCCAAGCGCTGCGGGCCGGCGAGGGTCAGCGCGGCGAGGCCACGGCCCAGGAGCCGCGCCTGGCCTGGGAGCTGGTGGCCGGGGCCCAGCAGGCCGCCGCTCACGCTGCCATGGAGGCCTGGGCCGCCTTGGGCGTGGTGCCCACAGCGTTGGCCCACGGGGACGATGCCCCTGGCTGGCTTGGCGAGCTGGTGGGCAACCCGCCGCAGCTACGCCTGGCGCCCAGCCTGCAGGCGCTTGAAGAGCACGGTTACGCCCTGAGCCTGCCGCTGCAGGCCCCCAGCCTGGGCCAGGCCGTGCGCCTGTGGCTGGCGGGCGCTGCTCCCCACTGGAGCGGCTTTGAACCGCCAGCCCCCTGGCCGCGGCAGGTGCTGCCCACCACGCCCTTTGCCCGCGCGCGCTGCTGGGTCGAAGAAGACGACGCAGCCCGCCAGCCCTCGCCGCTCGATCTGGAGCGCAGTTGGCAGCCGCTGGACGCTGCTGCGGCGCAGCCGTTTGCCGGTGAGCTGCAGCGGGTGGCCAGCGCCGAGCTGGAGGCCTCACCCGCGCTCGATCAAGCCTTTTGGCAGCGCTGGCTGCCGCGGCTGCAGCAGGCCCTGCAGGCCACTGGGGCAGTCCACTGGGTGCTGGAGGCCGATGCCGAGGCGGCTGGACCCCAGGCCCAGGCCATGGCGGCGCTGCTGCGCACCTGGCTGCTGGAGGCGGGCGCGGCGGCGGGCGGTCTGCTGTGGGCCGGGCCAGGCGGCCGCGATCTGCAGCAGCTGCAGCAGGCCGGCACCCCCCCCGCCTGCGCCGAGTGGCGTTGGAACGCCGCAGCTGGCCGCGTCGAGGCGGCCGCGCTCAGCGCTGCCCCTGCCGCACGCTTTGCCGCGCCGGTGCCGGCGATTCAGCCGGTGGCCACCTATCTGATCACCGGTGGCCTGGGGGCCCTGGGTCTGGCCACGGCCCGCTGGCTGGCCCAGCGGGGCGCCCGCCATCTGCTGCTGGTGGCCCGCCGCGCCCCCACCGAGGCCCAGGCCGCCGCCATCGCCGAGCTCGAAGCCCTGGGCTGCCGCGTCGATGTCGAGAGCCTCGATGTGGCCGATGCGCAGGCCGTTCGAGACCTGCTGGCACGCATTGCCGCCGATGGCCGGCCCCTGCACGGGATCGTGCATGCCGCTGGCGTGCTCGACGACGGCCTGATCAGCAACCAGACGCCCGAGCGCTGCGCTGCGGTGGCCGCCGCCAAACTGGGCGGCGCCTTGGCGCTCGATGCCGCCAGCCGTGAGCTGGCGCCGGCACTCGAATTTTTTGTGAGCTACTCGTCGGTGGCGGCGCTGCTGGGCTCGCCCGGGCAGGCCTCCTACGCGGCGGCCAACGGCGCCCTCGATGGGCTCATGGCCCTGCGCCGGCGCGCCGGGCTGCCGGGTCTGAGCCTCAATTGGGGTCCTTGGGCGGGCGAGGGCATGGCCTCGCGGGCGCCGCAGCTGCTCACCCCCATCCAGCCCACCGCGGCCCTGGCCAGCCTGGGGCGCTGGCTGGCCAGCGGTGCGGCCCAAGGTGTCGTGGTCGACCTCAAGCAGGCCAGTGAGCACCGCCTGGCGCCCCGTTGCCGGGCGCTGCTGGCTGAGCTTGAGGGGTTGGCCGATGCCTCCCGCTTATCAGCCGTGCAGGCCTGCCTCGCCGACCTTCTGGCTGATCTGGGTGGTTTTGAGGTCACGGAGCTCAAGCCCGAGACAAGTCTCTATGGCCTGGGGCTCGATTCGCTGATGGCGGTCGAGCTGGCCACGGCGGTGCAGGCGGGCCTGGGGGTGAGCCTGGGGCTCGGGGCCCTGAGCGGTGAACCCACCCTGGGTTCACTGGCCGAGCACCTGCTGGCGCTGCTGGGCGATCCGGCGGCGGCCAGCAGTGCCGGTGTCGATCTGGGCGTCGAGGCCCAGCTGCCCGATGAGCTCGCCGCCTCACTGGCGGCTGCGGGCTCCAGGCGGCCGCCGCAGACCCCCGAAACAATTCTGCTGACTGGCGCCACCGGTTTTCTGGGGGCGTTTCTGCTGGCCGACCAGCTGCGCCGCCATCCGGGCCTCAACGTGTGGTGCCTGGTGCGCGCCGATGGCCCTGGCGCCGCCAAGGCCCGGGTGCAGGCCAATTTGCAGCACTACGACCTCTGGGACCCCAGTTTTGGGGCCCGCATTGTGGGGTTGCCGGGCGATCTGGCCCAGCCCCGCCTGGGGCTGGACGACGCCACCTGGGCCGGCCTGGCCGAGCGCATCGGTGGCATCGTCCACAACGGCGCCCAGCTCAGCTATGTGGCCCCCTACAGCCAGCTCAAGGCGCCGAATGTGGAGGGCACCCTGGCGGTGCTGCAGCTGGCGGCCGCGGCGGCTGCACCCGTTGCATTCATCTCCAGCACCTCGGTGTATGAGGCGGCGGCCTACCGCGGCCAGTTCATTAGCGAAACCGATGATGTGGCCGTCTGGGAGGGCATTCACCTGGGGTATTCCCAGACCAAATGGGTGAGCGAGCGGCTGGTGCTGGCAGCGGCCGCTGCCGGCCTGCCGGTCACCGTGTACAGGCCCCCGCTCATCGGCGGCCACTCGCAGAGCGGCGCCTGGCACGAGGGTGACTTTCTGCACCGGCTGGTGCGCGGTTGCCTGGCCCTGGGGCAGGCGCCCGATCTGGCGATGGAGCTGGACCTGGTGCCGGTCGACTACGTGGTGGCGGCGATCGGCGCGCTGGCCTGGCGCACTGAGCCCCTGGGCTTTCATGTGCATCTGCACCACCCCGAGCCGGTGCTGTGGGCTGACCTGCTGCATGGGCTGATCGACAAGGGGGCCCCCCTCAAGGCCGTGGATCTGGAGCAGTGGCTGGCCGAGCTGGCCCAGCAGCCCAGCAATCCGCTGTATCCGCTGCAGCCCTTCTTCACCCACCGCTGGGGCACAGAACAGCTCACCTACCCCGAGCTCAACGCCCCTGGCATCAAGGCCAAACCCAGCAGCAGCCGCACCCGCGCGGTGCTGGAGCCGCTGGGGGTGCGCTGCCCGGGCTTTGAGGAGCTGATCGGCCCCTATGCGCGCACGTTCCTGACGCTGTGAGCGCCAACACCTGCCGCTACCGCCCGGGGTTGCGCCACTGGCATCCGCTGCTGGCCAGCAGGGCGCTGCGCCGCAAGCCCATCGCCCGCACCCTGGCCGGTGAGCGGCTGGTGCTGTTTCGCACCGCCAGCGGCCAGGCGGCGGCGTTGGCCGAAACCTGCCCCCACCGGCGCATGTCACTGGCCGCAGGCCGGGTGCAGGGCGACGAGCTGGTGTGCGCGTACCACGGCTGGCGCTTTGCCCCGGGCGGCGCCATCCGCTGCCCGCTGATGCCAGCGAGCGAGCTACGGCACCAGGCGTTCCAGGTGCGGGAAGCCCACGGCTTGATCTGGATTCGGCAGGCAACCCAATCCGAAGATCCTCCCCTCCCCAGCTGGGACAGCGGCGGCCTGGCCCTGGCGGGAGTCGCCTTTCACACGGTGCCGGCGCCGCTGGAGCTCACCCTCGACAACTTCACCGAGGTGGAGCACACCAGCAGCATCCACCAGGTGTTCGGTTTCACCCAGCCAGAAGCCATCGAGCACCGGCTGGAGCTCGAGCCCGCCGCGACCCGGGTGTGGAACAGCGGGCCCCAGAAGGCGTTTCCGCCCGTGTTTAACGGTTTCATCGACAACCGCCCCGGCGACAGCTTTGCCAACGACTGGATCACCACCTTTGATCCCCTGCTCACCATCTACGACCAGACCTGGAGGAGCCCGAAGGGCAAACCGCGGCGGTTTCGGCTCAAGGTGGTGATGTTCTTTGTGCCGATCGACGACACCACCACCCAACTCACCACGTTGGTCTATTCGCCCAAGGTGCTGCCCGGCCGGCTGCACCGCGCGCTGGCGGCGCCGATCATCAAGGCGGTGACGGCCCATGAGCTGAACCTCGATGTCTGGGCCCTGGCCCAGCTGGCGGATCTCGACACCGAGCTCAACCCCCGCACGCTGGGGCCCCTCGATCGCGTGCTGCTCGAGAACCGTCGCCGGCTCAAACCCGCTTACCTGGAGCGGGTTTGAGGGCCTGTTTGGGCATCAGCTGACCATTCAATTTGTTATTCCCTGAACCGTTGTAGTTTGGTCACATCGAAGTGATGTGCTGCCGGGTTTGAACGCTGCTGCTTACACCCCAAGCACCCACGAGCCCATCGCGATCATTGGCATCGGCTGCCGCCTGCCCGGCGGCGCCAACTCGGCTCAGGCCTTCTGGCAGTTGCTGCGCGAGGGTCGTTCGGCGATCAGCGAGGTGCCCAGCGAGCGCTGGGACCTGGCGACCCACTTCGATGCCGATCCGCAGACGCCGCTGCACCAGCACGTGCGCCATGGCGGCTTTGTGGATGGCATCGACCAGTTCGATGCCGCCTTTTTCGGCATTTCACCGCGGGAAGCGGTGTGCATGGATCCGCAGCAGCGCCTGCTCATGGAGGTGGCCTGGCAGGCGATCGAGTCGGCCGGCCAGCCCCTGGACGCGATCCGCGGCACCCGCACGGCCGTGTTCATGGGCATCTCGAGCTCGGACTACAGCTCGCTGCTGTGGGCCTCGCCCGAGAGCTTCCGCATCCCCGACAACGAACCGTTTGTGCTGCCGGGCAACACCGGCTGCATCGCCGCCAACCGGCTCTCCTATTTCTTTGACCTCAAGGGGCCCAGCTTCACGGTCGACACGGCCTGCAGCAGCTCGCTGGTGGCGGTGCACCTGGCCTGCGAGAGCCTGTGGCGTGGCGAGAGCGAGGCCGCCCTGGTGGGCGGCGTGCAGGCGCTGATTCACCCCGGCATCCAGAGCAGCTTCTGCAAGGCGGGGCTGCTGGCCCCCGATGGCCGCTGCAAGAGCTTTGACGCCGCCGCCAACGGCTACGTGCGCAGCGAGGGGGCGGGGGCGGTGCTGCTCAAGCCGCTGTCGGCGGCGCAGGCCGATGGCGACCCGATCGTGGCGCTGATCCACGGCACGGCCGTCAATTCCGACGGCCGCAGCAACGGCATGGTGGCCCCCAACCTGCGGGCCCAGGTGGCCTGCGTGCGAGCGGCGTTTGAGCGGGCGGGCATCGACCCGGCCGCCACGCAATACGTCGAGGCCCATGGCACCGGCACCCGCCAAGGCGACCCCATCGAGCTGCGCGCCCTGGGCACCGTGCTGGGCGAGGGCCGCGCCGACGATCACCCCTGCCGGGTGGGCTCGGTCAAGACCAACCTGGGCCACAGCGAAACTGCCGCGGGCATCACCGGCCTGATCAAGGCGGCGCTGTGCATTCAGCACCGCCAGCTGCCCGCCAGCCTCAACTACCGCACCCCCAACCCGGCGATCGACTTTGCGGGTCTCAAGCTGCAGGTGCAGACCGAGCTCGAGCCCTTCCCCCGGGCCGATGAACCAGCCGTGGTGGGGGTGAGTTCGTTTGGTTTCGGCGGCACCAATGCCCATGTGGTGCTGTCGGAGGCCCCCAAGCCGCCGCCGCCGCCCCGCTACGGCCAGCGCATGCCGCAGCAGCTGCTGTGCGTGTCGGCCCGCACCGAGGAGGCCCTGCGCCAACAGGCGGCCCAACTGGCCGAGCTGCTGCGGGCCAAACCCAACCTGGCGCTCAGCGACCTGTGCGCCAGCGCCAATGCCCGCCGCACCCACTTTGTGCGGCGGCTGGTGTGCCTGGGCGCCGACCGGGCAGCCCTGCTGAGCCAGCTGCAGGCTTGCGCCACGGGCGGCAGCGCCGCCGCCGAAGCGGCAGGGGCCGTGGCCGGTCAGGCCTCGCGCCGCCCCGGCAAATTGGTGTTTCTGTTTACCGGCCAGGGCTCCCAGGCCCTGGGCATGGCGCGGGGGCTGCATGAGCAGCACCCGGTGTTCCGCGAGGCCTTCGAGCGGGCTACGGCCCTGCTGGATCCCTTGCTGGAGCAGCCGTTGGCCAGTGTGCTGTTCCCGGCCGAAGGCGCCGAGGAACAGGCCGCCACCCTGCTCAACCAGACCGCCTTGACCCAGCCGGCCCTGTTTGTGGTGGGCTATGCCCTGGCCCAGCTGTGGAAGAGCTGGGGCCTCAAGCCCGATCTGCTGATGGGCCACAGCGTCGGCGAGATCGTCGCCGCCCATCTGGCCGGTGTCTTTTCGCTGGAGGACGCCATCAAGCTGGTGGCCGCCCGCGGCAGGCTGATGCAGGCCCTGCCCAAGGGCGGCGGCATGGTGGCGCTGATCGCCCCGGCCCAGCAGGTGCAGGAGCTGATCGAGGCGGAGGGCAGTGGCTCCAAAGCGGCAGCCGGCTTGGCGATCGCCGCCTACAACGGCCCCGCCAACACGGTGGTGTCGGGCCCGCAAAAGGCGCTCGATGCCCTGGTGAAGGTGGCCCAAAGCGCCGGCATCGCCTGCCACCCGCTGGCGGTGTCGCATGCGTTCCACTCGCCGGCGATGGCGCCAATGCTCCAAGACTTTGAGCAGGTGCTGCGCCAAATCCGCTTTTCGCCCCCCAGCCGCCCGCTGGTGAGCAACGTCAGTGGCGAGCTGGCCGGCCCCGAGATCGCCCAGAGCGACTACTGGTGCGACCACGTGCTGTCGCCGGTGCGCTTCGCCCAGGGCATGGCCACCCTGGCGGCCCAGGGTGCGGTCACCTTTGTGGAGCTGGGCGCCAAACCCACCCTGATCGGCATGGGCCGTCAGTGCCTGGAGGGCCCCTACGCCTGGTGGCCCAGCCTGCGCCCGGGTCTCGACGATTGGCAGGTGATCCTGCGCAGCCTCTCTGAGCTGCACCGCAGCGGTTACAGCATTGATTGGCAGGGTTTCCACCGCCCCTTCCCCCACCGGCAGGTGGCCCTGCCGGGCTATCCCTTCCAACGGCAGCGCTACTGGTGGAGCCGCCCCGGTGAGGGCGAAGCCCCCGCGAGCCTGTGGTTGGGCCACATTTTGGGCCAGGGTGCTGCCACTGCCGCTGCCACTGCCGCTGCCGCGACTGATCAGCCCCCAGATTCCCAGCCGGCGGCCTCGGGGTGGGCTGGGCTTGCGCTGCTCGAGCTGCCCGGCGGCACAGAGCGACGTTTTGCCACCACCCTCACGGCTTCGGCCCCGGTCGATCTGGGCGACCACCGCATCCGCAGCCAGGTCGTGTTCCCGGCGGCGGGCTTTGTGCAGCTGGCCCTGCAGGCGGCCCAGGCGCAGGAGTTGCCGCTGACCCTCAGCGATCTCAACCTCGATCAGCCGTTGCGCCTGGCTGACGAGGACACGCAACTGCAGCTGCTCTGGGCGCATGAACGCATCGAATTCCACAGCCAGGCCGCAGGAGCCCATTGGCGCTCCCACGGCAGCTGCGGCGTGGGTCAGACCCAGCAAGCAGCAGAAGCGCCTCTGGCGCCCCAACCCCTGGCTGAGCAAGCCCAGGAGCTGGATCTGGCGGGTTTCTATGCGGTGCTCGAAGGCTTTGGCCTGAGTTACGGCCCCAGCTTCCGCAGCTTGGTGTCGCTGCGCCGCGAGGGAACCGCTACCTGGGCCAGCTTGGTGCGGCAGGGCGAGGCAAACGACTTGGCCCTACTCGATGGCTGCTTCCAAGCGGTGGCGGCCACGCTGGATCCTCAGGCGGCAGCGGGTCAGCTGTTTTTGCCAGTGGGTTTTGAAGCGCTGAGCTTGCAACAGCTGCCGCTGCCTGATCGTTTGGCTTGCCAGGTGCGGCTTCGACCCAGCGACGAGCCGGCCTTTGTGCTGGCTGATCTGCTGCTGCTGCCAGAGGGTGGCAACGAGCCGCTTGGCTGGATTCGCGGCTTCCGCCTGCGCCGGCTGCCCCGGGCTGCGCTCGATTGGCTGTTCCCCATCGAGGCGGCAGATGGCTCAGCCAGCCCGGCTGCTCTACCTCCCGGGCCAGCCGCTTGGCTGGTGCGCGCCGAGTGGGAGCCAGTGCCCCAGGCCGATCTGCCCGATGCGGCCGGCCAGGCTCCTGCGGAGTTGCTGCGGGCCAGCGAGCTGGGCAGCGATCCGCTCGCGGCGACCACGGCACTGCTGAAGCACGCCCAATCCTCAGACGCGCCATGTTCTTGGCTGCTGCTGGATGCCCCCCAGAATCCAGCGCTCACTGGCGCCCTCGATGGCTTTGCCAAGGCCGCCAGCCTTGAGCAAGGTCAGCGCCAGTGGCTGCGCCTGCACCTGCTCCATGGAGCCAGTGAGGCCACCTTGCCGTGGGGCCACATCGCGGCTCTGGCCCCCAGCGAACTGGTTCTGGCCTGGGACGGCCGCCAGCTGCTGCGCCAGCGCCTGCAGCCCCTGCCGCCCGAGCGCTTTCGGTTTGCCACCGCCAGCTTTGGTCTGCTCGAGAGCCTTGAGCCCGCCCCGCTGGCCGCGGCGGCCAGCGGCCCCGGTCCTGGCGAACTTGAGCTGGCGGTGGAGGCCACCGGCCTCAACTTCCGCGATGTGCTCAACGCCCTTGGCCTGCTGCGGGCCTACAGCCGCCAGCTGGGCCTCGATGAGGCGGCCCAGGTGCCCTTTGGCGGCGAATGCGTCGGCACCGTGACCGCCGTCGGTGCCGGCGTCGACCCCAGCCTGCTCGGCAGCCGCATGCTGGCGGCTCTGGCTGTTGGCAGCCTGGCCAGCCACGTCACCACCCGCGCCGAGCTGTGCGTGCCGTTGCCCCCCAGCCTCAGTGCGGCCGAGGGGGCCAGCGTCAGCACCGCCTTCCTGACGGCCATCTACGGCCTCGACACCCTCGCCGGCCTGAAGACAGGCGAAACCGTTCTGATCCACGCGGCGGCTGGCGGCGTCGGTCAGGCGGCGGTGCAGGTGGCCCTGCGCGCCGGTGCCCGGGTGCTGGCTACGGCCAGTGCACCCAAGCAGCAGGCCCTGCTGGCCCAGGGCGTCGAGGCGGTGTTCGACTCGCGCAGCCTTGATTTTGCTGAGCAGGTGCAGGCCCACACCGGTGGCCGCGGCGTCGACGTGCTGCTCAACAGCCTCAAGGGCGAGTGGGTCGACGCCAGCTTCGAGGCCCTGGCCGAGGGCGGCCGCTTTGTCGAACTCGGCAAGATCGAGATCTGGAGCCGCCAGGACGCCGCCGAGCGCCGCCCTGATGCGCGCTACCTGCCCTTTGACCTGCTGGAGGTGGCCGCCGCTGAGCCCCAGCGCATCCGCGGCCTGCTCGAGCAGCTGCTGGCCGACCTGGAGTCCGGCCACTACCAGCTGCTGCCCATTCAGGAGTTTTCGATCAGCCAAACGGTGGATGCTTTCCGCCTCATGGCCCAGGCCCGCCACGTCGGCAAGGTCGTCATCACCAACCCCGAGGCCATCGCGGCATCGGCATCTGCAACGTCAACAACGCCCGCCACCATCTCGTCTCAGGCGACCTACCTGATCACCGGCGCCTTGGGCGGTCTGGGCTTGCAGCTCTGCCAGTGGCTGGCCGATCAGGGGGCCACGTCCCTGCTGCTGGTCGCACGCTCGGCCGCGAGCCCCTCTGGGCAGGCACAGCGGCTGCTCGCTCAACTGGCCGATCGGGGGGTGACCTGCAGCCTGATCCCCTGCGACCTGGCAGCCACCGGGGCCGCCGCAGCCGCAGCAGAGCAGACCCTGGCCGTAGCACTGGAAGCTGTGGAGCCCGGCAAGCCCCTGCGCGGCGTGTTCCACGCCGCGGGCACCCTCGATGACGGCCTCATCGACACCCAAACCCCCGAGCGCCTGGCAGCTGTGCTGGCCCCCAAACTGGGCGGCTGGCAACTGCTCGAGCGCACCTTTGCCAAGGTGGGCGCCGCAGCAAAGGCCACCACCAAGCCCTTTGTGGTCCACTTCTCTTCGATGGCGTCGCTGCTGGGATCCCCCGGCCAGAGCAACTACTGCGCCGCCAACGGCGCCCTCGATGCCCTGGCCAGTGCTGCTGCGGCAGCTCCTGATACTGAATCCCCAACCCAGGAGTCCCTGCTTTGGGGGCGTCAGCTCTCGATCCAGTGGGGCCCCTGGGATGGCGCCGGCATGGCGGGTGCGCTGGGTGATCGCGAGCGCCAGCGCTTTGAAGCTCTGGGTGTGCACCTCTTGCCACCCGCTGCTGCGTTTGAAGCGTTGGACCTGCTGTTGCGCCGCGGCGCAACAGGCGCGGTCGGCGTGCTTGATCTCGACTGGCCGCGCCTGGCAAGCCAGGCCACTGCCCGCCAGGCGGTGCAGCTCCAAGCTTTGGTGGATCGCCACAAGTCCCATGCGGCTGCCGGCGGCGCTGCCGCTGCCGCAGCCGAGACCCCGGCCTATCTCAAGGTGCTCGAGGAAACGCCGCCCCTCGAACGCCAGGCCGTGCTGGTGGGCTTTGTGCAGCAGCAATTGGCCAAGGTCATGGGCGTCGGCGATCCGCAGCAGATTGACCCGGGCGAGCCCCTGTTCAACATGGGCCTCGATTCATTGATGGCTCTCGAGCTCACGGTGCTGCTCGAGAAAAATCTGGGGGTGCGGCTCACCGAATCGCTGGTGTTTGAGCATCCCACCGTCGACGATCTGGTGCGCTACTTCCTGGGCGAGGTGCTCTTCCCTGAGCACACCCCGTCAGGTCACACCACATCTGGTGTCTCGGAGGCCCAAAAACAGCCCTCTGCTGTAAGGGCGCCCAAACAACAGTCCCAAGCGCGCGACGCCAACCTCTCAGACGATTCAGCAGCAACCGCGCCCACCGACTGGGACCAGCAGGTGGCCGATGTGGCGGCGATGGACACGGCTGATTTGCTCAAGCAGCTGCGCGGCGAGTAACTCAGTTCTGCTCCATCAGCTTTTTGAGGATCGTCATCGA
>Ga0194126_10012367_pt1 | contig 10811 bp, 8 predicted proteins | sample TA2KigC150mmetaG_FD_148641 | JGI IMG/M metagenome (GOLD analysis project Ga0194126, IMG submission 148641) | Freshwater microbial communities from Lake Tanganyika, Tanzania - TA2015035 Kigoma Deep Cast 150m | ecosystem: Environmental > Aquatic > Freshwater > Lake | place: Tanzania: Lake...
ACATTAGCCACGTTCTCATGGCATTTCTCCCGTGCCAATGGGCACCTCTGCCGTATTCTACCCGTTCTGCGGGCGGCGGCAACAATCGTCTGGGCGACGTTGATCGGCCAACTGCCGGGCGCGTCGATCCCCTGATCGGCTTTGGCTCCTCCGACTTGCGCCAACAGCTTCCAACGCCGCAGAACCTCTTCATTTCCGAAGCGGTTGTGGAGATCGACCCAGTGTGCATCGTCGCTCACCTGGTGCGCCGCGGCGGCCCACGCTCAAGTTGCTCACTGAATCACGACCATCTGATGGACATCGAACGCGGGTATCGTCAAGTTCAGAAGCCCATCGCTCCAAGTCCAGTCGTCGCACGCTTGATCTTGGGGCTCGAGCGTAACCTTGTGCGGCCGCGAGGAGAGACGCAGCGCGGTACGACACGCCGGAGCCGAAGGCAACTCGGTGAGGCGCATGTTGACAAAACCGGGTGTCTTGGGATCATATTCTCGCTTGCCTGGGGCAATATTCACCAGATGCAACACCGTCGCGTTGTCCTTCTCCCGCAGGACGAGTTCCACCGTGTCCGGCGCTTCGGTCACGATCCGCCGTTGGGTTGGAGGCAGGACCTGCCGCAGAATCGTGGCCGCGTCGGTAGGACTTGAGGCGGCCCCGGCAGGCTCGCCAAACAGAGCCTGCGTGAGGCAGAACACCTCGCCACGGCCGAGCTTCTCCTGCACCAGTCCGGACTTATTGCCGACCTCCACCAACCGTGCCGTCGCTATGGCCCTGCCGGTTAACAGGACTCGCCCGCCACCTTCGACGTAGCGGCGCAGTGCCTGTCGGTTGACTTCCGTCAATTCCGCCGTATCTTCCAGGATCAGCAGTCGGCCGCGCACGTCACCCTCATCGAGGCGCCGATCCGAGACCATTTCGGGAGTAAGGTGCAGCCGGCGCAGTCCATCGCACGCGGCCAGCAGCGGCGGATTCTGCCGGGGGAATACGGCGGCATTGTCGACACTGGCAGCATAATGAGCGGCCGCCCCGTGAAACAGCGAGACATCCGGCAGCCTGCGGCTGTCGAGACACCATGCCTGGCGCGAGCGCAGAAAGGGAGCGACAACCTTGCCGAGCATTTCCTGCCGCTCGGCTACCAGACCGCTGCCGTCCGTGGGCGTATCCCAGGCGAAATAGCGTCCACCGTGCGCGAGGATGAGCCCCATCTCCTGCTGGATCTGCGGCGTGGGCTTGGGCAGCCGCCGGTCCTTGTCGCGGACAAACACCGTCGTCATCAGGTCGAACGGGCGGCTCTGCCCGTCATACCAGATTGCGTCGGGCGCAAGATCGTCCAGACGCGTGGCGTGGTCTCCGGTCAGGTAGTCCACACCTGCCGGCGGCTCTTCCGGCATGCGGAGTGAATAGGCCCAGTTGACGGCCACCAGGCAGGCGGGGTCGCGCTTCTTGATGCGCGCGGCCGTGTCCCGGACGAATTGGCGGTAGATTTCCCGTTGCATCTCCTTGTACGCGATCCAGCCGGGCCGCTGAACCGATGTGGGCGCATCCATTGCGTGTTCACGACGGAAACGCGCGCGGCACTTTGGGCAGTAGCAGGTGGCGACCGTGAAACACGAGCCGTCGAACCAGAATCCGGCCGGATGATAGCGGTCCATGATCTCGTCGATCATCGGCCACAGATATCCTTCGGCCACGCCCGAGTGATAGCACAGCGCCCGATCGCGAAGTGTTCCGTCGGGCTTGATCCGGTTCCACTCGGGGTGGCGTTTCATGATCTCGCCATCCCGGCCGATATTGTAGTAGGCGGAGAAGACATAGCCCTCTTCGCGAGCCAAATCGGCCCACAGCCGCATCACGTCGTTGGCGAGCCTTGGCGGCGTGTAGCCGATGTTGGTGGGATAGGTGGTCCAGCCGGGATTGCCCTTGGCGTGAATCTGAATGACGTCAGGCTTGGAGAGCGACAGCAAACGCGCGGTCTCCGTCAAGTCGGCATCACGCCCGACCTCCATCCTTGCATTCGTGTGATGGTCCAGATGCAGGAGATAGAAGCCGTGCACATACCAGTTCGACGGCGGCTGGCTGGCCGGCTGGGCGGCCTGACCCAGCGTGCCGCAGGCGAGTCCCAGTTGCATCAACAGCGCGAACAGAACACAGGTCTCTCGTCTGACCATCTGATCTCTCCATTACTCTTTCCACGAGCGAATGTACTCGGTGCTGCAGGGGAGGGCGAGTCCTCATCCTTGGGCGAGCCGAGTCAGGTCGGCACCGTTTCGTGCGAGGCCGGCACGGGCAGGAATCGCGGCTTCGCTCCCAAATCGTTCCCGACAGAGTTCTATTTCGTCGGGCGGCACATCCTTCGATGGCCGCCGTGGGCTCTTCGGCAGGCACCAGCGAAACCGCCAGCGACATCCGCGCGCAACGCATCCGACGACGCCTCGCTGTCGCGTCGTCTTAGCACGAGAAGCGGTTCGAGCCCAGCCAGTCGGGCTCGAGCCAGCCGTAGAGCGTGCGGTGAGGCATCCGGCCCAGTTCGTCCAGACGCCAACAACCCGCTGCTCGGTATCGAGGATTCGTTCGCCCATATAGCGCACCACGGCAGAATACAGTTCGTGGTCGACAAGTGGTTCCGTGCCACAGACCATGGGGTTCATCTTGCGGTGGCTTGGCCCCGCGGCGCGAAACTGGACGTGACGGCCGCGCGTGACGACGCCATCGAAGTGCGATTACAATGTGCAGAGCGGACACGCGCACCACTGCCGCAGGCGCAGCTGGCGCGCCAGCGAACAACCCGAAATGCCGATTCCCGTAACCAAATAACCCAATTTCGATAACACGAGCTGCTGAAAGGCCGACAATGCCTCACCCAAATCTCGCATGCCGAATTGTACCATCTACCGCTGGTGGCTTTCGACCCGTGCGACGGAGCCTGCGGCTTCGTCAACGTTCCATTTGCGGGTTGGGCGGGGGTCGAGCGCAGCGAGCCCCCGCAAGTTCCTGCCCTGGGGGCTGGCTTCGTCAGACCTCAGCCACCCCTCTTGTCAAACTCGACAAAGCGATGATCGCCCTCGCGTTGGTCGCCCTCAGCCTCTTCTCACCGGCTCAAGCTTTGGAGAAGGACGTTGTCGTGTCTGTCTACCAGGGCGTGTGCCGGGAAGGCGATTTCTCCGCCAATCTCGCGACGGCGCGGGAAGTCGTGAAGCAGGCCCGCGAACGCGGGAGTCATTTTCTCGCGTTGCCCGAGTGCTTCCTGTCGGGCTACGAGAGTCGTGAAGCGGTCCAGCGCGGCGCGCGATCGCTGGACGACCCGGAGCTGGCGCAATTCATCGCGGAATCCGCGGCACATGAGATGGTGGTCATCGTGGGGTTGGCGCGGCGAGCCGCCGACGGGCTGTACAACACGGAGCTGGTGATTCACCGCGGCCGGTTACTCGGTTTCTACGACAAAGTGATCCTGACGTCCGGAGACCGGGACTCGCTGGGCTTCCAGCCCGGCACGGCCGTGCCGGTGTTCCAGGCCCATGGCGCGCGGTTCGCCGTCATCATCTGCGCCGACACGTCGTATCCGCACGTGGCGATGGCCGCCCGGCTGCAGGGCGCGGAATTGCTCTTCACCCCGCACAACAATCAAATCGGTGCCGCGGCCGCGGACGACCACCGTCACTGGGTGCGCAACTGCCACGTCGGCCTGGCCTGCCAGCTCAAGATGGTGGTGGCCCGCGCCAACAACGTCAAGTCGGATCGCGCGGGCCAGATCGGCTACGGCGACAGTTTCATCCTCAGCCCGCAGGGCACTCCCTTGGCGGAAGCCAAGCTGTTCAAGACCGAACTGATCACGGCGACGGTCACGCCGGGCATGTTCCGCGGGCCTTGGGTGTGGGGTGATTTGCACGACGTGCCCGCCTGGTTGCGCGCACAACTCGGCCAGATGCTCGCGGACTTCCGACGTCCCGTGAATGAAGCCGAGCTGCGTGACTGGCTCGAAAACATGATCGTGTTCCACCGCTTCACGCCGGGGGAGGTCAGCGCGGCCACGGGATTGACGCTCAGCGAGATCACGTCGGCGCTGCGCCGCTTCGACCTGGCGTGCCAGGCAGCGCCGCCGCGCGAGGCCCACGAACCGCTCCGCGTGTTGCCGTATCCCGGCGGACGCCATCCGCGTCTGGGGTTCTTCGAGGGGGCCGTGATGCCCCAGCGCGAGACGAAGGTCAGTGTGTTCACTCCTTGGAACGACGGCGGTTACGTGGTGGTGGACGTGCCCGAAGCCATCTTCTCGAATCTCGGGCTGACCTATCTCGCGCACACCCACATTCCCACGCTGTGGGACTTGCAGGGCATCACCTTGCCGCGATTGGAATGGCAGCGCCGTGCGGACGGCTCGCTGACCTATGAGCGCGCGCTGCCCAACGGCATCGCGTTCGGCGCGCACGTGCGGTCGGCCGCCAACGAGGTCCGCATGGACCTGTGGCTCCGCAATGGGACCAAAGATCAGCTCACCGCTCTCCGCGTGCAAAACTGCGTGATGCTGGGCTACGCGTCAGGCTTCGCAGAACAGACGAACGCGAACAAGGTGTTCCGACCACCCTACGCGGCCGTTCGCTCCCAGGATGGCAGCCGCTGGGTGATCACGGCCTGGGATCCGGTGCAGCGTTGCTGGGGCAACGAACACTGCCCTTGTCTTCACTCCGACCCGCAGTTTCCCGACTGCGCGCCCGGCGCGACGCGGCATGTGCGGGGTTGGCTGTCATTCCACGAGGGTGCCGATGTCGAAGCCGAGTTCGCGCGCATCGAAGCCACCGGCTGGCGAGAGTTGACCGCCCAGGGTACGGACTGACGCGAGCCCACCGCATGAACGTGGTGCAGGCAAACTCGACCCGTATGCCGGGCGCCCATCGGCGCGATTGACACCGGAGCGCTCGACATCGAGGTGGGCGAAACGTATTGCCGGGCCGCTCAAGCCGGGAGGACTCGCCGAGAGGATCCTGCGGGCGGCACGAGGCGACGACCTGATCGCAACTCGCAGCGTCGCGGTGTCGGGAGGCATCCGCATCGTGCCCACGTGCCTGGTCCAGCGCGCGCCTTGAATCTTGGTCGGCGTCTCGATCGCGAGCACGCGCTCCGCGGCGTCCAGCGCCACCAGCCCGAGCGACGCCCGCATCCTGCCCGCGCCTCTCGTACGCACCGACCATGCGAACCAGGGGTGCCCGTCGGTGGCGATGTCTTGGTACAGCGAACCATCGAGGTCGATTGCCGGGTTCGTGATCGTCACCGCCTTCTCCGCCGGCGCCGGCGACACTTCGCCGGCCCGCGCGAGGTGCTCGTTGCGCGTCCACGCCGCCAGCGAGGCAAAGTCTCCGTCGCGGATCAAGTTGGGTTCCGAGCTGTGACCTGCCGGAAAGACCTCAGCCGTGGGCGCGTTCTGGGTTGAGCCCTGTGCAAGCAGGTAACCGGGAAAGATCGAACAAAGACAGACCAGAATACTCGGCCCGTGTTTCATGTTCATTGGAATTGGCCAGTCCAGTGATTTGTGCAAGAGGCAATGTGATTCCGATGCGCGTTCATTGGGCGTTTTCAATTCGTTCCGGCACGTATTTGACCATGCGGTTGAGGTATTCGATGACATGGTCTTGCGATTTCAACGTCGGTTGGATTCCGCCGCCCGTGCGCGCGACACCGGCAAGGTGGTCGGCAGTCTGGTCGTCCAATTTCACGCGTGCGGCTCTGATCGCGTTCAACACCGGCGCTGCCTTTGCCCCGAACCGGTCGAGAGCATTCACTGCGACGAGCCGCACCAAGGGGGATTCATGTTCCAGTGCCTTCGTCAGCACCGGCAGTGCGGCGGCGTGGTCACCGAGGTTTCCCAACGCCTCGGCGGCGGCAATGCGCACGGATGGCGAGTTGTCAGTCAGTGCGCTCCGCAATATCGGTTCAGCAGGTCCCGCGCCGTTCCCGAGCGCAACCAGACCGAGTGCGCCCCACCAGCGCAGCGCGGGATCCTCGTTCTCCAGCAGCGCGGCGAGTCGTGACGCGTTGTCCGGTTTCGTCTCGTTGGCGAGGCTCGCGGCGTCGAGCAACGCGTCGAGCGGGTTCTTGCGGGGATCGGTGGCGATTCCCCACGGCGTGCTGCCGGCGGAACGCACGAGCATCTCGTGCTCGGGCAGCAGGCCGAGATCGCCGGTCGCTTTCATCCAACGGACGCACTCGGCGCGCATCCGCTCCAGCGTGTTCCGATGCTTGGGGTCGCCGGCGAGGTTGTTGATCTGATCGGGGTCGGTGTGATTGTCATACAGTTCCTCGACGGGCTTCGTCGGCGAGAAGTAGCGGGCGGGCGGGCCGGTGAGTCTGCCGTCGTCGGCGAGCTGGCGCCACGCTTTCATGGTCGGCATCTCTTCGGTGTAGCTGGTGAACTGCGACCAGCTCAAGTGCGGCATGAAGTTGCGGTGATACTGGTAGCGCCGGTCGCGGACGACGCGGACGATGTCGAACCGCTCCGCCATCCGGTCGCGGATGGCGTGCACATACTCGCGCGGGCCGCCGGCCCGGTCGCCCAGAAACGCCGTGCCCTGCAGGTGTGGCGGGAGGTTTACACCGCAGAGGCTCAACACCGTCGGCGCGAAGTCCACGAAGCTCACAAGCCGGTCCGTTGCCTGGCCGGGCGTCGCAGTGGCAAGGTGCTGCCACTTACGCGGGAAGCGAATCAGCAAGGGCACGTGGAGGCCCCCTTCCCAAACCCACTTCTTCATGCCCGGCAGGCCCGTGCCGTTGTCGCCGAAGAAGAACACGATGGTGTCTTCGGCGAGGCCAGCTTCCTCCAGCTCCTTGAGCTTGTCGCCGATCTGGTAATCCATCGCGGTGACATTGTCGTAGTAGCGTGCCCAATCGCGACGCACGGCCGGCATGTCGGGGTGAAATGGCGGCACCGGCGCCTTGGCGGGATCGTGGCGTTGCGAGGGCGTGAGGCGGGCCGTGTTCTGCTGATACTGCGCCTCGGGCACGCGAATCTGGCTCTCGTGACACACTTCATGGTTGAAGACCGCGAAAAAGGGCTGACCCGGCCGCCGGTTGCGGTAATGCCCTTGTCTGCCGCACACGTCCCACGCGTCTTTGGGCACCGCGAAGTTGTAGTCGGTCTTGGCGTTGTTGGTGCAATAGTAGCCCGCCTCACGCAGGTACTGGCTGAAGCACTTGACGCCGGTTGGAAGCGCCGTGGTGGAACGCATGCCATGGCTGCCCAGCCGCGTGGGAATGACGCCGGTGATCAAGCACGAGCGATTCGGCGCACAGACACCCGTGATGCCGAATGCCTGCGTGTAGCGCACAGCCTGCTCGGCAAACCGGTCGAGGCTCGGCGTCACGGCATACGTGTCACCATAACAGCCGAGGTTTGGACAGATGTCTTCGGCGGTGAGCCAGAGGATGTTGGGCCGGTCGGCCTCGCCTGCGGCAAGCGTCGAGACGAACAACAGCGATGCTAGAATCGCTCCAGACAAGCGTGTGTTGATCATGGGTGAAGGGCTCTCGAAATGGGGGTGTGACACAGATCCAAGTCAATGGCCATATTCCGGGAATTCCATATTCGATCCAGTCGTGCAGTTCAACGTTCAAGGACCCCTGGCGCTGCGCGTGCTGCCGAGTTGCCACCGGTCAGCCAGCGGCAGCCAGCGTACGCACCAGGCGTCGGAAACCGGCGAGATCCACTTCGCCCGACGGCGTGAACGGGGTAGCGATGATCGGACAGACATCCGCGATCCTGCGACTCATGCGTCCTCCGCTGCGAGAGGGTGGGTCGGCAACACGCAACTCGTGCCGCCGTCGATGACATAGGTCTGCCCAGTGATATGCCGGGCTTGCCCTGGACACGTTCCTTCCCGATTGCTCATGAGAACCTCGTCCTGCCGGATTGCCAACGCGCACGGCACGGTGACGTCAGAATACCGCACTGCCGTGGAGGCGCCAGCCAGCAAAGAATTACAATATCTGAGATGTTTTTGACACGTTTCGCCACCCCGGGAATGCGGAGGTCCCAACGAGGCGTCCCATGCCAGGCAAGCGGCGAGTGGCCTTGTTGATTGAAATGTCACCCACTTATTTCAGGGTGAGCGCACTTGAATTCCGCCTGTTTTTCGGGCGTTTCGACGTTTCGCACGGTGTGTTACAGCGTCAGGCACATGGAAAAACGCCCGAATTTCCGTGAAATTAAGTGCGCTCACCCTGCCACTTATGTGCGGGAACTCGCATGGAACTTCGATACAACGGGACATGGAAACCAGCAATGAATACGAACGCCCCCGTGCTCCTTCACATTCCAATCCGGGTGGATCATGTAAAATGACTGCGAGGTGGCGTCATGACGATCCAGTTCCGATGTTCGCAGTGCGGTGCGACCGAGACCTTCCCGGATGACTGCGCTGGCAAGACGGTGACATGCGCGCAGTGCGGGCGCAAGGCATATGTTCCAGAAGGCTCTGCGGCCTCGTCCCCACGCATGTCCGACAATGCCGACCCTCCGCGAATCGCGAGGAGCCCCCGCGACTGGCTGACCGTCGTAGTAATCGCCGTCTGCGTTGTGATTGTGATGGCACTGTTCATGCCAGCGCTGAACGGGATCCGCAACCGCGGCGGACGTAGAGCGGACTGCGTCAACAACCTTTCACAACTCGTGAAGGCTGCCATAAATTTCGAAGGCCGTCATGGCCGGTTTCCTGGCTCGCAAGAGCTGCTCTTGGAAATGGACCCGGCAACCGTTCCCCCGGATGAACCTGGGCACAACAAACCGGCTAGTTGGGCTGTGGTTCTGCTGGAGGATCTGGGACGAGCCGACCTGATGGAACGCTGGAATAGCGCAGTGGTAGGTGCTGATGATCCCGCATCGGCACCTGTGCTCAATTACATGCGATGTCCAAGCTCGTCGGCACCGATGGAATCGAACGCGGTCACCTCGTACGTGGCCAATGCGGGATTCATGCCCAGGTCGTGGACGGACCCTCCGCCGTTTGACGATTACCCTTCGGCCCTGTTGGCGTCACAGAATTCGACGAACGGTGTGTTTTTGAGCCGCATCCGGGAATCCTGGATGCCCGCCGATTGGCAGCCGCCGTCAGTTCGATCGGCGGACCTTCGCGACGGTGAATCGAATACGATCCTGTTCAGCGAGAATCTCGCAGCCGCTTCCTGGTGTTCGTTTGGTCCGCTCGATCCGTTGGCGACGACATTCCGAGTGAACCAGGGTTGGAGCACCGACGTGATCTTTCCGGCAGTGCGAAACGCGAGGTTCGGCAACACGTTCGTTTGGTGCTACGCCCACGAAACGAATGGTCCGGCACTGGATCTCGGCAGGCCTGAGCCACAGATTCCACCTGAGCCACGGATGAAGATCAATGGCGAGAAACGCACATACTATGTCGCCGACAAACTGGGCGCCGAGGTGGCGAGACCGTCCTCCGGGCATCCCGGCGGCGCGAATGTCGCATTCGCCGACGGTCGCGTGGTCTTCCTGAGTGATGAAATCGCCTACCACGTGTACCAGCAGCTGATGACGCCGCACGGCGCGAAGTCGGACATGCCTTCACGAAGCTCCTACGTGTTGCGGGACTCGGATTACGGCGGTGATTAGCGCGGTTGGCAAGGTTCTGCCGCGGCTTCGCGAGATAGCGGCCGTTTCAGCGTGGAATGACCATCGCCGCGCCGAAGAGCAGGCCGGGGCAAGTCCGCGCAGCTCCGGCACTGCTCTTGGTGTTTTGAGGTAGTTGGAAATGCCGCACCCACGCGGACGTGGCGGCCAACGGATCGAACATGCCGGACTTCGAGTTGAACTTGGATGGGCAGCCGTCGCGACTCGCGATAAGCGTCGCGGAGTTGGAGGCGGTCCACGTGCCGTTGCTGCGCAATTGGGAGTCCCAATGGCAGCGGAATCGCGGCCGGTTCATCGTGTTCCTGGCCGGGCCGCCCGGAGCGGGCAAGACCACACTGGCGGGACTGTGGGAGCAACTCGCCCGCCAAGGCCGGATCGGGGTCCCGGTCCAGCGACTTTCGATGGACGGTTTCCACCATCCGAACCGCGTGCTGGACACGCGCTCGATTACTCTGGACGGTGTGGACATGCCGTTGCGGCGGATCAAGGGCCGACCCGAAAGCTTCGACTTGCCGGCGCTCCGACGGGCACTGATCGCGATCAGGGCGGGCCAGCACGTGCGGTGGCCCAGTTACGATCGCACGCGCCACGATCCGGTCCCCGACGCCACCCCCGTGCTCTCCGAAGGCATCCTGGTCGTGGAAGGGTTGTACCTGTTGCTCGACCTGCCGGGGTGGGACCAGTTGCGCGACGAGGCCGACCACGGCGTGTTCGTGGACTGTCCCGAAGATGCGCTGCGCGAGGACGTCGTAACGCGAAAGCACCGCCAAGGCAGATCGTACGACGATGCCATGGCCCACTGGCATCTGGTCGACCACACCACGTGGCAGATCACCTCGCGACACCGCCGCGGAGTGGACACGGTCATCCGGCTCCGCGAGCGACGGTGCTATGAACTTGGCGGAACGGGGCCGACCAACAGTCTCCCGTAAGCGCCCTCGCGCGGGACCGACTGCGGAACACAACGCGGCCCTTGGCCACTCGTCCGACGCGACACGCGGCCGCGGCGGGACACGGCGGTTCGAAGCGCATCCCTCCGCACGGATTGGAGACGTTGATGCCGATGGATGGTCCATTATCCGTGCTACGGGATTGCGGTTAAACTTATTTTCCGCTACCTGAAAATTCACCAAAGGTGGGGATTGCTAGCTCGGTCGGGGTGTGCCATGCTTTGGTCATGGATGCAGCA
>Ga0194126_10012368_pt1 | contig 10810 bp, 34 predicted proteins | sample TA2KigC150mmetaG_FD_148641 | JGI IMG/M metagenome (GOLD analysis project Ga0194126, IMG submission 148641) | Freshwater microbial communities from Lake Tanganyika, Tanzania - TA2015035 Kigoma Deep Cast 150m | ecosystem: Environmental > Aquatic > Freshwater > Lake | place: Tanzania: Lake...
ATCTGTATTGTTGAGCAAGACAAAGGAGATGGTATGCTGTTTCTTGCTAGTGAGAATCAGAAATACTTCTTCTGGGTCAATGTAAGTGAAGATTGCCACTGGGAAACTGAATGGGAGGTGCTATGACTAAACCACAAACATTTAAACACATTTCCCGTGCGATTGATAAACACGGAGTTCATCATCTTGATGCTCTGGATGAATTTGGGCGCCACTGGTATGCTACTATGCAACAGAAAGAAGAACCGTGGTTGACTTATGTTAAACACTGGGAATTGAGGACACACTGATGACTAAAGCAGAAAAAGTAATTCTAGCATTCTGGGACTCTCATCAACAAGAGAGATCATACTGGCATCGTGATGGTGTTGCTGCTGCCTTGCGTGAGGTAGTCAATCAAGTTCTCCCATATAGTCCAAGTGACACATTTACTGCCTGGAAACAGGAAGTGCTACAAATCGCTGATGAAATTGAGGCATCATGAAACCTAAAATCCGTGTTATCTTAGAGCAAGCGATTGAAGAGGGTGTGCGTCGTGGATATGCACGAGCACACAAACATGTAGAGAATCCTACTGAAGGTGCTATAATAGAGCACATTGAAGAGGCAGTAATGTCTTCAATCTACGAATATTTTACTTTCGACGAGGATGACTACCAATGACTAAACTCACACAAAAACAACTAAAAACTATTGAAGACGCATTCAATTCACTTCCAGAAGATATGAGAACTGGAACATATAGAACGATGGAGGGAATTGAAGAACAACTTGCAAGTGGTGCTAAAATTATCTTTTATATGAGACGAGGTGAAAATATAATGGATGATGATGGAAATATACATTATGTGATTGATAAAATGAGGTTGGAAAATGACTCAACTCATTGACCCTTCTGACCCACGCTATTTCACAGAAACAGCTCCTGGTAATTATGACCGACACAAATATAAAGTACATCTAGCAACAAAAGTTGTCACATGCGAATGGTATGATGAAGCAAAAGCATTATGGTTAGAAAATCCATTCGCACAATACATAGAAGTGATAGATCGTAAAAAGAAAAGACGGTGACACCAGAAGAACAAGAAGAATGACAAAAGATGTGGGACAACACTCGTCCGATATATGAAAAATGATTAAAGTCAAAGAAACTAAAGAAGGATTTGAGATTTCTTGGGATGAAAATGATCCCGTAGAAAGTGTTTTTAACACCTGGACAGAACAGGATTTTATTGATGCTATAATGAAACAATGTAAAGAGGTAATTGAAGCACATGAAACTACTACAACTGAAGCACAGAACTGATTTTGGAGATGATTATTATTTCCAATTTCTTACAGGCAACAGATGGACACTGTTGCAAACATCAGTGAGTTGGAATGATTTTCCAAGTTGGCCTTATGTGCAAGTCACTATGGGTTCAAATGGACTCTTTGGTATCATGTTTTGGGTTTATAAACTTGGATTTGATCTAGATATTATGTCAAGAACTTGGCGTTGGGATTACGCAGACAAAGTACATGAAAACGAAACTGAATTGGTTTGAGTACGGTGGTAATTTTCTTAGTCACGTTGAAGTTCTAGATCATAAAGAACCAAAAGGTAAAAAAAGGCAAAGGGGTTCTAAATATTAGGTAATATACCAGTATAGTGAAATGTTACCCCTGCTATTGGCATCACTTTTTACAGCAACTCCAATGGGTCCAGGTCAGGTTCCACATTTCATGAGAAATTGTGATAGAATTCGTATTCATGATCCTAAAACAGGAACTAATTGGATTCTTTGTATCAATGGGGTTTATCAATTTCCTAAAAATGGTAGACCACAAGACAGAAGTTTACCCCAACACAAACAACAACTGATTTAGAGTATGAACTGGTTTGAGTATTATTTCGGACACTGCTTCCAAACTGGATGGCGTGAGATCTGGAATAACTTTAAGATGTGGAGAGATCTCATCAGTGGTAACTATGAGAACTATGCCTTACTCAAAGATGACGATCCCTATAAAGAGTGTTATCAATGGTTCTGGACAAGTATCAATCTAGATGAAACATATCCCAAAGAGTTTCTTGAGTATCTGATGGAAATGTGTGATAGAATTGATAGAGGTGAGGAGAAATTGATTCCATTAGATGAAGATTTCTTTGATAGAATGAAAGATCTTGTAGATGGTGTAGAGTTGGAGGACGAGTAAGTTGGGCATGTTCGACTATTTCCGAAGTTCTTATAATCTCGGAGAACAATTCACAAATACTGAGTGTCAAACAAAAGACATTGAAGATGGTTATGGTGGTACAATGTCACAGTATTGGTTATCACCATCTGGAGAATTGTATCTCGTTGACTATTCACATACTGCTGACTTAAAGATGTATGAACCAGGAGATCCAGAGTATAATGAAGAACGTGCATGGTTAAACTTCGAATGGGTTCCAAATGGTATTCACGGTAAGGTAAAACGATGGCCTCTTACCAAATATATTGAAATCTATCCTGCAACATGGGATGGAAAATGGGAAGATTGGCCAAGATGTGTCCTACATTTTAGAGACGGTATTTTACAAGATTATAAAGAGGTAAACAGAACATGGAAGACGGAACAACATTATACATGTTAATTCAAGAATTGCAAGATCGCATGAAAGTTTTTGAAGAAGAGAATATTTCGTTGACAAATGAACTTTATCGTCTTGAGAACTCACTTGATGCTCGCATAGATATACTTGCCGAGCGTTGTGGAGTTTCAATAGATGTATGAAGAGTTAGATACATTTGAAAAAGCATTAACACACTTTGGAACAAGAGTCGATGTCATTTGTGCAATGGAAATGGGTGGAAAAATTGATGCAGAAACTGCCTATCAGAATATCAAACTCGAACTCAAAGATCTCAAGCGAGTTCGTAAAGAATACAAAAAGGAAGTGCAATAAATGTGGTGAAGAAAAACCACTTGACAAAGAACACTATCAGGTGGTAAAATCCTTTCGTTCTGGATTCTCATACTACTGCAATGAGTGCAACAAACCAAAACCAAGAGAATGAATACTGACAAATTCATACATCCAAAATATCGCATTCTCAGTGTTCTTCGAATCATTGGAAATATATTTTTTGTATTAGGTTATGCTGTAATATTATTCAATAGTGTACAACTTGGCATTTATTTTAGATTATTTGGCAATTTAATTTCGTTTCCATTTTTCTATAAAGTAAAAATGTGGGACATGATGACAATCAGATCATTCTTTGCTATGATTGAATTAATTAAACTCATTCAAATTTTCTTTTCATAAACATGGATAAACCTTATAAGTGGATTCTTCCCGTCGAAGTTGATACTATCAATGACGACTATTATATAACTCTTCCCGAAGATTTGTTGGAAAGATTAAATTGGAAAGAAGGAGATATGCTGAAATGGATTGATCGTGGTGATGGTATGTTCGAAATTCGTAAGAGTTAATCACCATGGACTTTTTGCTCTGTTATGTAAATCTTTCTTGTCACTTTGATAATTTTAAGGACTACTTAACCAGGCTCAAGTATCCAGCAGAAGTTGCAGAAATCTGTTCTTATTTTGAAGAACAAAAGTTAAAACTACCAGAATACTGCATCACAAAAGTACAATCACCACGTCGAAGAAGTGAGTTCTGAATAATATTAAGTTTTGTAAATACACTCTAAAGACATTATTAAGGAGTGCAACATTTGTCCTACATAATGTTAGGATATGCTCATAAATCGTTGAGGCAATCATGACTCTCGCCCGCACAGGATCTTCTAATCTCACAACCGAAGAATGGAACGAATTAGTTGCACTGAAGGATGCAATCAATTATGATCCTGCATCAGTTCACTTTGAAAAAATGGAACGTTTTACAGAACTTATGGTAAGATCACTCGAAGGTAAAGGTGATACTGTACCAGTTTCAAAAGTGGCATAAAGATTCTCCCATTTGTTGATTCTTCTGTATGATGGCCTTATGAATCAAACCACCAATCTCATTCTTGCACTGCAACAGATTGATAATCTGACTTCTCTTCTTGAGGGGAACGAGTATCAATCTTTTTTATATTCCCATTTGATTCAAATGAAAGTCGAACTGAATCGTCAGTTGACAAACATTCAACACACTGCTAAACTGGAGGAGTAATTTACACACAACAATGAAATTTCTTTATCTGGTTGATTATTGGGTTCCGTTTCCTTCGTCGGAATACGGTGGCGTAATTAGTATCATTGCAGAAAATGATAATGAGTGCCATGATCTTCTGTTGGATTGGCGGGATGAATACAATGCCACTCACGATAATCGAATCATGGAACGTGTAGTTAGTGCCAACAAGTTTGGACTTGTTGATGAAGAACCTTCCCGTATTGTTGATACTTTCGTAACATGATTCCCGAGTTTCCTCACAAAGCACCTAAAAACTATTCTTATGTCTTTGAGAAGCACAACAATCGTTTTATTCGCATTGATCTCGTGTGCAATCGGCAATTCGATTATAACTTGGGTAAAAGTACCAGAACCGTATGGGGATTCTATTCTCCAAAGAGAAGAGAATACTATGCCCCAATCAATTACAAAACAGTCGGTTCTCTTGTAGACATAGATAACACCAGGCCGTGGACGGCTATGCAGATTAAACAAACACCACTTGAGGCAGCATTTAGTTAATCATGTTCGCAGAAGGCACACTCGTTTCTTATAAAGGTATCTCTGGTGTTATTTCATTCTGCAACAAACAATACATTACAATTCTCATTAAACAGGGAAAACATCGAGCACAAGATGTAAAAATTGTTGTTTATAAGTCAGATTATAAGTTAATTCATGCACGTTTATCATAGAACATTATTTCCTTCGATTGTAAGTGAAGTTGAATGTGATTATTTCAAACTCATTCAGTCAAACTTAATTGATTGGATCTATAATTATCAAAAGAATACTGATGGTGTTGTCCTCTCTAATCGTGGAGGGTGGCAATCTCCATCAGATTTTTATTTGGATGATTCGTTTTCTGAGTTTGCTGATTACATTCTTCAAAACTCTTTGACAGCATTATCTCATTATAATTTACAATTTAAGATGAGTAACATGTGGATCAACATTAATCGTAAAGGTGATTATAATGTAGTTCACAATCATTCCAATTCAATTATATCTGGTGTGTTATGGATTAAAACTCCAGATAATTGCGGATTGCTGAAGTTTCTTTCTCCTCATTCATTTACTCAATCTTTATTATTGGATAATGTAGATTCTGATGTGGCAAAAAAACAAAATTATTATAGTGGTTATACATTTAATCCAAAAGAAGGAACAATGATTCTATTTCCTTCAGACTTGTTGCATGGAGTAGAACCGAATGAATCTGATGAAGATAGAATCTCAATCGCATTTAATTTATATGCCACTTATAGATCTGGCACATACCCCTTGACTTTTGATTAAATCCGTTTTATTTTGGCTATGTTCCTGAAGGAGGTTCTCTATGTGTGATGATCTTTGGATTGAAATTATGGATTCTCCTGGCGAAATCTGGGATTTGCCGGAGATGCGTGAGTTTAGTCATGATGATGATGACAAAGCATCATTTGAGTCTTATCTTGAATCATCCTACGATTTCTAATGGCAACTTATCAAGCAGAGATTAAAACACTGGAGACAGGTTCATCTTACACTGTCACAGTTCACTCTGGAGCCTTGAGCACTGCCAAACAAGAGATTCAGCGTCTTTATGATCCCATTTACATTCGCAATTTGCGTCAAGTAAGTGAAAGAAGTTCATCCTCTGATGATAGCGATGGTTCAGGATCTTTTTATCTGTTGTTAGGTTTTGTTGCTCTTGGTGTTGTAGTTACTTACTGGCCAGTCTTTGTTGGCATTGGTGCATTGTTTCTCATTTACAAACTTGTTACTCATTTCTCATCATGAACATCAATTTGAGTCCTGAAGAACTTGAAGTTCTCGCGTTTTCGTTGCAATCGCTTTCTTATGATGATGAGATGAAATTGACTGAGAGGTTGACATCTGTCTCTGCATTGTATAACAAACTCTATTCGGTTTGGGAGGCAAAGAAATGACTGAAGAATTAAAAGGACAATTAGTATTGCCTAATCTGCCATATCCTTATACACTGCCAAAAACAATTTGTAGGTGCGATTTGTTCGGACAAGAACAAGTGGTAATTTCATTTTATGAAGCTGAACCGTGTCCATTACCAAACAGGTGGATTAGATTTTGGATGACAGTATTCTTCAATAGTAAATGGAACTTTGAGTAATTTATGAAACTATTGTCACCAACAGTCCTTCGTATTATTGGTAGTGTCCTACTTGTATCTGGATATTTCGTTCTACTTTATGTGGATATCAAGACTGGTTGCTGGTTCCGTTTGATTGGTGATCTTGCTATGATGCCATTTGCAATCAAGATCAAAACATGGGACATTGTAGTCCTGCAAGCATTCTTTGCTGTCATTGATGCCTCTAAAATTATTCAACTATCGGTATGAAGGAGTTTAATTATGCCCTGGACTATAAAGTTCTGGACTTCACATGTGAGGAGAATCGCCACCTTTATCGCATTGGAAGGGGTGAACAAGGAGTTCTATTGGTTCGCCCTTATACAAACGATATTTGTGCTCACTGGAGATTTGTAAATGAGAAAACTGCTCGTCATTCTGCTGATACAATTTACGCCATGTTTTGTGATTATAAACAGCGGAAAGATTTCATTGGTATGGACATGGCGAGGAAATTCTTGGAAATGGGTTTTACAAGAGCACGACGCTATGCCAATCATTCCAGCGGTAAGAAATATAATCTTCAAGGAGAGGTTCTTCCACAGGAAACAGATTGTCTCACTAGCGAGAAAGCAAAGGCAGCTAGAGTATTCAAAAAAGTAAGAGATATTGCAGCATATGATCCAGAATATGTCACAATGAGAAAGCAATGGAGGGCAGCAGAGTGACTGAGAAGGATAAAATCTTTCGTGATGTTTGGTGCTGTGCCTATCAACGAAGATATATATCTATGACTACACAAAATTGGGAGTTATATCGTCGTGAACATGAGACGATATTGATGTGTCTTGGTATAGCAAAGTGGACAACATTTGAAGAGGATAGAAAAATATGATTGATTGGACAACAGAATTTGAAGCACTAGATGATGCAGAGAAAGATAAACTTGCATTGTTGCGTGTCATCGAATGTACAAATGGTGTTATTCAACACTCCTATCGTAGTGGAGATGATGATACACTGACAGTCGATGAAGTTAGAGAGGCAATGAAGTTTTCCATGGGATGTATGAAACGAATGGAAATACCTGTTGGTGAGCACATTGTCAGATTTTCTGCTGAATCTATTGTATTGTTCTCTGAAATGAGACGATTATACATCTCGGGACAAAAACAAAATAATCAAGCAGATTTCAATGAGTTTCTCAAAGGATCGAAAGCTAATCTGATTGCTGTAGGTAAAGATCGTATTCTACATGCAAGGCGTCTTGTATTTGAACATATTGACGCATTGCCACCTCATACGCTAGAATGGGGTCTATCATACATCTTCTCATTTGCTGGTTGGTGATTTATGTTATTTGACGAACCATTGCTCAACACATTACAAGGAACTATGGCAACGATTGATCCCTATTCAGTAAAGAAAGAAGCAATTGATGAGTATCGTATAGATACTATTGAGGAACGACTTACTCGTATTGAAGATAAAGTTGATTTACTTATCACTCAACTCAAAATAAAGAGGAAACTACGTTAGGACACTTCATAGGCTGTCCACTCTGCCCTTGACTCTGCCCCTCTCCGTCCTATGATGGCCACATGAAGAACACCCATCTTGAGCATCCTGAAGATTCTGTGCTGCTGGGCAAGCAATCTGTTCAGCAGGTTATCAGATTCCTGCAAGAACGTGATTCTAAACTATCAGTCAAGTATGATGGAGCTCCCGCAATAATTTTTGGCACAAATCCTGAGAATGGTAAGTTTTTTGTTGGCACTAAAAGTGTATTCAACAAAGTAAAAGTCAAGATCAATTATACTCATCATGACATCGAAGTAAATCATAGCAACAATCCCAAAGTTGCGTCGATTCTGCATCTGTGTCTTGAAAAATTACCTCACTTTTATGGTGTTTATCAAGGTGATTTTATTGGTTTCGGTGGAACCAATAAGTTTACTCCAAATACTGTCACCTATGAGTTTCCTGATGTAGTTAATAAAGCAATCGTTTTTGCTGCTCATACATCCTATGATGGCAAGACGATGAAAGAATTGACTGCAAGATTTGAGGTTCCTTGTTACATTCGTGAAGAAGCGTTCGATGTTAAGTTTCTGAAAACAAATGCACACTTTACCTCCCGTAGCCGTCGAGTTGATTATCTTCTTGCTCTTGCAAGTGTGGTTAGCAATTTTGTTAAATACCCTGATGCAAAAGAAGTAGCACAACTGCAAATTGCAATCAACAAATGTATTCGTGAGCATCGTGAGATTGATTGTCTGAGTGGTAATTTGTTGCTGCTATTCAATCTTATTACTGAAGCAAAAGAGTTACTGATTCGTGATATTGTGGCAGAGGAGAATGTTGAAACTATCATTGATCTTGGTGTTGATTATGAACGAGTCAATCATGAAGGTTTTGTCTGTACGAATCAGTATGGCACATTCAAGTTAGTGAAGCGCCGTAAGTTTTCGTTTTATAACTTTACTTTGCAAAAGAACTGGAAATAGATAAGTAACACTAATCTGAAAACACTTGACAAGGCACCTAGATTCATGTATCTTGGCCATGTTGAGACATCAACGCACATTATTCTAATCAAATGACTTCACTTTCTGTCGATTTGCGCGATTATTTTGCAGATCAAAAAGTTTCTAATCAGATTCTAAAATCTTTGAACGATCGGATTGTTTATTGCCCGATTCTTCAAAACCTCAGGGAAGAACGTGATTGTGGTGTCATTGAAGACAGTGCAATTCTTTTTTCCAATCTTAATAAGGAAGATCGCAATGAGGTTTTTGTTTATCTCGGACGTATTCTTGAGTCTGTGTTAACTTGTCTGTTAGCATCTTCGTTCAAAGTGAAGAAAGATCGCACGTCTTCTGGTGATGTTACTATTGAAGATGTAATCTGGGAGATTAAAGGAACCAGTGGTAGCAATTCTTGGACTGGTTCTACTCATGCCACCAAAAAAGAGGGTGATCTTATCAACTTTCTTGGAGTTGGTTATGGTATCAATAAAGATGCAGATGTGTTTGACATTTTGAATGGAGATGCTAAAATAGTTAATGAATTGTTCATTGGTGTCTTCGATAAAATCAAACTGATTCGCAAAGGTAGTGCATCGGACAATAGTTCTCGCACTCAACTTTACATTTCCGTTGATGATTATGATTCAGTGAAGAATCAAGTTGCATGGGGCAATCTTGCTATTCCTAGCGGAAGCCTTTACAAGAAAGATGGCACTCGCAAACAAAACGTTAAGTATCTTCAACTAGAAACTGCCGCATGAATCAAGTTATTCTGTCCAACTGTGTTGATGGAATGAAATCATTGGAGGATGAAGTAATCGACTTGTGCGTTACTTCACCTCCCTATGATGATCTCCGATCTTATAATGATAGCTCTGCCTGGAACTTCAACAACTTCGTAAAAGTTGCTGAACAACTCTACCGCGTGATGAAAGTTGGTGGAGTTGTTGTTTGGGTTGTGGGAGATGCAACAGTCAAAGGTAGCGAAACTGGTTCTAGCTTTCGTCAAGTGTTGCACTTTATGGATCTAGGTTTCATTCTACATGATACCATGATCTATGAGAAGAATGGTAGTCCGTTCCCATCTAGACGCGATGGTAACAGGTACTCACAGGTATTTGAGTACATGTTTGTGTTATCAAAGAAGACAAAGCCTAAGACAGCAAATCTACTCTGTGACAAGGCAAATCGCTGGGCAGGTTATACTCACTTCGGCAAAGGTTCGATTCGTCAAAAGGATGGAACTCTTGTCGAACGTAACATCAAACCGATCCCAGAGTTTAGTCCGAGAAATAACATTTGGAAGTACAATACAGGTAAAAACTATTCGTCAAAAGATGCGGTTGCATTTGAACATCCTGCGATCTTTCCTGAAGCACTTGCAAGAGATCACATTCTCACATGGAGTAATGAATCCGATCTAATTCTCGATCCATTCATGGGATCAGGCACCACAGCTGTGTGTTGCATTGAAACTAATCGAAACTACATTGGTTATGAGGTTGATGCAACCTATCATGACATTTGCACTCGTCGCATACAACAACACACTGCAACATCCGTTTCTGAGCATAATCCACTCGAAGACATGTTGTATGCGTAATGTATGCTCAGGGGCAGCCAGAATCGTCTAGAAGATGCGTTAAATAGTCTCAGAGTATCTACCACTATGGCAAAAACAAAGAAGGAAGAAGTTAAAGAACCCACTCACATTAAGATTTCAAATGGCATCAACAGCCATACTTGTGAGAGTGTAGACGAAGCGTATCGCCTCGGATACCACTATGCTCGTGAACTTGGTGCTGAGATTGACATTTACTTTGATAATGTAAAGGTTGACGTTATACCTATTCAACGCAAACCATGGACGTGATGTGACAGTTCAGAAACTGTCCCAAGCCCCCTTGCGCTCTGCGCTGAAATGAATTATCTTGGCTATGTTGAGACAAATGCCTTATGTCAAACATTGTTCTTCGTTATGTTGAATCGCTCTGTGAAGCATTGGAGGTTGATTATCGACTCAAT
>Ga0194126_10012374_pt1 | contig 10805 bp, 10 predicted proteins | sample TA2KigC150mmetaG_FD_148641 | JGI IMG/M metagenome (GOLD analysis project Ga0194126, IMG submission 148641) | Freshwater microbial communities from Lake Tanganyika, Tanzania - TA2015035 Kigoma Deep Cast 150m | ecosystem: Environmental > Aquatic > Freshwater > Lake | place: Tanzania: Lake...
CGCGTACGCACGTGCCGCAGGCGGCCGGCACGATGGACTTCCTGGGCGTCAACTACTACACACGCAGCCGCGTCGCGTTCGACCCGCGGCGTCCCGGCCACCTGTTCGTGCGGGACGAGCCGCCGCCGGGCGCGCCCGTGAGCGACGGCGGCTACGGCGAGATCTATCCCGACGGGCTGCTGGCGGTGCTTCGGGCGCTGCGGCGGTACGGGCTGCCCCTATACATAACCGAGAACGGCCTCCCCGACGCGGCCGACGCCCTCCGACCGGAGTTCATCGTCGCGCACCTGCGCCGGGTGGCCCAGGCCATAGACGAAGGCGCCCCGGTGCGCGGCTACTACCACTGGGCGCTGGTGGACAACTTCGAGTGGGCCGACGGATGGGGCCTGCGCTTCGGTCTCTACTCACTGGACCCCGCGACGCAGGTGCGCACGCCGCGCCCCAGCGCCGCGCTGTACGGCGAGATCAGCAGGAAGAACGCGCTGCCGTAGGAGCAGCGCTCTGTCCTGGGAGCAGCACCTTCGTGATGCAGGGATTCCGGCCCACCATACCGTAGCATAGAGCAAGCCGGATAGGACTTGACCTGGCTCACCTGTCTGTCGCCGCAGGTGCCTCCGTGGGGCGAAGAGACTCCTTGGTCGAGTTCCTCAATCTCCTGCGGGATCATCCCGCAGGGGTGACCGTTGTGCACGCCTCTGTAGCTCTTGGCGTGAGCCGCCAGCACATCTACCGCCTCCGCGATCGCGCCCGCAGGGTATACGGCATCTGGGTGGACGACCGTGCCACGGATCCCGCCGTCCTGCGCGGCCATCTACGGCTCGACGGCCAGCACCGTCCTGATGTATCGGTCGTCCTGACCGCGACCGAACTGGACGCGCTACTTACCGCAGCCCATCGCATCAGGAACCTCACGCCTCTTGCGCGCCGCGCGCTCGAGAAGATCGCCCGAGGCACGCCCGCGGAGCGCGACCTCGCCCGCGACCCCGTGATCTACTCCCCGCTGGCCGACGAGTATCCGCCGGGCCTATACGAGCGCGTCGCGGATGCTATCCGGGAGCGCCGGACCGCGCTGGTGACCTACCGGAACGCGAAGGGAGAGGAGAAGACCTATCGCTTCGACCCTTACATCCTGATAGCCCGCGATCCCCACCTGTACCTTGTGGGAGCCAACCACAACAGCCGTGCGGCCGGCCACGATCCGGTGCACGAGCTACGGCTGGACCAGATTGTATCGTTCCGTCTTCTGGCGGAGTTCTTCCCGAATCCGAAGTTCGATGTGCAAGCCTACTCCAGACAGAGGTTTCGATGGTTCCCGGGCGAGGGGGAAGCGGTTCGCGTCAGAGTACGCTTCAGCCCGGCCAAAGCCGAGTTCATACGCCGGATGAAACACCACGCGACGCAGACCATCGTTGACCTTCCCGACGGTGGTCTCGTCTGGCAGGTGGAGGTTCCGCTCTGCGAGGATATGATGCACTGGATTGTCGGGTATGGTCCCCACGCCACGGTCATTGAGCCCGAGGAACTCAGACTGAAGGTGGCGGAGTGGGCAAGAGGAGCCTTGGAAGCCAACATGTCACCCGAGGGTGCGACAACCGGGGCGTATCCTGGGCTGCGAAGGTGAAGAGGGGAAAGGCAACCTTGGGGTAGGTGCTTCCCTGCAGACAGTCTCGAAGCAAGCGCTCAGCATCTGGGCGAAATCCGGCGAGGGAGCCGACTGGCACCCGCTGATCGCCCACATGCTTGATACTGCTGCTGTTGCGCATGAGGTGCTGCACCGCGAGCCGGCCCAGACGCGAGTACTCTACGCCCGCGACCTGGGCCTCGATGTTGATGCCGCGCTGCCCTGGGTGTGCGCTCTGGCTGGACTGCACGACCTGGGAAAGGCGAGCCCGGCGTTCCAGCAGAAGTGGAGACCGGGTGCAACCCGTGTTCGCGCGCAGGGGCTGTCATGGAATGAAAACGATCCTCCGGCCGACGTGGCCCACGGACTCATCACACAGTGGGCGCTGGAGGTGCTACTCAATGATCTCGGGTGGACGTACCGCAGTGCCCTCCATGTCGCCGACGCGGTTGGGTGCCATCACGGCTTTCGTGCCACCTCCGACGACCTCGACATAGACCGCAGGGAGCACGGGGACAAACACTGGGATCCCGCCCGCAAGGAACTACTGGGGGCCGTCCTGGCCGTGCTGGGCGTGAGTGGCGAGCCCCCAGCTCTCGAACGCCTCTCTGGCGCTGCTTTCATGCGCATAGCAGGCCTTGCCAGCTTCGCCGATTGGATCGGCTCAAGCTTACCCTTCTCGCCGATGAATGGCGATCCGAGCATCTACTACCGTGGAGCCCTTGAGCGAGCCCGGGCCGCCCTGGATGCCATTGGCTGGCACCGACGGGAGTCCTTGATGCCCACGCCGGAACGACTAGAGTCTGTCTTCGCCTACCTGGGCTCCCATGAGCGTCCGTTCCGGGCCCGTCCCCTGCAGACCAGCATCGAGGCGCTGGTCAAGGAGATCACCGCACCAACCCTCCTCCTAATCGAAGCGCCCATGGGCGAGGGCAAGACCGAGGCTGCTTTCTACGCTCACCTGCACCTGGAAGCCGCCCTGGGGCACCGTGGGATGTACGTGGCTTTGCCAACGCAGGCTAGCGGGAACATGATGTTCACCCGCACCCTCGAGTTCCTGAACCACGCGGGCTCGGGCAAACACCTCGACCTGCAGCTCTTGCACGGGGCTGCTCTGCTCAATGAGCAATACCAGTCCATCGCGGTACAAGGCAATGTACCCGAGGACGAGCCCCAGGCTGTGGCCGCACGCGAGTGGTTCAGCCACAAGAAGCGGGCCCTCCTCTCGGAGTACGGGGTGGGTACGGTGGATCAGGCCCTGCTCTCGGTGCTCAACGTCAAGCACCAGTTCGTGCGGCTCTGGGGTCTAGCAAACCGCACTGTGGTTATTGACGAAGTCCACGCCTATGACACATACACTTCGGGGCTCATTGCCACACTGGTGCGCTGGCTTCATTCCTTGGATTCCTCGGTGGTCGTGATGAGCGCCACGCTGCCCGGTGCCAAGCGGCGCGAGCTGCTCGAGGCGTTCGGGGCCCAACAACTACCCGAGATCGGCTACCCCCGCATCACACGGGTGAGCGACGGAAGAGCTGAGGCAACGATGTTTGAGGCCCGGCCGCAGCCCACTCTGACGGTCAGGCAAGCTCCAGGGGAGATCACCGTTCTGGCCCGGTTGCTGGCTGAACTGACACGGAAAGGCGGCTGCGCGGCCTGCATCGTCAACACCGTGCAGCGTGCCCAGGAGCTATACAGGGAACTCCAGCCCAGCGGCATCGCCCTCTACCTCTTCCACGCCCGCTACCCCATCGAGGAGCGGCAGCGCCGCGAGGAGCAGGTGATTCATCTCTTCGGCAAAGACGGGGCCAACAGGCCCGAGCGGGCTATCCTGGTAGCTACTCAGGTTGTCGAACAGAGCCTCGACCTTGACTTCGACGTGATGGTCACCGATCTGGCCCCCATGGACCTGGTGCTTCAACGAGCGGGGCGGCTGCACCGACACGATCGTCCGCAGGCAGCGCGGCGGGGGCACACTGCCCCCGTGCTCTACGTGGCCGGCATGCAGCACGAAGGCGAGCTGCCGGAACTGGGCAAGCCGTACTACTTCGATGCTGTCTATGAACGCTACGTGCTCTTGCGCACCTGGGCGGTGCTGAAACGTCTCACGCAGGTTGAACCTCCCGGAGACATCGACCGGTTGGTGCAAACCGTGTACAGCGGCGACAGCCTGCCCGAAGACTTGTCTGATGACGCTCGAAAGGCTTTCGCCGAAGCCAAAGCCGCCATGGATAGGGCTGTGGAGGGCGACCAATCCGACTCCGGCGCGGTGGTGATTGGCGATCCCCTCAATGGGACCTGGGAGACGGTCAAGGGCCTCAAGCGCCAGGCGGAGGACGACGTGGGCTACTTCTTGCCTGTGCTCACGCGCAAGGCCGAGGGAAGCGCCAACGCCGTGCCGTTGTACGTGGTAACGGGGGGTTACGCCCTGGACCTCGAAGGCGCGCGGCCCGTCCGCCTGCAGGGGGCGTTCAGCTTCGAGGAGGCCAAGGCCATCCACGTGCGTTCGGTGCGCCTGAGCCGCTACGATGTGGTGCGGGGACTCAAGGCCCAGCCAGTGCCGCGAACAGCCTGGAGCAAGAGCCCCCTGTTGCGCGACTGCTACCCGCTGATGCTGGATGGGGTAAGGAACGTGTTCGGTAGGACAAGGGCAGCGTACTCGCCCGAACTGGGCATCCTTTACGAGAGGGTCACCGTCTAAGGAGGTGAAATGCACAGCTTCAACCTGGTTGATCAACCCTGGATCCCGGTAAGAACCCTGGATGGAGGGCTTGCCACTCTAAGCCTTCAAGATACGTTGCTCCAGGGGGGCCGACTGCGGCGACTCGAGGATGCCTCCCCCCTGGTGTTGGCCGCTCTCCATCGCTTCTTGCTGGCCGTGCTGCACCGAGCACTAGAGGGCCCCAGGACCACAGAGCAGGCTGCCCGCTGGTTCCAGGATGGTTTACCCGCGAACTGCATCACGGCCTACCTGGGTCGGTGGCGGGAGCGCCTTGACCTCTTCCACCCCACCCACCCGTTCTTTCAGGTGCCGGACCTCGAACAAGTCGCCAAACCCGAGCTCTGGACCATCCTCCTGCCCGAGGAAGGCAGTTACAATAGCAACCCGCTGTTCAATCCCAGCAAGCGCGCTGGATACGTCCCGAACCGGGCGCGACCCGCCGAGGCGGCCCGAGCTCTTCTCGCATGCCAAACATGTGCTCTGGGGGGGTTCGTCAAGGGCAAGGTCTTCCGCGGCTCCATGAAGGCCAGCCCCATAGCCTCTGCAGCGCTGGTGATTGCCTCGGGGGACAACCTGCACGAGACCCTCTGTCTCAATCTGGCACCCTATGCCGATCCCGCCCGCGACGTGCCCATCTGGGAACGGGATGGCGTACTCACCGTGGTGCATATGCGGAAGAAGCCGCAAGAAAGGGCCAAGGGTCACGTACAAGGGTACACCTGGCCCTATCGATCAGTGCTTCTCCTACCGGAGGAACGGGACGGGCAGCGGGACGTGCAGACTGTGCTCCTCGCCGAAGGCGTGGACCTCCAAGAAGGCGAGGCGCACCGTACAGACCCCATGGTGGCCTACCGCTACGACGATGGGCTTGGCCTGAGGCCGTATGGCTTCAGTCCGGGGAAGGGGTTCTGGCGGGACTTCGCTGCCCTGCTGCCTCACAAAGCCCAAAAGGGTGGCATCGAACCCGGAGTTGTACGCCATGCCCGCGACCTCTACCGTGCGCTGGGTCAGCGCCAGCGCCCGCCCAAGGTCATGGTGGCCGGCATCTCCAATAAACAGGCCAAGATCGGACTCTGGCGGACCGAGTACTTCGAACTGCCTCCTGCTATTCTCTCCGACCGCGACGTGTATGAATTGGTAAAGGCAGCGCTGAACGAGGCCGAGGAAAGCGGCCAACAACTCCATGGGGGGAGCCTGGCCCTCGCTGAGGGCCTCCTCTCACGCGGGGGGCGCAACCCCATTCCCGCTCACAAGCACAATCTGGTCCGGGGCCTCCCAGGTCTCGCCTACTACTGGTCTGGTCTGGAGGCCCACTTCACTGGCTTCCTTTCGAGCGTCACTGCGGAGGCGGAAGAGGTGGGCGTGAAGACTAAGTGGCGGGAGGTGCTCTACCGCACGCTGCGGGGGGCTTGGGAGCATACCACCCGGGCGGTGGGCAACGACGCCAGGGCGCTCAGGGCTGTGGCCCGCGCCGATCGGGTGCTGCAGCCTCACCTGGCCGAACTGCGCAAGAAGGTCCAACCAGCATAGGGAGGGACTGAGGGATTATGGATCGCATCCCGGCTTTCGTGGAATCGCTGAGCAGGCTCGACCGTGGGGCTCTTGCCGAACTACGGCGCAGCCTGGCCTTCGAGCCCGGGGCCTACCCGCCCGCCTACCCGTACGTGGAGCGATATGCTGCGCACGAGTACGAGCGCCGGTGGTTCTACCTGCACGCAGGGCTCTTCGCCCTGTGCGCGCAGGGGGGAGGTCCGGCGGAAGTCGAGGGCCCAGGTTCGAACCAGCGGGCCCCCGGCCTGGGTAGCGCCGTGGCCGAATTGCACGCCAAGCGGGACCAGAGCCCCAGCATCGAGCACCGTTTCATCGCGTTGCTTGACGCCGACGAAGACCAGTTGCCCCATCGCCTGCGACAGATGGTGGCACTACTCCAGGGGGCAGAAACCCGCATCCACTGGGTGCAGCTCCTCAAAGACCTACTGGCCTGGAGCCACGATCACCGCTACGTGCAGCAGCGTTGGGCCCGCGAGTTCTATCGGTCGTCAGTAGAAGCCGGCGAACCGGCCGCAGGAGAGGAGTAAAGCGCATGAAGAGACTGGTCGAACTGCACATTCTCCAGAACTTCGCCCCTTCCAACCTGAACCGCGACGACACGGGCAGCCCGAAGGATGCCTTCTTCGGCGGTGTGCGTCGCGCGCGGATCTCAAGCCAGTGCCTAAAGCGGGCGATGCGGACCTACTTCCGCGCGAGCAAGCTGATTGACGGGTCCAACTTGGCCCTGCGCACCAAGCGAGTCACCCAGGCTCTCGTTGGGAAGTTGGAACAGCTGGGGCGCTCCGCCGAGGAAGCCGAGCGCGTAGCTGTGGCTGTCCTGGGCGGGGTGAAGCTACAGGTGAAGGATGGCAAGTCAGAATACCTACTCTTCCTGGGAGAGCAGGAGGTTGCCCGCATAGCCAGACTAGTTCACGAGCACTGGGACACCTTTCTCAAGGCCGCCAAGACGGAAGGCGACGGTGAGAAGAAGAAGAGCAAGGAGGCCAAGAAAGCGGCCAAATGGGCGATACCCGCTGATTTGGCGAGGGCGATTGGGGAAGCCCTGGATGGGGGCAAGGCGGTAGACGTCGCTCTCTTCGGCCGAATGCTGGCCGACGTTCCAAATCTGAACAGGGATGCGGCGGCGCAAGTGGCGCACGCCATCTCCACCCACAAGGTTGAGCGCGAGTTCGATTTCTACACCGCAGTGGATGACCTCCGGCCCGACGACACCTCAGGGGCCGACATGCTGGGCACGGTGGAGTTCAACAGCGCCTGCTACTACCGCTACGCGGCCATTGATATCGAGATGCTCGTGGAAAACCTCCGTGGCGATAAGGAACTTGCGCTGAAGGGAATCGAGGCTTTCCTACAAGCCAGCGTCTACGCGGTGCCCGCCGGTAAGCAGAACACCTTTGCTGCCCACAATCCGCCCGCCTTCATCGCTTTCACAGTCCGCAAAGATGCCTCACCCCGCAGCTTGGCAAATGCTTTTGAGATGCCAATACGCGCGGCAAACGACGGGCTCACCGCCCCCTCGGTCCAGGCTCTCGCCAGGGAGTGGGCAAGACTGGAGACTGTCTTCGGCCAAGATGGGCACACCTTCTTTGTGAACACGACTGAGGCTCGGGTACCGGAGCTACCGGGCCAGGATGCGGAGAACGTCAGGGATCTCATCGGAAGGACCGTGCAGCACATCGCAGGTCTCCTGGAGGGGTAGACAATGCCCACCCTTCTTCTCCGCCTCGCCGGCCCTATGCAGTCCTGGGGGACAAGGAGCCGCTTCGACGAGAGAGATACCGACCTCGAGCCCTCCAAGAGCGGTGTGCTCGGCCTGCTCTCAGCGGCAATGGGAATTGACCGGTGCGACTGGGGGAATCTGGAGCCCCTGGCCCGGCTGCGTATGGGCGCGCGGGTAGACCAGCCCGGGGTGCTGCGGTGTGACTATCACACCGCTCAGGATTTCGATCGTGATGATCCCTCTCGGGTGTATGACACAGCCGTTACCCAGCGCTATTACCTGGCCGATGCTATCTTCCTGGTCGGTCTTGAAGGTGAGGACCGGGGGCTGCTGGAACGCGCGCACGGCGCGCTCAAGAACCCCCAATGGCCCCTCTATTTGGGGCGCAAGGCCTTCGTGCCCAGCCACCCTGTGTTCCTGGAGCCCGGGGTGTTGGATCAGGGCCTTGAGGACGCGCTGAGATCGTACCCCTACCTCGGTTCGGGAAGACCTCCGGAAGAGGAAGAGCACCGGGCCGTCATCGAGTCCTTGAGCCCTGATGGATCTCTGCGCATGGACCAGCCTTTGGGCCCCTTTGCCGAACGCCGCTTCGGGGCGCGATACGTGCGAAGCCTGGTCTGGCCTAGAGGAGAAGCACCCAATGCACCTATCTAGGTTGACCCTCAACTCCCGGCTGGCCAGGGTATGTCAGGATCTGGCCAATCCTTACGAAATGCACTCCACTCTATCGCGGGCCTTTGCCGTGGGACCCACGGAACGACCTTCCCGTTCTTTGTGGCGGCTTGAGCCGGTGCGCGCGGATGGGCTTCCGGCCGTCCTCGTTCAGAGCCATGAGCGACCCCGCTGGGATGCTATCGAGAAGCATTTCCCCGGCTACCTGGTTGATGCGGGCGTCAAGGACTACAGGCTGCCCGATCGTTTGCGCGTCGGCCAGGTTCTCCGATTCCGCATCAGGGCCAATCCCACAGTAACGCGTATGGGCAAGCGACGGGGCTTGCGAAGCCCAGACCACCAGGCCGCCTGGATTCACGGGCAGGGCAAGCGCCACGGCTTCACGGTCCTGGGCTGTGTACTGAGCCAACCGGGCTTGCTGCGGGCACGCCAGCGTCGGGAAGGTGGTAGCACCATCACCGTTCAGGTGGTCACCTACGATGGCTACCTACGCGTAGAGGATCCTGCTCTGCTTAGAGACGCGATCGTGTCTGGACTAGGGCACGCAAAGGCTCTGGGTCTGGGCCTGTTGTCCGTGGCGCCCACGCAGGGGTAGTTATGGGGTACGAGAGCCGTAACCTCAGGGAGCTGCCGAAGTTCCGCGACGGGCTGTCCTATCTCTACGTCGAGCACGCGCGCATCGAGCAGCAGGACAGGGCAATCGCATGCTACAGGCAGGACGGAATGGTCGCTGCACCCGTTGCAGCGCTCGGGGTCCTGTTCCTGGGTCCAGGCACCTCGGTCACCCACGCAGCGATCCGCAACCTGGCGGAAGGGGGTTGCATGGTCTGCTGGGTGGGCGAGGACTTCGGCCGCTTCTACGCTGCCGGTCTTGGGGAGACAAGAAGCAGCCTGAACCTCATGCGTCAGGCCCGCGCGTGGTCCGACCCACGCCTTCACCTTGAAGTGGTCGTGCGTCTCTACCGAATCAGGTTCCAGACTCCTCTGCCTGCTGACCTTACGCTCAGGCAGATCAGGGGCATGGAGGGCATCAGGGTCCGTGAGACATACGCGCGTACCAGCCGCGAGACCGGTGTTCCGTGGCGCGGGCGCAACTACAAACGTGACAACTGGCACGACACCGACCCGGTGAATCGAGCCATCTCTGCCGGCGCATCCATCATGTACGGAGTGTGCCACTCGGCGATTGTTTCTGCGGGTTACGGCCCGGCGCTGGGCTTCATTCACACAGGGAAGCAACTCTCATTCGTCTACGACCTGGCCGACGTGTACAAGTCAGACATCCTAATACCGGCGGCATTCCGCACCGCAGCCGAATCCCCGGTCGGGGTCGAACAGCGGATCCGGACGGCCGTGCGGGCGCAGATTCAGGCCTCCCGGTTGCTGGAGCGGATCGTGGATGACCTGCACGGTCTGTTCTCGGACCTGGGTGAGGATGAGTGGCAGCCGGGCGCCGATGACCCCTACTCCGACGACGCTGCGCGGCCGGGCGATCTGTGGGACCCCGCAGGGGCGGTCCCGGGAGGCGTGGACTATGGTGGTGATGGTGTTGGAGAAGGTCCCGCCGAGCCTGAGAGGGGAACTGAGTCGCTGGATGGTTGAGGTTCAAACAGGGGTCTATGTCGGGAGCCTGAGCGCTCTCGTCCGGGACCTTCTGTGGCACAAGTGTATCCTGAATGGAGCGGGCGGGCGTTGCTGCCAGGTATACAGCACCAACAATGAGCAGGGGTTTGACATCCGGATTGCCGGCGACTCCAGCCGATCTGTTGTGGATTTCGACGGCCTCCTGTTGGTGGCAGTCCGGAACGCTCGGTGGGAGGAGTTGATGGCCCGAAACGGCGACGGTCCGTCCGGGCGGCGCACCTTGACAACCTAAAGATACTTAGGGGTCCTGGGGAGGCTGGAACCCGCATCATTACTCAGTACCGTCCCCACACGCGTGGGGATGAACCTCAGCATGGTATCGGGCGTCAGGGGGTCTTGCGACCGTCCCCACACGCGTGGGGATGAACCGCCCTCCGCGTCCTGAAGCCCGGCGGTCATCTCACCGTCCCCACACGCGTGGGGATGAACCGACGAGCCCGTTGAGTGTTGGTGCGGACGGGGTAACCGTCCCCACACGCGTGGGGATGAACCGGTGGACGGAATGACAACCGGAACCCAGAAGGAACCGTCCCCACACGCGTGGGGATGAACCGCCCGTCGTAATCGCCCCAGCCGTTCGGGGGGTTACCGTCCCCCCACGCGTGGGGATGAACCGGTGGACGGAATGACAACCGGAACCCAGAAGGAACCGTCCCCACACGCGTGGGGATGAACCGCCCGTCGTAATCGCCCCAGCCGTTCGGGGGGTTACCGTCCCCACACGCGTGGGGATGAACCGCGCTACAACGCCCGCTCCGGTGGGTTGGGGAAACCGTCCCCACACGCGTGGGGATGAACCGCGGCATCCTTGGACGGCGACGGCATCCGCGACACCGTCCCCACACGCGTGGGGATGAACCGCACTTTCTTTCAGAAAC